>Ga0116180_1001569_pt1 | contig 19153 bp, 14 predicted proteins | sample AD_UKC073_MetaG_FD_89804 | JGI IMG/M metagenome (GOLD analysis project Ga0116180, IMG submission 89804) | Active sludge microbial communities of municipal wastewater-treating anaerobic digesters from USA - AD_UKC073_MetaG | ecosystem: Engineered > Bioreactor > Anaerobic > Digestate | place: USA...
GGGCGAGGGGTAGAACGCCTTGCGCGCCAGATGCAGCATCACAGCCGAATCCTTGCCCACCGAATAGAGCATCACCGGCTTCTCGGCCTCGGCCACCACCTCGCGCATGATGTGGATCGCCTCTGCTTCCAGGCGTTCGAGGTGGGTCAGGTTGCGGCTCATGGGTCACGTCCTCGGGTAAGGTCTGCCTGTGCCGGTTAGGCGCATGGGCTGGACTTTTGACCTCCCATTTGGGAGGATGGCAACAAATGATCACTATCCAGGATGAAACCGATCTTTTGCCCGCGATCTACGATGGGCCGTTCGAGCAGCCGATGTGGCAGACCTTCCTGGACCGGCTGCGGATCCGCACCCGGGCGGATTCCGCCTCGATCTCCTTCCGCCCGCCCGGTCTGGAAAGGCGCACGATCCATCTGCGCTCCGGCCGCCCGACTGAGCCGGACGTGGCGCGGCTCTACCAGGCAGAGGCGTGGCGGCGCGATCCGCTGCCCTATTTCGACCTGCGCGAGGAGCGGGTCTATGCCCTGTCCGAACTGATCCTGCCCGGCGATCCGCAGCATGCGCGGTTTCGGCGCGAACTGCTGGTGCCCAGCGGGGTCGAGGCCCTGCGGATCATGCGGGTGAGCGAACCGGGCGGGGTGAGCGCGTGGATCGACGTGATCCGCTCTGGCGGAGACTTCACGCCTGCGGACGGGGCGCTGCTCAGCCGGATTGCCCCGCATTTCCGCCGGTCCTTGCGCGCCTATGCCGAGATCGAGCGGCAGAAGGCCAGCGCGCGGATGGCGGCAGAGGTGATGGCGCGGCTCAACTTCGGCTGGATCCGGCTTGATGCCCGGGGCACGGTGCTGGAGGAAAGCGCGGAGGCGGCCAACCTGCTGCAACACGGGGCGGGGCTGCGCCGCACCCGCAGCGGCCAGTTGATCGCCAGCGACCCCCAGGTTGACCGCAAGCTGTCCGCCGCGCTGCGCGGGGTGGTGGAGGGCAAGTCCGCCCAGCCGCGCGCGCTCAACATCAGCCACGACCCGTGGGTCGATCTGCTGCTGGTGCCCGCCGCGCCCGATCCCGCCTCGCCCACTCCCGGCGCGGCGGCGGTGGCCTATATCCAGGGCGACAACCGCAGCCTGGCCGACCGGCACGAACAACTGGCCGAACTGTTCGGCCTGCTGCCCAGCGAGGCGCGGTTCGCGCTTGCCCTGTCGCGCGGCCTGTCGATCACCGAGGCGGCGCAGAGCCTTGGCATCACCGTGGAGACCGCGCGCAACTATTCGAAGAAGGTCTATGCCAAGATGGGCGCGCGCGGCCAGGCGGATCTGATCCGCTTCATCCTGACCAGTGTGCTGGCTCTGGCCTGAGCGGCGCGCTTCCCCAGCGGACAGGCTGCAAAGCGCCGCGCCCCGGCTACCGCAGGAGCGATGAGCGGACGCTTGATCCTTGTCCTCGGCGACCAGTTGAGCCCCGGCCTGTCCTCGCTGGCGGCGGGCGATCCGCGCACCGACCGCGTCCTGATGGCCGAGGTCATGGCGGAGGCGAGCTATGTCCCGCACCACAAAAAGAAGCTGGTCTTTGTCTTTTCCGCCATGCGCCACTTCGCGCAGGAGCTGCGCGAGGCGGGCTGGCAGGTCGACTATGTCACGCTCGACGATCCCGCCAATTCCGGCTCGCTCGGCGGGGAAGTGCTGCGGGCGTTGGCGCGGCATAACCTATCGCGCGTGCTGGCCACCGAACCCGGCGAATGGCGGCTCGTGGAGGAGATGCGCGGCTGGTCGGATGTCGAGCTGCTCCCCGACGATCGCTTCCTGGCCGACCGCGCCGGCTTCGCTGGCTGGGCGGAGGGGCGCAAGGGCCTGCGGATGGAGCACTTCTACCGCCTGATGCGGCGCAAGACCGGCCTGCTGATGGACGGGGGCGAACCGGCGGGCGGGCGCTGGAACTTCGATGCGGACAACCGCTCGCGCGCGGAGCCGGACCTGCTGATGCCCCAGCCGCCGCGCTTCGCGCCCGATGCGATCACCACCCAGGTGCTGGACATGGTCGCGCGGCGCTTTCCGGATAATTTCGGCACGCTGGAGCCGTTCTGGTTCGCCGTCACCCGCGCCGATGCGGAGGCGGCCTTTGCGCATTTCCTCACCCACGCCTTGCCGCGTTTCGGCACCTATCAGGATGCCATGCTGGCGGGTCGGCCGTTCCTCTATCACGCGGTCGTCGCGCAGTATCTCAACGCCGGACTGCTCGATCCGCTGGCGATGTGCCGCGCGGTGGAGGCCGAGTGGCGCGCGGGCCGCGTGCCGCTCAACAGCGCGGAGGGCTTCATCCGCCAGATCATCGGCTGGCGCGAGTTCGTGCGCGGGATCTACTGGTGGAAGATGCCGGGGTACGAACGGGTCAACGCGCTGGAGGCGGACCGTCCGTTGCCGTCGTTCTACTGGACCGCCGACACGCGCATGGCCTGCCTGAACGCCTGCATCAGCCAGACGCGGGACGAGGCCTATGCCCACCACATCCAGCGGCTGATGGTGACCGGCAATTTCGCCCTGCTGGCGGGAATTGACCCGCACGCGCTGCACGAATGGTATCTGGCGGTCTACGCCGATGCCTATGAATGGGTCGAACTGCCCAACACCGTGGGAATGAGCCAGTTTGCGGACGGCGGCCTGCTGGCCAGCAAGCCCTATGCCGCGAGCGGCGCCTATATCGACCGGATGAGCGACTATTGCTGGGGCTGCGTCTATGACGTGAAGGCCAAGGCCGGGCCGAAAGCTTGCCCGTTCAACCTGCTCTACTGGGATTTCATCGCCCGCCACCGCGAGCGGTTGGTCCGCAATCCGCGCATGGCGCAGATGGTGCGCACCTGGGAACGCTTCGCGCCCGAGCGTCAGGAGCAGCTACGGCGCGACGCCGCCCGGTTTCTGGACGCCCTTGCCTGAACGATCTGGGCCTGAACGGCAGCGGTCCGAGCAGTATTTCACATTGTCCCAATCGCGCTCCCACTTGCGGCGCCACGCAAAGGGGCGCTGGCAAGCAGCGCAAATCTTGCTGGGCAGGTCGGCCTTGCGGCGCATTTTGGGCATCGGCGGCTACCAGGGCAGGCGTTCGCCATTCCAGGCGAACAGGCCGCCGCTGTCGGCGGGCGTGAGCTTGTCGATCACCGCCAGCAGATGCCCTGCGGCCTGATCGGGCGAGAACAGCCGCCCGGGCGAGACCCGGCGCTGAAAGGGAGCGGACAGGCGGCTGTCGACCGTGCCCGGATGCAGCGCGGCCACTACGGCGCGCGGGTTGCTGCGTTCCAGCTCGATGGCGAAGTTCCTGACCAGCATGTTGAGCGCGGCCTTGCTGGCGCGGTAGGAATGCCAGCCGCCCAGCCGGTTGTCGCCGATCGAACCTACCCTGGCGGAAAGCACCGCGAAGACGGCGCGGCGATCGCGGGGCAGGCGCGGCAGGCAATGCTTGGCGATCAGCGCCGGACCGATGGCATTGGCGGCATAGACATTCGCCATGGCCCCGGCATTCAGCGCGCGCCAGGTCTTCTCGGGCGCGATGGCGCGCGTCTCGTCATGGAGCAGGCCGGTCGTTACCAGAACGAGCGCGGGCGGTTCGGGCAGGTCGGCCATGGCGGCCAGGATCGAGCCTTCGTCCATCGCGTCGAAGCGGAAGGGCCGCGTTCCTTCGGGAACTGCGGCTTCCCCGCGCACCCCGGCGTGGACCGCGCTGTACCGTCCGCTCGCGGCGAGGCGAGCCGCCAGCGCTCCGCCGATGGCGCCGCTCGCGCCGAATACGATGGCCGTGGGAAGGGGAGGGGTGCCGGGCATTGCCTGCCGGGTAGCGCCGCCGCCTGCCGCCGCCCACCTGCCGAAACGGGCAGTGGACCAAGGGCCATCTGGCCGAAGCGGCGCCACACCGGCATAATGGCGAATATGCAGAACACAGCTGTGCCCCGGCCCGCCGTAACGCTGGGCCTCGCGGGGATCGTCCCGCAAGCCCTTTGCTTCCTGACCGCGCTCGTCTCGACCGAGTGGCAGTGGATGGCGCTGGCCGCCGCCTGCTTCTACGCGGCGCTGATCCTCTCGTTCCTCGGCGGGCTGTGGTGGATGCAGCTCCTGCTGCGGCGCGAGGAGCGCTGGGAGCCGTGGCTGTTTGCCGTCGCGGCCAGTCTTGCCGGATGGGCGGCGCTGCTGCCGTGGTGCCTTGGCTGGGCCTGGCCGGGGCCGTCGCTGGTCTTGCTGGGTGCGGCGCTCGTCTCAAGCCCGCTGGTCGATCGCCAGCTTGCGCAGGACCAGCCGCCCGCAGGCTGGCTGGTCCTGCGCGCCCGGATGGCGGGCGGGCTGGGCACGCTCACCTTGCTGATGGGCCTGATCGCTCCGCTGCTGGGCTGAAATCCGTCCGCTCTGTCTTGCGGTGTCATATTCGGCTTTTCTTCCGCCTGCGAAGCATTAGGCTGCGCGACCGGGGCCTGATCCGGCGGCCCGGCGGGAGAGTTCGATGCAGGATGCGCGCGAAGGCGGGGGTGCGGCGGTTGGCCGGGGGGCAGTGATCGGGCTGATCGCGCTGCTGTTCCTGGGCAATGCGCTGAACTATGTCGACCGGCAGGTTCTCGCGCTGCTCAAGCCAACGCTGGAGGCGGAGTTCGGCTGGTCGGACCAGGACTATGCCCACCTCGGCTCATCGTTCCAGTTCGCCGCTGCCGCCGCGCTGCTGGCGGTCGGCTGGTTCGTCGACCGGCTGGGGGTGCGCTGGGCCTATGCCATTGCGGTCACGGTCTGGAGCCTGGCCGGCGCGGCGCACGCGCTTGCCAATTCGGTGCAGCAATTCGTCGCCGCGCGGATCGTGCTGGCAGTGGGCGAAACGGTCAGCACGCCGGCCGGCCTCAAGGCGGCGGCAACCTATCTGCCCGCGAAGAACCGCAATCTTGCCATCGGGGTGGTCAACACCGCCAGCAACATCGGCGCGATCATCACCCCGCTGCTGGTGCCGCCGCTCGCGGTCGCCTTCGGCTGGAAGGCGGCTTTCGTGGTAACCGGCGCGCTGGGCTTCGTCTGGCTGGCCGGCTGGATGTTCGGCACCCGCAACTTGAAGCCGATCGGCTCCGTGCCCGAACGTTCGCCGGTGAACTGGGGGGTGATGCTCTCAGACCGCCGGACCTGGGCCGTGGTCGGCGCCAAGTTCCTGACCGACTGCGTCTGGTGGTTCGTGCTGTTCTGGATGCCGGACTATTTCTCGCGCGTTTACGGGCTCAAGCAGGCCGAGCTGGGCTGGCCCATCGCGATCATCTTCACGCTGGCCGCGCTGGGGGCGATCACCTCGGGCGGGCTTTACCCGCTGCTGCAGGCGCGCGGCGCCTCGATGAACCGGGCGCGCAAGCTGTCGATGCTGCTGTTCGCGATTGTCGTGCTGGCCATGCCGCTGGCGCTGCTGATCCACGATCACTGGCTGGCCGCCGTGCTGATCGGGCTTGGCCTGTTCGCCCATCAGGGCTTTTCCACCAACATCTTCGGCATGACCGCCGATGTCGTGCCTGCCACCCGCATCGCCAGCGTGATCGCGCTGGGCGCGGTCGCGGGGAACCTGGCGGGCATGGGGATCATCGAACTGACCGGCTGGAGCCTCAAGAACGGGCACGGCTATGTGCCGATGTTCGCGATCTGCGGCGGGGCTTACCTGGCGGCTCTGGCGTGGATCCACGTGGTGCTGCCCAACCTCGACAAGGTCCACGCCGAGGCTGCCTGATTGGCGGGGCTGGTGGAGGGGATGGCCTCCGCCCCCCATCGCCGTTCGTCATTGCGAGCAAAGCGAAGCAATTCAGGGGCCGCGCAACCCACACCTGGATTGCTTCGCTACGCTCGCAATGACGAAGGCTGTCAAGGTCTTTGCTCCCAAAGCAAAAAGGGCCTTGCGGGGTGGTCCCGCAAGGCCCTCTGCTGCGCCCGAAGGGCCGGGTCCTAGAAGTTGACCCGTGCCGTCACGCCCCAATAGCGGTCCGCATCGCGCGGGATCTGGTAGCGGTAGGAACCGCTGACGCCGCCGTTGATGATCGCCGCCGCATAGGAGGTGTCGAACACGTTGCGCACCTGGGCGATGATCTTCCACTTGTCCGCCGGATCGACCAGCGCGACCGACAGGTTGACCAGCGTGTAGCCGGGGATGGTGCCGAACTGGCGCTGCACCGCGTCAGGCGCGAACAGCGAGAGTTGCTTCGACTGGAAGTTCATCGAACCGCCCAGCGCGACATCGGCAAAGCCGCCGGTCTCGATCCGGTGGTCGATCGAGAGCGAGCCCTTCCAGGTCGGGGCATAGCCCAGCTTGGTGCCGGCAGGGATGATCGCCGTCGCCGCCGCGCCCGGCGCCGCATTGAAGGCATCTACGTGCGCGTCGGTCAGCGCGACGCCGCCCGCGATCGTGGTGTTCTTGCCCGCGCGCCAGTTCATGTCCAGCTCGATGCCACGGGTCGAAACTTCGCCCGCGTTGGTGAAGCGGGTCACCACCACGCCAGCGACGAGGTCCGGGTTGTTGGCCTGGAAGTTCTTGTACTTGGCATAGAACGCCGCGAGGTTCAGCGTCAGGCGGCCGCCCAGCAGCGAGTTCTTCAGACCGACTTCGAACGAGTCCGAGGTTTCCGGCTCGATCACGTTGGTGCCGGTCGCGGTCAGGTTGAAGAACACGTTGTAGGCCGGGCCCTTGTAGCCGCGCGCATAGCTGGCATAGCCCATCACGTCGTCGCTGAAGTCGTACTGGGCGATGACCTTGCCCGACAGGTTGTCGTTGCTGGTCTGCCCGCGCCACGGCACGCCGTTCGACGAGGCGACTGCGTTCGCCGCCGCAGTCGAGGCGCTCTGGCCCGACGCGACCAGCGCCAGGTACTTGTCATAGACGCCCTGGTCGAAGTTCGCCTGGATGCCCGGGCCGGTCAGCGGCGAGACGCGGGCATGGAACACCGACAGCTTGTCATGGGTGTAGCGCAGGCCGCCGATCAGGCGGGCGCGCTCGCCCAGCTTAAGGGTCGCCTGCCCGAACAGCGCGAAGTTGTTGAACACCGAACCGAAAGTGGCGCTGCCGTTGGGCGTGGTGGCGGCCAGGGCATTGGTGCTGCCGCAGGGGATCAGCACGCCGGTGGGGGCGGTCGCCGTGGCGCTGCACTGCACGACGTTGCGGGTAAAGGTCCGCTCGCTCTCGGCGCGCGAGTAATAGGCGCCCAGGACGTAGGACAGCGCCTGGTCGGCGGGCGAGGTCAGGCGCAGTTCCTGGCTGAAGGTGTTCGAGGTCTGCGGCCCGGTATCGTGGAGCTGGGCGAAGCCGACATAGGCGCGGTCGAGCCAGTCGCCGTCGCGGATTTCGGTGTTGTCCCAGCCGCGATAGGCGGTGATCGAAGTGATCGTGTGGGTGCCGACTTCCAGGTCGATCTGGCCCGAAACGCCCCAGCCCTTTTCCTTGGTCGAGGTGACGAGGTTCTGCGCGACCGCGCGGGTGTCCGCGCCCGCCGGAGTGGGCAGGACGCCGAAGGCGAGGCTTGTGCTGGCCGCACCCGCGCCGGTCAGCGGGCCGGTGGCGATAATGTCGGCGCAGCAATCGTCATCGTTCTTGTAATAGTCGGCGGCGAGGTAGATCCGCAGGGCACTGCTGGGTTCATAGAGGAACTGGCCGCGCACGCCCCAGTGCTTGTAGCCGTTGACCCATTCGTTGGTCGTCACGTTGCGGATGTTGCCGTCATAGTCGCCGTAGAAGGCGGTGACGCGGGCCGCGCTGTCCTGCCCGACGGGCAGGTTGACGGCGCCCTTCACGCGGAATTCGTTGCGATCGAAGTAGCTGGCCTCGAACGAGCCGCCCAGTTCGCGCTTGGGCATCTGGGTGGTGATGTTGATCACGCCGGCCGATGCGTTCTTGCCGAACAACGTGCCCTGCGGGCCGCGCAGGACTTCGATCTGGGCAACGTCGACCAGGTCGGAGAAGGCTTCGCCCGAACGCGCATAGACCACGCCGTCGACCACGGTGGACACCGAAGGTTCGCCCGCGATCGAGAAGGTGGCGGTGCCGACGCCGCGCAGGAAGATCGTCTGGTTGAGCGTGGTGCCCGACTTCAGGAAGTTGAGCGAAGGCACCAGCTGGGCGGCGCTTTCGATGCCGGGGCGGGCGGTGTCGGCCAGGTCTTCGCCCGAGATGACCGAGACGGCGACCGGAACCGATTGCAGGCTTTCCGAACGCTTCTGTGCGGTGACGACGATCTCGCCGGGGTTGGATTCGTCTGCGGCCTGGGCGAAGGCCGGGGCGGCGGTCAGGGCGACAGCCGCGACCGATGCGTAAAGCATGGATTTCATGGAATTCCTCCCGTTATTTGCCGGGTCCGGAGCTTGCCGTCCCGCCTGCGCAAACCCGTGGCTCGGTCCTTGGGGTGGTCCCGTGCCTGCCACTTGTGACGCTTGAAATGCTTTGAATGGCCCGATATGTCAAGCGGTGTCATATGGTTCTGGAGTGTCCGCCGCAGAGCGGCACACAGACCGGGCAGAGGAGCACCTGGCGACGTGGAAACGGGGTTTATCGCAGTCGAGGACGGGTTCGACCTGCTGCTGGCGGGCCGAGTCGTCCTTTCGCACCGCGAAACCTGTCCTGCGGTGGTCATGGCGCGCGGCAATCCCGCCGTGGAAATGGTGCGCGGCAACTTCCGGATCGAGGATGCGCCCGCCGATGAACTGGTCCCGCCTGACTGGGCGCTGGTCGGACATGCCGTCACCCTCTCGCACCTTGGCCAGCCCGCCGCGCGGCTTGAGCTGAGCGGCAACGTCCTCTCCGTCACGCTCCTGCTGCCCGGCTACGACCGGCTGCACCTGCGCTTCCATGCCGAACCCGGCGAGACCGTCTGGGGCGGGGGCGAGCAGATGAGCTATCTCGCGCTGGGTGGCCGCGCCTTCCCGATGTGGACCAGCGAGCCGGGCGTCGGGCGCGACAAGTCGACCGAGCTGACCCGGCTGATGGACGAGGCGGGCATGGCGGGCGGCGATTACTGGAACACCAATTATCCGCAGCCGACCTTCCTGACCTCGCGCTGGCTGGCGGTGCATTGCCGGGCCGAGGCCTACAGCGTGATCGATTGCACCGATCCGGCGTTCCACCGCGTCGAGGTGTGGAGCAGCGCCGCCGAGTTCGAACTGTTCGCCGCCGATGATCCGCAGGACCTGGTCGGCCAGCTTTCCGCCCGCTTTGGCCGCCAGCCGCCGCTGCCGGACTGGGCGATTGGCGGGGCGATCGTCGGCCTGAAGGACGGCGCGCGCAGTTTCGAGCGGCTGGAGCGGTTCATCAAGGCGGGCGCTGCTGTATCGGGCCTGTGGTGCGAGGACTGGGCGGGCATCCGCGAGACCAGCTTTGGCCGCCGCATGTTCTGGGACTGGCGGCGCGACCGCCAGCGCTATCCCGACCTGCCGGAGCGGATCGCGGCACTGGAAGCGCGTGGCATCCGCTTCCTTGCCTATGCCAACCCCTACCTTGCGGTCGACGGCATCCTCTACGAAGAGGCGCAGTCCGGCGGGCATTTCTGCCTGCGCCAGGACAGCGACGCAGTCTACCTGGTCGACTTCGGCGAATTCGACTGCGGCGTACTCGATTTCACGCGCGAGGAAACCCGCGCCTGGTTTGCCGAAAAGGTGCTGGGGCGCGAGATGCTGGACATCGGCATTTCCGGCTGGATGGCGGACTTTGGCGAATACCTGCCGACCGACGTGCGGCTGGCCGATGGCTCCGACCCGATGGAAGCGCACAACCGCTGGCCGGTGCTGTGGGCCGAAGTCAACGCCCGCGCCGTCGCCAGCCGGGGCAAGACCGGGGACGCGGTATTCTTCATGCGCGCGGGCTTTTCCGGGGTGCAGGCGCATTGCCCGCTGCTGTGGGCGGGGGACCAGTCGGTCGACTTCACCCGGCACGACGGGATCGGCACGGTGATCACCGCCGCACTTTCGGCGGGGCTGGTCGGCAATGCCTACAGCCATTCGGACTGCGGCGGCTATACCTCGCTCCACGGCAATGTCCGCACCGTGGAACTGATGCAGCGCTGGTGCGAACTGGCCGCCTTCGCGCCCGTGATGCGCAGCCACGAGGGCAACCGCCCCGACGACAACCTGCAATACGACAGCAGCGAGGAACTGCTGAACTGCTTCGCCCGCTGGAGCCGGGTCCACGCCCACCTTGCGCCCTATGTCCGCCACCTGTGCGACGAGGCGCAGGAACTGGGCCTGCCCGCGCAGCGCCCGCTGTTCCTGCATTACCCGGATGATCCGGCGCTGTTTGCGGTGCAGGATCAATACCTCTACGGCAGTGACCTGCTGGTGGCGCCGGTGATCGAGGAGGGGGCCGTCGCGCGCCGGGTGATCCTTCCGGGGAGCCAGCCCTGGCGCAATGTCTGGACGGGCGAACTGCTGCCCCCCGGGACGCACGACATTCCCGCCCCGATCGGCCGCCCGCCGGTGTTCCAGCGCCCCGGCAGCGCCTTTGCGCCGCTGTTCCAGGGCCTTGCGGGGGTAGTGGTAGAATGAGCGAACGCGCCAACATCCGCGATGTGGCGGCCCGGGCCGGGGTGGCGGTGAAGACCGTCAGCCGCGTGCTCAACGGCCATCCCTATGTCAGCGCCGATACGCGGCAGCGGGTGGAAGAGGCGATGCGCGCGCTCGATTTCCGTCCCAGCATCGCCGCGCGGATCCTGTCGGGCGCGAAAAGCAACCAGATCGCGCTGATCTATGACAATCACAGCCCCTACTACATGTTCCAGATACAGACCGGGTGCTGGGAATGCTGCAAGGAAAACGGCATCCGTCTGCTGGCCCAGCCGGTCGACGTGGCCGATCCGCAAGTGGGCGAACAGGTGCGCGGACTCGTCACCGAAACCCATGTCGACGGGATCATCCTGTCCTCGCCCGTCACGGACTGCCAGCCGGTGCTGGCCGCGCTTGACGCGCTCGACATTCCCTTCGTGCGGATTTCGCCGGGCATGAACCACGCGATGACCAGTTCGGTATTCATGGACGATGCCCAGGCGGCGGACGACATGACCACCCACCTGATCAACGCCGGCCACCGCCGGATCGGCTTCATCAAGGGGCATCCCAACCACGCCGCATCGGACGACCGCCTGTTCGGCTATCGCCGCGCGCTCGATCGGGCGGGGATCGCCTTCGAACCCGAACTGGTTCGCGATGGCGAGTTCGATTTCGACAGCGGCGTGCGGGGAGGGCGGGCGCTGCTTGACCTGGCCGACCGGCCGACCGCGATCTTCGCTTCCAACGACGACATGGCGGCGGGCGTCCTCGCGGTCGCCCATGACCGGGGGATCGAGGTGCCGCGCGAGCTGTCGGTGGCGGGCTTTGACGATACCACGCTGGCCCGCACCGTCTGGCCGCCGCTCACCACGATCCACCAGCCGATGGCGGAGCTGGCCCGCAGCGCTACGGAAATCCTCATCGCCGGGGGCGACATCACCCATCGCCGCCTGCCCCATACCCTTGTGGAGCGCGCCTCGGTCGCGCCACCAATCAGGAAGAGCCCATGACCCTTTTGCCCGCCCCGCCTGCCACCCGCACCCTCGGAGCATCGGGAATCGAAGTGTCCTCCATCGCCTGGGGGATGTGGCGCCTGGCCGAAGGCGGACGCAGCGCCGCCGAAGCCGCGCGGCTGGTCCACGCCGCGCTCGATGCCGGGATCACCCTGCTCGACACGGCGGACATCTATGGCTTCGACGGCGCGGGCGGGTTCGGCGATGCCGAGGCGCTGCTGGGCGAAGTGCTGGGCGCAGAGCCCGCGCTGCGCAGCCGCATGATCTTGGCCAGCAAGGGCGGGATCATGCCGCCGCTGCCCTATGACCAGAGCGCCGGTTACCTGAGCGCCGCACTCGATGCCTCGCTGCGGCGGCTACGGACCGATTGCATCGACCTGTACCAGATCCACCGCCCGGACATCCTTGCCCATCCGCAGGAAGTGGCGCGGGTGCTGGACGATGCGGTGGTGGCGGGCAAGATCCGCGTCATCGGCGTGTCGAACTTCACGATTCACCAGATCGCGGCACTGAACCACTTTCTGGGTCACAAGCTGGTCGCGACCCAGCCGGAAATCAGCCCGCTGCGCATCACCTGCTTTGAAAACGGGGAACTGGACCAGGCGATGATGCTGGGCCTGACCCCGCTCGCCTGGTCGCCGCTGGGCGGCGGACGCCTCGCCAATCCGGAAAGCGAGCGTGACCGCGCCGTCGCGGCGGAACTGGACCGGGTGGCCGCTGAGGCAGGCGTGTCGCGCAGCGTTGCGGCCTATTCCTGGCTGATGGCGCATCCCGCCGGGATCGTGCCGATCATCGGATCGCAGCAGGCCGAGCGCATCGCCGAGGGCGCGGCGGCGCTGTCCGTCCGCTGGACCCGGACCGACTGGTACGCCGTGCTCGTCGCGGCGCGCGGAGAGCGCCTGCCCTGAGCGGCGGGCATGACGAAACCGGGGGCTTGAGGAGAGGGATATGAGCGAGCAGCAGTGCGAAGTGGCCTGGTTTTCGGCCCTGTGCGACGATGACTACGAATTCCTGGGCGTGCCCGATCCCTACCTCCAGTCCAGCTGGGAGCATTGCCGCAACATCGTGCTGCGCGCCGAGGAGGGCGGGTTTGACAACATCCTGCTGCCTTCGGGCTATCAGCTGGGCCTCGATACCACCGCCTTCGCCGCCGCCGTCGCCACGCAGGTGAAGCGGATCAAGCTGCTGTGGGCGACCCGCATGGGCGAGGACTGGCCGCCGCAGCTGGCGCGCCGCATCGCCACGCTCGACCGGATCCTTGGCCCCAACGCGGCGGGCACCGGCGGGCGGCTCAACGTCAACATCATCTCTTCCGACATGCCGGGCGAGAAGATCGAGAGCGGCCCGCGCTATGCCCGCGCAACCGAGATCATGAAGATCGTCCGCACCCTGCTGAACGGCGAGCACCTGGACTTCCAGGGCGAGTTCTACCAGCTGGACCTCGATCCGGCGCGGATCACCACGCTGTCGGGCAAGTGCCCCGCCTTCTACTTCGGCGGCCTGTCCCACGAAGCCCGCGAATGCGCGGCGGAGGCGAGCGACGTCTACCTGATGTGGCCCGACACGATGGACAAGGTGCGTGAAAACATCGCCGACCTGAAAGCGCGCGCCGCCCGCTTCGGTCGCACCCTCAAGTTCGGCTACCGCGTCCACGTGATCGTCCGCGAGACCGAGGACGAGGCGCGTCTCTATGCCGACCGCCTGCTTTCGAAGCTGGACGAGGAAGCCGGCAAGGCGATCCGCGAGAAGTCGCTCGATGCCAGGAACTACGGCGTCCAGCGCCAGCAGGAACTGCGCGGCGCTGCGGACGGCGACGGCTTCGTCGAGGAGAACCTGTGGACCGGCATCGGCCGCGCCCGCTCCGGCTGCGGCGCGGCGATCGTCGGCACCCCGGACCAGGTTCTCGCCAAGCTGCGCGCCTACCAGGCTGAAGGGATCGAGGCGTTCATCCTCTCCGGTTATCCCCACGCCCAGGAAGCCGACCTGTTCGCCCGTCATGTTCTCCCGCAGTTGAAGCACGGGCCGCTGGTGATCTAGGCGGGGACTCGCGGGACAGTTGCCGCATGCCTACTTTGCGAGTTCCCCGATGCTGTTTGCCCAGTGTTCCTCGCCGGTTCGGCGCGCCCAATCGAGCGTTCCCTGTCCCGCGACATAGTGTGCGGACAGGAACGGTTCCCGGGACGCTGACTGGCAGGCTTCGAACAGGGGCGTCAGCGCGGTAACATAGGACTGGATATACCTTTCCCGCGCCGCTTCGCGGACCGTCGGATCAAGTGCGGCGGCGGCCAGTGCGTCGCCGGCGGATTGAGCGGCCGAGTTGACGAAATCCTCATCGTCCAGGCGGTTCATTTCGCGCACGAGCTTGCCCCAGCGCATGACCTCGGCGTTCGCGGAATAGGAGTCCTTAAGAAGCAGATGGGCGTAGATCTTCTTCTCCATCAGCGCCGCGTCGCTTGTCATGGCTTTGGTGAAACCGAAATTCGAGCACTGGTGCGCGAAATTCCTCAGCGCACCGTCGACGGTCTGGCGGTTCTGCTGAACTGACCAGTCAAAGCTTCCGGCGGCGGATGCCGTAAGTGCGAGCACGATAGCGGCGATCATCAGGCAGCCTCCCATCAATGGAAGTCGCAGTCTATGTCCCCCTTGGTGAAATTCGCGTGAAAGCAACGCCGGGACCGCACCCCACCCCGCCACCGCACGTCACGACGCCGCGAGTGCGGCGCCGAAAAGTGGCAGATTTTTCAGAAAGGTATGGCGGAGACGGAGGGATTCGATTTTTACGATCTAACATATTAATTTTAAGGGCAATTTTTTCTTAACGTGAATGAGATGACCCCAAGAATGCCCCAAGATCGGAGCCGCCTAACTACAAGCTGATTCGGATCGCAATCACCGGGTACCAGAAGCTAACGCAGCGTTGGCCGAAGCCGCTGGCCGATAATCAGGCCGGGGGTCGGGGATTCCCGTCGATCCGGAATTGGCTGGCTGTCTGTATTCGCCAACTCCGCAGCGCAAACGAACCGGTAGGTCATCCCCGATGCGCGGGGCTTGGGGGAAGCAGCTGTTGGGCCTGGCCTGATCAGTACGTTGTTTGAAAGCGGCGAACTGCATTTCTAGGTTCTCAACGGCAATGGTCGGCTCGACCGCTAAAGCCAACGATTGCGCTAACACAAAAGCTCGATTTTCCGTTGTGTCTGAAAGGAGCGTTCCGTGCCTGGATCTGACTATTCAATTATCCAGAAAACGCACGATCTCGTCCAGCGGTGCCCGAGGATTGGGAAAGCTGTTAATCGGCGCCGCGGGGTCCGGATAGCCAATCGCGAGACCGCAAAAGAAGATGTGATCGGGCGGGATATCCGCCACGCGCTTAACGGTTTCAGGATAGGTTGACCAGGCTTCCTGTGCGCAGGACCCAAGGCCTGCTTCGACCAGCAGGAGCATCAGGGTCTGCAGCCACATGCCCAGATCGGCCCATTGCGGTTTCCCCATCCAGTGCGGCGTATGAAGCAACAGGCCGACTGGTGCTCCGAAGAAATCGAAATTGCGGGCGACTGCAGCCATCCGTGCCGCCTTGTCCTCGCGCCCGATACCCAGCGCGGCGTACATGGCCTCGCCATTGCTACCGCGCCGGCTGCGCCACGGGTCGGGCAAGTCGGAAGGATAGATCTGGTACTCGGGCGTCTCCACGCCGTCCCGCCCTTTCAGCATGGCGGCCAGGGTTTCCTGCCGCAGCAGGTCGAGCCGTTTTCCGCTTAGGACGGTGGCGTGCCAGGGCTGCAGGTTGCCTCCGGAAGGGGCGAGGCAGGCCTTGTCCAGCACCTCGCGCAACAGCGCGGGATCGACTGGCCGGCTATCAAATGCCCGGATCGATCTGCGTGCAACAACGGCCTGGCTTACAGTCATTGCTTCCATCTTAGCGGCCACTCCAGTTGGGTTCTCGTTTTTCCATGAAGGCGCGGGGGCCTTCGCGGGCGTCCTCGCTGCTGGCGACGCGAAGCATGGCGGCATCATTGGCGGCCCACAGCGCTGCCTCATCCGAAGTGCTAGCGGCCCGGGCCAGGGCGAGGCTCTCGCGCAGGGCAAGGGGCGCATTGCGCGCAATCCGTTCGGCGAGGCCGAGGGCGGCTGGAAGCACTTCTTCCGGGCCGACCAGCCGGTTGATCAGGCCATGCGCCTGCGCCGTGCCAGCTGCGATGGGATCGCCGGTCATCAACGCCTCGATCGCCAGCGCCCGTGGGAGCAGGCGCGGAAGCCGGATCGCACCGCCCGCCATTGCCATCAGGCCGCGCTTTACTTCCGGTAATCCGAACAGCGCCTTGTCCGATGCGACGATCATTTCGCAGCACAGGGCGATCTCGAAGCCGCCGCCCATGGCAGGGCCGTCGACCGCAGCGATCCAGGGCTTGGCGCGCGGCGCGCGGACGAAGCCGGCGAAACCATAGTCCGGGTCGACGAGATCGGCGCCGCCGCCACGGGCGATTTCGGCAAGATCGGCACCGGCGCAAAACATGCCAGGGGTGCTCGATCCGAGCACAGCAATGGCAATCGAAGGAGACCGATCGATCTCGTCGATAATCCAGCGCAAGGCGCGCGCGACATTGCCGTTGATGGCATTCCGGCTGTCCGGCCGGTTGAGCAGGACCGTGGCAACATGTCCTGTCACCTGGAAAAGAACGTCCTGGCCCACACTCTCCGGGCGTGCATCGGCATTCATGCGGGTGATCCTCCATCTGCCAGAACCAGATCGCTGCCCTTGTCGCCAATCATGATGGCGGCTGCATTGGTGTTGCCGGAGATGAGGCGGGGCATAACCGAGGCATCGATCACGCGCAGCCCTTCGACCCCACGCACGCGCAACTGGGGGTCGGTGACGGCAGCTTCGTCCAGGCCCATTCGGCAGGTCCCGACGGGGTGGTAACCGGTGTTTCCGGTCCGCCGGGCATAATCTAGCAAGGCTTCATCATCGGCTGCCGCTGGGCCAGGGTAGGCTTCCCGTTCGATCAGCCGGGCGAGCGATGGCGCTTCGGCCAGCATCCGGGTCATCCGCATGGCCTTGAGCGAAAGCTCGCGGTCGGCCCTGGCCTCAAGATAATTGTGCACGATCTCCGGCACGGCGCGGGGATCGGGGCTGGCCAGCCTGACGTGCCCCCTCGATTCCGGGCGCAGCACAGTCGGCGCAAGGGTAAGGCCGGGATAGGTTGAAAGCTGCGGCTTGCCGTCGGCAGCGGCGCTGTCCAGTTCGCCGCTGACCGGTAGGCAGTGGAACTGGATGTCTGGCTGGTCGAGCCTGGGGTCGGATTTGACGAAGGCTCCGGTCTGGGCGGCCGGGATCGTCATGGCGCCCTGGCGCGTGGCGAAATAGCGCAGCACATTCCAGACCAGCCGCGCGCCGGACAGTTCGCGGTTGTAACTGAAGGCTTGCGGGTTGAGCTGCCAGCTCATGGGCAGGATGTAGTGGTCCTGTAGGTCTGAACCGACTGCCGGACAATCTCGGATCACTGGAATCCCCAGGTCGGTCAGGTGGGCGCCAGGGCCAATGCCAGACAACAACAGTAATTTGGGGCTGTGATAAGCCCCGGCCGCCAGGATCACTTCCCGGTGGGCGCGGACAATCTGCACGGCCCCCTGGCGCTCAAGCTCGACCCCGACCGCGCGCTTGCCCTCGAACATGACCCGGTTGCAGTGTGCTTCGGTCACCACGGTCAGGTTGGCCCGGCCCATCACCGGGCGCAGATAGGCATCGGCTGCTGAACAGCGCCGCCCGTTGGCCATGGTGGTCTGATAATAGAACGCGCCGGTTTGCTCTGCTCCGTTGTAGTCCGGGTTCAGCGGCACGCCGATCTCGGCGAAGGCAGCCAGCACCGCATCGTTCGTGGGATCGCGGTGGCGCAGTTCTTCGACGCGCAGCGGCCCGGTGTCACCGCGCAGTTCTTCGCCTCCGCCGGCATAGGTTTCAGCGCGTCGGAAATAGGGGGCAACATCGGCCCAGCTCCACCCGATCGCGCCCAGGTTGCTCCAGCTGTCGTAATCAGCTTGCTGTCCGCGAACGTAGATCAGGCCGTTGATGTTGGAAGAGCCGCCCAGTCCGCGTCCGCGCGGCAGCAGCATTTGTCGACCGCCGATGCTGGATTCAGCAGTGCTGCTATAGTGCCAGGAATGGCCGAACTCTGACGTGGTCTTGCCGTAACCCGCTGGCATAGCGACAAAAGGGCTGGTGCCCTTGCCGCCGGCCTCGATCAGGATGACCCGATTGGCCGGATCGGCGGAAAGGCGGTTGGCCAGCACGCAACCTGCCGATCCGGCACCAACGATCACATAGTCGGCTTCCACCCTGTCGCTCTCCCTGTCCCCGGCCAGTTGCGGTTGCGCCCGGAATGGGCGGCGAACGCATTCCGGGCTGTCTGGTTGGCTGTTATAAAACGGGCGAGGATTGCTGGAGAGGACCTCGATGCCCATTTTGAGCCGTGATCTTAGTCTTGGCCTTGGCCTGCTGGCCTTGGGCGCTGGAACCCTTCAAGCCCAACCGGGGCCGCTAGCTGCAGCGACCGCAGCTCGCCCGGCAACGGCTGCGACGCGGGCCGTGCTGGCCGAGGCATCGAAAACCCTGCCGCCCGAAGATGGCGCAGACTTCGAATTCGCCAACCGCGGTTTCATCGCCACCTGGCCCGAGGCGGTGATCCGCCAGGCCAATGGCAAGCCCTCGTTCGACCTGTCCGGCAATGACTTCATCGAAGGTCCGGCGCCCGATACCGTTAATCCCGCGCTATGGCGCCAGAACCGGGTGCTGCGCGCCGAGGGCCTCTTCCGGCTTGCTCCCGGGCTCTACCAGGTCCGCAATTTCGACAACAGCAACGTATCGTTCATCGAAACGCCGCGCGGTTGGATCGTGATCGATCCGCTGACGGTGGAGGAGGTGGCCAAGGCCGCCTTTGACCTGCTGAAGAAGCATGTCGCCGACAAGCCGGTGCTGGCGGTGATCTATACCCATGGCCATACCGATCACTTTGCCGGCGCGACCGGGATCATCGATCCTCGCGATGTTGCGGCAGGCAAGGTTCAGGTGATCGCGCCCAAGGGCTTCGTGGAAGAGGTCATCAGCGAATGGATGCTGGCGGGTACGGCGATGGGCCGCCGGGCTTTCTACCAGTTCGGCTATTTCCTGCCGCGCGGCCCCCAGGGTCATGCCGGCATGGGCATGGGCACGGCGATCGCGGCGGGCAAACAAGGCTTCATCCCGCCAACGCTGGAAATTGAACGCACGGGCCAAAGCGTGACGATCGACGGGGTGGAGCTGGTCTTCCAGATGACCCCGGGGGCCGAAGCACCGACCGAATTCAACCTCTGGATCCCTTCGCTGAAGGCGTTGTGCCTGGCCGAGACTGCCACTTCGACGCTGCACAACGTGCAAACCTTGCGCGGCGCCAAGGTGCGTGATGCCAAGGCCTGGGCAGACTATCTGACCGAAGCGCTGCGGATGTGGGGCGGCCAGGCCGAGCTCAGCTTTGCCTCGCACCACTGGCCGCGCTTCGGCACCACGGCGGTTGTTCAACACATTACCCATCAACGCGATGCCTACAAATTCATCCATGATCAGGCGGTACGCCGGATGAACCAGGGGCAGACGCCGACCGA
>Ga0116180_1001570_pt1 | contig 19148 bp, 19 predicted proteins | sample AD_UKC073_MetaG_FD_89804 | JGI IMG/M metagenome (GOLD analysis project Ga0116180, IMG submission 89804) | Active sludge microbial communities of municipal wastewater-treating anaerobic digesters from USA - AD_UKC073_MetaG | ecosystem: Engineered > Bioreactor > Anaerobic > Digestate | place: USA...
AGCAGATCCACACCATCGACCTGCTCTGCTGGCTGCTCGGCAAGCCGGTCGACGTGACCGGGATGGCGAGCAACCTTCGTCTCAGGGACGTGATCGAGGTCGAGGACGCTGCTGTGGTCTCAGTCACCCACGACTCCGGCGTGCGCAGCACCTTCTTCGCCACGGGAGCCCACTCCGACAACGCCCCCGTCGAGATTGAGGTCTCGGCTGAGCAGGGACTGCTCCGCTTCACCGACGGGGTGCTTCGGCACATCGCGCCGGACGGCACGGTCACCCAGCTCGCCAGCGACGCCCAGGCAGTGGGCGCCCGGTCCTACTGGGGCCGGAGCCACGGACTGCTGATCGATGACTTCTACTCCAGCCTCGACCAGCCCGGACAGTTCTGGATCAATGCCGACGAGGCGCTGATGAGCCTCGAGGTGCTTCGTACGGTCTATGCGCAGTCTGGCCTGATCCCGCTCGACGCGGTCTGACACCGCCTCGTGGAGCACGGACTGAGCAGGGGACGCCTAGCCTTCGTCACGCTACTCATCGCCATGCTTGCGATGGTGGGTCCGTTCACCATCGACACGATGTTCCCCGCGTTCAACCTGATCGGCGCGGACGTCGGCGCCGACGCGGTGGCGATGCAGCAGGTGACCAGCGTCTACATGCTCGCCTTCGCGTCCATGTGTCTGTGGCACGGCCCCATCTCTGACGCGATCGGCCGGCGCAAGGTGATCCTCGCAGGGTTGGTCGTCTTCGCGATCGCCTCGGTCGTCTGCGCCGTGGCCACCACGCTCCCCGTACTGCTGGTCGGGCGGGCGCTCCAGGGGCTCGCCGCTGGCGGTGCGCAGATTATCGCCCGGACGGTGATCCGCGACCTGCACGCGGGTGCCGCGGCCCAGCGGATGATGGCGCAGGTCAACATGATCTTCGCTGTGGCGCCCGCGGTGGCGCCGATCGTTGGCGGGCTCATCCTGGGCGTCGCCACGTGGCACTGGATCTTCTGGCTGCTCGTCGCTCTCGCGGTGGTGCTGATCGGACTGGTGCTCTTTGGCCTGCCCGAGACGCATCACGAGTCGGAGCGTCGGCCGCTTCGGGTGCGGCCCATCCTGACGTCGTTGCGAACCGTGTTGACCAACCCCACGTTCCTCAAGCTGGCCGGCGCGGGCACCTTCGCGTTCGCAGCCCAGTTCATCTACATCGTGTCGGCGCCCGAACTGATCCTCACCCTGCTGGGCAAGGGCGAACAGGACTTCTGGATCCTGTTCGTCCCGATGGTGGCGGGCATGATGCTGGGTGCCCTCGTCGCCAGCCGGCTCGCCGACAAGGTGCCACCGCTTCGACTGGCCACGATCGGCATGGGGATCATGGTCGTCGCCGCTGCCCTGAACCTAGCCATCGCGGCCGTACCTGCCGCCCAGGTCCTGCCGTGGGTGCTCGCGCTCCCACCGGTGATCGCATTCGCGGTGCAGCTCGAGTTCCCCGTGGTCCAGCTGCTGATGCTGGACTGCTTCCCCGCGATGCGTGGTGCGGCCGCCTCCGGGCAGTCGTTCGTCCAGCTGCTGTTCAACGCCTTCCTGGCGGGAGTCATCTCGCCGGTGGCGACGACCTCGCTGCCGATGCTGGCAGTGGCCAGCGCAGTGCTGGCGGTGCTCGGTGCCTGCTTCTGGGGCTGGTACCGAGCCAGCCTCCGGAACGAGACCAAACCCGTCTAGCTGGCTTTGGGCAGAGGTGGCCCGGAGCCAAGATCAACGGCCCCACGACCCACGGGCAGGGGGAGGTTGATGGGCCTTGCGTACGAAACCCGGGCCGCAGCAGGACCTAGATCGGCAGCCTGCGGAAGATCGCCCTGGGGATGTGGCGCAGCACGACCATCACCCACCGGAACGCAGGTGGTGACCAGACGAGCGTCTTGCCCGCTCGCGCGCTCGCGACGGCCAGCTCAGCAACGTCCTCCTTGCCCACGGTCAGAGGGGCTTCCTTGAGGTGGGCTGACATCCGCGTCCGGACCATGCCCGGTCTGACCACGAGCACCTGCACGCCCGTCCCCGCCAGCGCCTCGCCTAGGTTCAAGTAGAACGCGTCCAGGCCTGCCTTGGTCGACCCGTACACGAAGTTCGAGCGCCGAACCCGCTCCCCCGCCACCGACGACATGACGATGATCTGGCCATGGCCCTGGGCGGTCATCCGCTCAGCCAGCAGCACGCCGACGCTGACGCCCCCGGTGTAGTTGATGCTGACGTACTTCACCGCCATCGGCTGGTTGCGCCAGAGCTCCTCCGGCTCACCAAGGAGCCCGAACGCCACGATCGCGACGTCGATGTCACCGCCCGTCCAGGCCGCCTCGAGAACCGGGCCATGGGTCATGAAGTCGCTGGCATCGAAGTCGAGGTACTCGACGGCCGACGCCCCGGCGGCCCTCAGGTCAGCGGCAGCGCGATCCCGCTCTGGATCGCCCGGCCGGCAGGCCAGCACGACTTCAGCCGGGCCCTCCTTGAGGTACTCGGTCACGATCGCGAGCCCGATCTCCGAGCTGCCGCCGAGCAGCAGGATGCGCTGAGGTGTTCCAGTGGCGTTGATCACAGCAACTCCAGTCGTCGGGCCATGTCGGAGGCGAACACACCATCGGGGTCGATGCGGCGCCGAGTGCCCAGCCACTCGTCGATCCGTGGGTACATCGCATGGAAGGTCGCGGCGGTCGTACGGGAGTCCTTCGCAACGTAGAGCCGACCGCCGAACTCGAGCACCCGAGCGTCGAGGTCGCTGAGGAACCGACCCAGACCGGGCTTGATCGGGAAGTCGACGCAGACGTTCCAGCCAGCCATGGGGTACGACAGCGGCGCGGAGTTGCCCGGGCCGAACAGCTTGAACACGTTGAGGAACGAGTAGTGGCCTGACTTCTGGATGTCGAGGATCAGGCGCTTGAACTCGTCCACGGCGGCTGGCGGGACGACGAACTGGTACTGCAGGAAGCCGGCCGGACCGTACGCGCGGTTCCACTCAGAGAACATGTCGAGCGGGTGGTAGAAGCCGGTCAAGGTCTGGACCTTGTCGGTGTAGGTGCCCGACTTCGCGTACCAGAGCGAACCCAACGCGCTGAACGTGAGCTTGTTGGCGAGCCCGTTGGGGAAAATGTCGGGCAGTGTGAAGAGCGGCTTCGCGTCGAACCTGAGCGGGTCGCGCGCCAGCTTGGCGGGCAGCTGGTCGCGGCGGGCGATCGAGCCACGCGAGATCGCCGCACGGCCGAGCTTCGGTGGCGCCGAGATCGCATCGAACCAGGCCGATGAGTAGGTGTAGCGCGACTCGGAGCCATCGCTGTGCACGGCGATCGTCTCGTCGAGGGAGTCGGTCACCACACCGTCGGCAATGAAGTAGGCCGTCTCCACCCGCTCCATCGCCAGGGTCGCCCGGAGGATGATGCCGGTCAGGCCGATGCCACCGATCGTCGCCCAGAAGATCGAGGCGTCCGGATCGTCGGGCGAGCCGTCGCGCTCAAGCCGCAGCACCCGACCGTCGGCCACCAGCAGGTCCATCGTCAGCACGTGGTTGCCGAAGCTGCCGGCCGAGTGATGGTTCTTGCCGTGCACGTCGCAGCCGATTGCACCGCCGACGGTGACCTGCCGGGTGCCTGGCAGCACGGGGATCCACAGCCCGAACGGCAGGGCGGCCCGCATCAGCGCATCAAGGCTGACGCCGGCATCCACGTCGACGGTCGCCGTCGAGGGGTCGATCGTCCGGATGACGTTGAGACTCGTCATGTCGACCACGACGCCGCCAGCGTTCTGGGCGACATCCCCGTACGACCGCCCGAGCCCACGCGCGACGATGCCCCGCTCGCCCTTCGCGGCCGCCTGCGCGACGGCGGCGACCACCGCCTCGGCGTCACGTGGGCGCAGCAGGGTCGCCAGGGTCGGTGAGGTTCGGCCCCAGCCGGTGAGCTGCTGGGTGGTGATGGAGGTGGGAGTCATCACCGCCCATTCTACTGCCGGGCCTCGGCGGGCCACCCGGCGCCTACCACCCGACGCCCATCTGGGTAGGTTGGGGAGCATGGCCCTGATGCTCGTGACCGGTGGTGCCCGCAGCGGAAAGTCAGCGTTCGCCGAGAACCTGGTCACCGCCACAGGTGAGCAGGTCACCTATATCGCCACGGGAGAGGCGCTCGATCCCGAGATGACAAGGAGGATCGCGCACCACCGGGAGCGGCGGCCGAAGGAGTGGGTCACCATTGAGGAGCCGCTGCACCTGGCGGGAGCGCTGACTGGGGCCACCGCCACCGTCATCGTCGACTGCCTCAGCCTGTGGGTGTCGAACCAGCTGATGGTGCACCGCTCCGACGACGAGATCCTGGCCTCGACCGACACCCTCGTCGCTGCGGCCGGTCTGCACCGTGGGCTGGTGGTCTTCGTCACCAACGAGGTCGGCTCGGGGATCGTGCCCGACAACGAGCTGGCGCGCCGCTACCGCGACCTGCTGGGTTGGGTGAACCAGCGGGTGGCTCACGCTGCCACCGACGCGTGGCTATTGGCCAGTGGACTTCCTGTCCGGCTGAAGGGCTCCAGCCTTGTCTGACCTGACCGCCACGGTGGCCTCGATCATGCCGGTCTCGCAGCCCGCGATGGCCGCTGCGCGCGCACGTCAGGCGATCTTGACCAAGCCCCTCGGAGCACTCGGGCTACTGGAGGACGTCTCCGTACGGCTCGCCGGCATCTTCGACACCGATCGGCCCGATCCGCAGGGGGCAGCAGTCATCGTCGCGGGCGCTGACCACGGTGTCGCCACGGACGGGGTGTCGAAGTACCCCCGCGAAGTGACGGCTGCCATGATCGCCGCCTTCGTCGCCAACACCCCTGCCGGTTCTGGCGGTGCGGCGGTGAACGCTCTGGCTCGAGCAGTGGGTGTACGGGTGGTGGTGGCCGATCTGGGGATCGCCGCTCACGTCCCGGCTCATCCGGCGATCACCGACGCCAAGATCCGCCGCGGCACCCGCAACCTGCGCGTGGAGGCCGCGATGACCCCCGCCGAAGCGACCCGGGCCATCGAGGTGGGGATCGACCTGACCGAACGCGCCATCGCCGACGGCGCCGACCTGATCGTCCCGGCCGAGCTGGGGATTGGGAACACCACGTCGGCGGCAGCGCTGACGGCCCGGCTCCTGGGGTTGGCGCCGGACGAGGCGACCGGTCGAGGGACCGGGGTCGACGATGACGGGCTCGCCCGCAAGACCGCCGTGGTGACTGAGGCGCTCTCCAGGACGCCGGTCACTGATCCGTTCGACGTGCTGGTGGACCTGGGCGGCTACGAGATCGCCGCGATGGTGGGCATGTTCCTCGCTGCTGCTGCCCATCGGCGTGGAGTGGTCGTGGATGGCTATGTGGAAGGCGCCGCGGCGCTGGTCGCGGTCGGCCTCGCCCCGGACGTGGCCGGCTACCTGCTGCCTGCTGGCATCTGCGCGGAACGCGGTCATCGGGCTCAGCTCGACCGCCTTGGCCTTCGGCCCCTGTTCGACCTCGACCTCCGGCTCGGCGAGGGCACCGGTGGGGTGCTTGCCGTACCGCTGCTGAAGGCAGCCGCAGCCGCACTGCGCGAGATGCGGACGTTCGCTGAGGCGGGAGTGCCGGACGCCTGAGCTGTTCAGCCGATGACGTACGGCAGCAGCGCGGCCACCTCAGCCACCACGATCAACGCACCCACCACGTCGCCGGTGATCCCGTCACCCAACCGACGTGACGCCCACCACGCTCCCAACCAGGCGACAGCCACGGTGAGCAGAACGGCCAGCCAGGCGCCCGGGAGCAGAAGCACCGGCAGCACATACAGACCACCCCACCACCACCAGCGCCCACCCTGCGCCGCCGCCCCGAGACCGTCCCCCCTGGCGGCCGGAAAGACAGCCAAGGGTCCCGTGACCGCAAACCTCGCACTCACGGCGGCCACGACAGGCGCCCACCACGGCATCGGCGAGCTGAGCTCCGACCAGAGCAGCAGCAGCGTCGCCACCCCAACCCCCACGCCGAAGGCGCCGACGCGCACGTCTCGCAGGATCTCGAGCCGCCGCTGCGGTGACACCGGGGCCAGCAGCGCATCGGCAGAGTCGAGCAGGCCGTCGAGGTGGAGCATGCCGGTGACCAGCAGCCAGGCCAGCAGCGCGAGCGCTCCCCGTACACCGGCAGGAATCGGTAACGGCGCCCACAGCACCGCCGCGACCACCCCACCGACGACGTAGCCCGCCAATGGATAGTGCGGCGCGGCGCGGCCCAGATCCTCGGGTCTGAAGTCCCGGGGCGCAGGAAAGGGCAGCACGGTCAGGAACGACAGCGCCGTTCGTACACCCCGCAGCATGGCCGCTCCTTCCCGAGGGCGACCGTACCTGACCGGCCCGGCTGGTTAAGGTGCCGTTATGGAAGTCCTGATGCTCGGTACGGGCGCGTCTGACGGTTGGCCGAGCGCGTGGTGCGGCGACGAGTGCTGCAGCTCACTCGTCCAGGCCGGTGATGTACGGACGCCGACCTCGGCCCTGATCGACCGCACCCTGCTGATCGACCCCGGCCCAGAGGCACCCCGCCAGGCACTACGGCAGAACATCTCACTCGCCGGCGTGACCGATGTGCTGGTCTCCCACGCCCACCACGACCACCTCGACGCGGCCTTCCTGCTGCACCGCAGCTGGGTGAACCAGCAGCCCCTCCGCGTCGTCGGCCCCAAGCCGGTGATCGACGAGTGTGCGCGCTGGCTCAAGCCTGGTCAGACGTCTGTCCAGCTGGTTCCGATCACGGCCGGCCGGGACGTATCGCTCGGTAAGTACCGCGTACGAGCACTGCCGGCCGCCCATGAGGCACTCGGCGAGGCCTGCCTCTACGCGATCGCCGGCCCCGACGCGACCATGCTCTGGGCGACCGACACCGGCCCGTGGGCGCGTGGCGTGAAGGAGATGCTCGCCGGAACCAGGCTCGACCTGGTCTGCATGGAGCAGACCTTCGGGGAGCGGGACGACCTGACCGAGGGCAAGCACCACAGCCTGCGGACCTTCGCCGAGGCGGTCGCCCAGTTGCGGGAGTGGGGCTCGGCCACCGGCACCACTGACGTGGTCGCCGTGCACCTCGGGCATCACAACCCACCACCGGAACTGCTGTACCTGAAGCTGAGGGACATGGGCGCCAGAGCCGTACCGGACGGGACGCCGATCATCGCGGGTGGAGTGCTGTCATCCCTGTCGCTGTGACGTCGAAGCCACGTGTCACGACACTCCCGACGCGGTGTGCGAGAAGCGCCCCATGCGTGGGCTGACAGCGTAGGCTGCGCACAAAGGACGCCAGAGCCGGCGTCACTTGAAAGGAGCACCAGACATGGCCGACTGGGCCGCCGACGTCAAGAAGTACGCACCCAACGCGTCCGACGACCACATCGCCGGGATCGTTCGTCACTGCGGGATCGCCCTGCAGAAGGCGGACTCGGCGCTGGTGTCGTTCAGTGATCCCGAGGAGCTCGCCCGTGTGAAGGCTGGCTTCTGCACCAAGAAGCTAGGACTCACCGACTCGGACGCAATCGACAAGGGTCTCGCCGCTGTGGGCGAGAAGCTCGAGGGTGCCCACCGCAAGAACCGCGTGACGGTCTACTACCTTCTCGCAGAGCACTTCGGCAAGCTCGACCTGTTCGAGAAGAAGGCCAAGTAAGCCTCAGCGCGCACTGAAGTCAGCCAAGCGGCGGTCCCGGAGGGGCCGCCGCTTCTGTATGGGAGGGCAGGCTGTCAGGTACTCGTGAGGCCGAAGAAGAGCCGATCAGTCACGTGCTTGGCCCGCCTGGCCAGCCGCCGCCACTCGTCGTACAGGTGCGAGGCTCCGCCGCGGCCATACCCCAGCAACTCGGCCACCTGGGCCATCTCGCGCGCATCGGTGGGGATCACGTCCGACGCCCGCCCTCGGACGAGCATGGCCATGTTGCGGATCCGACCGGCCAGCAGCCAGGCAGCCTCCAGCGCTGCACCGTCGTGGTCATCCACCAGGCCCTCGTTGCGCAGTGCGCGCAGCGCCTCGAGCGTCCGCGTGGTTCTCAGCTCCGGCACCCGATGGGCGTGCTGCAGCTGGAGGAGCTGCACTGTCCACTCGACGTCCGATAGGCCGCCCGGCCCCAGCTTCACATGCCGGCTCGGATCGACGCCCCGCGGCATCCGCTCACTCTCCATCCGCGCCTTGAGGCGGCGGATCTCGATGACCTGGCTCAGCGCCAAGCCATCGGTCGGGTATCGGACGGGAGCGACGAGGGCCAGGAACGCGCGACCCACCCGATCGTCGCCAGCGCCGAGGTCGGCGCGCAGCAATGCCTGCGCCTCCCAGGTTGACGACCAGCGCTCGTAGTAGGTGCGGTACGACGAGAGCGTGCGGACGAGCGGCCCGCCCTTGCCCTCTGGACGAAGGTCTGGGTCCAGCTCGAGGGCGGTTTCCTTGTCCTGCTGCCGCAGCATCGCCCGGACCCGGGTGGCCAGGCGCGTGGCGGCCGCGGTCTCATCGGAGTCATCGGTGTCGGCCATCACGAACATGGCGTCGGCGTCGGAGCCGTACGACAGCTCGGCCCCACCCCACCGACCCATGGCCACGACGGCAAGGCCCGGGGCCCCCTCGACCTCGCGGCGGGCCAGCTCCAGGGTCGACTCCACCGTAGCGTGGGCGATATCCGTCAGCGCCCGACCGACGACCTCAGGGTCAGTTCGCCCCAGGACATCGCCCATCGCCACCCGCAGCAGCTCGTGCCGCCGCATTGCCTGGACCGACTCGAGGGCACGCTCCGGCTCGGAGTTCCGCGCCAATGCCGACGCCATGGACTCCTTCAGCTCGTCACGCGTGCGTGGGGTGAGGTCAGCATCATCGGCGAGCAGCTGCACCGACTGTGGCGAACGTCGCATCAGGTCCACCGCGTAGCGGCTGCTCGACAGGATCACCGCCATCCGCTCGGCCATCAAACCCTCGTCGCGGAGAGCCCGCAGATACCAGGGAGTCGACCCGAGCGTCTCTGAGACCTGGCGGAAGGCCAGCAGTCCATGGTCGGGGTTGGGGCCCTCCGCGAACCAGCCGAGCATCGCCGGCAGGAGCTGACGCTGGATCTCGGCATGCCGTGACATACCGGTGGAGAGCGCCTCGATGTGGCGCAGTGCCGCTGCCGGGTCTGCGTAGCCGAGAGCCGCCAGCCTCGTCCGGGCGGCATCGGTGGTGAGCCGCATCGCCTCGGAGGGGATCCTCGCCACTGCATCCAGCAGCGGTGAGTAGAACAGCCTGGTGTGGAGCCGTTGCACCGTACGAGCGCTGGCGCGCCACCGGTCGACAACCTCAGCGGTACTCGACAGTCCGACCGCCCGGGCGAGCCGACGCAGCCCAGCTTCGTCGTCAGGCAGGAGATGCGTACGGCGCATGCGGAACAGCTGGACCCGATGCTCAAGGAGTCGTTGGAAGCGGTAGGCAGCAGCCATCGTCGCCCCGTCGGACCGCCCGACGTAACCGTGGTCGATCAGTTCCTGCAAGGCAGGCAGGGTCGCCCTGAGCCGGAGTCGCTCGTCGGCCCGGCCGTGGACAAGTTGCAGGAGCTGGACCGTGAACTCCGTGTCGCGCAGACCCCCCGCACCCAGCTTGATCTCGCGCTCGGCCTCCTTGGCGGGGATCAGCGAGATGACCCTCCGCCGCATCGCCTGGGTCTCGGCGAGGAACCCGTCCCGCTCCCCCGCTGCCCAAACGTACGGTGTGACCAGGTCGCAGAACTCCTGCCCCAATGCCAGGTCGCCCGCCATCGGGCGCGCCTTGAGCATGGCCTGGAACTCCCACGTCTTGGCCCACTTGGCGTAGTACGCCCTCATCGACGACAGCGTCCGGACCAGGGGTCCCGCCTTGCCCTCCGGGCGCAGTGCCGCGTCGACCTGCCAGATCGTCCCAGCTCGGGTGTGGTCGGAGCAGGCCCGGGTGACCGCGGCGGCAAGCCGGGTGCCGATCGCGACAACTTCCTCCGGTGTGCAGCGCGGCTCACCGTCGGCATCGAGCGCTGGCTCGGCCACATAGAGCACGTCGACGTCGGAGATGTAGTTGAGTTCCTGGGCACCGGCCTTGCCCAGCCCCAGGATGGCGAAGCGCACACGGTCGTTACCGGGGACTGCAGCTCTGGCGATCGCCAGCGCTCCCTGCATGACAGCATCCGCGAGGTCCGCCAGCTCAGCGGCGATGTCGGGCAGCAACGCCAGGGCATCTGGGCTGGTCAGATCGCGAACAGCGATGCGGTACAGCTCACGTCGGTTGGCCAGTCGTAGCTCGTCGGCAGCTCCGGCGGCGGTTGCCACGGGGGCGTCCTCCGTGGCAGCTACCGAATGGAGGATCCTGGCCAGCATCTCGGATGCCGAGTCGCGGCGCGGCTGCGTCGTCAGCAGCGCCATGTCGGCAGGATCGGCGGCAAGGTGGCGGCCCAGCTCGGCTGAGCCGCCAAGCAGGGTGACCACCCGCCGCGCGACCTCGGGCTGCTCGACGAGCATGTGTACGCGCGGTGGGTCCGTACGAAGCAGGTCGACGAGGGTCGACAGCGCGACGTCTGGATCGATCGAGGCGGAACACAGGTCGACCAGCCCCGGCGTGCCGTCCTCGTGGAAGTCGGACAAGACATCCACCAGCCTGACGGCCCGCGCCGAGTCGACGAAGCCTCTCCGAGCAAGCTCGCCCTGCGAGGTCGCGATCCGGTCACCCATCGGGCCAGCGTACGGACAAACCTTGCCCAGTTCTGACGACGACGGACAGCAAGGTGCGCCACGGTAGTTTACCTGCTCTACTACTCCTGTGAGTGCCTCATGGGGGGAGGCGGCCTCTCGCGCATTCGGGTCCTTGGGGGGCCCGGAGCTCTGAAGGGACCTGTATCTCCATGACCACCGACCACATCACCAAACCGACCCTTGGCCGCCGCACGCTCGTCGCAGGCGCAGCTTGGTCCGTACCCGTCATCATCGCCACCGCACCCGCCGCAACGGCGGGTCCGAGCCAGTGCACCGTCAACGCGGGGGTCAATGTGGGCCCGTTCGCTACCAGCCGCATGCGGGCGATCTGCTCCAGCAACTCGCAGACCCCGACCGGCGGCACCACCATCTGGTGCAACTACGGCTACGTGTACGGGCCGCAGTACCTGGAAATCTGCAACTGCACCGGTGACTCAGCCTGGTACTCGTGGCGGGAGACCGACGATGTCTCGGACTTCCAGATCGAGGTGAACGGCATCCAGGACGATGAAAACGGCCCCAACCAGGGCTGGCGCCCGCCGTTCAAGCTTGCCCCCGTCGGTGAGTCTGGCGGCTGCCAGCGGTTCACCCTCACTTACCGCACCAGCGACAGTCGGCCGTACAACAACTCCACCACGAACCCCACCAGCGGCGCCTGGACCGACAACACGATCAACGTGACGCTGTACCGCCACAGTTCGACATCGAGCACCGCTCCGGCCTACCCGGGACCCAACCTCAACGGGACGGGCAACGGTTGGACGATCGTGACGACGACGAGCGTGCCTGGACTGAAGATCTGGCGATCGGTCGGGTCGACCGGCACCGGGGACCCGGTCAACTTCAACAACTGCTCTGTCCAGGGCGGGTGCCCGGCCCCTCCTGCCCGGACGGCCCAGGGCACAGAGTCGGTCGCCGCCTCGGCTGCGTCGACGCAGGCGCTCGGGCCAGCCGGCGCTACCCCCGGTGGAGACTGACCTCCACCAGCGGCCTCCCGCACCGTTCGTCCAACCGTTGCACCTACCCGGGCTGACGGTCGATGTCGCGACTATGACGGCGGCAGCGCACGCCCAGGTCGGTGAGGACTGGAGCCGCTGCCACACGCTTCGACGGCCACCAGGGCCTTCTCGTACGCTCCTCGCGGCCGACTCGAGATATGCGCTCACCACGGAGCTCCGCTACTCGCTGGTCGCCCGGCTGGTGGACGAGGTGGTGGATCACGCGCCCAGTAACACGGTCCTGCTGCACGCAGCCGCGGTGTCCGACGACCGGGGGCGGGTGGTCGGCCTGGTTGCCGGGTCGGGTGTGGGGAAGACGACGGCCGCGATCAGCTTGTGCCAGGAGTCGTACGGGTATGTCACGGACGAACTGCTCGTCGTTGGCGCGCGGCAGCGGGTGACCCCCTTGCCCAAGCCGCTGTGTGTTGTCCGGGGTCAGGATGACCCGGTCAAAGACGTGGTGGGACCGGATGCTGCGGGGCTCCGTCGCCACCCCCAGCGACCGCTGACTCTGGCGGGCGTCCTGGTCCTGGACCGGCTGACCGGCGGACCTCGCCCGCACGCGGTGGCGCCGACGCCGGCCTCCCTGTTGTGGCAGGTGACCCAACAGCAGATCGGAACGACGCGCCACAGTCGCCCGATTGCCGCACTGGCCAGCCGCCTCGGTGGCGTACCGATGGCCCGTGCCTCGTATCAGGACTCGGGCGACCTTCGCACCATGGTGGCTGAACTCCTGCTGCAGCCTCGGCGGCGTTCTCCGTACCGTGCCGTCGCAGTCGACCAAGCGATCCCGTCGACGTCGGGCTACCACCGCGCCCCCTGGACCGATGCAGTCGTGGCGGGAGGCGAGGTCGTGCTGCTTCGGGCGGGCGAACTCCATCACCTCGGCCCGGTGGCGACGGCCGCCTGGCGAGCTGCCACGGGGGCGTCTGCGACTGACATTGACCGCCTCCTCACGCGCCGGTTCGGTCCACCGCCGGATGCTGCGGCATTATCCCAGCTCCTCGATTCGCTGGTGGCCGCGGGCCTGCTGGTCAATCAGCCATGAGCCCTTCCATGGCGCAATTTCCGTGGCGACTTCTTGACGAATCGTGGCCAGAACGCACTGAATGAGCCCTTTGCTGTGTGAAGGTTGCTGCCATGACGAACACCAACACCCCCGATCGTCGTGCACTCATCCTGAACAGCCTGCTCGCGTACCTCCTCGGGGCCGCCATCACGATCCTGCTCCACGAGATGGTGCACTGGCTGACCGGCGCTGCCCTCGGCTACCGCTCGACGATGTACGCGTACGGCGTCACCCACCACCCTGCTGAGCTCCCTCCCCTTGTCACGGCGGCGACCAGCTTCTCGGCGGTGCTGGGCTCCATCGTGATCGGCGGCGTCATGGCCGCCTGGCGTCCACGTGAGCGGCGCGGCGGTTTCGCTCATCTGCTGTGGCTCTGGGTGGGGTTCACCTCCATCCTTGAAGGTGTCACGTACCTGATCATCACGCCGATGGGAGTGGGCGATACGGCCGTCACAGCCGCAGCGCTCGAACTGCCGATGTGGGTGCAGCTCCTGATCTGCGCGGTCGGCGTCGCGGGGATGTTCGGCACAGCTCGGCTCTTCGCGCCTCACCTCGACCGCATCACCGGCGCCGACCGTCCGGCACGCCTCGCCGCGACGATCTGGCCATGGCTGCTGGCGATCCCGTTCCTCGTCGCCCAGACCGTGTCGTCGTTCTTCATCCAGACCATGCCCATCGGTCCCGAGGTGATGATCGTCATGGTGATGGCTATGCTCGCCATCGGCACCTTCGCACCGATGTCGATGATGTTCCCCAAGGTCACCGCCCCTGACCGGACCCCCATGGGCAATCTTCGGCCCTGGCCCATCGCAGGCATCGTCGGCTACGTGGCGGTGCTGATCCTTCACTTCGTGATCAGGAACGGCGTCAGCATCGGCGGCTGAGCCTCGCGGTTGCTCAGCGGGGCTGCGTCTCGACCAGATGGCCCAGGCCGGAGCCACGGACGATCGAACCCGCGTGCTGGGCGGCTGCTGGACCGAGCGCTTCGTTCAGCCTTGCCAGCCCGCTGCTCAGGTCGGCCGTGGGCTGCTGCGTGGTCAGGTCCGCCGGAAGCATCGAGTCCCCGATCAGAAGTGCCACCGCGGGAGTCATCTCCTCGTACAACAGCGCGAATGCCTCACGGGGTTCGGGCGTCGGCTGATCAGCGAGCGCAGCCAACCTCCCCGCGATCGCAGCGCGTCGTTGGGCCAGCTCGGAGGTGTCCCAACACCGCTCGACAATCGTCCTGGCCTCGGCGACCGGCACCTCCAGCCGTCCTGCAATCACATGTGGGAAGGCGAGCAGAAAGCCTGTCGACCTGTCCGTTGGGCTGATCAGCACGCCCGGTCGGAGCTGACGGTAGCCGTGCCCGTACGCCGCCTGTCGCAGCTGGTCTCGCTCACGGCGTCGCGTCTCGGGAATGTCGTAGACGAGCACGTGGAACCAGCCGCTCCACGGCTCGGCTGGACGGGGATTCTGGACCTGGTGAAAGCCTGCTGCGAGCTGCCCCGCGAGCCGGTAGATGGCCACCCGGCCGACACGAGTCACGCCCAGCAGACCCCAGCCAACCAGCCGATGCAGGCTGGATCGCGCCGCTGCAGCGCTGACACCGAGACTGCCCAGCAGCTCAACCAGCACGGGTCCAGGCAGTCCCGTCGCGCCGGCGGCGCCGAAACAGTACGGCACCTGCGACGTAGCTCGCTGGCTCATCTGACCACAGTAATGCCGAACTTTCCGGGCTAGGGTCGGGACCGAACGGAGGTCGCATGCCGCACCTGGAGCTCCACCTCGTCGAGGATCCTGACCACCCTGCGTCGGTCGAGGTGTACGCCGATGGCTATGTCGACGGCACACCCGTGCGGTTCCTGGTCGACACCGGCGGCGCGACCAGCACCGTCCCGCCGGGACTCGGGTCGCCCGCGGCGAGCGAGCGTGTCTCTCACGGCGCGGGCGGTGGCCAGATCCAGGCGGGCAGCGTCCGGATGGACGAGGTGACCTGCGGCGTTCCACTCCTTCGCCAAGCGGTCTGGTTCGTGGGTCCCGGTCGATCCCTCTGGTCGGTCTCGGCGGTCGGGTGATGGCCCGGTCGGGCGCGAACCGCCGTACACAGGTCGCGGAAGCCGTCGCGAGGCTGCAGCCGGCCGATCCGTCAGTAGCAGTGAGCGACGACCACGTCGGTCTGGCCCGCCTCGTCACGAGGGCCCTGGACGCGGACCGACCGGTCGACAAGCGGGACGTCGCCCTTGCCGTACGGGCGCTGTGTGAGCACTACGGAGAGATCAGGGGTGGTCGTACGGTGGAACTGCGGGTCCCGCCGTACGCAGCCGTGCAGCTCGCAGCGGAGGGCGACACCGGCTCCACTCACACCAGAGGCACTCCCCCGAACGTGGTTGAGACCGACCCCGAAACCCTGCTCCGGCTCGCCACCGGATCGCTCAGGTGGGCTGAGGCCGTCGCGTCGCACCGACTCCGGCGCAGTGGCGTCCACGCGGACCTGGCGTCTCTGTTCGAGTGACTTCTACAGCGTCGGCAGCAGCTTCCCGAGCTCCCACGGCGTGACCTCGCGACGGTACTCGTCGAACTCGGCCTTCTTGTTGCGCAGGAAGTAGTCGAAGACGTGTTCCCCGAGGGTTTCGGCGGCGAGCTCGGAGCGCTCCATGATCCGCACTGCCTCGTCGAGGTTGCGCGGCAGCGGGCTCATGCCGAGTGACGCTCGCTCGCGATCGGTCAGGCTCCAGACGTCGTCCTCGGCACCTGGCGGCAGCTCGTAGGAGTTCTCGATACCCGCCAAGCCAGCGTTGAGGATCAGAGCGAACGCCAGGTAGGGGTTGCAGCCCGGATCGAGCGACCGCAGCTCCACGCGCGCCGAGGCACCCTTGGTCGCCTTGAAGGCCGGCACCCGGATCAGGGCGGACCGGTTGTTGCGGCCCCAGGTGATGTACGACGGCGCCTCACCGCCACCGGCGAACCGCTTGTAGGAGTTCACCCACTGGTTCGTCACTGCGGTGATCTCAGCCGCATGCTTCAGCACGCCCGCGACGAACTGCCGGGCGGTGTCGGAGAGGTGGTATTCGGCCGAGGCGTCGAAGAACGCGTTGCGATCGCCCTCGAACAGCGACACGTGGGTGTGCATGCCCGAGCCCGGCCAGTCAGCCAGTGGCTTGGGCATGAAGGAGGCATGGATTCCCTCGGCGACAGCGACCTCCTTCACCACGACGCGGAAGGTCATGATGTTGTCGGCCATCGAGAGGGCGTCGGCATAGCGCAGGTCGATCTCATGCTGCCCAGGCGCACCCTCGTGGTGGGAGAACTCCACCGAGATGCCCATCTGCTCGAGCATCGTGATCACCTTGCGGCGGAAGTCGCTGCCCTGGCCGAGCGTGGTGTGGTCAAAGTACCCGCCCATGTCGAGCGGCTTCGGCGGCTGCCTGAAGTCGGTCTGCGGGTGGAAGAGGAAGAACTCGATCTCGGGGTGCGTGTAGAACGTGAAGCCCCGGTCAGCGGCCTTGCGGAGCGCTCGCTTCAGCACGTAGCGAGGGTCGGCGTACGAGGGCGAGCCATCGGGGAGCCGGATGTCGCAGAACATCCGGGCGGTCGGCTGCTGCTGGTCGCGCCACGGCAGGATCTGGAAGGTCGACGGGTCGGGGTGCGCGATCATGTCCGACTCGTAGCGCCGGGCGAAGCCCTCGATCGCCGAACCGTCGAACCCGACACCCTCGGCGAAGGCGCCCTCGACCTCCGCCGGGGAGATCGCCACTGACTTCAGGAACCCCAGCACGTCGGTGAACCAGAGTCGGACGAACCGAACGTCCCGCTCCTCCATCGCGCGCAGGACGAACTCTGTCTGCTTGTCCATGCCGCACAGTCTGCCGTGCCTGTGTTTCGGGCTGGTTACGATGGCGGCGTGTCGACGCCCGGTTGGTATCCCGATCCCGCATCAGCGGGCGAGGAGACCCGGTGGCGGTGGTTCGACGGGAAGGCCTGGACGGCAGCGTCAGCAGGCGGACCTACGCCCCCCAGGCTGCCTCCGGCGGACCCCGGCGGCCCGGCTCCACGGCCGCCAGCCACCCTACGGTCGTCGACGCCCTGGCTGGTCGCGGTCGCCGCGATGGTCCTGGTCGGGCTGGCGCTGAGCTTCGTGCAGTGGCGAGCACCCCGGGTCGGCTACATCCCCTCGCCCGGGCCGGGCGCGCCCGTCAGTCTCCCCGTCGAACCGTCCCGTCCGCCGTCGGAGTGCCCCGTGGGTGCGACCTTCCGCAACCCGCATCCCGACGACAACAACGCCTATGGCGGGCGACTGGTCCTGCCCAAGGCGGCGATTCCGTACGACAAGGCCACAGCCGGTATCCCCGTGCTGAGCGCGCTCGAGGATGCCCAGACCTGGTTCGTCACCTGGCGCAGCGGCAACCCCCGACAGAGCGGCGTCACGATGGGCGAGCTGCGCCGGAGCGGCTTCTATGTCAGTCCGCAGGAGGCTGCGCGTCGTTCGGCAGTCTGCATGACCCAGGAGACCGTACGAAAGGCAGACGTGACCGGGTCGACGACGGTCACAGACACGGCGCTCACCGTCGGCGGTCGGCCCGCCTGGCTCGTGGTGGTGGACGTCACCCTGAACCCGGCCAAGCAGCTGGGCGTCACCGGCGAGCGGCTTGTCGTGGTCGTCGTCGACGACGGTCGGCCCGACTGGATGTCAGCCCTCGCGGTCACGGTACGGAACGACCAGCCCGAGGTGCTCGCCGCCGTCGAGAAGCTCCCGGCCCAGCTGAAACTGGTGGCCTGAGGCGGCCAGATCCACCTGGTCCGACCGTGCGCCTCTACGCGTCAGTGTCTGCGGTGGGGTGGGGGTGGTTGTCGTACGGGGTTCTGCCACGGGTCGACTCGTCGGGGCGACCGGATCTCGGGGATCTGGTCTGTACCCATCCGGATCTGCCACTGGTCCCGCGGATCACCCCGGCAACCAGGGTTGGCCGCCCGCAACCCCGACTACTCCGTGAAGGCAACAGGCGAAGGTGGCTCAGAACGGGAAGGTCTTCTCCTCGCGCGTACGGGGGTTGCCGTCGCCATCCTCGTCGTCGTCGAAGCGAGGGTCGTCGTCCCACTGCTCGTTCCGCTTCGCCACGGTGTCGAGGGCGGCCAGCGCCTCCTCCTGCGTCGCGTAGGGACCGAGCCGGTCGGCGGCCTTGCATGCCCCGTACGGCTCCACGGTCTTGTGCGTGAGGCACCAGTACCACTGCCCGTCAGCCATGACCACTCCCTTCGAGGTGGGTTCTAGACTCACGCGGGTGAGCCGTATCAAACCCTACCCAGTTTCGCCTCTGCGACCAGTGCCTGCTGAGATCGAGCGCCCCGAATACGTCGGCCGTCCCGGCCCGAAGAAGTACACGGGCTCGCACGTGCAGACCCCGGAAACGATCGAGAAGATGCGCGAGTCCGGACGGATCGCTGCCCAGGCCATGCTGGTCGCCGCAGCCGAGATTGCTCCCGGCGTGACAACGGACCATCTCGATGCGGTGGCCCACGAGTTCATGTGCGACCACGGCGCCTACCCGTCGGCACTGCAGTACCGCGGCTTCCCGAAGGCGATCTGCACCTCGGTCAACGAGGTGATCTGCCACGGCATCCCCGACGCGCGGCCGCTCGAGGACGGTGACCTGGTCAAGATCGACGTGACTGCGTTCAAGAACGGGGTGCACGGTGACAACTGCGGCACGTTCTTCTGCGGCGACGTGCCGGAGTCGTCACGCCTGCTCTCGGAGCGGACGAAAGAGTCCCTCGACCGCGCCATCAAGCAGGTACGCCCCGGCCGACCGTTCAGCGTGATCGGTCGCGTGATCGAGGCGTACGCGGCGAGGTTCGGGTACGGGGTCGTCCGCGACTACACCGGTCACGGCGTGCACTCGACGTTCCACTCGGGTCTGGTGGTGCTGCACTACGACGAGCCCCGCCTCGAGACGGTCATTGAGAAGGGCATGACGTTCACGATTGAGCCGATGTTGAGCCTCGGTGACTACCACAGCCATGTCTGGGACGACGACTGGACCGTCGTCACCAACGACTTCTCCCGGGTCGCCCAGTGGGAGCACTCGATCGTCGTGACCGACACCGGCGCGGAGATCCTGACTCTGCCATGAGCGACCCTCGGGGCGGCGCGTTGGCCAGCCCACAAGCGACGGCTCGGGTGTCCCCCGTGCTCGGGCAGCACGAGTGGTGGCCGCTTGCGGTTACCCACCGCGAGCGGGCTCAGTCGATGATCGGGGAGCACGTCAGTAGGCGGGTCGCCGGTCAGAAGCATCCCGTCGAGGACTTCCTGTTCGACTACTACGCCTTCCGCCCAGGACACCTGTTGCGCTGGCATCCCGGGCCCGGAGTCGGGCTCCGTGATGCC
>Ga0116180_1001572_pt1 | contig 19140 bp, 20 predicted proteins | sample AD_UKC073_MetaG_FD_89804 | JGI IMG/M metagenome (GOLD analysis project Ga0116180, IMG submission 89804) | Active sludge microbial communities of municipal wastewater-treating anaerobic digesters from USA - AD_UKC073_MetaG | ecosystem: Engineered > Bioreactor > Anaerobic > Digestate | place: USA...
ATGAAGACCGACCAATGGAATGGAAAATTCTTCCTGAAACAACAAAAATTGGCGACTACAAAACTCAAAAAGCAGAAACCAATTTTGGCGGACGAACTTGGTACGCTTGGTTTACAACAGATGTTCCCTTCCAAGACGGGCCGTATAAATTTTCGGGACTTCCGGGATTGATTGTGAAAGTGGAAGATTCAAAAGGTGACTATTCATTTGATTTAAAAGAGACGAAAAAAATTGCAGAACTTCAAAATTTGGATTCTTTTGGAAGCGTTATTAAAGTAAAAAGAAAAGATTACGAGAAACAAAATGCGGCTTTCCGAAACGACCCGGTTTCGTTTTTTCAGGCACAAATGAGTTCTGGAAGAGGAGGTTCAGGAATTTCTGCTCCAATGAGTAGAAGTGGAGGTGGAATGAGACAACCCGATCCAAATCAACGCAAACAAATGGAAGAAAGAATTAAGGAGGAAATCAAGAAAACGAATAATCCGATTGAGATTCAGTAAAACTGCTTACTTCATCAATTCCTTCGCCTGTAAAACAGCGGCTTCCGTAATTTTTGAGCCCGACAAAAGTTGTGCGATTTCCTGTAATTTCTCGTCTTGGTTTAAAGGAATAATGTTCGATTGGGTTTTTCCTGAAACGTCTTGTTTCAATACTTTGTAATTGTTGTTTCCTTTTGCGGCGACTTGAGCGAGGTGCGTAATGACGATGAGCTGCATGTTTTCAGCCATTTCTTTCATCACATTTCCCATTTCCTCGGCGACTTTCCCGGAAACTCCCGTGTCGATCTCGTCTAGAATTAAAGTGGGAAGTTCCGCATTTTCCGCCATCAGTTTTTTGATGGAAAGCATCACTCTTGACCTTTCTCCACCAGAAATTGCGGCTTGAATCGGCTTTAACGGAAATCCCGAATTCGCCTGAAACAACAGTTGAATATTTTCTTTTCCGAATTGGTTAAAGTTTTGACTGTCTGAAAGTTCGACCTCGATTTTTGCTTTTTCAAGACCGAGTTGCTTCAGCAAAACTTCGACTTTTTTAATGAAAACAGGAACTGACTTTTTTCGGTTTTTCGATAAATCGGAAGAAATTTCTTCCAATCGGATTGTTGCATCGGCAATTTTCTCTTCAATATCGGCAATATAATTTTCAAGTTCCGCAAAACCGATTTGTTCGCCGGCAATATCATCACGGATTTTCTTTAAATCCTCAACAGAATTCACATTGTGCTTTACAAATAGTGAATTGATTCTGTTGATTTTAGAATTTAATTCAAATAAAATTTCGGGACTGGTCTCCATTTTTTCTGCTCCGTTTTGAAGCTCGAAAATAATGTCTTTAAACTCAAGAAAATTTTCTTCTAAACGCTGATTTAAAAGAGAGAATTCATGCGACAATCCCGCCACTTTTGAAAGTTTATTTTTGATTTCAGCAAAGGAATCCAGAATTCCGATTTCCTCCAAGTCGAGTTTAGTAAAGATTTGGGAGAGGTTTTCGGTGATGGCTTCTGCATTTACTTGTTTGCTGATTTGGTTTTGAAGTTCCTCGAAATCGAGCTCGTCAAGGTTTGCTTCATTCAATTCATTCAACAGAAAAGTTTTGTAGTCGCTTTCTTTATTTCCATCGGAAAGTTGTTTTTTGAAGTTTTCTAAATCTTTCTGAAGTTTTTTATGATCTGAAAATTCTTTCTGATAACTAAGAATAAGCGTCTTGTTCTTGGATAGTCCATCAATGATTTTAAACTGATATTCCTCGTCGAACAAATTGGATGTTTCAAATTGCGAGTGGATATCAATGAGTTTTGACGAAAGCATCTTCAGTGTTTCCAAAGTTACGGGAACGTCGTTTACAAATGCTCGCGATTTTCCTGTGGGTAAAATTTCTCTTCGGATAACGGTTTGATTTTCAAAGTCTAAATCGTTTTCTTCAAAGAAATTTTTAAAATTTCCATTGATGTGGAATTCTGCTTCAACAATACTTTTGGTTTCAGAATTTTGGATTGATTTGGCATCGGCTCTCTCCCCCAAAATCAAACGCAACGCTCCAAGAATGATCGATTTTCCGGCACCTGTTTCACCCGTGATTACCTGTAAACCTTTGTTTAAAGTAATTTCAAGAGAATCGATAAGCGCAAAATTTTGAATGAAAATTCTTGACAGCATGCGAGATACGAGTTACGAGATAAGGGTTTCGAGCTGCAAATTTATGGTTTTTAAAACAGATTATGAAAATTTGGAATATTGAAAAATAAATATCAGCGTTTGAAGATTGTGATTTTTTAGACTTCCATCATCTACCGTCAATCTTCCAGTTCTTTTATTTCCATTTGTTCCACTTGCTGTCGATATCTTTTGGAGATAGAATTACAAAAAGTGCCTTCAAATCGTTGATGTTCACATTGGCGTTATTTCCCGTGCTGAAAATATCGAAGATTTCCTGCTTTTTGCTATCGATGAAAACATTTACAGGATAATTCATCTGGAAATTATTCTCGTATGCTTTTAGCTGCATCAAGGCATCGAAAATTATTTTTTTTCCGGATGACTGGTCTTGTTTTCCTAAGTTGTCTAACCCCGCTCTGTGATAGGTATAATAAAGATTTCGCAAGGTGTTTTGTTCAGGCTTCATCATGTTGTCGATTAGGGCACCTCGAGTTTTCGGACCTTCCATTACCGACCATCCGGCAAAATTCTGGTTCATCGAATTGTTTGAGATTTTCTGAGCTTTTTCAAACCAAGGTTGCCCACCTTGAACTTTGAAACTGTCGCCATCATAACCCAAAATCGTGTACACATAATAGCTGATGACATCAATTAAATTCTTTCCAGAAAACTGCCTCTCATTGAAAGTTAAGTTTTCATTTTCCAAATATTCAAATCCGAAATTGGTATCATTGATGTTCATCAGAGGTGTTTCGTAAGTAGTTCCGAATACAGGTCGAACCGCCTGTACAACAAGGCTGCCTTTGAAATTGTTACCTGTTCTTTCATTTACCACCAATGCAAAATTGCACTTGATTTTCTCAAAATTTTGAAGTTTTTTCCCTGTCCAACTGGTATTGTTGATGAAATCGCGAAGGTTTTTCTCCAAAGTTTTGAACACCTGAGTGTTACTTCCGCCAAGTTGTTGTGCATTAACTTGTACGGTCGCTAAAAGTTCCTGCGAAAAATTCAGATTAAAACTAAAAATAAGGACGAATATCGTAAAAAGTTTCTTCATTATAACGGTAAAATTTGAGAACGGAAATTTAGCAATATTATTTCAGAATCTGCGCCTCAATGAAGTTTAAAATATCTTTTGCCACTTCATTTTTTGATTTGAGTTGAAATTCTTTAAGGCGGGTTTTTGTGAAGATTTTAATTTTGTTGGTATCATTTTTAAAACCTGCACCTTCATCACGAAGAGAGTTTAGAACAATCATATCAAGGTTTTTCTTCTCCAGTTTTCCTTTGGCGTTTTCTTCCTCGTTTTGTGTTTCTAAAGCGAACCCAACCAAAAATTGTTTGGATTTTCTTTCGCCCATCGTTTTCAAGATGTCGGGATTTTTTACCAATTCAATAGTTAAAGAATCGTCGCTTTTTTTGATTTTTTCTTTGGCAACTTCTTTCGGCGCGTAATCTGCAACTGCGGCACTTGCAATGGCGATATCTGCATTTTGGTAATGTTTAAAAACTTCGTCAAACATTTCCCTTGCAGAAGTTATTCGATGAGTTTCAATGTTTGGATGGGCGGTTTTCTGCGAACTTGGGCCCGAAATCAAAATTACTTTTGCTCCTCTTTTTGCCGCTTCTTCTGCTATTGAAAAACCCATTTTTCCGGAAGAATGATTTCCAATAAATCGCACAGGATCAATGGCTTCATACGTTGGTCCCGCTGTAATTAAAACCGTTTTTCCGGCTAAACTTTGATGGGAGTTTGCATTAAAAAATTCCTCGATTTTTTCCGAAATAGTTTCCGGTTCCGCCATTCTTCCCTGCCCGAAAAGTCCGCTCGCTAATTCGCCTGATTCTGCCGGAATAATGAAATGCCCAAAATCTTCCGCCAATTCTAAATTTTGTTTAGTGGACGGATGTTGGTACATATCCAAATCCATTGCAGGTGCGATGAAAACGGGACTTTTTGCCGACATGTAAGTTGCAATGACCAAATTATCGCAAATTCCGTGAACCAATTTCGCCAAAGTGTTTGCAGTACAGGGCGCAAACAAAATCAAATCTGCCCAAAGTGCAAATTCCACGTGATTGTTCCACGTTCCGTTTTCTGAGTAAAAATCTGAAAAAACCGGATTTTTTGAAAGCGTGGAAAGCGTGAGTTTAGAAACAAAATTTTCTGCCGAAGGTGTCATTAAAACCTGAACTTCTGCACCTTTTTTAATCAAATCCCTAATGAGAAGATTGATTTTGTAGGCGGCAATTCCACCCGAAATGCAGATGAGGATTCTTTTTCCCTGAAGTGTCATTTAGCGAATTTTAGGTGAAACGAATTTAGTTAAAATTTTAGAACTGAAATTGGTAATAATCAAACTTAAAATTTTAAGGCAGTGACGCAAGGAGTTTTCTGATTTTTTTAAGTAATTTCGTTCGCAAAGGCGTTTCACTTAGCAATTGAAACACCCAAATTTTTAAGAAGGATAAAAATTTAAAATAAGATGGAAACTCCTACTTTTCTTGAACTATGATTTGTTGAGTGGAAGGCATTTGCGAACCTTAAAAGTAATGTTGCATAATTAATAAATTGCGACTTTGCGTTTGAAAAAACCACAAAAAAAGTCGCAAAAGTGAAACTCCTGCGACTTTTATAATAATTAAGAAAAATAAATAATTAATTTCTTTCGTCTGTTTTTCTGAAATAGATTTCACCGTCCAACCATTCCTGGATTGCGATAGAAGTTGGTTTTGGCAATTTTTCGTAATGTTTTGAAATCTCAATTTGCTCTCTGTTTTCGAAAACCTCTTCAAGAGTTGAGTTGTGCACTGCGAATTCATCTAATTTATTGTGAAGTTCCGAGCGGATTTCTGCATTGATCTGTTCTGCTCTTTTTCCCATCACCACGATTGCTTCGTAGATAGAGCCTACGTTTTTTTCGATTTTATCTCGGTCGTAAGTTATTGTACTTAATTCGGCTTTAGAATCTTTTACGCTCATTTTCAGTTCGTTGTTATATTTTGAGTTTGCAAATATACATTTTTATTTTCTAATCGGAAAAGTTGCTGAAGGTGGTGGAGTTGCAGCTTTAGCGCTGTCTCTTGCTGCTTGTTCGCCTTTTTTCACGGCATCACGCAAATCTTTTTCCTGATTTTGTTTTGCCTCCGCTTCTCTTTGCTTGTCCTGCAGCTCTTTTTTACGCGCTTCTACTTTCTTTTCAAGTTCTATGAAACTGACTTTCTCTTTTTCCAATTTCGTTCTTAAATCTGTTGCAGTTTTAGCATTCGCAGAATTTGGAACTTCTCTTTCAACCTGTTTTGTAAAGGCAATTGCATTTTCAATTCGGTCTTTCTTTAAATCATAAATTGAGTTTACAGCAAGCTCATATTTAGACTTCAACATGTAGTCGTAGATTTTTTCGCGGAGTTTTGTACTCGGGAAATCTTCTAAAACATTTTCAAAGGCGACACTTGCTGCTCTGTAATCCGCCATCTTGTAGTATTGCCGAGCGTTTTCGTATGCTTTGAATTCAAGTTTGTAAGTGAGTTCATCAATCAATTCATTAATGTTTTTTGACTTTTCAGAATTCGGATAACTATTAAGAAAATTTTGCAGCTCATTGATCGCCAATTCGGTACTCGATTGGTCCAAATTGTAATCCATCGAACCTTGATAATAGCAAAGAGCCGACATGTATGAAGCGTCTTCTGCACGTTTGTCTTGAGGAAAAGTCACTGCGAAATTCTTAAACTGATGTCCCGCCAATTTGTAGTTTTTGTCGTAATAATTTGCATAAGCTGAATTGTAAACCACGTTTGCCGCGTCATCGGTTCCGGCTACCAAATTAGAAAGTCTTTCGTAAAGCGCGATGGCGTCTTTCCATTTTTTCTTTTCAAATTTTTCGTTGGCAACTTTTAGGATAAAGTCCTTGTCTGCACTTTTCATCGCCAAATCTTGTTGTCTGTTACAAGCCGATAAAGCAAAAAATGCGAAAATTACGAGCAATAGTCTTTTCATAAATCAATTATAGCAGAAGTATTTCTGCGGTTCAGTTTGCAAAAATATAACTTTTTTGGCAATAGATTTTTTTTTAAGAGAATTTAACTAATTAATTTAATCGGCGTTATAACCCAAAACAGAAAAAACGGTCACCAAAAGATTTGCCAGGATTTTTTTCTCCGCTTCCTGAAGGTAATTTTCCTCTTTCCCAGAAACGTAAATTTCATAGAAATTCTTATTTCTAATCACAAAAAGAGAAGAACCCACAATCAAAGTCAAAATATCTTCAGGTTTTGGAGTGTTATGAAAAACCCCCGAAGCAACACCCTTTTTAATGACTTCATCAATTTTTGTGGTGAAAGTGGTGTAAAATTCAAGCAAATCATCTTTTAAATGTTCAGTGTGACGAAGTTCCTGCGTAACAAATCCATGAAAATAACTGAACTTAAAAAGTTGGTTGATGACAAACTTTATGAGCTCTTTCATCTGCATTTCGGGTTTTCCTTCTTTGATGATTTCGGCAAATTCAGCAAAACTTTCCCTTGTTTTTTGAACGCGGTATCGATAAAGATAAGACATCATCTTTTCTTTAGAACCGAAATAATAGGAAATCATCGCCACATTGATTTTGGCGTTTGCAGAAATATCGCGAACAGAAGTGCCTTCAAACCCTTTTTTGGCAATAAGTTTTTCGGCGACATCTAATATATGGATTTGCTTTTCGGTAAATTTCTTTTTCATCCCGTTTTTTATTTTAGTAAAGTTAAGGAATTATTAACAATTTTTAAAACAAATGTTTAATGTTTCAAAGATGATTTTTTTAATATTTTTGAAAATGAAATTTTTCGATTTCCATCATCACCACCCCAAAGCCTGGTTTGGAATTTACAATCTAAAGTTTGGGGAAGAAATTCCTGAAACTTTATTTTCTGCTGGAATTCACCCTGATTCCATAGTAGAAAATATGGACGAACATTTTTTGTGGTTAAAGGAAATTTCAAAAAATAAAAACTGTGCCGCCATCGGAGAATGCGGTTTAGACGGATTAATTCAAGTGGATGAAAAATTACAGGAAGAAGTTTTTGAGAAGCAGATTTTTTTAGCTAATGAAATCCAAAAACCTTTAATTATCCATTGTGTGAGAAGGTTTTCGCAATTAATTCCTTTTCGAAAAAAAACAAAAGTTCCGATGATTGTGCACGGATTTAACAAAAGAAAAACCATCGGCGACGATTTGCTGAAACACGATTTTTATCTCAGTTTTGGAAAATCTGTTTTGCAAAATGTAAATTTGCAGGATTTTGTGAGGGATTTCCCAATTGAAAAAATGTTTTTGGAAACCGATTCTGCAGATTTTGATATTAAAGATTTGTATGAAAAAGTGGCCGAACTAAAAAACCTAAAACTGGAAGAATTCAATCAAAAAATCATGAAAAACCTTCACTTTTTAAATATTTCATCATAAAATGAAGAAAAATTGGCTTGAAAGAACCGAATTGCTCATCAAGGAAACAAACCTTGAAAAGCTAAAAAATGCGAATGTTTTAGTGATTGGTTTAGGCGGAGTAGGTTCATTTGCCGCGGAATTTTTAGCAAGGGCAGGAGTAGGAAAAATGACGATTGTTGATGGGGATGTTGTGGATATTACGAATATCAATCGACAACTTCCCGCACTTCATTCCACCATTGGAAAGTTGAAAGCGGAAATTGTTGGGGAAAGACTTTTAGACATCAATCCCGAACTTCAGCTTACTAAAATCAACGAATTTCTCAATCCTGAAAACATGGAGGACATTCTCGATTCGCAAAAGTTCGACTATGTTTTAGACTGTATCGACAGCGTAACTCCGAAGATTACATTGATTAAATCCGCACGAAGAAAAAAAATCAAAATCGTGAGTTGTATGGGAGCAGGTGGAAAAATTGACCCTGCAAAAGTGATGGTTCGAGATTTGAGCAAAACCCACAATTGCTACCTCGCAAAACAAGTGAGGAAACGTTTGAAAAAAGAAAAAATCAACAAGGGAGTTCGCTGTGTTTTCTCGAATGAAATTCAAAATGAGGAAAGCCTGAGAATGACGGATGGAACGAATTTTAAGCGCTCATTTTACGGAACGATAAGTTTTATTCCTGCGATTTTCGGATTGTATGCAGCAGCAGAAGTGATTAATTACTTGATAAAAAAGTTGGAAGACGGAAGTCCGAAGTCGGAAGAAAATTAGGTTTAAAAATAAATGACCAACCAAAAATATCCACGAAAGGAAAAACTCAAACAAAAGAGAGAAATCGATTTGCTTTTCGCGAAAGGCAAATGGAATTCCTGTGGAAATCTGCGGATTATTTCAATCGATTCAGAGAAAAAACCTCAAGAAAATTTTGAAATTTCAAATCAAAAAGCTGGAGTTTCGGTTTCTAAAAAATTTTTCAAAAAAGCGGTTCACAGAAACAGAATCAAAAGATTGCTGAGAGAAGCTTATCGTTTAAATAAAGAAATTTTTGCTGATAAATTCGGAAAACATTCGTTATCCATGATATTTTGGGCTTCGAAAAATCTTCCGCAAAATTATGACGAAGTGGAAAGAGAATTGCTAAAACTTTGTGAATCAAAAAAATAAAAAATAAAAGTTAGCACGTTTTTTGTAAATTTGGTTGAAAATAAACTATAAACTTTACACGAAATGTTAGATAACATTCCTTATTTACCTTACGCAATCAGTGCATTTATCGGGATTGGTTTGGCTGCAGCAACTGGTTTCAGAGTTTTTCTGCCGATGTTCGCAGTAAGTCTTGCCTCCTACATGGGTTGGATTCCTATGAACGAAAGTTTTCAGTGGCTTTCCGGACTTCCCACTTTAATTACGACCGGAATTGCGACGGTTGTTGAAATTCTTGCATATTACATTCCTTTTGTTGACCATATTTTGGACACGATGTCGGTTCCTTTAGCGACAGTTGCGGGTTCCGTAATGTTTGCTAGTCAGTTTGCAGATATCGGAACATTTCCGCAATGGGCTTTAGCATTAATTGCGGGTGGTGGAACTGCAGCTGCAATCAGTTCGGGATTTGCCGGAACAAGAGCGGCTTCTACAGCAACAACGGGCGGTTTGGGGAATTCTTTCGTCGCAACAACGGAAACTGCGGGAGCGGGAATCATGTCATTCCTCGCGATTGCCGCGCCCTTTATTGCCTTTATTTGTGCGATAATTTTGTTGGTTGTCGTTTTGGTTTTAGGGAGGAAAATTTGGAAGAAATTTAGAAATTTTAATTCCGACCGAAATTCGAAAACAATAGATGTAGAAGTCGTTGAAAGAAAAAATTTAGAATAAACTTAATCCCGATCAAATCGGGATTTTTTTGTAATCTTACTTTTGAAAAAACATCTTTGCCGCAACAATAACCATTAAGATGGCAAACGCTTTCCGCAACGTTTCCTGTGAAAGCGTAATCGCAGTTTTACTTCCGAGATAACTTCCCAAAACGAATCCGACACAAAGTAAAAGTGTGGTTTTGATATCGACGTTTCCTGTTTTGTAGTAATTCATAACGCCTAAAATTCCGACGGGAATGATCAGAAGCGCCAAAGTTGTTCCCTGCGCTTTATGCTGAGTGAAACCGAACAGCAAAACCAAAACCGGGACCATCACAATTCCGCCGCCGATTCCTACCAATCCGCTTAAATAACCTGCCAATAATCCGAGAAGAATCAATCCAATGATGATGGTTGCGTCCATTTTCATTTTATTTATTTTGTCGTAATTCTTTGATTTCCTTTATTTTATCCGCAAATTCAGATTTCTTGTCGGGGAACTTGTTGGATAGAATTTCATAAGCTTTGATGGCTTTCGAATACAGTTTTTGTTCGGTATAAAGTTTCGCCAACGTTTCCGTCATTAAATGAGAAATGTCGTCGCTTTTTTCTTTAATCACAAAATCGGAATTTTCTTTCAGTTTTGAAATCTTTGGTTCATTTTCAATGAAATTGTCGATGACCTTATTTTTTATTTCAGTAATTGAAATTTCGGTTTTTTCTTCAGTTTTTGGCTGATTTCGGTCAATTTTTAACCAATTTTGCCAAGTATTGATGAAAGTTGGAATGTTGCTTTCTGCAGTTTCTTTTGGCGTTTCGTGAACTTTTGACTCGATTTCTATTTGTTCCTCATTTTTTTCAGATTCGATCGGCGAAACTTTTTGAGTGAAAAACGATACGTTGAAAACAGGACGTTCTTCAGTTTTTGCTTCTATTTTTTCTTGAGGAATCGCTTCTTCAATAATTTCTTTTAGTTTTTCGTTTTTCTCGGAAACTTCTACTTTTGGAGTTGAAGTTTTTTCTTCAACGTTTTTAGCAATCAAAGAATCAGGAGTGTTGCCTGCAAATTGCATTGGTTTCCATTCGGATTTTGGTTCTGATGATTTTTCAACAATTTCAGTAGATTTTTGCTCTTTTTCTTCAGTTTTTGATTCTTTTTTTTCTGATTTTATTAAAATTTCTGGTTTTTCAATTTCAGGTTTTTCTTCAATTTCCTTTATTGAGGTTTTAATTTCATCATCTTTTATTACTTCATAATTTTGAGTTTCCGCAAAATTGACTTCGGCGTTTTGATGCGTTGCTTCTTCCTTAATTTTTGATTTTTTGCCCAACTTCATTTTTGCTTCTACTTCTGCAATCAATCGCTGCATTTCTTCTTCGTGACGATTTACAGTTGGTTTTGGGACCGAATACAATTCTGATTTTGAAGAACTTGTTTCTAATTTAACATCGGGAAGAAAAGATTCCGAAGCATGAAAACTGACTTGCGCAGGATTTTCAATAATCGGTTCTTCGGTAGAAATAACTTCTTCTTTAATAACGGTTTCTTTAGAAAAATCTTCTACGTCTTTCGCTTCTTCAAATGTAGTAGATTCACTTCCCGTTTCGTTCGGAACTGTCACATCGGGCAAAAATTCTTGCGTTTCTTGAAAACTGATATCAGAATTGTTTTCGATTTCCGGTTTTTCTTCAGTGATTTTGTCTTCATTAATGACGATATCTTTTGAAAAACTTTCTGCGTCATCCGTTTCTGCAAGTTGAGTTTCAGATGTTAATTCTTTGTTTTCAACAGATTGAGTAACGATAACGCCCGATTCTAAAGTAGATTCCAAATCGATAATTTCAGAAGGTCTTTCAAGAAAATCTTCTTCACCCTCAAAAAGAATCCGGTTCACCTCACCGTTACGATTACCGGTTTTGGTGCTTCAACCAATTTTACTTCAACTTCGTGATAAATACTTTTAACCGTTTCAGTTGGTTTCCTTTCCTCAACGAAATCCGATTTTGCTTCAACCGTTTTTTTATTGATTAACTGATAAAGAATCTTTTTATCCGTTGTATAGGCCGCAGTTGTTGCAAGGTCAGACTGATAATTTTCCGGATTGAAAAGATGCGTTCCATACAAATGCAACGCTCTAAAACTCTGAATATAAGGATGCTTTTCAATTTCTTGATTCAGCAACTGCAAATCATTGATTTGAAATAATTCCGGATTCTTTATTAATTCTAAAACTCTTGCGTTCATTTTACCAGTTGGCTACAATATCATTAAAAATTTTGTTGATGATTCTTTCGTTCACCACCTTTACCTGCGATGCTTCGATAGCATTGATGTCCAGATCACTGCTGAAAACCGCTTCATCGGAATAGGTTCTGTCGAAACTTTTATCGGGTTCTATCTTGTTTTCGTAGTGAACTTTAACTGCGATGGTTAACTTGTTTTGTGCGGCTTGAATCATTCCACCGGGAGCATTTTGTGCAGACGAAATCGTGGTTGGAGTAATCGAATAGTCCGTGATTTCGCCCTCAATCAAAATATCAGGGTTTTGTTTGGTTCCCTTTAAAGTCGTTCGCTGCAAAAACCTATTTTGAATATCCGTAGAAAATTGTTGCGCCAAACTTGGATTCACCAATGCCGCATTATTTGGGAAATCATTGATTTGAATAGTTTTGGTTTCCGGGCTTAAAGAAGAGCCGGTGAAGGAATAACAAGAGCCAAGTATAAAGAGCCAAGAGCCAAGTAATAAGACTTTCAAATGGTTCTTCGGACTTCGGACTTCGGACTTCAAACTTTTCATTCTTCTAAATTATACTGTTTTATCTTTCTGTAAAGCGTTCGCTGAGAAATTCCCAATTCATCGGCGGCTTTGTTTCTTCTACCTCGGTGTTTTTCTAATGCTTTGACAATCAGTTCCCTTTCGTTGTTTTGAAGGGACAGTGTTTCGGGTTTTGCCTCCTCAATTTCTATATCTTCCACATCTTCATATTCAGGATTTTGTTCTGAAACATAAGTTGGATGATGAACTTGAGCCTGATTATTACCTTCAAAAAACAGCAGCGAATTTGGATTTTGTGAAGCCGTTTCCTGCGTAAAAACTCTATTTATCAAATTCTTTTCCTGATGACTGAACTCGTTATTCCCACGATTTTTTATCAGTTCCGAAGTTAAGGATTTTAAATCATTCAAATCGTTCCTCATGTCGAACAAAATCTTGTACATAATCTCTCTTTCCGAATGAAATTCTGAATTCGAGATTGAACCGTGATTTTTATTTACAACCGCTGGAAGATTTGCATTCATCGGGATATATTCCGATAATTTTGTGGAATTAATTTCACGATTTTGTTCCACGACCGTCATTTGTTCCACCAAATTTCTCAATTGACGAACGTTTCCGGGAAATGAATAATTTTCTAAATAATGAACGCCATCATCACTTAAATAAATTTCGGGCATTCTGTATTTTTCTGCAAAATCGATGGCAAATTTCCTAAAAAGTAAGTGAATATCGCCTTTTCTTTCTCTTAAAGGCGGCATATCGATTTGAACGGTATTCAAGCGATAATACAAATCTTCACGAAATCTTCCGTCCTGAATCGCCTTCATCATATTCACATTCGTTGCAGCAACGATTCTCACATCCGTTTTTTGAATCTGCGAGGAGCCGACTTTCATAAATTCGCCACTTTCTAAAACACGAAGCAACCTAACTTGCGTTTGCAAAGGAAGTTCGCCAACTTCATCAAGAAAAATCGTTCCGCCGTCTGCAACTTCAAAATAACCTTTTCTGGTGGAAGTTGCACCTGTAAACGCCCCTTTTTCGTGCCCGAAAAGTTCAGAATCAATCGTTCCTTCGGGAATTGCACCGCAGTTGACGACGATATACGGTTGATGTTTTCTTTTGGATTCCGCGTGAATAATTTTGGGAATAAATTCTTTTCCTGTTCCAGATTCGCCGATAACCAAAACGGTAATATCGGTTGGCGCAACCTGAATGGATTTTTCCAAAGCACGGTTCAAAGCGGGAAAATTCCCGATAATTCCGAAGCGGTTTTTTATAGATTGTAGTTCGTTCATTTTTATTAAATAAATATTTATCACATAACCATCACATAAGATTTTGCCTTTGTAACGGGGTTTTTCAAACTAATTAATTGAAATTATCACATAACCATCACATAAAACTACGCCCAAAAAGGAAGATAACTAGCAAACTTTCTAGATTTGCTTTCAGGATCATCTTCTTTTATGACATTATCTTCTAAAGCATCCCGTATAATTCTAGAAGCAATAGAATAATTATGATCATCAATTTTAAATCTTTCTCTTAAAGACTGATTAGTCATTTTCTCATTTGAAACATATTTCAGACAAGCATGTTGATAACACGCCCTGATTTTTTCCTTTTTGTCAAGATGATTTAGTGTTTTGTAAGAATAAATTGTAACTCTTGTCCTATTTTCGGATACTATAACCTGAATTGGAGGTAATTGATAAATTTCATTGTAAAAAATAACTTTATCTAAACCACTTCCTTTTTCTTCACAAAATCCTAATCTTCGCATTAAATCAGCAAGTTTATCATTTCTGGACAAATACGCGTCGATGAATCTTTCTGGCGTAACTAAAGGTGTTCCTGGGTTTGAAATTTCAATTCTGTCGGCAAAAATTTCGACCATTGGAAATCCTTTTTCTGTCAAATCTTGATGGATTAAAGCATTTGCTACGAGTTCTCTTATTGCAATTTCAGGATACATTCTTGATTCTGTTCTTAATGCTCTTCCAATCTCTTCATTAGCAGGAAGCTGACTGTTGATCCATTCTACTAAACCCTCAAAACCAATTGCGTAGCCTTTTCCTCCAACCTGTTCACGCTCTGTTTCAACTTTATTTTTTCCTTTATATACAATAACCCTTATCGATTTCCTTTCGACACTTTCAAAATCTTTTAGATTCTTTGCAAATAACAAAGCTCCCAACCTCGTAATTGAAAAAGTTTTTTCTTTAATTATCAAACCCTCTTCAATAAATTTTTCAATAACTCCTTCCTGATTTGACGGATATGGAATTTTCATCAAGTCGAAGTATGTTTCAGTGCTTAAATATTTTGTAATGTCGGAAATATTTAAATTTTTCTTGGCTATTTCTTTTTCAAAAGCAACCATTTCCTTTTTCCAAATTTTTGCCTGCTTTTGCGGAAATTCTGAAAGCTTTCTTGTTATAGAATTTATTCTTACATAAGATTTATGCAAAAATTCCACAGGTTGATTAACAGTTGCGGGAATTAGGAAAACACATATCTTACGGTTTTCGTCATAATTAAATTCAAAAATTTCGAAATCAATTTTTGGATTTAGTCTTGTTAGCAGCCAATGCTCCAGATCCTCATTTCCTTTTTTATGAATTTTCGCTTTAAATGTTGTTCCTATAATTTTTTGAGTCTCATCCTCAATACCGAAAACGAGATAACCATATTTTTGATTATGAATACAAGCTCCATTAGAAATAGCAGAAATAGTTTCTCCAATTTCTTCGGCAGAATGAAAATTTAGTTTAAACTCAACCCATTCACTTTCTTTGGGTTGTTTAACTAATTCATTAATCAAATCTTTCAGTTGCTGAGTATCCATTTAATTTACCGTTTTCCCCAAAAGTGTTCCCTGCGTATTTCCGTGAACAAAAACAGTCACAATGTCGCCTAATTTTTGTCCTTCTTCTTTATCGAAAACACAGACTGCGTTTTGGGAATTTCTTCCTTTCCATTGGTTTTCGTTCTTTTTGGAAGTGCCTTCAATCAAAATTTCATGATTTCTTCCAACATAAGATTCCATTCTTTTTCGGGAAAGTTCGCCTTGAAGCGCAATCACTTCGGTCAATCTTCTTTGTTTTATATCTGCAGGAACATCATCTTCCATTTTTTTGTGGGCGGGAGTTCCAGGTCTTTCGGAATAGGCAAACATATAACCGTAATCGTATTCCACTTCTCGCATTAAACTCAAAGTCATTTGATGGTCTTCTTCAGTTTCTCCACAAAAACCAACAATCATATCTTGCGAAAATGCAATTTCGGGCATGATTTCTTTGGCTTTATTAATCAAGTTCAAATATTCTTCTCTCGTATGTTGACGGTTCATTTTCTCTAAAATTCGGTCGCTACCACTTTGAACAGGAAGGTGAATGTATTTGCAGATATTGTCGTGTTTTGCCATCACTTCAAAAACATCCGTCGTCATATCGTGAGGATTGGAAGTAGAGAAACGAATCCGCATTTCGGGAACCGAAGTTGCCACCATATCAAGCAATTGCGCAAAATTTACCGCTGTTAATTTCTGTAAATCTGATGCGTTTTTGAAATCTTTTTTCGCGCCACCGCCAAACCAGAGGTAAGAGTCTACATTTTGACCAAGCAATGTGATTTCTCTATAACCGTTTTCCCACAAATCTTTACATTCTTCAATAATGGAATGTGGGTCGCGACTTCTTTCGCGACCACGAGTAAATGGAACCACACAAAATGTGCACATATTATCGCAACCACGAGTAATCGTAACGAACGCTGTAACGCCGTTTCCGCCTAAACGAACCGGATTGATGTCCGCGTAAGTTTCTTCCTTTGAGAGAATTACATTGATGGCGTCTCTTCCGTCTTCTGTTTGTGCTAAAAGATTCGGTAAATCTCTGTAGGCATCGGGACCAACAACTAAATCTACCAAATGTTCTTCTTCCAAAAATTTGGTTTTCAAACGTTCTGCCATACAACCAAGAACGCCCACAGTAAGATTGGGATTGGATTTTTTTTGATTTTTAAATTGCGAAAGTCGCATTCTTACAGTCTGCTCCGCTTTTTCACGAATGGAACAAGTGTTTAGTAGAATTAAGTCGGCTTCTTCTACATTCAAAGTCGTGTTGTAACCTTGTTCGTTGAGAATCGAAGCCACGATTTCAGAATCGGAGAAATTCATTTGGCAACCGTAACTTTCCAAAAATAATTTCTTGGAATTTTCGGGTTTTTCAGCGATGGCAAATGCTTCGCCTTGCTTGGTTTCGTCTATGTATTTTTCTTGCACTTCAAAATAGTTTGATAAGGTTTGAAAATTGTTTGAAGTCGTTTGAAGTCGTTTGAACAATATCAAACCAAATCAAATGATATCAAACCAAAAGTTTGGGTGCAAAGATAAGAATTTTTGTGACAGAATGGCAGAAAACTCTTGTTGGTAAAAGTCAATACTATTCTGCTGAGAAAAGCAAGGGCAATCTGAACCGATATTTTATAGGAACTCCATGAATACTTGCAGGAGTCCATTTGTTTCTAATACCTTTTATCCGATTAACCAGCATATCGTCAAATTCTTTTAAACCAGATGACTGTGCAAGCTGCACATTACTCATTTTGCCGTCTTTCTCTATTACAAAAGTTACTTCGATGCGAAATTTCCCGTTAAAAGTAAATCTCCTCATATCAATATCCTGAACGACTTTCTTCCTGAAATTATTTATTCCACCTTCGTAATTCGCCAAAATCATGTCGTTCACCGGATCATAATCCTCAGGTAATTCACCAAACAGCTCATTCGGGAAAATCCAGAAACTGGTCATTGCTGCTACATTTTTTCCATCTACACTTGCAGGATTCCATCCGTCGAGATATTTTGCAACTTCTCTAGAAACATCAAATGCGCACTTATTTTCTTCCAGATATTTTTGATCTTCTTCTTTTATATATTTAATTGTTTGATCGGGATAAATAACCAATCGAAAGAGGTAGTGCTCGTTTTTTTCACAAGGCTTGATGTTTTTTTCAATCAAAACCTTTTTGAAATCTTTGTAAAATTGAACGTTTCCACCAACATAGTAGGTTTGACCAGGAGGATAGTTTTCATAAACCTGCTGTGAAAAACCAAAGACTGCCAAGAAGATAAATAAAACTGAGATTTTTTTTTTCATTTTAAAATTCTTAATCGTGGTCATAAACTTCCGTATTGAAATTGATGATAAAAGTATAATTTGAACTTACGGGTTTATTATCTTTTTGCGCAGCAATCCATTTTTTGTTTGTCTTACGTAAAACGTAATTAATATCGGTAAGGAAAAGGTCGTAATTTTTCACCTTCGGCTTTACATCTACAATTTTTGCCACGCCTTTATCGTCAACGAAAACAGAGAATGTCATTTTTCCAAAAACCGTATAGTCTTGATGCACAAAGGTTAGCGCTCTTCTGAATTCAGCAAAATACTTATCGGAACCTTCTTTATAGTATGGATCTACATCCCAGTTTTTTATTTGACTGAAAGTAGTCACAAATGCAAATAGCAAAAAAGCAGAAAGTTGTTTTTTCATTTTAAAGTTTGATCTATTTTAAGCCAAACTTAACAAAAATCTACAAAACCTCGATTTGATTTCTCAATAAATCTTCAAATTCATCTCTTTTTCTGATGAGATGCGCTTTTCCGTCCAACCAAAGAACTTCTGCAGGTTTTAGCCTTGAATTGAAATTAGAGCTCATTTCAAAACCATAAGCTCCCGCGTTTCTGAAAACCAAAATATCGCCTTCATGAACTTCATTAATTTTTCTGTCCCACGCGAAAGTGTCTGTTTCACAGATATTTCCGACAACGGTATAAATTCTTTCCGAACCTTTTGGATTGGAAAGGTTTTCAATGATGTGGTAAGAATCGTAAAACATCGGACGAATCAAATGATTGAAACCGGAATTGATTCCTGCAAAAACAGTCGCTGTAGTTTGCTTGATCACATTGGTTTTTACCAAAAGATGTCCTGATTTTGAAACTAAGAATTTTCCCGGCTCAAACCAAAGCTCAAATTTTTTACCTGAACTTTTAGAGAATTCTGAAACCGCTTTCTCTACTTTTTTGCCTAAAGTTTTCACATCCGTTTCCATATCGCCATCTTGGTAAGGAACTTTGAAACCGCTTCCCATATCGAGATACTTCAAATTCGGGAAATGTTCCGCCAATTCGAACATAATTTCCAAGCCTTGAAGAAAAACATCGGGATCTTTTATTTCGCTTCCGGTGTGCATGTGAAGACCTTCAACATTAATTCCTGTGGTTTTCATAACGCGCTCAATATGACGGAGTTGGTGAATGGAAATTCCAAATTTCGAATCGATGTGACCTGTCGAAATTTTATAATTTCCGCCTGCGAAAATATGCGGATTGATTCTCACGAAGATTGGGTAAGAATTTCCATGCTTATTTCCGAACTGTTCAAGAATTGAGATATTGTCAATATTAATGTGAACTTTCAGCGACATTGCTTCCTCGATTTCCGCCAAATCCACACAGTTTGGCGTGAAAAGAATTTTACTCGGTTCAAAACCCGCCTTTAAACCCAATTTCACCTCGTTGATGGAAACACAGTCGAGATTTCCGCCCAAACTTCTTACATATTTTAAGATGTTGATGTTGGAAAGTGCTTTACACGCATAAAAAAATCGTGTGCTTTTATGGAAAGATGAAGTCAGTTTTTCATATTGAATTTTAATGCTTTCTGCATCATAAACATAAGTCGGGGTGCCGAATTGGTCGGCTATTTTTAATAAATCTTTATTGGTCATTTTGATGAGTTTGAGTTTTGAAGTGCGAAGACGGAAGATGAAAACTTTGTTTCAAATTCGAGAATGCAAATGTAGAAATTTTTGAAGAAAAATTATTTCGGAAGTGGCTGAATTTC
>Ga0116180_1001581_pt1 | contig 19048 bp, 19 predicted proteins | sample AD_UKC073_MetaG_FD_89804 | JGI IMG/M metagenome (GOLD analysis project Ga0116180, IMG submission 89804) | Active sludge microbial communities of municipal wastewater-treating anaerobic digesters from USA - AD_UKC073_MetaG | ecosystem: Engineered > Bioreactor > Anaerobic > Digestate | place: USA...
CGGGCACACCGGCGAAGGCGGGCACGTACTCGCTGTCGGGGCTGCTGGCTGACCCGCCTCAGGGCGTCGTCGCCGGAATCGCCGCGCTGCTCGTGCTGGTCGGTGCGCTGAGCAAGTCGGCGCTCGTGCCGTTCCACTTCTGGCTGCCGGGCGCGATGGCGGCCCCGACGCCCGTCTCCGCCTATCTGCACGCCGCGACCATGGTGAAGGCAGGCGTCTACCTCGTCGCCGTCATGGCACCCGCCTTCGCCGGTGTGCCCGGGTGGCGGCTGTCGGTGTCGATTCTCGGCGTGGCCACGATGGTGATCGGCGGCTGGCGGTCGCTGCGGCAGACCGACCTGAAGCTGCTGCTGGCGTACGGCACCGTCTCCCAGCTCGGCTTCATGGTGTTGCTGATGGGCGTCGGTACGCAGGGCGCCGCCCTTGCCGGCATGGGCATGACCTTGGCGCATGCGCTGTTCAAGGGCGCACTGTTCCTCATCGTCGGCGTGGTCGACCACTCCGCCGGCACCCGCGACCTGACCAAGCTGACTGGGGTCGGCCGGCGGATGCCGTTCGTCGCCGCCGCCGGCGCCCTGGCCGCAGCCTCCATGGCTGGCCTGCCGCCGCTGTTCGGGTTCGTCGCCAAGGAGTCGGCGTACGAGGCGCTGGTCGACCTCAACCAGGTGTCGAGTGACGCCGCAACCCTGCCGCCCCTGATCGCCTGGCTGCTGGTCGTGGGTGTCGTGTTCGCCTCTGCGATCACCCTGGCCTACTCGCTGCGGTTCTGGTGGGGAGCCTTCGCCGACAAGCCTGGCGTTGCGGCACCAGAGTGCCATCACAACCCGGCCGGGTTGGTCATCCCGCCGTTCATCCTCGCCGGCGCCAGCCTGGTGTTCGCCTTCCTCGGCAAGCCACTCACGTGGGCCTTCACTCCGTACGCCAACACGCTGCCCGATGGTGAGCTCGGGTCGGGGTTGGCGCTGTGGCATGGACTGACCCTCGAGCTCGGCCTCTCCGCGATCGCGGTGGCGCTGGGCGTGTTGCTGTTCTGGCAGCGAGACCGGATCAGTGCCGTCCAGGCTACGTTCCCACCCGTCGAAGGTGCCGATGTCTGGTACCAGCGCAACATGCAGCTGGTCGACCGGCTCGCTGTCGAGATCACGGCGCGAGCCCAGCGCGGCTCGGTCTCGCACTACGTGTCCATCATCCTGACCACGGCGGTGGTGCTGGTGGCCGCGATGCTGCTGCCGGCCCAGCGCTGGCCGATGTCGTACCGGCTCTGGGACACCCCGGCCCAGCTGCTCGCCGGAGGCGTCACCGTCTTGGCAGCGCTGTTCGCCGCGACGGCCCGAGGCAGGATCAAGGCCGTGCTGCTGGTGGGTGTGACCGGCTACGGCACGGCGACCCTGTTCCTGTTGCATGGTGCACCCGACCTGGCCCTCACCCAGATGCTGGTGGAGACGGTGTCGGTGGTCGTCTTCCTGCTCGTGCTGCGCACCTTGCCGAAGTACTTCACCACCCGGCCGCTGCTCGCCTCGCGCTGGTGGCGTGTGGTGCTCGCCGGGGCGGTGGGCCTGATGGTCACGCTGTTGGTGCTCTACTCCGCCGGCTCGAGGGTGGCCGTACCGGTGTCGATCGACTTCCACGCCGCCGCGTACGAGTTCGGGTACGGGCTCAACATCGTCAACGTGCTGCTCGTCGACACCCGAGCGTGGGACACCATCGGCGAGATCTCGGTGCTGGTGATCGCTGCCACCGGGGTGGCGTCGCTGATCCACCTTCGCTCGCGCGCGGGGGGGGTCGACCGTGCCGAGGTACGTCGCCATCGGGCGACTGCCGGGCATCGTGGCTGGCTCGCCAGCGCCCATGACCTGTCGCCGATGGACAAGTCGGTGGTGGTCGAGGTGACGACCAGACTGCTGTTCCCGGTGATGATGGTGGTCTCGGTCTACCTTCTGCTCGCTGGGCACAACGCCCCCGGTGGCGGCTTCGCCGGTGGTCTGGTCGGCGGCATGGCACTGATCGTGCGCTACCTGGCCGCTGGTCGCGGCGAGCTGGACCACGCGGCACCGTACGACGCGGGCAAACTGCTGGGTGCGGGGCTGGTCGTCGCCTTCCTCAGCGCGGTCGTCCCGGCTCTGGCCGGCGGGCGGATCTTCCAGAGCTACGACATCTACATCACGGTGCCCGCGCTGGAGTACGTCGCGACGCCGTGGGGACAGGTCGAGCTGCTCGGCAAGATCCATCTCGTGTCGTCGACCGCCTTCGACATCGGTGTCTACCTGATCGTGATGGGCGTGCTGCTCGACATCGGCCGGTCCCTGGGCAAGGGCATCGACGAGCAGGCCGCCGACGACATCGCGCCTCTGCCGTACGCCGAGTCGGCTCGCGCCCTGCCGGCTGGGGCCGCTCGCCCTGACGGGGTGTCCGGGCAACAGCTCGGGTTCGGAGGTGACTCGTGAGCCCCAACCTGACGCTGGCGATCGTGGCCGGGATCCTGGTCGCCTGCGGTGTCTACCTGCTGACCGAGCGCTCGCTGACCCGCATCCTGATCGGCGTCATCATCATGTCGAACGGGGTGAACATCTTCTTCCTGGTGGCCTCTGGGCCGGCGGGTCCACCGCCGTTCGTGGGTTCGTCCGAGGCAGGGACAAGCGCCGATCCGCTGCCGCAGGCCATGGTGCTGACCGCGATCGTGATCACCCTGGCCGTCACCGCCTTCGTGCTGGCCATGGCCTACCGCAGCTTCCAGTTGCACGGTCATGACGAGGTCAGCGACGACGTCGAGGATGCTCGGATTCGCGAGCTCGCCGATCGTGACGAGGCGTCCGAGTCGTTCGAGTCGATCGCCTTCGCCGACACCGGAGAGGACGTGGTGAGCGAGTGATCTCAAGTCTGACGAACCTCCTCCCGCTGCCGATCCTCGTCCCGCTCCTGGGAGCGGGCGTGGCACTGCTGCTGGGTCATCGGCCGCGCGCCCAGCGCATGGTCACCACCCTGTGTCTGCTGGCCGTCCCTGTGATCACGTCGGTCCTGCTCTACCTGGCCGACACCCGCGGCGTGCAGCACCTGTGGGTCGGCGGCTGGCGTCCACCGCTCGGCATCGCCTTGGTCTCCGACCGGCTGAGCGCGCTGATGCTCCTGGTCGCATCCCTGGTCACCCTGTCAGTACACGTCTTCGCCACCGGCCAGGACGACGAGGAACGCAAGGTCGAGACCCCGGTCTCGATCTTCCATCCGACCTTCCTGCTGCTGTCGGCGGGCGTCTCGAACGCGTTCCTGGCCGGTGACCTGTTCAACCTGTTCGTTGGCTTCGAGATGCTGCTGTTCAGCTCGTACGTGTTGCTGACGCTGGGCGGTACGGCCGACCGGATCCGAGCCGGGTCGACGTACGTCGTGGTCAACCTGCTCTCCAGCACCCTGTTCCTCATGGCCCTGACCGCGGTCTACGCCGCGACCGGCACCGTCAACATCGCCCAGCTCTCACTGCGGCTGCCCGAGCTCGACGACCATGCCCAGGGTGCGCTGCAGATGATCCTGCTGGTCGTGTTCGCGATCAAGGCGGCCGTGTTCCCGCTGTGGGCCTGGCTGCCGGACTCGTACCCGACTGCTCCCGCGCCGGTCACGGCCGTATTCGCCGGCCTGCTCACCAAGGTGGGCGTCTACGCGATCCTGCGCACCCAGACCGTCCTGTTCGACCATCGACCGCTCAGTCCGGTGCTGCTGGTGGCGGCGCTGCTGACCATGCTGGTCGGCATCGCGGGGGCCGTCGCCCAGGTGGAGATCAAACGAATCCTGTCGTTCACCCTGGTCAGCCACATCGGCTACATGACCTTCGGTATCGGCCTGGCCACACCCGAAGGACTGTCGGGTGCGATCTTCTACACCGCTCACCACATCACCATCCAGACCGCGCTGTTCCTGGTGGTGGGGCTGATCGAACGGGTGGGTGGCAGTACCTCGATCGACCGGCTGGGTCGGCTCGCGAGCGCATCGCCCGCCCTGGCAGCGCTGTTCTTCGTACCCGCCATGAACCTGGCTGGCATCCCGCCGCTGTCCGGGTTCGTCGGCAAGCTCGGGCTGCTCAACGCTGGCGTCAACGACGGCTCTCCGCTGGCCTGGCTGCTCGTTGTCGGCAGCGTGCTGACCAGCCTGCTCACCCTCTACGCCATGGCGAAGATCTGGAGCCGGTCGTTCTGGGCCGACCCGGTCGAGGGGGCGCCCGAACCGCCCGACAACGTCACGCTGCCCAGACTGCAGACGATGACCGCCATGGCGATGGTGGGGGTGACATTGGCTATCACTGTCGCGGCTGGTCCGTTGTACGGCTACGCCGACCGCGCCGCCGACACGCTGCGCAATGGTGACTACGCCAGGGTCGTGCTCTCGGATGTGGACTCATGAGGCTCCGGACGCGGGCACGGCTCCGATGGCAGGGCCGTACGGTGGCCGCCCTGACCATCGTCTGGCTGCTGCTCTGGGGACATCTCAACCTGGTGACGTTGCTGTCGGGAATCGTGCTCGGCTACCTCGTCAGCGTCGTGTTCCCGCTGCCGGCGGTCCTGTACGACGGGAAGGTGCGGCCGATCGGGGTGCTCCGGCTGCTGTGGCAGCTGTTCAGCCACCTGGTGCTGGCGTCGTTCGATCTCGCCTCGTACTCCCTGCGACGCACCGTGCAGATGAGGCCCGGTGTCGTCCGGATCGACCTGACCAGCCACTCCGACCTGGTTCAGGTGATGACGGCCGCGCTGGTGTCGCTCGTCCCAGGCACGATCGTGGTCGATGCGCCGCGGCACGAGCGGCGCCTCTACCTGCATGTATTCGATCTCAAGGGCCCCGACGCGGTCGCCAACGAGGTGCTCGACGCGCTGGGCGCGGAGGTGGCGGTGCTGCGGGCGTTCGGGTCCAACGCCGAGCTTGAGCGGGCCGAGGCCAACCTCCGGGAGCGCCGCCTCGAGCTCAGGAAGGAGTCGGCATGACCACGGTGACGTGGGTGGTCGTCGCCATCGACGCGGCGATGCTGACGGTTGCAGCGGTTCTCAGTGTGCTGCGCGTGGCTCGAGGGCCCCGCGCGCTCGACCGGATCGTCGCCAGTGACGTGCTGGTGGCCGTCGTCATTGCGTCCGCGGGCCTGGCGATGGTTGCGACCGGGAGTGGCCTGCTGCTGCCGGTGATCCTTGGCATGTCGCTGCTCGCCTTCACCTCGGCCGTGGCCGTGGGTCGGCTGATTCGGACGAAGCGAGACATCAAGTGAGCGCCTTCCTGGACGGGCTGGGCCTGGTCCTGCTGTCGATCGGCTGCTTCCTCGCGCTCAGCGCCGGCATTGCCCAGCATCGGTTCCCGGACGTGGCGGCTCGCGCCCACGCGGCCGCGAAGCCGCAGGTGCTGGGGCTGATCCTGGTCCTGTGCGGGGTGGCTGTGACGCTCCGGCAGCCCGAGGTGACCACCATGGCGATCGTGGCGGTGGTGCTGCAACTGGCCACCTCGCCGGTGGGCTCACACATCGTGGCGCGATCGTCGTACAGGTACGGCCACCTCGACCTCGATGCCCTCGAGGTCGACCAGATCAAACGCGACCTGGATTCGGGCGACCTGACCTACCCCGTATCGCAGGAAGACTCCTCTCGGTAACCTGGGTCGCTGAACCCGCACCACACTCGCGCTACAGGTGGGCCATGACCATTGCCACGACTCCCCGGCTCTGGGGACGCTACGTCGCCGTCGGCGACTCCCTCTCCGAGGGGCTGGAGGACGCGCGCCCGGACGGCACCTACCGCGGCTGGGCTGACCGTCTCGCAGAACAGCTGGCGGGCCGTGCCTACGACGAGGGGCGCTCGTTCGAGTACGCCAACCTCGCCGTACGAGGCCGGCTGATGGCCGACATCGCCGTACGGCAGGTCGACGAGGCACTGGAGCTCGACCCCGACCTGGTCAGCATCTGGGGCGGGGGCAACGACTGCCTCCGGCCGCGCGCCGACATCGACGCCGTCTCAGCACTCCTGGAGGACGCAGTACGGCGGGTGCGGGCGACCGGAGCCGACGTGCTGATGTCGACCACGACGTACGTGAAGGGCGCCCCGCTGGTCAGCCTGGCTCATCCCAAGGCTGCCGAGCTGACCGCCAACATCTACACGATCGCGGCCAAGCACGACTGCTATGTCACCGACGTCTGGGGTCTGCGGGCGTTGCGCGACTGGCGGATGTGGGCCGACGATCGGATCCATATGTCAGCGCTCGGTCACCGGCTGGTGGCCAAGCGTGCCTACGCGGCTCTGGGCTTCCCGGTGGGCGCTGGCGTGTTCGACCCGCTGCCCAGGCAGCCCTCTGTGCCGCTGGCGGACCAGGCCCGCGGGCATGCAGTCTGGGCGCGCACCTACCTCGCGCCCTGGGTGGTGCGCCGGATCAGGGGAACCTCGACCGGTGACACGTTGAACGGGAAGCGACGGGTGCCTTCACGCTTCGACTCAGCCCAGGCAGATGGAACCCGTGCCGATGCAGGAGTGCGCCCCTCGGTAGGCTGAGGCCATGACCTCGACCTTGATCCTGCTCCGCCACGGCGAGAGCGAGTGGAATGCCAAGAACCTGTTCACCGGCTGGGTGGACGTCGACATCAACGAGAAGGGCGTCGGCGAGGCCAAGCGCGGCGGCGAGCTGCTCAAGGCTGAAGGCCTGCTGCCCGACGTCTTGCACACCTCGGTCCTGCACCGCGCCATCCACACCGCCAATCTGGCTCTCGACAACTGCGACCGCTCCTGGATCCCCGTCCGCCGCTCCTGGCGGCTCAACGAGCGGCACTACGGCGACCTGCAGGGCAAGAACAAGGCCCAGACTCTCGAGGAGTACGGCGAGGAGAAGTTCATGCTGTGGCGTCGTTCGTACGACACCCCGCCCCCGCCCATCGCCGACGACAACGAGTACACCCAGTTCGACGACCCCCGCTACGCGTTCCTGCCACCGGAGGCCCGGCCGAAGACCGAGTGCCTCGCAGACGTCGTCGTGCGCATGCTGCCGTACTGGTACGACGCGATCGTCCCCGACCTGCGCGCCGGCAAGGTGACCCTGGTCGTGGCGCACGGCAACTCGCTGCGGGCGCTCGTCAAGCACCTGGACGGCATCTCCGACGCTGACATCGCTGGGCTCAACATCCCGACCGGTATCCCGCTGGCGTACGAGCTCGACGACAACCTCGCGCCGGTCACCAAGGGCGGCCGTTACCTCGACCCGGCCGCTGCGGCCGCCGCCATCGAGGCCGTCAAGAACCAGGGCAAGAAGTGACCGCCGCCCTCCTCGAGGGCATCACCGCCGAGCAGGTGGTGACCGACCGCTACGCTGCCAACGTGCTGCGCAGCTCTGTGGCTGGCGACGGCGCTCCGGTGGTGTTCATCCACGGCAACGTGTCGTCGTCGCTGTTCTGGCAGCCGACCATGCTCGCCCTCAACGTGCCCTCGCTGGCGATCGACCTGCGTGGTTTCGGCGACAGCGAGGCCAAGCCGGTGGATGCCACGCGTGGCGTGCGGGACTTCTCCGACGATGTCGCGTCGGTGCTCGACTCGCTGGGGGTCGCGAAGGCCCACCTGGTCGGCTGGTCCATGGGCGGCGGCGTCGTCATGCAGCTACTGCTGGACCGGCCCGAGCTGGTTGCCAGCCTCACGCTGGTGTCACCGGTCTCCCCGTACGGCTTCGGCGGCACGGCCCGCGACGGTTCCCGGCTCACCGAGGACGGCGCTGGTACGGGCGGCGGTGGCGGCAACCCGGAGTTCGTCCGGCGGCTCGCCGAGGGCGACCGGGGCGTCGACTCGCTCAGCCCGCTGGGCGTGTTCCGTTCGTCGTACGTGGCACCTGGCTATTCGAGCCCGCTTGAGGACGTCTGGGTGACCTCCATGCTGTCGACCGTGACGGGTATCGACAACTACCCAGGCAGCGGCCGGGAGTCAGCCTCGTGGCCAGGCTTCGCGGCAGGTGACCGGGGCGTGCTCAACACGATGAGCCCGGTCTACTTCGACGTGTCGGGGATCGTCGACGTCGAGCCCAAGCCGCCGGTGCTGTGGGTACGGGGGACCGCCGACGCGATCGTCGGTGACGAGTCGTTCTTCGACCTGAACACCCTCGGCAAGCACGGCATCATCCCGGGTTGGCCCGGCGAGGAGATCGCACCGCCGCAGCAGATGGTGGCGCAGACCCGCGACGTGTTCGAGCGCTACCAGGCAGCGGGTGGTCAGGTCACCGAACTGGCTTGGGAGGGCGTCGGGCACTCCGCCCACCTGGAGCGCCCGGAGGAGTTTGTGGAGGTAGTGACGAACCACATCGCGTGAACGGCCATGACAAGGGGGCACCGGAGATCCGGTGCCCCCTTGTCGTCGGACGGAGTCAGGCGCGAGGCCAGTTCTCGCCTTCGGGCGCCTCACCGGTGGAGAGGTAGATCAGTCGGCTCGAGATGTTGACAGCGTGGTCGGCGATCCGCTCGTAATAGCGGCCCAGCAGGGCGGCGTCGACGGCCTTCTCGACGCCCTCGTTCCACTCCTCGCCCAGCAGCACGCGGAACTGGGCGGCGCGCAGCTCGTCCATCTCCTCGTCCTCCTCAGCCATCCTTGCGGCGTTGGAGACGTTGCGGTCGCGCAGCGAGGCCGCGGCGGCGCGCACCATCGACTCCGACAGTCGCGCCATCGTGACGAAGTTCTCGTGGAGGGCGTTGGGCACCGCCGAGTCGGGGTAGCGCAGCCGGGCGATCTTCGCGATGTGCGCGGCGAGGTCGCCCATTCTGCCCATCGCGTTCACCATGCGCAGCGCAGCCACGATGGTCCGCAGCTCACCGGCGACCGGAGCCTGACGAGCCAACAGCGAGAAACACCGCTGTTCGATGTCGTCGTGGGCGTTGTCGATGATGGCGTCGTCGGAGATCACGCGCTCAGCCATCTGCAGGTCTGCGTTGAGCAGCGCCTTCGTCGTACGGCCAACGGCGTCGGCAACCGTCTCGGTCAACCCCACGAGCGACACCATGATGGCGTCCAGCTGAACGTGGTAGCTCTCGCGCATGCGCATGCTCATGCCTGTCCTTCTCTCTGGGCTTCGACCTACCCTTCCAGCACCAGCATCCCAGGTTGGCGCTGACACGGTGAACAGTTGGCGTCGTGCGCGTGAACCATCGCCCCTGCGACCGTTCCACCCCATCAGCGCCGGCGATGATCCACCTAGGATGCGATCGTGAGCTCTGCCCTCCCGTACGTGGTCGCCTGCCTCGTGGCAGTGGCGATCGGATTCGGGATCGGGTGGCTGGCTCGCGGACGACGCCCGGCCCAGCAACCGGTGCAGCCCCTCGCGCTGAAGGTGCCCGAAGGGTCGGCCGCGCTGGCGTCCCACCTGACGACACCGATCGTCTTCGTGGGGCCCCATGACGAGGTGCTTGAGGCGACCGAACCGGCACGCACCCTCGGTCTGGCCCGCGGCTCTCGGCTCAATCACGACGAACTGCTCGACCTGGTCCGGGAGACCAGGCGTACGGGAGAGGCAGCACACTGCGATCTTGCCTTGGCCCGACATGGGGTGGAGAAGTCCTACCTCAACGTCACCGTGGCCGTCCTGGCCGACGACGTGGTCGTCGTGATCGCTGACGACAGCACAGCGGCGAAGCGGATCGACGAGGCCCGCCGCGACTTCGTCACCAACGTGTCTCATGAGCTGAAGACTCCGATCGGAGCGGTCGCCATCCTCGCGGAGGCAGTGCAGGCGGCGGCTGACGATCCTGAGGCGGTCGCACGGTTCGCGCAGCGGATGCAGATCGAGTCCGACCGACTGGCGGAGCTGGTTGGGCAGATCATCACGCTGTCCCGGCTCCAGTCGCAGGATCCGCTCCGGCAAGCCGGCCACGTGCCGGTCGACAGCGTGGTCACCGAGGCCGTTGACCGGAACGCAGCCGCGGCGAAGCGTCGGCACGTGAACCTCACTGTCTCGATCCGCGAACCGGGTGAGGTCACCGGCGACCGCAGCCAGCTCGTCACCGCTGTGGCCAACCTCGTCGCCAACGCGATCGTCTACAGCCACGAAGGTGCTCGGGTAGCGGTCGCCGCGCAGCGAGCTACGCAGGACGGCGACGACGTCGTCGAGATCACCGTCTCGGACAACGGGATCGGCATCCCGCCGAGCGAGCAGGAGCTCGTCTTCGAACGCTTCTACCGGGTCGACCCACACCGCAGCCGAGCCTCCGGTGGGACGGGTCTCGGGCTCTCGATCGTTCGTCTGGTCGCCGAAGCGCATGGCGGGTCAGTCAGCCTGTGGAGCCGGGTCGGCCAGGGCTCCACCTTCACCATCACGCTCCCGGCCCGAGTGCCGGCCCACACCACCGCGCTGGCAAAGGCGCCCCTGACCATGCTGAAGGAGTCACGTTGACCAAGGTGCTGCTGGTGGAGGACGAGGACTCCTACCGCGAAGCGACCAGCTACATGCTGCGCAAGGAGGGCTTCGATGTGATCGAGGCCGCCGACGGTCGCGACGGGATTGCACAGTTCGAACGCACCGGCGCCGACATCGTGCTGCTCGACCTGATGCTGCCTGGGATGTCAGGCGTCGAGGTCTGCCGCCAACTTCGGCAGCGCAGCACGGTGCCAGTGATCATGGTCACCGCCCGTGACTCGGAGATCGACAAGGTGGTCGGGCTGGAGATCGGCGCCGACGACTATGTCACCAAGCCGTTCAGCCACCGCGAGCTCGTCGCCCGGATCCGAGCGGTGCTGCGCCGCGGCCAGGACATCGACGTGGTCACCGACATCCTCGAAGCCGAGGGCATCAGGATGGATGTCGAGCGCCATGAGGTCACCTTGAACGGGGAGCCGGTACGGCTGGCGCTGAAGGAGTTCGAGCTGCTGGAGTTGCTGCTGCGCAACGCTGGCCGGGTGTTGACCCGCGGCCAGCTGATCGACCGGGTGTGGGGGAGCGACTACTTCGGCGACACCAAGACCCTCGACGTCCACGTCAAGCGGCTGCGGTCCAAGCTCGAGGCCGACCCAGCCAATCCCGTGCTGCTGCTGACCGTACGAGGGCTGGGCTACAAACTGGAAGGGTGACCACCGGCGGCGACCGGTTCGCCCGGTCTCCGTGACCGGCACTACGCTCGACCGCGTGAGCAGTGACATCACCGTGTTCTCCGGGTCCGCCCATCCTGCGTTCGCTGACGAGGTGTGTCAGATCCTCGACGTGGACCTGTCGCCAGCTCGTACGCAGCGGTTCTCCAACGACTGCCTCCAGGTGCAGCTGCGTGACAACTGCCGCAAGCGGGACGTGTTCATCGTGCAGCCGCTGGTGCCGCCCGTGCAGGAGAATCTGGTCGAGCTGCTGCTCATGCTGGATGCAGCCCGTGGCGCGTCTGCGGCCCATATCACCGCCGTCATCCCGCACTACGCCTACGCCCGGTCGGACAAGAAGGATGCCCCGCGCATCTCCATCGGAGCCAGGCTCGTCGCGCAGTTGCTCGAGACCTCCGGCGCTGACCGGGTGGTGTCGATGGCGCTGCACTCGCCGCAGGTGCACGGCATGTTCGACATCCCTGTTGACCACCTCGACGCGACTAAGGTGCTGGCCGGTCACTTCCGCAAGCGCGACCTCAGCAACACCGTGGTGGTGTCCCCTGACTTCGGCAGCGCGAAGCTCGCCAACCAGTTCTCCCGTGCCCTCGATGTGCCCGTCGCCGCGGGGTCCAAGCGCCGGATGTCGGATGACCGGGTGATCATCGACGCCATCGTCGGTGATGTCGCCGGCAAGGACGTGATCATCCTCGATGACGAGATCGCCACGGCTGGCTCGATCCTGGAGCTGACCGAGAAGCTGCGTGAGGAGAACGTGGGCCGCATCTCCGTGGCCTGCACTCATGGCCTGTTCACTGGCCCTGCCGCTGAGCGTCTGGTCAGCGGCGGCTTCGACGAGATCGTGACCACCAACACGGTGCCGTCGCACGTCGAACTGCCCAACGTGACCACCCTGTCGGTGGCTCCGCTCTTCGCCGAGGCGATGCGTCGGATCAACACCGGCGAGTCGATCTCGTCGCTGTTCTCCGACGAGGTGACCTACGGCTGAGCCGGATCTACTTCTTGGGCGTGATCGTCGCGAACTCGGGCATCGTCGACGGGTAGACGGGCACCTTGAGCCTGACGACGTCGCCCTTGTCGAAGGTGAGCGACAGCTCTGCCGTACGACCGGCAACCAGATCAGGCGACTTGACCTGGATCGACGGCTGGTCGGTCAGCACCTTGATCGTGTTGGCCGGGACGTCGAGCCGGGTGCCGCCCGAGACCACCAGAGCCGTACCAGCGGTGCCGTCGGCCTTGATCGGAGACCCGGCGACGTCGCGCAGGGTGACCGGCTCACCCCGGGCGACCAGGCTGCCGGAGAGGTAGCCGTTGCCGTCGCTGGTCGTCACGATCAGCAGGTTCCGGACAGCCACCACCCGGTCGTCGCTGCGTTGCGGCTCGGCTGCGTTGGGGCCGTTGTTGACCCCTGCGGCGGGGGTGTACGGAATGAGCGTCTGAGGCGTGGAGCAGGCTCCCAGCGTGAGAGCGGCGGCGGCGCCGGTGAGGATGCGTCGGCGGGACAGGCTCATGGGTCGCCTCTCTGAGCGATGGTGATGCTGCGGTGTGCAGCCACCCTATCCGGTAGCAGCGGGGCCGTCGTGCCTAGTGAGCGCGTCGTTGTCCGATTCAGGCACAGTTCCCGGCTTCTGTCAACCCCCCAATTGCGTTCTGGCTAGGTACGATGCGTTGGGAAGGCCCCCATGCCGTGGTATGCTTTCCCTTGGGAAGGGGTCAAGCTGCCATGACTTTCACTGTCGGCGAAACGGTCGTGTACCCAAATCACGGCGCCGCTGTCATCGAAGACATCGAAACCCGCACCATCAAGGGAGAAGACAAGCTCTATCTCGTTCTGCGCATTGTCGGCCAGAGCGATCTGATCGTCCGTGTCCCCGCGTGCAACACCGACCTGATCGGTGTTCGTGACGTGGTTGACGCAGAGGGTCTGGAGCGGGTCTTCGGGGTGCTGCGGGCACCACACACCGAGGAGCCGACCAACTGGTCGCGACGGTTCAAGGCGAACCTGGAGAAGCTCCACTCGGGCAACGTGCTCAAGGTGGCAGAGGTCGTCCGCGACCTGTGGCGCCGGGAGCGGGAGCGCGGACTGTCCGCTGGCGAGAAGCGGATGCTCGCCAAGGCACGTCAGATCCTCGTCTCCGAGGTCGCGCTTGCGCGGCACGTGGCCGAGGACAAGGCCGAGGTCCTGCTCGACGAGGTGCTCGCCTCGTAGTCTCATGACGTGACTGACGTCGAAACCAACCCAGAGCCGGTCGCTGCCATCGTGGTGGCGGCCGGCTCTGGCGTTCGCCTGGGTGGCGAGGGTCCTAAGGCCCTCCGTGAGTTGGCTGGCCGACCACTGGTGTCGTGGTCCCTTGAAGCGCTGGCTGAGGGCGGTGTGACGAGCGCTGTCGTCGTTGTCGCGGCCAATGCGGTCGAGCAGTTCGTAGAGGTGGTGGCGAACGCCCCCGTACCGATCGCTCTGGTGGTCGGCGGAGCGAGCCGGCAGGAGTCCGTCCGTCGCGGGTTGCTGGCCGTCGCCGCCGATGCCGACGTGGTGCTGGTGCACGATGCAGCCCGGCCGCTGGTTCCGCCCACGGTGGTGGCAGGGGTGATCTCGGCGGTGGCTGGCGGTGCTGATGCCGTCATCCCGGTCATCCCGGTCACGGACTCCGTACGGCTCCTGACCGCGGCCGGCTCCGAGATGGTCGACCGTTCCCTCCTTCGTGCTGTCCAGACCCCGCAGGGTTTCCGCCGGTCGGTCCTGGTGGCGGCGCATGAGGCTGCCCAGGGCTCCGACCACACCGATGACGCGGCAGTGTGTGAGGCGTACGGTGTGGCCGTCACTCTTGTCCCTGGCTCCAGTGATGCCGTGAAGGTCACCCACCCGGGCGATCTGGCCGTTGCCGCCGCGATCCTGGCGGGTCGGCCATGACGATGCGGGTGGGGGTCGGCATGGATGCCCACCGGTTCGCCCCCGGGAGACCCTGCTGGGTGGCTGGACTGGAGTTTCCTGGCGAGCCGGCAGGCCTGGAGGGCCACTCCGACGGAGACGTGGCGTGCCACGCGGCGTGTGATGCGCTGCTCTCGGCGGCTGGCTTGGGCGACATGGGCTCGAACTACGGAACGTCCGAGCCACAGTGGGCAGGCGCCTCCGGCATTGCCTTCCTCACCGAGACCGCCCGGCGCCTCAGGGCAGCAGGGTTCGAGGTCGGCAACGTGGCGGTCCAGGTGGTCGGCAACCGACCTCGGCTCGGCGGCCGGCGCGCGGAGGCCGAGTCCGTCATGTCACGCGCCCTCGGCGCGCCTGTCACGCTGTCGGCGACGACGACCGATGGGATGGGCTTCACCGGGCGGGGAGAGGGCCTCGCAGCCATCGCGACGGCGCTCGTGACCACGAGCTCGTGATCAGGACAGACGCGTCACTCGACGGTTGATGCTGGCGCGGTGTAGGTGTTGCAGGTACTCACTGCGGTCGACGTGAACCCGGCCGAGAACCAGCGGCCGGAGTTCTCGAAGGTGCCGTGGGTCCTTGGCTGTCCCGGTCGGTCGCCACGGTTCGACTCCGAGATCTGCAGCGATCGACGATCGGCCGCGGTCATCCCCATCGAGTAGGCCGTGGCAGACAGCCCCAGCCCGGCGAAGCACTGGGCCTGGAGCTCCTTGCGGCGGCTCAGCTCGAGATTGGGGTCCCCGACGTTGGTGTCGAGCCACCGCATACCCCCCAGGAGTCCCGTGCGCGCCTGCACATGATGCGCGAACTCGTGCGCGATCACGATCTCGAGCACGTAGGTCGCCCAGCCGTCGGCGTTGCGATAGACGCGTTGCCCGTACGGGATGTAGAAGGTCGCATTGGCCGTGCAGTACATGCCCGAGACCTCATCCCGGGTCGCATTGCCACAGGGACTGACGGCCTCGCTGGTGAAGAACGCGACCGCGGGACGCTGGAGCTGGTAGCCAGCCGCCTGCATGGGGACTCGCCAGGCTCCCATGAGGCAGTCCACGAACGCGTTCACGCCCGCCTCGAACTGCGCTCGCGGGATCTCGGTCGAGGTCACGATCGGGTCCCGGGGGCACCTGACGGGCTGTCCGATCGTGTGTCCGTACAAGACGTTGGACTGGGTCCACGCGACCGCTTCCTGACGCGACTGCGGGTACAACCACCGCAGCGGCGTCGCGGGCGGTGCGGGCACCTGGTAGCCGTCGTTGGTGAACGTAGTGGCCGTCGGCCTGGCGCGCGCGGTCGGGGTTGGGGTCGGAGTGGGAGTCGGCGAACGGGGGGGCGTCGGGGTGACGGGGCGTGTGGTGGACTGCCCCGGCGTGGCAGGCCACGTGGTGATTCCGCCGCCGCCAACCTCGAGTCCGCTACCCAGGGAGAAGCCAGCAATGGTCATCCCCACGAGGACGAACGCCATGAGGGCGCCACAGCCAATGGTGGCGGCGCCGCAGCCAGCGGCTCCGCTCCGTCGGGGCTGGGCTGCGCGGTACGGCGCCGGACCACGGGGCGGTCCCCAGCGGGGACCTTGGGGCGGCCGCGAGGCAGGTGCTCCTTGGGGAGCGCCCCACTGGGTATGGCCGAAGCCGGTGGGCCTGGCGGGTGGTCCCCAGCCTGGGCGTTGCCAGCCTGGGACGGGGCTACCTGTCCAAGGGCCGCGTGGGGGTGGCGCGGTCACAGGGCTCCTCCAATGTCAGCGAACGGTCGCAGGGTCCGCCACGTAGGTGTTGCAGGCTCGGATTTCGGTGGAGGCCAGCCCCATCTCTCCCCAGAAGCGGCGCGAGGTGGACAGGCCGTGGTTGCCGTCGATGTCGGGCTTGCCTGACAGCTTGTCGTCGCCGATCGACTCGAACACGGCGAGCACGTTGTCGAGCTCCGGCTGGTTCATGCCAGTCGACTGCGCCACAGCCCGCAGGAACATTCCGGCAAAGCAGTCGGCCTGGAGCTCCGTACGACGGGACAGCTCGTTCGCGGCTGCCTTGGAGTCGGCGTTCTTCTCGAAGTAGGTCGACGAGATCAGGATTGCTGTCCGGGCCTGGATCGCATGGCCGAACTCGTGGGCGATGACTGACTCCACCACGAAGCGGGAGTTGCGGATCGACGCAGGTACGACGGACGGCAGGTTCTTGGAGAAGTAGATCTGCTGGTCGGCACCGCAGTAGACGGCGTTGGGCATCGGCAGCTTGCCGCACTTGGTCGTGATCGGAGTGTCGTACACGGTCACCGACGGGCGTGGCATCTGGAAGCCAGCAGCCTCTATGGGGACGATCCAGGTCTTCATCAAGCAGGCGACGACCTCCTCCATATGCGTCTCCAGCGCAGAGTTGGACGCGGTCGTGACGTTGATCTCGGGAACGTCGCAACGGATCGGCTGAGGCACTTTCTGGGCGTAGAGCTTGTTGTCAGTGAGCGCGAGCTTCGCCTCTTCAACGTTCTTCGGCACGGGCAGCTCCGGCGGGTTCTCGTCTGCCGGCGGCGGGGTGTACGACTCGTTCTGGTAGGCCGGACCGCCGGCCACGTTGCCACCGCCCTGCATGCCCAGCACTGCGAAACCGAGCCCACACAGCACGATCACGCCCATCACGCCGAGGAGCACCGTACCGGCCCGCGACTTGGGCTTCTGTGGGGCAGGCGGCTGGTAGCCACCACCAAGCGGCGGCCAGGAGGACTGCTGCTGAGGCCTGGGCTGCTGCGGCTGCTGCCACGCGCCGGGCCGTGCCTGCTGCTGCCAGCCGCCCTGCTGCGGCCACGACTGCTGACCGGCGGGCTGCTGCCAGCCGCCGGGCTGAGGCCATGCCTGTCGCTGACCGGTCTGGGGCTGCCAGCCACCCTGGTTGAAAGTCACGCATCATAGGGTATCCGCCGACAGGACCGCGAAACAGACGTCGTTCCTCATCGTTGTGGGATATCCCGGTCGGCCCACCGCCCACTAGGATCAGCACCGTGCCAAGGCGGTGATAACCGCCGCCCCACCCGCAGGAGGTCCCCCCGTGCGTCACCTTTCTCGACGGCTCGCTGCAGTGCTGCTGCTGGTCTGCAGTCTGTTCATGGTCGCTCTCCCAGCTCGTGCGGCGGGTGCTTCCTCGTACGTCGTCGATGCTGCGTTGGGTGCCGATGGGGTGCTCACCGTGTCCGCCACCGTCACCTTCGACGGCCAGGCTCCCGACACTGTGACTCAGCGACTCGCTGGTCACCTCGACGGTGACGGCGATGTTCGCTACGTCTACGACATCAGCAACGTCAAGGCCACCGCTGCCGGCAAGGACCTCCAGCCGGCCACGTCGGTGGAGGACGGCTACACGGTGATCCGGATCCCGACCAAGGGTGTGACCGGTCCACTCGTCATCTCCTACCAGGTTCGTGGAACGACCCTGTCGGTGGCCGATGGTGGCACCAAGCTCCAGTGGCGGGTACTACAGGGACTGTCCATCCCGGTCACCGAGGTCAAGGGTGAGATCAAGGCGCCCGCAGGTGCGCGTGACTATGGCTGCCAGTCCGGCCCGCCCGCCGCTCCGACCACGTGCGCCACGTACTCCGGGGGCACGCATGACTCGCCCAACCTGACCTTCACCGACGGGCCGCGCGGCGCCGGCGAGGTCGTCTCCGTCGCGATCAACTATCCGAAGGGGATCGTCGCCGCCACCGAGAACATCACCCATGTCTGGTCGCTCGACCGCGCCTTCAGCCCGGGGCTGAAGGAGCTGCTGGCCGCCTTGGCCGCGCTGGTCCTGGGCGGCCTCGCCCTCTACGCCATGCATCGGCGAGCCGGGCGCGACATGACTGGCGACGGAACTCCCACCCTCGTCGGCGAGTTCAACCCGGTCGGCGCAGGCGAGAGTGAGTTCGTGATCAACGGCGACGTGCGCCCGGGCCACGTGGGTACGGTCGCCGATGAGCATGTCGACCAGGTCGACGTGCTGGGCTCGATCCTCGACCTGGCTGTCCGCGGTCACCTCCGGATCACCCAGCTGCCTCGGGAGACCGAGCACAGCTTCACCGACTGGAGCCTGACCCGGCGGGAGGCAAGCAGCACGCTGGCTCCCTTCGAGAAGACCCTCCTCGACGCGATCGCCCCCAGCTCCGGCGAGGGCACGCGGGTGTCACAGCTGGCTGCCTCCGTGGTGCCGGCGGTCGGCGCGGTGCAGGACGACCTGTACGACGAGGTCGTCTCCCGCGGGTGGTTCTCCGTACGACCCGACCAGACGCGCAACTCGTGGCGCAGGTGGGGCTGGATCGCCTTCGCCGTCGCAGTCGTCGCGGCGGCTCTGCTGGTGGCGTTCACCACCTTCGGCCTGCTCGGCCTTGCGCTGGTGGCGCTCGCCCTTGGTCTGCTGTTCGTGGCTCAGGAGATGCCAGCTCGTACGGCCTCCGGCGCGTCGCTGTTGTCCGGTCTGCGGGCGCTGTCGATCTCGCTCGACACCCATCCGACCAACCAGCTGCCGAAGGGGCGTGAGTACGAGCAGATCTCGCAGATCCTCCCGTACGCCGTCGTGCTCGGTGGTTGGGAGCGCTGGCTCGACGCGCTGGTGGCGGCTGATGGCGACGCCGACGCCGATCCAGAGGACCTCGATTGGTACCACGCCCCGGCCGACTGGCACCTGTCCGACCTGCCCGCCTCGCTCGACGCCTTCGTCACCGCTGTGCGGGGTCGACTGTTCGCCCGCTAGGAGCGGCATGACTCAGGCTCAACCGGAGTCAGGCAGTTGATCTGGGCGTGGTCTGCGGCCGTTCTGGCGACCAGCATCGTGGCCTTCGTCGCCGACCCACAGATCCTCGGTGAGGGTCGACCCTGGCTGATCATGCTCGCTGTCCTGGTCTGCGCTGGCCTGTCGGCGTGGCTGCTCGCGCGACCGTCGCAGGTCGACATCAACGGCGAAGGGCTGGTCATCTCGCGGCGTCGCTGGGGCTTCGACCGGCACGGGGCTGACGGCTGGCACAGCCTCCAGCTGGGTGAGATCGACGAGCGATCGTCGGCGCGTCGGCTTGCCCAGCTCGTGGGGCCGATCGAGGTGGTGGAGGA
>Ga0116180_1001584_pt1 | contig 18983 bp, 18 predicted proteins | sample AD_UKC073_MetaG_FD_89804 | JGI IMG/M metagenome (GOLD analysis project Ga0116180, IMG submission 89804) | Active sludge microbial communities of municipal wastewater-treating anaerobic digesters from USA - AD_UKC073_MetaG | ecosystem: Engineered > Bioreactor > Anaerobic > Digestate | place: USA...
ATGTCGAGCGCGTCCGGGCTGACCAGCTTCTCGGTGAGGAACCGGGGGTTCGGGTCGGCGCCCGCGCCGAGGGGGTGTCGGCCCATATGCTCGACGCCGCCGGCGAGGGCGAGGTCGTACGCGCCGAAGCCGATGCCGCTGCCAAGGGTGGTGACGCTCGTCATCGCGCCCGCGCACATGCGGTCGATCGCGAAGCCGGGCACGCTCTGCGGGAGGCCCGCGAGAATCGCCGTGGTGCGTCCGAGGGTGAGGCCCTGGTCGCCCTGCTGGGTCGTGGCGGCGACCGCGACCTCGTCGATGCGATCCTTCGGGACCGCGGGATTGCGCTCAAGCACGGCGATGATGGCCTTCACGACCAGGTCATCCGCGCGGGTGTTCCAGTACATGCCCTTTTCGCCGGCGCGCCCGAAGGGCGTGCGCATGCCGTCAACGAAAAAGACGTCCGAGATCTCGGCCACGTCGCCTCCAAAGGTAGGGATGCCGCCAGCCTATGACCGAGGCCCTGCCCGGTGGGTGTCGCTTGGGGTGAACCTACGAGGCCGCTTCGGCGGCCTCTCCCGGTTCTTGGAGGCTCGCCACAAAGGCATCCGCGATCACCTGTGCGGTTGCCTCAATCTGCCAGGGGCGGGCTCCCAGCGCCGCGAGCGCGTCGCCGATGGATGCGGCATCCGCCGTCGCGGGCGGTGCCCACGCGGTCCGGCGCAGCAGCTCCGGGGTGAGGAGATTCTCGCTCGGCATCGACAGCTGCGTCGCGACCGCCTCGACGGCGGGCTTCGCGCGCTTCAGGCGCGCGTCGGCGGCCGGGTTGCGGTCGGCCCAGGCGCGCACCGGGGGGAGCGCGTCGCTCGCGATGCGCTCGGGCGGCAGGTCGGTGCTCGCACGTCCGTCCTTGATTGCGGCCCACCAGCGGGGCAGCTGGGTGCGGCTGGCACGGCCGTTGAAGTCCTTCATGGCGCCGAGCGCCTGGCGGCTCTCTGGCTCGGCGCGCACTGCGGCGATGATCGAGCGGTCGGGGAGGAGGCGCCCGGGGGCGGTGTCCTCGGTCTTCGCGAGCGCCTCGCGGGCCTGCCACAGTGCGCGCGCCACGGCGAGGTTCTTGCGCCCGCGCACCGTGTGCAGCCCGCTCAGCTTGCGCCACGGATCTTCGCGCGGCGGCTTGGGCTCGCGCAGGCGCACGGCCTCGAACTCCTGATAGGCGATCTCGGTCTTGCCCTGCGCCTCGAGCTCGGCGGCGAGGATGTCGCGCACGTTCACGAGGTGGTCCACGTCGAGGGCCGCGTACTCGAGCCACGATTCGGGGAGCGGGCGGGTCGACCAGTCGGCGGCGGAATGCGCCTTCGCGAGCGTGATGCCCAGCGTGTCCTCGACCACCGCGCCCAGGCCGACGCGCTCCTTGCCGAGCAGGCGCGAGGCGAGCTCGGTGTCGAAGATCATCGGGGGGCGCAGCCCGAGCTCATGCAGCGACGGAAGATCCTGACTCGCCGCGTGGAACACCCATTCCTCGTCGCCGATCGCGGACTGGAGGGCGCGGAAGTCGCCGATCGCAGGGGGGTCGAACAGGTAGAGCCCGCCGTCGCGGCGGAAGACCTGGATCAGGTAGGCGCGCTGCGAATAGCGGAACCCGGAGGCGCGCTCGACGTCGATCGCGACCGGACCGGTGCCGGCCGCGAGGTGCTCGGAGGCGCGCAGTGCGTCGTCAACATTGTCGATGACCTCGAACTCAGTCACGCGGGCCTCGCCTCGCGCCGAAGACGGCCACATTCTCGGAGCCGGGCGGGAGGCCGCCGAGCATGCAGAGCAGCTCCGCCCAGGCCTCGACGTGCTTCGAGAGATCACCGGGGCCAGGCGTCCACGACGCGCGCAGCTCGATCTGCGCGCCGCTGCCCTCGGCCGCCAGCTCGCCGAAGCCCGTCGACAGGCTCTTTGTCGCGGTGCCCGACGCCGAGTGATACTCGGCGTGCCGGGACCCCAGCGCATCGGTCAGCCACGACCAGGCCACCTCGGCGAGGAGGGGATCGCTGCCGATCTCGGTTTCGAGCGGCGCCTGTGCGAAGCACACGATGCGGAACGGGCCGCCCCAGGCCTCGGGGACCGACGGGTCGTAGAGCAAGATGAACCTTCCGTTGCCATAGACAGAGTCTTCGCCGTCCACGTCGGGGCGGATGTCGGCCGCGAGCGCGATGGCCTCGCGGGCGAGGCCGCCCGGCGCGGCGATCTCACGGACAAGCAGGTCGTCGCGCAGCCGGGTGTTCCGCACGGCCTCCGCCGCGCGCTCGAACACGGAGGAGCCGCTGCCTGGTCCGTGGGTGCCTGTCACGACCACAGACTAGAGTGGGGGATCGATGAAACAGCATAGGCACGCCGGGTCGCCTCGCCCCTCGGCGGCAACTCTCGGCCGCTCGATCCGGCTCGCCGTCATCGTGCTCGCGGCGGGCCTCGCAGGCGTCGCCGCGGTGGCCGGCGCGGTGTCGCTGCGCATGGCGCGCCGGGTGGTCACGCCCGCGGCGCGGGAGCAGGACACGCGCATCGTCGACCTCGACACCGCCGCCCAGACGATCACCCTCACGCGCACGCCCGACACCCGCCTGCCGGGCCGCTACGGGCTCGCCACCGTCGGCACGCAGTCCTACGTGAAGCTCGGCACCGTGCTCGCGGAGACCGAGACAACCGTCACGCGCAAGCTGCTCACCGAGATCGACGAGACCGCCCGCCTCGAGCAGGCGGCCACCTTCAGCGGCTGGTACTTCGACCGTCCTGAGCAGCTGCACATCCCGTTCACCGATGAGCTGATCGGCTCGCCGCTCGGGCCCTGCCCCGCGTGGCTGTTCCCGGCGCCGGACGCGCAGGCGCCCTCCGCCGAGACCTGGGTGATTCAGGTGCATGGCCGCGGTACCACGCGCGCCGAGACGCTGCGGGCCGTTTCGCTGTTCCATCGGCTCGGGATGCCGGTCCTGGTGGTCTCGTATCGCAATGACGGCGAGGCGCCCCGCTCCCGAGCCGGCACCTACGGCCTCGGAGCCACCGAATGGCGTGATGTCGATGCGGCCGTCGGTCACGCGCTCCGGCACGGCGCCAGGCGGATCCTGCTCATGGGGTGGTCGATGGGCGGCGCGCTCGTGCTGCAGCTCTCGCTGAACTCGGTGCACAGCGCGGCGATCGCCGGAATCGTGCTCGAGTCCCCGGTGACGGACTGGCGCCTCGTGCTCGAGTACCAGGCCAAGCTCCTGCACCTGCCCGCTCCGGTCTCCGGAATGGCCCTCGGCGCCCTGCAGTCCAACTTCGCCGATCTGTTCGCCGGCACAGACGCGCCGATCTCGTTCGAAGAGCTGGATGCCTCGGCCCGCGCGGACGAGCTGCGGCATCCGATCCTCATCCTGCACAGCGACGACGACGGCTTCGTGCCGTCCGGCGGCTCGCACAGGCTCGCGAGTGAGCGCCCCGACCTGGTGACGCTCGAGGTGTTCACCGAGGCGCGACACACCAAGCTGTGGAACTACGACGAGGCGCGCTGGTCGCAGGCGATCACGACGTGGCTGGGGGAGCAGCAGCTGCTCGGCGAACCCTCGCCCGGAGGTAGCTGAAGCCGGCGTCGTCGACGAGCATCCCTGCCACGGTCGTGTCGGGGCGCGCCCCGGGCGCGACCGCGAACACCGCGTGCTCGCCGACCTCGATCGTCGGCGCGACCGTGAGGCAGTACTCGTCGATCACGCCGGCCGCGACGAACTGCGCCGTCAGCGCGGGCCCGCCCTCGCACACCACGCGGCGGTGTCCCCGCGCGGCGAGTGCGGCGATGATCGCTGCGGGGTCGAGGCTCCCGTCGGGGCGCGCCGCCACAGGCACGAGCTCTGCGTCGATGCCCTCGGCGAGCCGGACGCCCTCGCGGTGCGCGGGCGAGCCCTCGGGGCACACGATCAGCACGCGCGTGGCGGCGCCGGGGCGGGGCTCGAAGCGGTGGCCGCCGAGCTCGCCCGAGCGGGTGACGACGGCGAGCAGGGCGGAGCGCGGCAGCACGTAGCCCTCGGCGCGCACGGTCTGCGCGCCCACGACGACGACATCGGCGTCGTCACGGATCGCCCGCAGCACGGTGCGGTCGACCGCGCTCGTGAGGGTGTCGCTGGTGCCGTCGCCGCCGGCCGCCGCGCCGTTGAGGCTGGTGATCATGTTCAGGCGCACGTAGGCGGCGTCGTCGCGGGCGTAGCGGGCGGCGATGAACGCGGATGCGGCCTCCGAGGGCACCTCGACGGCGTCGAGGGTGCTCGGCACGAGCTCGAAGAGCCTCGTCACCGGCCCGACTTCTCGCGAACCTGACGCTTGGCCCGCAGCAGCATGCCGGTCATGCCCGAGATGCGCAGGGGCGAGACGGAGCGCGTGAGCCCGATGGTGCGGGGGAAGTCGTCGGGGATGCCGAGGACCTCGTCGACGGTGAGGCCGCTGATGCCCTGCACGAGAATGCTCGCGAACCCGCGGGTGGTGGGCGCCTCTCGCGGCGCCGTGGCGTGCATGTGCACCAGGCCTGCATCGTCGACGTCGACCACGATGTACACGGGGGACTGGCACTCGACCACGCGCTCGGTGAGCTCGGGGTGCCCCGCGTATCGGGCGGGGACGTCCGGCAGCTCGTTCGAGAACTCGAGGAGCAGCTGCAGGCGGACGGGCTCGTCGAGCTCGAGGAACTCGTCACGGATCTCGGCGAGGGCGGTGGGGAGCGTGGTCTCAGACATCCCGCTCATTCTCCCATGGACGCATCGGCCCAGGCCCCGTCACGGCGTCGTGAGCGGCCCCGGGTGGCGGATCCGGGTGAAGAATGAGGGCATGGCACTCGTCGGAGAATACGGACCAAGCACCACGGAGTGGGCGCGCAAGCAGGCTGAGCTGATCGAGAGCTCCGGCGGCACCGAGGGCACGGAGCTGCACGGCAAGCCGGTCATCGTGCTCACCAGCACGGGGGCGAAGAGCGGGCTGCTGCGCAAGACCGCGCTGATGCGCGTCGAGCACGACGGGCAGTACGCCGTCGTCGCGTCGATCGGCGGCGCGCCGAAGCATCCACGCTGGTACTACAACCTCAAGGCCAACCCGCTCGTCGAGCTGCAGGACGGCGCGCAGAAGCACCTCTATGAGGCCCGGGAGCTCAGCGGCGAGGAACGCGCGCTGTGGTGGGACCGTGCGGTCGCGGCGTTCCCGAACTACGCCGACTACCAGCGCAAGACCGAGCGGGTCATCCCGGTCTTCGTGCTGCAGCGCGCGCCGGGCGAGTAAGCCGGCGCGGCGCGGGGCGAGCGGCCAGGCTCAGCGCGCGGTCAGGCTCAGCGCGCGGGCGTCGGGCTCGGCGCGGCGCCGGGCTCGCTGCCCATCACGATGGGGACGCGCACGGCGCTGCCCCACTCCGTCCACGAGCCGTCGTAGTTGCGCACGCTGCTGAAGCCGAGCAGGTACTTCAGGGCGAACCACGTGTGCGCCGATCGCTCGCCGATGCGGCAGTATGCGATGACGTCGTCGCCTTCAGCGAGCCCCGCCTCGCCCTCATAGATCTCGCGCAGCTGCGCGGCGGGGCGGAAGGTGCTGTCCTCCGCCGCGGCGCGGGCCCACGGCACGCTGCGGGCAGAGGGGATGTGGCCGCCGCGCAGCGCCCCCTCCTCGGGGTATGCGGGCATGTGGGTCCGCTCGCCGGTGTACTCCTCGCTCGAGCGCACATCGATCAGCGGCTTGCCGAAGTGCGCCAGAACGTCTTCGCGGTACGCGCGGATCGCGGCGTCCTGCCGCTCGATGACCGGGTACTCGCTCGGCGTCTGGGCCGGGGCATCCGTGGTCATCGTGCGCCCCTCGGCGATCCACTTGTCGCGGCCGCCGTCGAGCAGGCGCACGTCCTCGTGGCCGAACAGGGTGAACACCCACAGGGCGTACGCCGCCCACCAGTTGCTCTTGTCGCCGTAGATGACCACGGTGTCGCCGCGCGAGATGCCCTTGCGGCGCATGAGCGCGGCGAAGCCCTCGCCGTCGACGTAGTCGCGCACGACCGGGTCGTTGAGCTCGGTGTGCCAGTCGACCTTCACCGCGCCCGGGATGTGCCCGACCTCGTACAGCAGGACGTCCTCGTCGCTCTCGACCACTACGAGCCCGGGCGCGCCGAGGTGCGCCTGCAGCCACTCGGTGCTGACGAGCCGCCCGGGCTCGGCGTAGTCGGCGAACTTGGCTTCGGTGGTGTCGAACTCGACGGTCACGGTGACCTCCAGGTTGAGCCGCGAGGGCGTCCCGAAACAGCTCGGGGCATCGCGGAGGCTGACGACGGTAGGATTGTCTGCGTCGCTCCAAGCCTACGGCGGTCGACGGTGGTCCGCGCCCGAGCGGGAAGACTTCGACACAGGAACCTCTCATGAGCACCAGCACGGCAGCACCCGGCGTCATCCACCTCATCGAGCGTCAGCCGGAGGTGACCGGGGCCGAGATGGTCGCCGCGCTCACGCCCCCGCCCCAGTTCTACGACGCGCGGTTCGAGACCTACCGCGCCGACGAGGCGTACCCGTCGCAGCAGGAGTCGAAGGACCTGCTCATGCTGTTCTCGGGCGTCGGGGCGCCCGCCAAGCGCGGCGGCATGTTCTCGCGCAAGCCCAAGCAGCCCGAGCTGCCGCCCGGCGTGTACCTCGACGGCGGCTTCGGCGTCGGCAAGACGCACCTTCTGGCGTCGATCTACCATGCGTTCCCCGGCTGGCGGAAGTACTTCGGCTCGTTCATCGAGTACACGGCGCTCGTGGGCGCGATCGGCTACCAGCAGACGGTCGAGCTGTTCCGCGGTGCGCAGCTGCTGTGCATCGACGAGTTCGAGCTCGACGACCCGGGTGACACGATGGTGATGACCCGCCTGCTGGGCGAGCTCGTCGCCTCGGGCACGAAGCTGGCCGCGACGTCCAACACCCCGCCGAATGCGCTCGGCGAGGGGCGCTTCGCGGCACAGGACTTCCTCCGCGAGATCCACGCGATGTCGTCGAACTTCCAGACGATCCGCATCGACGGCACCGACTTCCGCCAGCGCGCCCTCGACGGGCACGCGCGCGTGGTGAGCGACGCCGACTACGGCGAGCTGGTGACGGACGCCGCCGCCGACCGGGTGGTCTCGAGCGACGAGTTCTCGGGGCTCATCGCGCGGCTCGCGCAGGTGCACCCCTCGCGGTACATCCGCCTCATCGAGGGCGTCGACATGATCGGCCTGCGCGAGGTGCACCAGCTGAACGACCAATCGGCGGCGCTGCGCTTCGTGGCCTTCGTCGACCGCGTGTACGACGCGCAGATCCCGGTCGTCGCCACCGGCCTGGCGCTCGACCAGGTGTTCTCGCCCGAGATGCTCGCGGGCGGCTACCGCAAGAAGTACCTGCGCGCGATCTCGCGCCTCATCGCGCTCTCGGCGATCTAGCCCGCGCGGGCCCGGCGACCGCGCGGCGTCGGATCGGGGCATCCACAGCCGCCTCCGGGCGCATTCGCGCGCCGTTTTCAGCGTGCCGAAATCTGTTGTTCACGTGGATGCCGCAGCCGTAACGTGCGCGAAACCAGACATGCGCGCTGCCCGAAATCACCGCCGGTCAGACTGACCTCACCCGTTGCGCAGATGCCCCTCGAGGGGCGAACGGACGGGCTTCGTGCTCTGGAGAGGTGAGGAATCCGAGATGGATACAGGCAGTGTGGCATGGGTGGTGATGGCGACCGCCCTGGTGCTGTTCATGACGCCCGGGGTGGCGTTCTTCTACGGCGGGCTCGTTAAGGCCAAGAGCGTCGTCAGCATGATGATGATGAGCTTCGGCGCGCTCGGGCTGATCAGCGTGCTGTGGATTCTGTACGGCTACAACATGAGCGCGGTCGGCAGCACCTGGGGCTTCGCGGGCAACCCGTTCAGTGACTTCGCGCTCGGCTCGCTGGCGTCGGGCGAGGGCGCGAACGAGGCGATGCTGGGCGTCGCGTACGGGGCGACGTTCGCGATCATCACGGTCGCGCTGATCTCGGGCGCGATCGCCGATCGCGCGAAGTTCGGCTCGTGGCTGGTGTTCGCCGGGATCTGGGCGACCGTCGTGTACTTCCCGGTCGCGGCGTGGGTGTGGGGCGGGGGCTGGATCCTGAACCTCGGGACCACGCTGTTCGGCGACCACAGCCCGGCGCAGGTGATCGACTATGCCGGCGGCACGGCGGTGCACATCAACGCGGGTGCTGCGGCGCTCGCGCTCGCGCTGGTGCTCGGCAAGCGGATCGGGTTTCAGAAGGGCAACCACAAGCCGCACAACGTGCCGCTGGTGCTGCTCGGGGCGGCCATCCTCTGGTTCGGGTGGTTCGGCTTCAACGCCGGCGCCGATTGGGTGAACGGCCTCGCCGACACGGGGCTGATCGTGCTCAACACCCTCGGGGCGACCGGGGCGGCGGTCATCGGCTGGATCGTGGTGGAGCGCATCAAGGACGGCAAGCCGACCGCGGTCGGCGCGGCTTCCGGCGCTGTGACCGGGCTCGTCGCCATCACCCCGGCCTGCGCCAACCTCGCGCCCGGGTGGGCGCTGCTGCTCGGGCTGCTCGCCGGCGTCGTATGCGCCCTCGCGGTCGAGCTCAAGTTCGCGCTCGGCTTCGACGACTCGCTCGACGTGGTCGGCATCCACCTGGTCGGCGGGCTGCTCGGCACCCTGTACCTCGGCTTCTTCGCCACCGACACCGGGCTGTTCGTCGGCGGCGGGCTCGAGCAGCTCATCGTGCAGGCGATCGCGGCGCTCGGGGTGCTCGCGTACTCGTTCGTCATCGCGTTCGTGATCGGCTTCGCGATCGAGAAGACGATCGGATTCCGCATCAAGGACGCAGACGAGATCGCCGGCGTCGACCTGGTGGTGCACGGCGAGTCCGGCTACGCGATCGGCGAGGAGGCGCCGGTGGCGGCGATGCGGTAGCGGCGACGCGAGCGCGGGTGAGGGTGCGGCCGAGGATCGTGGCGGGCGCGGTGGCGGGAGATTGCTACCGTGAGGTCGTGGCGAAACTCAGCAGCATCCTCACCTCGCTTGCCGGCGGCATCCTGTCTTCCCTGCTCGGGGGTACGAAGGCGCGGGATGCCGCGTCCCCGCGCCCCGCGCAGGCCGCCGGGCGCGGCGGCGGGCGGGCCGGGCAGCCCGGCCCGCACACCGGCGCGGTGCCGACGCCGGCCGGGCGCGCCGTGGCGCCGAGCCCCTCGGGTCGCGCGATGGACCTGGCGCAGGAGCGCGGCCGCCACGGCGCGACGGCGACCGTGCAGATCGAAGCCCGCGCAGCGGGGAAGCTGCGCATCGCCTACGCGCCCGAGCCGGACGGCGCTCCCGACCCGGGTGAGATCGTCTGGACCTGGGTGCCGTACGAAGAGAACGACGGCCGTGGCAAGGATCGCCCGGTGCTCGTGATCGGCCGCCTCGACGCGCAGCGGGTGATCGGCTTCGCGCTCACGAGCAAGCCGCACAACGCTGAGCGCGACTATGTGTCGCTCGGCGTCGGGGAATGGGATCGCGACCGCCGGCCGAGCTGGCTCGACATGGGCCGCATCCTGCGCGTCGATGAGCAGGGGATGCGCCGCGAGGGCGCCGTGCTCGATCGCGAGCGCTTCGGCCGCGTCGCAGAGGCGCTCGGCCGCCGCTACGGCTGGCCCGTGCAGTAGCGTCACCCCGCGCTTGACTCTGCCGTTACGTCAACTGTCAAGGTGGTGGCATGAGCGAGCGAACAGCATCCTGGGCCGCGTCCGGCGAAGGTCGCGCGGTCGGCGCCGGGGCGACGCACGAGTGGTCGATCCGTGAGGTGGCGCGCGCGACCGGCCTGACCAGCCGCGCGCTCCGGCACTACGAGCAGATCGGACTCGTCCGCCCCTCTCGGGTCGCGGCGAACGGCTACCGCTTCTACGGCGACGCCGCGCTCTCGCGGCTCTACCGAGTGCTCTCGCTTCGCGCGCTGGATCTGCCGCTCGCGAGCATCCAGCGCGCCCTCGACGACGAACGGTCGCTCGAGGCCACCATCTCGGCACACCTCGCCTCGCTGGAAGAGCGACGTGACGAGGTGCACAGACAGATCATCGCGGTGCGGCAGACCCTCGACGCGGTGCAGAAAGGCGGCAGCATGACCATCGACGAGATCTTCGCCGGATTCGACAACAGCAGGTACGAGGGGGAGGTGCGCGCGCGCTGGGGCGACGAGGCGTGGGAGGCCGGCGCCCGTGCCCGCGAGGCGCTGAGCGACGCCGAGCGGGGCGTCGCCGATGCCCTCGGGGCCCAGGTGAACGCCGCGCTGCGGGCCGCCGCCGAGGGCCGTCTTGCGCCGGACGCCGACGCGTTTCAGGCGGCGGTCGCCGCACACCACCGCTGGGTCGCCGGTCACTGGGGGCGCACGCCCGAGGCCGACGCCTACGCAGGCCTCGCGCAGCTCTACGTCAGCGACGAGCGGTTCGCCGCCGTGTACGGCGGGGCGTCGAACGCGGAGGCGATTCGGCGCGCGATCGAGGTCTGGATCGGCGCGAACCTGCTCGGCGAGCAGCCTCCGTCTTCATCGCGCTAGGCCGCGCGCGCGTGGCGGGGCGTAAGAGGGCGTCATCTGCGGATGCTTCGGCGCCGCCGATCCGTACCCTCGGAGTGTTCGCAGAACCAACCCAGAGGAGTCGTACGCCATGAGCTATTTTCCCGACATGCAGATCGCCACGCTCGCCGAGATCGAGCCCGCCGTCTACGGCCTGATCTCGAAGCGCAGCGCCGTCCTGGAGGGCGTCGAGGCCACCGAGGTCACGTTCCACGTGGGCTCGAAGTGGTCGCAGGACCTGAAGTCGTACGCCGGCACGGAGCTGTGCGAGCTGCCGCACGTCGCGTACGTGACGGCCGGCACGCTGGGCGTCGAGATGCGCGACGGCACCTACCTCGAGTTCCACGCCGGCGACGCGATGCTGCTTCCTCCCGGACACGACGCGTGGGCCGTTGGCGACACCGACTGCAGGTTCGTGGAGTTCTCGCGCGGCAACGACTACTACGCGCAGTAGACGCCGGCGACGCGCGGCAGGGGTGCGCTCAAGACGAGGCGGCGTGGGCCAGCGCGTGCTTGTTGCGCACCTCGGCCTCGATGGTCGACGTCTGCCAGACGCGCTGGTCGAGCCACGTGCTGTGTGAGATCCATCCGAATGGCGCCGTGGTGTGGATGTCGGCCTCGGGCGGGAAGTCGAGGCCGCTCGAGCGTTCGACGCCGGGCACGCCGATCGCGCGCGCGGCGCGCCTGGCGACGAGGTCGGCGAGCACCACCCAATCGAGCCTGGAGCGCAGCGACATCGCGTAGCCCACGTGTCGGTCGATCGTCGCCCATTCCTCCGAGCTCCGCTCGATCGGCGGCACGCTCAGCAGCACGAGAAACTTGATGCGGAGCCCTTGCGCGAGCGCTGACAGCGCGACGTTGCCGCCGTGGCTGTGCGCGTACACCGTGTCGAGCTCTTCGGCGTCGCCGATGGAGTCCAGCCAGAGCGGGAGGTCGCGTGCGGCCTTGGAGCGATCAGCCCGCGCGTACCGCCCGCTCCACCTGAAGCACGTGCGCTCGTCTTGAAAGAGCTCGGGGCTGAACTGGCTGCTGAGATAGCTGTAGAACGGCTGGTTTGGGGCGACGCGGCTCGTCCCGTAGCGCGAGAACGTGCCGTGCACGCCGATGCTAAGCGACCCGCCGGCCGGGGAGCCTGGCCTCCGGCTACCGGGGAGCGGAGGCAGCTCGCGCTCCTCTGGGCTCGTCAGCAGATCGAACAGCTCGCGCGCCACCGCGCCGACCTCGTACGGTGCGCGGTACTGCTCGGCGAACAGGCGTCGAAGCAGGTGGTCATCGACTCGCGACCGGAGGCCCGCTGCCTGCGAGAGCGCGAGCAGGCCGACGATCGCGCCGAGGCGGGCGAACGGCGATGGATCGTGGGTGCACATCCCCAGCAGCTCGAGCGCGGCGCCCCCGTCGCCTCTGCGGACCGCCGACCACGTCGCCGCGATGTGCGCCGGCTCGCGTCGCTTCGCGTCGACACCGAAGATCGCTCGTGCCCGGCGCTCCTCGCCGAGGGCACTGCTCCATTCGAGCGTCGGAGCATCCAGCTCGGCGGCATCGGCTTGCAGTGCGATGGGAAGCCGCTCGTGCTCGCCACGAGAGAGCTGCTCGGCGAGCAGGAGGAGATGCACGGCCCGCGAACGCCCCGATCCACTCGGCTCGGTGAACGCGCGATCTCCGTCCGTGGGCTCGAAAGGCTCGTGTGCGGGTGTCATCGGTGTCGCTCCCTGCGCTTTCCGCCAGGGTAGCGAGGTTCCGCGCCCTGGGGGGCGATGCGTGTGGGGGAGCGCCCGCAAGATGCGGGCTCGACGCCGCGTCGCTCGTGCGCGGTGGGCGCTGCCGTGCCCGCACCCACGCCACGCAGAGACGGCTGAGCGCCTACGCAAGTGCTGGCGCGCACCACTGCACATCGAGTCGAGAGCACGCAGGTCGCCTCGTCTCACCGATGCGGCAGGCGTGCGGTGCGTAGCTTCGTCGAGTCGTCCACTGCGCATGACGGGGACGAGCGCCACTTCCTCACAACACGGAGCACGCCTATGAAACGCACCATCGCCCTCGGGCTCGCCGCGCTTGTCACCTGCGGCGGCGCACTCGCCCTCTCGCTGCCGGCATCCGCCGAAGCGCTCGACATCAACGCGTCCACCGTCGAGCTCGGCCTCGACGCATCCGCGCTCGAGCTCGACGGCCATGCCCCGGTCGTCGCGCTCGACATAGAAGCGCCCGCTACCGAGCAGGTCAGCGATGACCAGATGCCCGCCTACCAGATCACCGTCGACACCCCGGTGCTCCACATCCAGACGGGCGGCACGGCCGTCATCACCGGGCTCATCGAAGCGGCGTCCTGGGTGGACATCTCTGACGCGGCGGGCAGCCACCTGGGTCAGTTCTGGTCGGGGCCGGGCGACCACCGCTTCACCGCCCAGCTCTTCGGCCTCCCGGCCGGCGCGCAGACCCTCACGCTCATCGCGGAGAACGGCACGCGCGCCGTCGTGCAGGTTCAGGTCGGATTCCTCATCGACCACATCGCGGATGTCGTCCAGGGCGACGCGTTCACGATCACGGGTTCTGGCGGACAGCCCGGCGGGCTCATCCTGGTCTTGACCCCGACGTATGCCATCATCGGCGACACCTTCATCGCCGCCGACGGCTCGTGGACGCTCACGGCCGAGTCGGCGAACCTTGCGGTCGGCCCGAACGAGCTCACGTTCCTCGGCGGCCCGGACGGCGAGAACGTCGCCTGGGTGACTGTCACCGCCGCGCGGTACACGCTCGAGGCGTATGCCGAGAACCCCGTCAGCACGGTGGGCGACCCCGTGGTCATCAAGGGGCACGCGCAGCCGGTCTCGGTGGTCGCCATCGCCGACCAGAACGGCATGCTGTCGCTCGCCTGGGTCGACGAGAGCGGTCAGTTCGAACTCACGCTGAACGACATCCCGGTCGGTCTGTGGCAGATCGTCGTGACCAGCCAGGACGCCCAGCAGGTCGTCGTCGACATCGAGGTGCTCGCGGCGGCGCCGGTCACGCCGGGCACCGGCGGTGAGGGCGGGGGCGAGAACGGCACCGACGTCGAGGGCGAGACCGCCCCCGGCAGTGAGGGTGAGACGGCCTCCGACGTCGACGGCGAGATCGCCCTGCCGCTGACCGAAGGCGGTGCTCCCGCGGCCGCCGGCCTCGCGCAGACCGGCGGCGAGGTTCCCGGTCTTGCCGTGGCGGGTGCGCTGACTGCGCTGCTGACCGGCGCCGGCATCGTGCTGCTGCGTCGGCATTCGAAGGCGTAGGCTTCCGAATCCGCATGCCCCGCTCATGAGCCTTCAGCTCGTGCGCGGGGCCTCTGTTCGTGTCTGCCACCGCGTGCAGAGGGACGCGCATGCGCGTTCGTGATCGTGCCGTGCGTGCGCGATAGGTGGTTCGTCGTTGGAGTCCCGATCGGCTTCGCGAGGCGCGAGAACGCGTTCGCGCGTGCGTGTGGCGGACTGTCGCCGGGGAGCAGAACACCCGGTCAGCGATGTCTCTGCTGACCGGGTGTTCTTTTGGTGGGCGATGCCAGACTCGAACTGACGACCTCTTCCGTGTGAAGGAAGCGCGCTACCAACTGCGCCAATCGCCCTCGCGGGGAGGCCCCGAAGGGCCGTTCTCGATAGTAGCGGATGCCGGGTGTGCGCCGCGAATCGACGGGCCCGCGGGCTTCGTGACACGCGGTGGCGCGCTCGGTTTTGCATGCGGGAAAACTATCGGCTAAAGTCATACAAGTGCCCGGAGCAATCCGGAAACATGCGGATGTAGCGCAGTTGGTAGCGCACAACCTTGCCAAGGTTGGGGTCGCGAGTTCGAGTCTCGTCATCCGCTCGAGTGAAGTGGTTTCCTTTCAAGGGGGTCACGGCACGTGGGATCATTCACACGTGGTGGCGTGGCCGAGCGGCTAGGCACCGGCCTGCAAAGCCGTTTACACGGGTTCGAATCCCGTCGCCACCTCCACTCTTCTAACTGAACAGCCTCAATGGGCGCGATTGGCGCAGCGGTAGCGCGCTTCCCTGACACGGAAGAGGTCACTGGTTCGATCCCAGTATCGCGCACTCCCGAGGACCCTTGAGAAATCAAGGGTCCTCTTCATTTTACACGCCCCGAACACTGCTGCGGGGAATATACGGGGAACATCGTTTCGTATCCTGATCAGCACATTCGGGCAGAGTCCGTGGTAATCTGTGTCTCGTAGCCGCAATGCACGCGGTGAGGACGGGAAACCGTAAGTTGGCAGGATCCGCTCATCTGAGGAGCGGGAGACCCCGGAGGGCCAGCACCGGGGAGCAGGTGCAGCAGACCTACTCCGCGAGGCCCCGATGACCAACAAGACCAGTACCCCCACCCGCAAGACCGGCACCAGCGATGAGCTGCTGCGCGCCTACACGATCCCCGACGCTGCCGAGCGTCTGAGCATGGATGAGCGGACGTTCCGCCGCATGGTCGAGCGCGGCGAGGTCGAGGTGTTCTACCCGCGCGGCAAGAAGGGCCGCAACAGCCCGGTGCGCATTTCCGAGCAGGCGCTGCGCGACGTCTTCGCGCGCACCGCCGTCTGACCCCCGCAAGAGCCGTCTCAACGAAGAGACGGCCCTCGCGGTATCCGGGCGTTGGTAGCGCACCGGGCGAGGGCCGTCGGAAAGATTCCTATGACCAAGAATACCAGAGGCCCGCTTTACGCGGGTTACCGACTCACGATTCCCGCTGATCTCACGACTCCCGCAGCCGTGGCAGCCGTGCTCGATACGCAACGCACGGTGCACGATTACGGCATCGGCCTGCACGACCGCGACAGGGCCGCTCCGCACGTCCAGGGGGCGTGGCTGTGCCCTACGCGGGTCGCGCTCCCCGAGATGCACCAGCGGCTGTCACGAGGTCTCGATCTCGCAGCCGATCTGATCGACCTCGACCCTCTGATCGCCGGACGCGGCAGGAGCGCGCGTGACGCCTTTCTGGGTTTCGTCTCCTACCTGCCGCACGACGACGCCGAGCAGCAGGCACGCGGCAAGGCGGTCTATTCCCGCGACTCGATCCTCGTGTCCGACCCGGGCGTCTGGGAGCAGGTCGACAAGTGGCGCGAGCGCCAGGCACGCAAGCTCAAGGCGGCTCGCCCCCTCTCAGAGGTCGAGACGATCGAGTTCCTGCTCATGTACGCGAACACCGACCTGGAGACGGTGATGATGCACGAGCCGCTGCTGTGGCGCGTGCCTGGCAACAAGTCGCGGTTTACAGGGGCCTATGCCGACCGCGGAGCAGCCATCCACGGGCAGCACGATTTGCCCGAGCATCTGCGGGCCAGGATGCCCGCTGATTTGGTCGAGCGGCTGACCGCCTGACCGCGACCCCGGCTCGCCGCCCGGCGGGCCGATCAACACACACACGAGAGGAGCCACACCGTGGCATCGAAGACCAGCAAGGAACTGTTCGCCGAAGCGGCGAAGTCGCAGCGCGCAGCCAAGCTCGCGGAGGCTCGCGAGTATGAGGCGTTCGGACGCGAGATCGCGAAGCGTTTCGCCCCCGGCGTCAAGGGTGCGACCGACGCTATCGCGGCGGCGCAGACCGCGCTCGACGGGGTGACCGTCCCCGGCGATTCGGCGGAGACCGTCTCGAGCGAAACGCACGAGACGGTCGGAGACGATTCGGACGACGATGACGACGCGCTGCCGTCGTACGCGGAGTACGTCAGGGGTCACGATGCGTAGTGTCGCGACCCCCACGGAGAGGCACCGACCGCCAACAGGCGGTCGGGGTGCTCGACGTGCCGAGCACGCCGCAGACGAGGCCCCAGTGGGGCGTCGTCGGAGGGGTGCGTCGAGGCCCGCCAGGGCCGAGGAGCCCGCCGCAGGCGCCCCGGTCAAATCGAGCGCAGCGAGATTTGACTTTACGGGGCTAAAGCCAATTTGGTTTCGGGAGTGCGCAGCAGAGGCTCACGGAAACGAATTGGCTTGCGGCGCGGCAGCGGGTGGAGTGGCGAAGCCAGAGGCTCCACGCGATGACGAGACGCGCGCGACAGCACGATTCCCGCTGTACCGGGGATCGGGATGGAGCACGAACGAAGAGGAGGAACGACGATGAGTGAGTCAGTAGGCAGGGCCGGTTTCAACGTGCGGCATCTGCGGCACGGTGAGTCGGGAACGCGCGCAGATCGTGCGTCGATCCTGCGGGAGTCCATGCGCGAGTTGGACGACGAAGCCGCCGCGTACTACGCCGCCGCGAACCCGAACATCGTGGCCGATGACACGCGGCTGAATGTCGCGATGGTCAACGACGGTCAGGGCGGTTTCCGGCGCGCGAAAAGTACCGCCGAGGTACTCGCTTATGGCGATGCGCGCATCGGCACGAAGCAGAACCCGAAGAGCGAGGATCGCGTCGGCAACACGGGCCGCAAGTGGAACCCGAAGAGCTTCGAGACGACGCTGATCGTGGTCTCGCTGCCGCGCTCGATGTGCATCGAGATTCCGAACGCCTACCCGCTGCGCGATGACGACGGGAACCCTGTGACCGACATTGTCGGTAACCCCGTGATGCGCTCGCGCTGGGTGCCGCGCGACCGCGACGAGGCGCTCGAATACTTCGCCCGGTCGGGCGCATTTCTCGGCTCCGAGGTGCTCCCCGGCGGGCACGATGCGATGCACGGCTACGACGTGAACCTCGATGAGTCATACCCGCACGCGCAGTACATGACGGATACCCTCGCAGACGATCCGAAGAACCCCGGACAGCTCCGCGTCGCCGCGCAGCAGGCATGGGGCGTGAGCCGTGAAGTGCTCGACCACCGGGGCAAGATCGAGCAGCCTCAGGCGAAGATGACTCGCTACCAGAAGGCCTACCGCGAGCACATGCACGGGCTCGGCTACGAGGTCGAGCTTGAAGCATCGGAGCGCAGCAAGTCGAGCCACACACGCGAGGAGTGGGCGGCTCTGAAAGAGCGTGAGCGGGTCGCCGAGGCGCTCGAAGACCAGAACCTCGACGACCTCGACCTCATCAACGCATCGCGCAAGAAGGACGCCGCACGAGCCGCCCAGCTCGACGCCCGCGAGGCCGATCTCGACCGGCGCGAGCAGGAGACCGCAGACGACCGTCTCGCGGCCCAGAACGCGCGCCACGAAGCCGAGGCCGCCAATGCCGCCTCACAGGCCGAGCGCGCCCGTCTGCGGGCGCTGCGTGAGGATGTCGAGCGCGACCTCGCCGCAGCCGGGCCCGCGCCGCAGCTGCCGAGCTACGACGACATGCGAACCGAATTCCTCGGTCAGCAGTCGGCGCAGCTGTTGGCCTACGCGAAGACGGTGAAGCGCGCTGACGGAACCACGATGCACGAGGCGTTCGAGAAGTGGGCGCGTGAGAAGCACGCAAAGCTCACCCGCCAGGGTCAGCCGGTTGGAAAGTACGAGACCTGGCGAGACCGCACCACCGCCACGCAGAAGAAGCTCACCATGTCGGAGCTCAACGACGCGCCCGTGACCTCGCAGCAGAACCGCAGCCGCACCGGTGACCATGGACTCGGTGCTTGACCAGGCAGCCTCGGTTGAACCTCGTGTCAACCTCGTGTCACTTTTGCGAGCCTGAAAACCTCGTGCCAACCTCGGTTTTTCTGATTCTGGTCGAACCTCGGTTACTCCTCGGTTATCTGACGGTCGAACGTCGGTCGGAACTCGTGCCACTCTCGGTCGCATTGCGGATGGCATTTTGCCTCGGTCGAAACTCGGGCTGTTGCCGGTCGTAGCTCCGTCGTGGCTCGTGCTAAGCTCTGTCGTTTCTCGGGCGGCGTTTTCAGCCTCGGTGAAAGCTCGGTCAGCAGCCGGTCGAAGCTCGGTCGTAGCTCGTGTCACTTTCGGTCACGTTTTTTGCCTCGTGTCAACCTCGGTCGTTACTCGGTCGAAATCTCGTGATTCGGCCGAGGCGATCTCGGGGCCCGCATAGGCGCGCCCTCCGCTCCGCTCCGGGCACGGGTCGGGCGCGCCCTCCGCTCCGCTCCAGGCATGCCCACGACAACAGAGGGCAACAGCAGGCAGACACACAAGCCCGCTTCCGCGCACGAGCACCTCATGGGAGGGGATCCCCTCGCCCGTCAGGTGCTCGCACGGGATGGTGCCCTGCGTGGCTGTACCCAGTTGTACCCACGCGTGTACCCAGTCGTACCAGGAAGTGGGTACATCGTATTTGTTGATTTATCAACAGATTTGGGGCCCGTGTACCCAGTTTCCGCGTGTACCCAGTCGAAATGACATTTTTCCGCAGAGGGCAAAATATCGTGATTTCTGAAAAATGACGATACAAATCGAGATTGAAGAGGCAAAACACCATCACGAGGGATCGCCAAAAGTGTTCGTTTACCAGGGGAAACGCGCGTGCGCGCGGGTATGTGCGACTGTCAAGATCATGCACCGAAGTTGTATCGTCATTTTTCAGCCCTCGAAAATGACGATACAAGCCGGTGCGGC
>Ga0116180_1001588_pt1 | contig 18955 bp, 16 predicted proteins | sample AD_UKC073_MetaG_FD_89804 | JGI IMG/M metagenome (GOLD analysis project Ga0116180, IMG submission 89804) | Active sludge microbial communities of municipal wastewater-treating anaerobic digesters from USA - AD_UKC073_MetaG | ecosystem: Engineered > Bioreactor > Anaerobic > Digestate | place: USA...
CCGGCGGCACTTCCGCTGCACGCTCGGGGACGGGGGGCGGAGCCTGCGCCGCAAGGGGCCGCGGCAACCCGATGTTCTCGGCCAGCAGCGACGCGTCGTCGCGCACCGGGTTCGGCACGGCCTCACGCACGGCACCACCAAAGAGCGCCAGGGGATCATCGACGACGGGCGCCTGACCCAGGGTCGGCGCGACATTGCCGGAGAGGGCGGTGCCGGCGAAGGGGTCCTTGGCTCCATCTCCCGCCCGGATACCGAACAGGGTGTCGACACTCGCATCCAGCCCGGGCACCCCGCCCATCACGGCGGGGGGCGGCGCCACCGGACGCGGTGCCGGGGCAAAGGGATCGGGCAGGGAGGCCGCCGGCACCGGCGGCTCGGGGGGCGCTGCGGCAGCGTTGAAGAACACACCGAACGGATCTTCGGCCGGGGTCGCCAGGGACGGGCTGCGTGGCGGCGCCCCGAAGGGGTCCAGACCACCCGACGAGGCCCCGCCAAACAGCCCCAGCGGGTCGCTGCCGACCGACCTGGCCCCCTGGCTCGCCGCCTGGGCAGGGCGCTGATCAACCCGCATCTCGTACTGGCCGACGCAGACCCGGTCACCATCGGTGAGCAGCACGCGGGCTCCGCGCCCTACCGGGCGATCGTTGATGAGGGTCGGATTGCCGCCCAGATCCTCCAGCATGTAGCGCCCGCCTTCGACGAGAACCCGCGCCTGAACCCGGGAGATGTGGCGCTCGGGGTCCGGCAGCATGAGGCGGTTCCCCGCCTCACGCCCGATGGTCCCGCCGCCGGCACCGAACTCCGCCTGGATGGGCTCAGCCAGCGGAGCGCCCTTGAAAGTCATCACGACGATGCGCATAAGCAAATGCTCGTTTAATCCTGATAGATCCGATTGTGTCAGACAGACGGCGGTGGCGGAATGACCCCCTGCCCCGCCAGCACGGCCCGGGCACCAAAATCCCAGCGGGCTTCGAGGTCGATCCAGCGCTGGGCCTCACGGCTCAGGCTGTCCCGGATGTCGTGCCCCCGGCACCAGCGTACACCACCCTGCCAGCGTTTGCCGTGCTCGTCCCGGAGCTGGCGGACCTTTGCGAGCTCGGGCAGCACGAGCTCCTCGCCGAGATCCTGGAAGGCCGGGTCCTCCCCCTCGACTGCGGGGGCCATGACCCGCGCGCCATCTGCGCTCAGCCCGGTCATCCGGTTCCAGCCGTGCAGGGCCGACGCGGCCAGCACCGGATCGTCCGACGTCATCCAGGCGCACACCTGCTCCAGCGCCTGCCAGGAGCCCAGGCGTGCCGCTAGGGGGCCACGCTGCGCGGCGGGCTGCTCGCCGATCCGGGCAAGAATGGCGGCCTGCCCGTCGGGGGGCGCCAGCGCCGCAAGCCACCCCAACGCCCAGCGCTGCCGCTCTGGCACCGCAGCGAGACGCCACAGGGTTTCCAGCACCCAGGGCTGTCCCGTCCAGATGGCCGCCTCGACCGCCGCCTCGACCACCACCGGATCCGCGTGGCGAAGCGCCTCGGCGTAGGGCCGCGGCTGCGCGGTATGGCGGGTGTCGACGCACCGGGCCGCCCGCCAGGCCACTTCCGCCACGGTACCCTGGTCATGCACCAGCAGGCCGGCCAGCCCGGCCGCACCGGCCTCTAGGCGCCCGTGGTGGGCCAGGGCAAGGCTCGCCCAAGCCGCCTGGGGTGCGCTTTCGTGGGTAAGGGCGGCGCGCAAGGCGGCCTCCGTGGATGCCAGGGGCACGAGGGTGAGCGCCTCTCCAAGCCCGGTCAGCCCGGCCCCTCTGGTGTGCCGGAAGGCCTCGAGCACGCGGGAGACCTGGTGATCCGCAGCGCAGCGCAGGAGGGCCCAGGCGATGGCGAAGACCTCATCCCGGTCGGGGGACGCCAGCACGCTGCCGGCGATGTCGTCGAGGGCCGCGCCGGCCACCATGGCTCCCTGCACGTGCGCCTCGATTCTTTCGCTGAGGTCGGCGAAATCCCGCAGGGTCAGGCTGTCGGAGCGAATGGACGCACGGCGCCGCTGCCACAGGTAGGCCAGCTCTTCCAGATGGGTGAGGACCCGCTCCGGGATGAAGCGCCAGGTGCGCGTGAGGGGAGCGACGACGGGCATCGCCTAGTTGATGGAAACGCTGCCGGCCTTGATGCGTTGCAGGCCCCGGGCGCGGATCAGCACATCCTCCCCGCGCAGCACGGCCTTGCCATCGGCCCGCAGATCGAGCACGGCGTCGCCGCATTTGAGGGTCAGCACTTCGGTCGCCTCGAGGCACAGCCGCGCCGGGGGTGCCGGGGGGGTGTAGGGGCCGATCCGCCCCATCACCACGGCGGGATGCCCGCCGGCAGGGGGTAGCACAATGACCCAGTCATGGACGGCCAACGCCACCAAGGCGTTGCTGCCGGCCTGGAGCCAGGCCGCGTCCCACTCGCGCCCCCCCGAAAGGCGCACCCGAATCAGGCCCCCTTCCAGCAGGGCGGTCACTTCGGCCCGCTGGGGCTGCGGGTCGACTTCATGGGGCAAGGCCAGGACACGTGCGGTTTCAGACATGGACAACTCCAGACAGCAGAACGGAGACCGGGCGATGAGCCGCGCTCAACCGACCCAGTCCTCCGGCAGGATGAACTCCAGGGTGGTGATGCCGGCATCGAGGATCGCCTGCCGGACACGCCGGCTCACCACGATGCCATTCACCGATTCGGCCAGGCGGAACATGTCGGCCGCCCCCGCTTTGGCGGGATCGATGGCCAGGCCGTCGAAATCTACCGACAGCAGCGGGCCATCCGGCGCCGAGAAAGTGGAGCGGGACAGGTCTGCCGCGGCCACCAGGCCGATGAGGTTGAACGCCAGCAGCCCGTCGTGGCTGCGCCCGCTGGCTTGCTCCGTCACCCGGGCAGGATAGAAGTCGATGTTGGAGACGCCGGCCGCCGTCAGGCACTCGGCCAGCCGGCGGGACATGAGCGGCACGGGCACGTCGGTCAGCTCCGGCTGCAGCCCCTCCTCCCCCGGCTCGACGGTCACCGGCACGGGCACGGGCGGTGGCGCGTCAAAGGGCTGACCGATGATCCAGCTGCGCTCCTCGTCGTCGGGCTCATAGCTGTACTGGGCGTGATCGCCCTCTTCCGGGCTGTGGCAGGCCAGCATGAAATACGCGGCAGATGGTTCGGTCATCGCTTCCCCCGGATGTGGCGACTCAGCGCTTGCCAATCAGTTTTCCCCAGCGCGAGGTGAATACCATCGCGTGCCCGCGCCGCCCCTTCAGGTAAGACCGCAGGCGCGCCGACACCCCGTCCAGGCGCTTGATCAGGCTGAAGGGCGGGGGAATGCCATATTCGGCGATTTTCTCCTCGCGCTTGGCGCATTTGCGGCAGGCGAGGCCATCAAGGTTCTTCTTCTTGCGCGCCTGCAGGGACGCCCCGATCTTGTTGAGGATGCCCAGCACGAACTTGTTGTAATCCACATGGGCGTCGTGGAACTGGGCATTCACCAGGCGCGTCGCCTTGTCCACGTAAAGCCACTTGCGGTTGTCCGGATCGATCTCGTGGCGCAGGCCGTCGAGCTTGGTGCTCGACGCGCTGCGGCGTGCCGCGCGGCGACGCACGCTGCCCTCCTCGGCATCTCCGTCCATGGCGCTGGGCGCACCCACCCAGTCACCCGTGCCCATGCCGCCCACGGCATAGTTGCCCGGCAGCCAGACGCCGTTCTGCAGCCCGTTCACGTCGTAGCCGATATCGCTCCACAGCTTGCTGGCACCACTCCCCTTCTCCATGAAGCGCTTCAGCTGGGTGGCCTTCTTGAGGGAGGCCTGGGCCGGGATGAGGTGGTGGGCGGCGCACCACACCGGATAGCTGTGCTCACCGACCGTGACCTCCCGCTCGGCCTGCTCGGGATAGGGCACGGGTCTGAGCTTGCGCTTCAGCGGCGGATACAGGGCGGTGCCGGCCCCCGCCTCCATGCTGTCTCCCAGGGTGCCGCCGTTGCCCACCAGCTGGTTGTTGACCTTCTCGGGGGCGGGGGCGTCGTGGTCGAAGGGACAGGGTACATCGCCGGCATCGGCAATCCGGCCGATCATCACGGCTTCTGCAAGCTCGGTCATGCCCTCACCCGAGGATGTTCTTCTTGTTGTGCCACAGGGGGTCGCCCAGACGGCAGACGTTCTTCCCGTCGAGCATCACATTGAAGGAGTACATCAGAAACTCGCACTCCTGCTTGAAGGTGCTGCTGATGACGCCCCCCAGCGTACCCGGCTCGTCCCCCATGCTCATCATGTACTTGGCGCCCTTCACCATCACCATCGAGCCGTCGGCCTTGACCGTGGTGGTGCCGGCAACGGTGTCGGAGGACTTGCCGATATTCGGATACGGGATGGGTATCGGCGGCGCCGGGGGGGCCGGCGTCTTGCAGACATCGGGAAAGACCATGCTCATGCCGCCGCTGGTCTTGTGCGCAAATCCGGCAATATTATGAACAGTGCATGGCATCGACCGACCCTCAGGTGCTGCGCTCGAAGATGACCGCGGCCCGGTCTCCCTTGTCGGAGGAAGCATAGACCAAAGCCGGGCCGGGTCGATAGCCCCCGGCCAGGCCGTGGCAGGCCAGCGCCGCCAGCGCCACGCCGTGGGCCGCCCCCAGGTCGCCAAAGCACTCGGCCGGATGCTCCATCCGGGCCTCGTCGGCAAAGGCTGCGGCGTTGCGGATGCGCGCCACGCCAAACTCCCGCGCCCAGTAGCGCTCGCCGTTGAAACTGCAATAGACAGTCTGCAGCACCGCCGCCAGCCCCGCGCTGTCGAGGCAGGCCGAGACCACACCGGCCAGCCCGTCCCCCAGGTAGGGCGCATCGGCATACAGATGCCCGGGCTCGAAGCCGCTCCCCGTCGCCGCGATCCGCGCCAGCACGGGCAGCCGGTGGCGGCGGGCTTCTGCTTCGCTGGCCACCAGCAGGAAGGCGCCCCCCTCCGCCGGGCTGAAGCCGTCGCTGACGGTCTCCCCGCGAATCCGCCCGGCCCGGTCCAGCGCCGCCAGCACGTACAGATCGACCAGGGAATCCAGCCCGCCCACCAGGATCAGTCCGGCCTCCCCGGCGGCGATGCGCGTCGCGGCCTGGGACAGGGCCATCAGGCCGCTGGCCCGACCGCGCGGCGCGGCAATGCTGAGCGCCGGGTCGAAACACGCCCCCGCCTGATCTGCCAGCAGCTTGAGGAAGCGCTCGGAATCGATCGGTCGGGTGGTGTGATGCTCGGGCAGGCCGAGGAGCAGCGGGGGCGCCGGCAGATCGGCGGGCAACCCGGCATACATGTCGGCCAGGGCGGCATGGGCCAGGCGCAGCATGCGGGCCTCGCGGGCCTGCAGGGGGGCATCGGCCAGCGCCGGCGCCAGGGCCGGCAGGCCCGGGTCGGGCACGCGGCCCACGATGAAGCGCTCCAGGTGCCGGTCACACCAGTCGATCTCACGCAAGGCCGACAGCCGCGCCCGCGCCCCGGCCGCACTCTCCGCCAGCCCGAGGCCCGCCGGGCACACCAGGCCGGCGGCGGCGATGACGGCGCTCATGGGGCCTTCTCCAGCAGCCCGGACACGTGCAGGGCACGCAGCTTGAGCAGGTGCTTGTCCACCGTCAGCGCTGCCCGCCACACCATCTGCAGGCGGGCCATGTCCGGCTCGATGAGGACGGTATCGAGCAGCGGCTCGGCCGCCATGTGGCGCCCGGCAAAATCGAAAGCCATGTGCAGGTCGGGGCGGGGCAAGGCGAAGCAGACCTTGCCCCCCCCGGTCACCCCTTCCAGCGTCACATCCTCCCCCCCCGTCAGGCGCGCCGGTGCGACCAGCCCGGGCGGCGCAACCTGGAAGAAGCGGGGGTCGAAGTCGAGGGGAAGATACGGCGCCCGGGTCTTCTGCCAGACCGCATCGTAGGTGCCGGCATGGCGGGCGCGCCCCTGCCAGCCCACCGCCACGGGCGCCACTCCGGCCGGCTCGGGGCGCTCGTGGGGGTGACGCAGCAGGGCGTCCGGGTCTTCGATGCAGGGCAGCGGCAGGCCGGCCGGATCGCTGTCCCAGCTGGCCACGAAGCCGCGCCCCACCGGGTTGCGCTGCTCGCATTCGGGCGGATGCTCAGGGTGCGCCCGGGACGCCCCGCCAAAGGCCAGCTCCCAGCGCAGGGGCAGGCGCTCGAAGGGCTGGGGGGCACTGGGCCGCCAGCCCTCCCCCTCCCGCTGCCAGCTGCGCTCGCCGAACACCCGCAGGCGCCGGCCAAGGCTGCCGACGCGCAAGGCGACGTCCATGCACGCCACCGGCCCGGCCGGCGCCACCGCGCGGCCGAGCAGCAGCACGTCGGTGGAGGGCTTGAGCAGGGTCAGGTCTGCCGCGGCGCGCAGGGACGTGCTGGCCGGATCGCCCCAATACACATCGCTGGCGAGGAACATGGCCTGGCTGGCGGCAAGCTGCGGCACGCCGGTGGACAGGTCATAGCTGATCTTCACCGCCGCGTAGGCGCACTCGACGCCGCTCGGCGAGGGAAAGACCGCCAGCGTGGCCGGATAGGGAGTGGTATTGACGACCTGGAGCATCGGGCTCAGTTGCTGGCGATCTTCATGCCCTTGATGGCCACCTCGCCCGAGGCCTTGACGCTCACCTTGCCGCTGCCCTTGATGGCGATGTCGCGCCCCTGGATGGTGATGGTGCCGTCTTTCTTGAGGGTGATGGAGGCATCGCCGGTCTTGAAGGTGATGGCGTCGGCGGCCTCGAGGTAATAGGTCTTGCCGAGCTGGACCCGCCCGTCCTTGCCCACCGTGACCGACTGGTTCTCGCCGATGCTGAGGGTTACGCTCTTGCCGATGGTCTCGGCGAGATTGGCCCCGATATCCACGTGCTCGTCCCCGCCCACGCTGCGCGTGCGGCGCCCGCCCACATCATGGCTTTCATTGGATCCGACCGCGATGCTGCGGTTGGACCCCACGGTGGTGCTGGCATCCGCCCCCACGGTGAGATCCCGATTGACGCCGATGCTGATGGATTCGTTGTTCTGCACCGACTCGCTGCGGTCGTGGCCCACCGACACGGTCTCGTCATGGCCGACGGTCTTGGACCGGTCCACCCCGATGGAGCGGGTCTCGCAGTTTTCGATGACGCCGTCGAAATTGCGCTCGGCGTGGACATAGACCTGCTCCTCGCCCTTCTTGTCCTCGAAGCGGAGCTCGTTGAAGTTGGCCGGGGAGCCGCCCTTGCTGGAGCGGGTCTTGATGCCGGTCTGGGTCATGTTGGCCGGCAGGGCGTAGGGCGGCATCTGCTCTGCGTTATAGACCCGGCCGGTGATGATCGGCCGGTCCGGGTTGCCCTCCAGGAAGTCCACGATGACCTCCTGGCCGATGCGCGGCAGCGCGATCATGCCCCAGTTCTTGCCGGCCCAGGGGTGGGACACCCGCACCCAGCAGGAGGCGTTTTCGTCTTTGCGGCCGAGGCGGTCCCAGTGAAACTGGACCTTCACCCGCCCGTACTTGTCGGTGTAGATCTCCTCGCCGGCCGGCCCCACCACCACGGCGGTCTGCGGCCCGCGCACGATGGCCCGGGGGGTTCGGCGCTCGGGCCGGAAGACCTCGGCGGTGGGCATCACGGTAAAACGGCAGCTGTGGCTGGAGCCCTGCCCGGTGCCGGTCTCATGGCCACCATGGACCATGTCGTACTCCGCCGACACCACCAGGTATTCCCGGTTCTGGTCATCGCGGGGGTGCTCCTGCAGCGTGAAGGTGGCGCCGCTGGCGATCTCCACCACGCCGCTGCGCCCCTCCATCACCTCGTAGGGGACACGCAGGGCTTCCAGGCGGGTCTTCACGTAGCGCTCGCCATCGGCGGTGCGCAGATAGTCGCCCGGGTAGTCGTAGACCTCGAACTTCGCCCCCCCGTCGCTGGAAGACACCTTGCTGGATTTCTTCAGGTCCAGGGAAGGCCGCTCGAAATCATAGTCATCCAGTTCGGTCATGCCGGTGCGGATCTCCCGGGCGCTCATCCACTGGCCGATGGTCTTGTTTTCGGCCCGGCCGCGCCCGCCCTCGGGCAGGAAGCGGATGGACGGGTGCCCGACCACCGGCTTGTGGGCACTGATGGAATCGCACAGCACCACCGTGTGCTTGCCCGGCGCGTGCTTGAGGAAATAGTAGATACCCTCGGTTTCCAGCAGCCGGCTGACAAAATCGAAGTCGCTCTCCCGGTACTGGACGCAGTATTCGAGGGGCGCATAGCTGCCGGTCAGGCGGAAGTCGAAGCTGGCATCGGCATACTTGCCGAAGATGTCGCGGACAATGTCGGGCACCGACTTGTTCTGGAAGATCCGGCAATCGGCGCTGCGTGTCAGCAGCCACAACCAGGTGTGGGCCACGATGCGATAACGGAAGTAGCGCCCCTCCACCCCCACCAGCCCGAAGCGCGTCACGCAGGCATTGAAATGCCGCGGCCCGGCCTCCAGGCCGTTGTGGATCACCGTCACGCTCTGCCCGTGAATGTCCTTGGGCAGCAGGGTTTCCTTGGCGGACAGCACCGTGATGTCGTATTCGGCCAAGCGCCCCAGCTCTTCCCGGGCCTGCATCGTTTCGAAGCGCACGGCATCCCCGAACGGGGACGTGATCTCCATCAGTTGTTCCATGACATCTCCCTCAAGGCTTGCGTGCCACCACGACCAGCCCCTGCACGGGCTTGCCCCCTTCAGTCCGCAGGCTGTCCTCGCCCGCCTCCAGCAAGACGAGCCCGGCCGCCCGGATCACCGCTTCCACGTGCCCGCGGGTATGGCTGTAGCGGCCATGGGGATTGATGCGAAAGCCGTCGGGCGTGGCGCCATCGTCCGCCTGCTCGACGGTAAACACCAGCAGCCCGTCGGCCTTCAGCGCCCCGGCTGCGGCGGCCACGACCCGCCGCAGGTCACCGAAATAGCACAGGGTGTCGGCGGACATGATCACATCCCACACCTGGCCCTGGCCGAGCAGGAACTCGGTGAGCTCGGCCTTGGTGAGCTCGGTGTAGACGCCCTTGGTGGCGGCCAGATCCAGCATGCCGCCGGAGAGGTCCACACCGACCAGACGAGCACACAGGGGCGCGACCAGCGGGCCGCACAGGCCGGTGCCGCAGCCCGCATCGAGCAGGTCCAGGCCACGCCGCGCCCCCGCCTGGCGGGCCAGCGCCGAGGCACACAGCTGGGGGGCCTGGTAAGACAGCTTGAGATTGAGCTGCTCCTCGAAACTCGAGGCGAAGCGATCGAAGGTGTACTCCACGTAATCGTCGGCGGCCCGCGCCGGCACACCCTGGCCCGAGCAGGCGGCATACATGTGACGCGCCACCGGATGCTCCGGCGCCACCTCGACCCATTGCCGGAACACCTCTGCCGCCTCCTCGTGACGGCCGAGGGAGTAGTAGGTCAGGCCGAGCAGCTTGTGGGCCTCCGGGTGCCCGGGAATCCGGCTGATGGACTCGCAGTAATAGCGGATCGCCTCCGGCGTCTGCCCCTGGGCGGCGTGCAGCAGGCCCATGTTGTTGTAGGCCCGGACATTGCCCGGATCGAGCGCCATGGCACGCTGGAAGCTGGCCGCGGCCTCTTCGAAGCGCTTTTCGGCCTTGAGCAGCGCGCCATGATTGTTGTGCAGGTTGGCGTCGTCCGGCGCGAGCTGGATGGCGCGCCCATAGCAGGCGGTGGCTTCCGCCAGCTGCCCGCACTGCATGTGGATGTTGCCGAGATTGTTGTAGAAGCCCGGAAAATCCGGCACCAGCTCGATCGCCCGCCGGATCGAGGCGATGCCCTCGGCGCTGCGGCCACTTTCGTGGCACAGCACACCGAGGAAATGATGGGCATCCGCCAGTTCGGGGGCGGCTTCGATGATGCGCCGGTACAAGGCCTCGGCCCCCTCGTAGGCCTTCTCCCGATGCAGCCTGAGGGCCAGGCCCAGGGCCTCTCCCAGGCTCAGCTCTGCGGGGGCATCCTGCTCGTTGTCGATGTCGTCGGTCATGGCTTTAGCGCTTCGGGCACAAGGGCGCACTCATTCAAAGGCGTAACTGAAACCGCCATCCGCCACCCCGATCCGCACGGCAGCCACCGGACGGCCCTCCATGGTGCGGGTCAGGAACTCCCGGCTCAGGTCGGGCAGCAGGGTGTTGGTGAGGATGGCATCGATCATGCGGCCACCGGACTCGCTCTCGGTGCAGCGCGACACCACCAGCTTGCGCACCTCGTCGGTGTACTCGAAGGGGATCCGGTAGCGCGCCTCGACCCGGGCCTTGATGCGCTTGAGCTGCAGGCTAACGATGCGCCCGAGCATCTCGTCCGACAGGGGGTAATACGGAATCACCACCAGGCGGCCGAGCAGGGCCGGCGGGAAGATCTTGAGCAGGGGCTCGCGCAGGCTCTTGGCCAGGCCGTCGGGTTCGGGCATCAGCTCCGGATCGCGGCACATGGAAGCGATCAGATCGGTACCGGCGTTGGTGGTGAGCAGGATCAGGGTGTTCTTGAAATCGATAAAGCGCCCCTCCCCGTCTTCCATGAAGCCCTTGTCGAAGACCTGGAAGAAGATCTCATGCACGTCCGGGTGGGCTTTCTCCACCTCGTCCAGCAGCACCACCGAATACGGCTTGCGGCGCACTGCCTCGGTGAGGACGCCACCCTCGCCGTAGCCCACATAGCCCGGCGGCGCACCCTTGAGGGTGGAGACGGTGTGCGCCTCCTGGTACTCGCTCATGTTGATGGTGATCAGGTTCTGCTCGCCACCGTACAGGGCCTCGGCCAGGGCCAGCGCGGTTTCGGTCTTGCCGACGCCGGAAGTGCCGGCCAGCATGAAGACGCCGATCGGCTTGCTCGGGTTGTCGAGCCCGGCGCGGGAGGTCTGGATGCGCTTGGCGATCATCTCCATGGCGTGATCCTGGCCGACCACCCGCTCGCCCAGGGAGGAGGCCAGCTTGAGGATGGTCTCCACTTCGTTGCGGGCCATGCGGCCGACCGGGATCCCGGTCCAGTCGCCCACCACGCTGGCGGTGGCCTGGTAGTCGACGGTGGCGAGGATCAGGGGATTTTCGCCCTGCACCTCGGCCAGGGCGGTCTGCACCTCGCCGAGCCGTGCCAACAGTTCGCTCCGCTCGGTCTCGTCCGGGGCACTGGACTGGACCGCCGGATCGGCTTCGGCCACTTCCCCGGCCGCCGCTTCCAGCGCGCTGCCCGTCCCCTCGACCGGCTGGGCGCCTCCGCGCAGGCGCGCGCGCAGGGCCAGCAGTTCGTCCACCAGCGCCTTCTCGCGCGTCCAGCGCGCCTCCAGCTCGCCCAGCCGCGCCCGCTCCGCCTCGAGCGCAAGCTTCACCTCGGCGTCACGCTGGCCCACCTCGATGCCCACGGCATTCTCCCGGCCGATGATCTGTTCTTCGGTCTCGAGGGCCTCGATGCGCTTGCGGCAATCGTCCACCTCGGCCGGCGTGGCGTGCAGACTGATCGCCACCCGCGCACAGGCGGTATCCAGAAGGCTGACCGACTTGTCGGGCAGTTGCCGCGCCGGAATGTAGCGGTGGGACAGGCGCACCGCCGCCTCCAGGGCCTCGTCGAGAATCTGCACCTTGTGGTGCTTCTCCATGGTGGAGGCGACCCCACGCATCATCAGGATGGCGCGGCGTTCGTCCGGCTCGTCCACCTGTACCGCCTGGAAACGCCGGGTCAGGGCTGGATCCTTCTCGATGTATTTTTTGTACTCGGCCCAGGTGGTGGCGCCGATGGTGCGCAACTGCCCGCGGGCCAGGGCCGGCTTGAGCAGGTTGGCCGCGTCGCCGGTGCCTGCCGCGCCCCCGGCGCCGACCAGCGTGTGGGTCTCGTCGATGAACAGGATGATGGCCTTGGGGCTGGCCTGGACTTCGTCGATCACCGCCCGCAGGCGCTGCTCGAACTCGCCCTTCATGCTGGCGCCGGCCTGCAGCAGGCCGACGTCGAGGGCCCGCAGCTCCACGTCCTTGAGGGACGGCGGCACGTCGCCACGCACGATGCGCTGGGCGAAGCCCTCCACCACCGCGGTCTTGCCCACGCCGGCCTCGCCGACCAGGATGGGGTTGTTCTGGCGGCGGCGCATCAGGATGTCGATGAGCTGGCGGATCTCCTCGTCACGCCCGACGATGGGGTCCATCTTCGCCTCCCGCGCCTGGGCGGTGAGGTCGGTGGTGAAGCGCTTGAGGGCTTCCTGCTTGCCCATCGAGGCCGGCGCCAGGGCATCGCTGGCCTCGCCGGGCTGGCCGGAGCTACCGGAGACGGACAAGGCCTCCTCGGCCGAGGAGGCAACGATGGCGGCGAACTCGTCGGCCAGGGTGTCGGCGCGGATGCGCTCGAACTGGCGCGATATGCCCAGCAGCACGTTGAACAGGCGCGGCGTCTTGAGGGCCCCGACGATCAGGTGGCCGCTGCGGATGGCGCCCTCGCCGTACATCAGCGAGCCATAGACCCAGCCGCGCTCGCAGATGTCCATGACGTGCTCGGAGAGGTCCGAAATGGCGGTCGCGCCACGGGGCAGCTTGTCCAGGGCCGCGGTGATGTCCGCCGACAGGCGCGACGCATCGATCTCGAAATGACGCACGATGCAGTGGATGTCGGTGTTCTCCGTCTGGACGATCTGGGCGATCCAGTGCACCAGCTCGACATAGGGGTTGCCCCGCAGCTTGCAAAACACGGTGGCACCCTCGATGGCCTTGTAGGCCACGCTGTTGAGTTTGCCGAATAGCGCAACACGACTGATCTCGCTCATACCGACCTTTCAATTAGGCTGACTGGGCTGCAGGGAATCGATCGGCGGCAGCACTGTGCGGGTTGCTGCCCCCGGACGACGAAGCGGGGCGCCCCAGCACCCGCTCCACGTCGAGCACGAGGTCGTCGGCATCGCGGGAGGCATCCCGTCCGCCCAGCCAGGACGTATAGCCCAGGCGCACCCGACCATCGAGCCGCGCATGCGGGACGTCCGCGGCGGCGAGCACCAGCCGGACATCCCAGAAAAACTCCAGATTCACATAGTTGTGCACGCAGGCCGCCAGCGCCCGGATACCCGCACCGGCAGGCAGCAGCGATGCGTAGGCGTCGCCGGCCAGAGGGCCGATACGCAGGCGGAACTTGTGCTGCCTGTCCCACACCCGGGCACCGACCACGGCCCCCTGGCCGAGGGCCTGGCGCCCGGCGCCGAGGGCCAGGCGATCGCCCTCGTCGAGCACGATCCAGTGGCCGACAAACTGCTCGACCTGTACCTCGCAGCGAAAGTAGGCCGCCACCAGCTTGGCCAGCCCTTCCGCATTACGGATCTGGCGACTCAGGTGGCCGGTATGGGCCAGCTTGGCAAAATCGGGCAGCGCATCCCGGTCGCGCAGTTCGGACAGGCCGATGCCGGCCAGGGCCCCCAGGTAGCGCCCGAAGGGATCGTCGTCGGGCCGGTCGAGGCTGACCGTCGGCTGGGCCTGCGCCCAGGCGCGGTAGAAAAGGCTCAGGAAACGGTGGTGAAAGACATCCAGAAAACGCGCGAAGCTGGCATCGCCACCATGTAGCAGGCGATTGCGGGCGTGCTCGGTGAGGTGGCGCGGCAGGGGCCCGTTGGGGCCGAGCATGCCGAAGAAGCGCACCTCCAGGCGATTCGGCCGGCGGCCCTTGGGCGGGGCGACGGCCGCCAGGGACGCGGGTGCAAAACTGAGGTCGGGATCCTGCCCGAGGCGTATCGGCTCCTCGGCGGGACTGCGCCCGAGGCCGATACGTGGCGCGTCCGCATTGGCCGCATCGAGCCGGCGCAACGCCTGGTAGAAATCCCATGCCCAGGGCTCCCGGGTCATGGACTCCAGCAGGGTCAGAAGATCGGGCGAAGCCCGCATCGGACCTCCCAGCTCATGACCTCACCACGGGTCAGGGTACGCAGCCTGGTCCGCGTGAAGCTGTTGATGGACACATAGCGGGCAAAGAAATGCTCCAGCACCGAGCCAAGCAGGAAGGCGCTGCCGCCCTCGAAGGCCAGCTCATCCACCTCGACGGCGATATCGATGCCCCGCCCGAAACAGGGCGGCCCGGCCATCGGGAGGCGCGTGGAAAAGGGCACGGCCTGCACCGAGCGCAGCCCCTCGATCTGCCGCCGGACGCTCAGGTCCTTGCTGCCGCCATACAGCCCGAGCATCTCCCGCAGGGCCGCCGCGCCCTTGGCGCTGTCACTGTCCAGCAGAGAGAGGTAGTTGAGGGAGAGCAGGCTGATGCACTTCCAGGCCTGGGCTCCATCGGCCACCGGCGCGGTGGGCATCGAGGGCCCGCGCACGCAGCGCACGCCCTCGATGGGCGCGGATACGTCGAGGGCGAAATCACTGCCCTGCCCGCCCAAGTTGAGCAGTATGGGCAGATCCCGGTTGGTGCACAGGATGGTCGCCGCCAGCTGGCGCAGGTCCGGGCTGTAGGGCGCTTCGGCCGAATCCACGATGGAGACGAAGGTCTCGCTGCCCGTGTAGCGGGTCCGGGTGCCGATGCGACGCTGCCGCTCGGACAGCAGCCGCGGCTCGCGCCGGAGGGTGAAATAGCCCTGGGCGCCCGCATCCCAGCCATGATGGCTCTCGTAGAAGCTGACGAAGTTCTGCTCCTTTTCCGCACCGGAGCTGAAACCGGTGAGGGACAGCACGTCGTAAACCTCGAAGTCCATGGCCCGGGTTCGATCGGGCACCACATGGAACTCGTATTCACCGGTGGTGACATGAATCCGGTCCGCCCGCCGCTGGAAGAGATTGATGACCGGCGTGGCGTTGAGCAGGAAATTCCCCGCGTCAACCTGGCTCTCCAGGGTGGCGTCTCCTTTGGAGAAGAGCAGGTGCAGCTCCAGCTCGCTGACTGGCATGCGCGACAGCGCCGCGGCAAGGCCCGAGATGTCGAAGAAGAGGAAGCGCTGGGGGAAGGCGAAATATTCGTGGATCAGGCGGTGGCCGCTGAAACCCCGGGGGGTGGACGGCAGCAGGGCTTCGTCATCAGCGTAACCCGCCAGGGTCAGGCAGGAGCCCGCCAGAAAATGGCGGTTGCGGATGGGCCGGTCGACGCCGGTGACCATGACGCCCAGCGGCTTGCCGCCAATGCACTCCAGGAGCCGGTAGGCTGTTTCGTCGGCACCGCCGAGGCAGAAGCGCAGCTGCTCCACCCCGAGCTGATCGAAGCGCAGCCCTGCGGTGCTGCGCAGGCGGATGCGCACGCCACCGCGGAACTTGCGGGCAATGTCTGGTGATGGCAGGGGCAGGTCGGTGGCGGCACTGAAGTAGCGCGCCTCCACCACTTCGATGGGCCACAGGCTCACATCCCGGGCCGTGGTGAAAGTGCAGGCGCTGCCATCCCGCGCAAGCGCAGCGGTCTGCAGCGCGCTCCCGCGCTTGATGACGAAGCCGGTGGCCAGATTGGCGTCGGACAGGATCGGCTGGAATTGGGCCACCGCCATGGCCGGCGTCGGCGACAGGAAATGAGGATGCACCATCTCCAGCAGGTGATGGGTGAAGCGCGGAAACTCGGCTTCCAGCTTGAGCTGGACACGCGCGGCGAGGAAGGCCGCCCCTTCGAGCAGACGCTCGACGTAAGGGTCGGCGACCTCGATGCCATCCATCGACAGACGGCTGGCAATCTTCGGGAACTCCTCCGCGAACTCGCTCCCCATCTCCCGCAGATGCCGGAGTTCCTGATTGTAGAGATGCAGCAGCCGAGGATTCATGCGGACTTCATTTGCTCAGTTCGAACAGTTCGACCTGTCCGGTTTCCAGATCCAGGGTGGTCCTGATGAGCATATCGAGGGGCACGGGCTGGGCCCACAGCAGACCCGAGATCTTCAGGCTGACGAGGTTGTGCCAGTCGAGCATGTTGTCGTCGAGAATCGCCGTGACCAGAAGGGAGTCCGGCAGGATGCGCGGCTCGAATCGGATGATGGCGTCCCTGACGGCCCGTTCAATGTCGCTGACCTCGACGGACGCCGCCGTCTCGCCGGAAAAGGAGGGAACGCCGTAGTTGAGCACCGAACTGCCTGCATGGGGCGCGGCGGCGAGGAGATTGTCCTTGTCGCTCAGGCGGGTGCAGTTCAGCAGCGCGGTCAGGTCACGCAGGACGGCCGCGCGCATCTGGCTTCGGCTGAGCACGCGGCGCTCGACCGGCTCCTGCACGCTCCCCGGATCGTCGTCGGTCAGTCGATCCAGCAAGGACGGCTGGAGCCGCTCCCGCGGCACCAGCTCAGTCATCCGCAGGCTCCGTGCCCGCTTCCGGCACGGCATCAAACTCGATCAGGCGCACATCCATCAGGGCCTTGTCACCACCATCGGTGCTCAGGATGCGCTGGCCGCTGCCGTGGAACACCCCCGGCAAGGCCTCGAGCCATTCAGTGCGACGCGCCAGCTGGACGAGGGGCTCGGCGGACAGCTCGCTGCCCGGATAGCGGGTCGGGATCAAGCCGACGCTTTCACCGCCATTGACGAACTCGAAATGGACCGGCGTCCAGACCACGTCGCGCAGGTCGGCAGGTTCCTCGAACTGGATGCGACGCAGGTTGGCGAAGGGCAGCCAGTAATAGCGGCCATTGATGACCGCCTCGCACACCGGGCCCAGGCGCATGTCGGCATCGGCAAGCCAGGCGAACGCCTCGCCGTCAAGGGTGCCGGTGCTCGCCGGTGCGGCATCGAACGCCTGCTGCCGCAAACTCTCGGCACCCGCCTGATCGCCTTTGCCGGCCGTGAGCAGGGATTCGATCAGCAGCGCCAGCCAGGTGTCGGGCTGACCGAAGATCATCGGCACCTTACGCCCGGCAAACACCTCGTTGCGCAGGGACTCGCACCGGATGGCCTCCCGGTAGGTCTGGGCCATGGGCAGCGCCGCGGCATCCAGCTCGGCCGCCACGCTCAGCTGATTGAGCGCCCGCTCCCACTGCCCGAGAACGGACAGGAGCTGAAACAGGAAAACGCGCAAGCGCGCGTCTGCAGGATTGGCGCGGACACCGTCCTGCAAGAGCTTGAGCGCTTGAGCCGGCTCGCCCTGATGAAGAGCACTCTCGGCATTCTTCACTGCATTCATTGAGGTGCTCCTGAAATGTGCATCTTGATTGCGGCCGCGCGCAGCCCCCCGACGGGATCAAGCCTGATCGATCTCGGTTTCGAAGCTGCACACGCCCTTGCCCGAGCCGCCCTTGTCCTGCTGCCGGTACTCCACGTTGACCTTCTGGAAGGCAAAGCGGACTTCTTCGATCAGCTCCGGAGAGCCGGATCCGACGATACGATGCCCGGTGACCCGCCCCCGTTCGATGGTTACGGTCAGGTAGTCGAGGCCAGTTTCGCCGGATGCCTTGCGTACGCTGAGCACCGCCTTCTTGATCGGATCGTTGCGACGCAGGGCCGCCATCAGGCCCGTCGACGCCGTGTCCACACGCTTGGTGATCTGCAGTTCGTGGATGGTGGTACGCCCACCTTCCCGGGAGGCCTTGTTTTGATACCAGTCCCCCTCGCACTCCATGCCCCAGGACCAGGCGATCACCTCGATCTCTCCGGCGTGCCTGGAATCACCGCTTTCACCCTTGATCGGCCCCTGACGTGCAGACTCGACCTTCAAAAACATGTCGCAGATGGCCATGGCCGCTCCCGAACGCGTGTCTGGATCTCATGCATGAGGCGGCCCCGCAAGGGCCGCCAGGCCCGCCCCGGAGCGGGATCAGTCCGGGGCAGCCCGATCAGCCAACCGGCTTGTTGGCGGGGATGTCCCAGGCCGCCGTCTTCGTGCTTCCGCCACCACCCTTTTCATCCTGCGGGGTGTATTCGACCTTGAACTTGCCGAAGTTCAGCGTGACGTTTTCGGTCAGACGATCTTCGCCGCCGCTGCCCCCCGTCTGCACCGAAGAGACGAGCACATCATTGAGGGTGATCTTGATGTACTCGAGGGGCTGGTCGCCCGCTTTGCGCACCGTGAGCTTGGCTTCCTTGATGTGCGTGCCCTTGCAGCAGGAAATGATGAGCGGCGTGGATGCCGAGTCCACCCATTTGGTGAAGCTCAGGTTCTGCACGTTCACCTTGCCGGCGCCGCTGCCGGTACTCACATGGGTGTTGCCGCTCTGGGAAAGCCCCCAGCTCCAGGCCAGCACGTCGATTTCCTTCTCGTGCTTGGCATCCTTGGACTCGCCGTCAATGCCGGTGAGTTTGAAAAACATATCGACTGCCATAATCTACCTCCGCGCTCCGCTAAATTGTGATCCACAAAAACCAGGATGCAGGCGGAACCCACTTTCCGCCCGATCCGGCATCCGCCTCTCGCTTCACCCCTTGGGCGGGGATGGCCCCCGCCTCTCGAGTTCCGTCAGGCCGCCTTCTGGGAAGGCAGCTTGGACACCAGCCTGAGGGACACGGTCAGGCCTTCCAGCTGATAATGCGGGCGGAGGAAGAACTTCGAGGTGTAGTAACCCGGGTTGCCCTCCACCTCCTCCACCACGATCTCCGCCGCCGCCAGGGGGCGCCGGGCCTTGGTCTCTTCCGACGAATGGGCCGGATCCCCATCCACATAATTCATGATCCAGTCCTTCAGCCAGCGCTCCATGTCGTCGCGCTCCTTGAACGAACCGATCTTGTCGCGCACGATGCACTTCAGATAATGGGCAAAGCGGCAGCAGGCAAACAGATACGGGAGACGTGCCGCCAGATTGGCATTGGCTGTGGCATCGGGATCGTCGTATTCGGCCGGCTTGTGCAGTGACTGGGCGCCGATGAAGGCGGCGAAATCGGAGTTCTTCTTGTGCACCAGCGGCATGAAGCCATTCTTGGCCAGCTCCGCTTCGCGCCGGTCGCTGATGGCGATCTCGGTGGGGCACTTCATGTCCACTCCACCATCGTCGGTTGGGAAGGAATGCACCGGCAGCCCCTCGACCGCCCCCCCTGACTCGATGCCGCGGATCCGCGAACACCAGCCGTAATACTTGAACGAGCGGTTGATATTGACCGCCATGGCGTAGGCCGA
>Ga0116180_1001594_pt1 | contig 18894 bp, 19 predicted proteins | sample AD_UKC073_MetaG_FD_89804 | JGI IMG/M metagenome (GOLD analysis project Ga0116180, IMG submission 89804) | Active sludge microbial communities of municipal wastewater-treating anaerobic digesters from USA - AD_UKC073_MetaG | ecosystem: Engineered > Bioreactor > Anaerobic > Digestate | place: USA...
CTACTTCATGTGCGGGCTGCCGACCGAGACCGACGAGGACGTCCTGCAGATCGCCGAGCTCGCCAAGAAGGTCATCGAGACCGGCCGTAAGGTCAGTGGCCGCAATGACATCCGGTGCACGGTGTCGATCGGTGGCTTCGTGCCCAAGGCGCACACTCCCTTCCAGTGGGCCCCGCAGCTGAGCGCCGAGGACACCGATGCCCGGCTGCACAAGCTGCGCGACGCGATCCGCTCCGACCGGCGCGTCGGCTCCTCGATCGGCTTCCGCTACCACGACGGCAAGCCCGGGATCGTCGAGGGCCTGCTCTCGCGCGGTGACCGGCGGGTCGGCCGCGTCATCGAGGCGGTCTGGCGTGACGGCGGCCGCTTCGACGGCTGGTCCGAGCACTTTTCCTACGAGCGCTGGATGGAGTGCGCGGCTCGCGAGTTGGCACCCTTCGGGATCGACGTCGACTGGTACACCACCCGTGGCCGCGAGGAGTCCGAGGTCCTGCCCTGGGACCACATCGACTCGGGCCTGGACAAGGAATGGCTCTGGCAGGACTGGCTCGACGCCATCGACGAGGTCGAGGTCGACGACTGCCGGTGGACGCCCTGCTTCGACTGCGGTGTCTGCCCGCAGCTCGGCACCGAGATCCAGGTCGGCCCCACCGGCAAGACCCTTCTGCCGATCACGGTCGTCGGCGGTTCGCCGCTGCGCGAGCAGACGCCCTCCCACGCGTGACCCTGCGGATCGATCGCGTCGGCGGGCCCGAAGGCATCGCGGACGCTGACCTCGCGGACCTCGTCGCGCTGCGCCTGGCGTGGAAACCCGCCGCGTCCGAGGAGGACGCGGCGGATCTTGAACGCGACCTCCGAGCCTGGTGGGGCAGCGAAGGCGACCGGCGACGAGCCTGGCTGGCACGGCATACGCAGGGGTATGCCGTGGGGATGGCGAACGCTGCCGTCTTCACCCGCATGCCGGTGCCCGGGCGGGGGAGCGCGCGCTGGCTCTACGTGGCCAACGTGTTCGTGCGACCGGAGGCCCGGCGGGCCGGTGTCGGCCGAGCGCTGATGGAGGCGATGCTCGCGTGGGCGCGAGACGAGGGCATGGTGCGGGTCGTCCTGGCGCCGAGTGAGATGTCGATCCAGTTCTATCGTGAGTTGGGCTTCCGGGAAGCAAACGACCTGATGCGCAGGGACCTCTGACACCTACGCTTTGCGTATGCCGCCGCGCCAACGCACCCCCGAGGGACCGCCTCCTGCACCCGCGGTGCAGAAACTCCGGGTCAAGTACGCACGGCGTGGCCGGCTGCGGTTCTCGAGCACGCGCGACTTCGGCCGTGCGCTGGAGCGGGCGCTGCGTCGGGCCGAGGTGCCGATGGCCTTCTCGGCGGGCTTCCACCCCCACCCGAAGATCTCCTACGCCAACGGGGCGCCGACAGGCACCGCCAGTGAGGCGGAGTACTTCGAGATCTCGGTGACCGAGCGGGTCGATGCCGATGCCGTGCGCGCCGCGCTCGACGCTGCGCTGCCCGATGGCCTCGACGTGCTCGAGGTCGTCGAGGCCGCTCCCGGCGCGCTGGCAGACCGGCTGGAGGCGAGTTCGTGGGAGTTGGTCTTCCGACAGACCGCGCTCGCCGATCTCGAGGCGGCGGTCGACGCCTATCTCGACGCCGCCGAGGCGCCGGTGAGCCGGATGTTCAAGACCGGCATGAAGACCTTCGACACGCGCTCGGCCGTCGTGACGATGTCCGCTGCCGCCGCAGCGGATCCCTCGTGTGCGATACTTCGGATGGTCGTGCGGCACACCACACCGTCCGTACGCCCCGACGACATCCTGACCGCACTGCGGGCAGTGACTGCCCTCGCGCCGCCCGTTCCACCCTTGGTGACCCGGCTGGCGCAGGGGCCACTGCACGACGCAACTGCTGGGGTGGCCGATCCACTGGCCGCCGACAAGGCTGCCGCCGGCTCCTGACCGGTGACGCGCCCCCCGCGCGAACCTCTCCGGGAGCAGACCAGGCTTCCGAGTCGGCCCCGGCCGGCTCGATCCATCGCCCACCGCGTGGGCGGACGGTCGCACGTTGCGACGGTGTGGCGGCCGCCTCTCGCGGGGAGAGAACCGTCATGGTTGACGAACACGAATCCACCACCGACGTCATCGTCGAACCCGCCCCTGAGGCCAAGCCCAAGCGTCGTCGCGCCACGAAGAAGGCGGCCGCGCCCACCGACGTGGAGGGGTATGTCGCCGCGCCCAGCAGCGCAGCCGGCGAAGCGTCCGCCGAGGTCGTGACCGCGACGGACGAGGCGGAGGCCGAGTCGGCCCCCAAGGCGCGCGCCACCGCCAAGCGTGCCACCCGCAAGCCGGCCAAGCGGGCCAAGGCTGTGCCGGTCAGTGAGCCCGAGCCGGAGGTCGCTGACGCAGGGCCTGAGGCCGAGCCCGAGGAGACCGAGCCCGAGGAGACCGAGCCCGAGGAGACCGAGGGCCAGGACGCTGCGCCGACCTTGGGTGTTGCTTCGTTCGGTCTGCTCTTCCAGGCGCCCGACACCACCGTTCGTCGCTCGCGCCGTGCGACGGCACCCGTGCAGGCCCCGCCACCGAAGGTGGAGGTGCCCGTCGCCGACGAGGAGGCCGCTGCGTCAACCGACGCCGACGCCGACGTCGACGCGTCCGACGCGGAGCCAACCGGCGAGGCTGCCGGCCCGGAGGACGAGACCGGCACTGCTGGTGCTCGCCGGCGCCGCAGCCGCGGCGGCCGCGGCCGTCGCAGTCGGGCGGCCGAGGAATCCGATGCATCCGCCGACGCGGAGCCGACCTCGGCCCAGGAGGCCGACACCGAGTCCGAGGACAGCGACATCGAGGCCGATGACTCGGCCGAGGAGTCGTCGCGTGACTCGAGCAGGCGCCGTCGTCGCCGTCGCCGCAGCGGCACCAGTTCCGAGGCAGGCGAGGACCCGCCCGGCACCGTGACGCGCGTCCGCGCCCCGCGCAGCACCCGTGACGAGCCGACAGCGGTCAAGGGCTCGACCCGGCTGGAGGCCAAGAAGCAACGCCGCCGCGAGGGTCGCGAGGCCGGTCGCCGACGCACGATCATCACCGAGGCCGAGTTCCTGGCTCGCCGCGAGGCCGTGGACCGGGTCATGGTCGTGCGCGGGCACGAGGACCGCACCCAGATCGGTGTGCTCGAGGACGGAATTCTCGTCGAGCACTACGTCTCGCGGGAAACCGCGACGTCGATGGTGGGCAACGTCTACCTCGGCCGCGTCCAGAACGTCCTGCCGTCGATGGAGGCCGCGTTCGTCGACATCGGCAAGGGCCGCAACGCCGTGCTGTACGCCGGTGAGGTCAACTGGGACGCCGCTGGCCTGGAGGTCAATCAGGCCAAGCGGATCGAGAACGCGCTGTCGTCCGGGGACACGGTGCTGGTTCAGGTGACCAAGGACCCGATCGGGCACAAGGGCGCGCGCCTGACCAGCCAGATCAGCCTGCCGGGGCGGTTCCTGGTCTATGTGCCCGAGGGTTCGATGACCGGCATCTCCCGCAAACTGCCGGACACCGAGCGGGCGCGCCTGAAGGCGATCCTCAAGGAGATCGTCCCTGACAGTGCCGGCGTCATCGTGCGGACGGCGGCCGAGGGGGCGAGCGAGGAGGAGCTGCGTGCCGACGTCGAGCGGCTGACCAAGGCCTGGGAGAAGATCAGCTCGAAAGCCGAGAAGGCGTCCGCCAAGAAGGCCGGCTCCGGCGGGGCCCCCACGCTCGTGCACGGCGAGCCCGACCTCACGGTCAGGGTCATCCGCGACATCTTCACCGAGGACTTCAGCTCCCTCGTCGTCTCGGGGGACCGGGCCTGGTCCGAGGTCAGCGACTACGTCGAGGACGTCGCGCCCGACCTCGCGCAACGGCTCTCGCACTGGACGTCCGAAGAGGACCTCTTCACCTACCACCGGGTGCAGGAGCAGATCGCCAAGGCGATGGACCGCAAGGTGTGGCTGCCCTCCGGCGGCTCACTGGTCATCGACCGCACCGAGGCGATGACCGTCGTCGACGTCAACACCGGCAAGTTCGTCGGCTCGGGCGGCAATCTCGAGGAGACGGTCACCAAGAACAACATCGAGGCGGCCGAGGAGATCGTGCGCCAGCTGCGGCTGCGCGACATCGGCGGCATCATCGTCATCGACTTCATCGACATGGTCCTGGAGTCCAACCGTGACCTCGTCGTCCGTCGCCTCCTGGAGTGCTTGGGGCGTGACCGCACCAAGCACCAGGTCGCCGAGGTCACCTCGCTCGGCCTCGTGCAGATGACCCGCAAGCGGGTCGGCTCCGGGCTGATCGAGGTCTTCTCCGAGAGCTGCGAGCACTGCTCCGGGCGCGGGATCATCGTCCACGCCGAGCCGATCGACAAGCGCGGCGACAGCGGCCCCGTCCAGACCCCGGGCGCCGGCAGCGGCTCGCGAGGGCGTGCTCGTGGTCGGTCGGATTCGGGCGCCAACGGCAGTGGGGGAGCGGGCAGTGGCACCACCGAAGCCGCCCGCAAGCCCAGCGGCCCGACCGCAGCCCAGATCGCGGCCGCGGCGCACGCCGCAGCCGTGATGACGGCGGCTCCGGCCCCCGTCGCCGACAGCCAGGACATCCCTGCGGAGGAGGTGCACGAGGTCGACGGGGACGAGCACGTCTCCTCGTCGATCGATGAGCAGCGTGGCAGCGTCGACGCATCCGAGGCTCTCGAGGTCACACCCGCCCTCGCGGTGGACGCAGAGCCGGCCCAGGCGTCTCCCGACGTCGTCGACACCGCCGATGACGTCGCCGAGGCCGTTGCCGAGGCCGTTGCCCACGACCTCGAGAAGCCGGTCGTCCGTCCCAAACGCCGTCGCGGGAGGGTCGTGGCGCCGGCCGGGCCACCTGCTGGCGATTTGGCCGCCCCCACGGCCAGCCCGTAGACTGGACAGTCGGTGCGCCCACCGTCCGACGTCCTGCTCGCAGGGTCGCTGTCTGCCGGTTTGACCAGAGCGCGCTCCAGACAAGGAAAGTGAGTTCTACCGTGTACGCGATTGTGCGCGCAGGCGGTCGCCAGGAGAAGGTCTCCGTCGGCGATGTCCTCCTCATCGACAAGGTGGGTGCAGTCGGCGACAGCATCGACCTGACCCCGCTTCTCGTGGTCGACGGTTCGACCGTCACCTCGGACGCCAAGAAGCTCGCCAAGGTGAGTGTCAAGGCCGAGGTCGTCAAGCCCGCCAAGGGCCCGAAGATCACGATCATGAAGTACAAGAACAAGACCGGGTACAAGAAGCGTCAGGGCCACCGCCAGCCGCTCACCCAGGTCAAGATCACGGCGATCGACGCCTGAGCCCCACGACTTCTCTGAGGTAGGAACCAGACATGGCACACAAGAAGGGTGCGTCCTCGACCCGCAACGGTCGTGACAGCAACGCACAGCGACTCGGCGTCAAGCGCTTCGGCGGCCAGCTCGTGGGCGCCGGCGAGATCATCGTCCGTCAGCGCGGCACGCACTTCCACCCCGGTGACGGCGTCGGCCGCGGCGGCGACGACACGCTCTTCGCGCTCGTCGCCGGCAACGTCGAGTTCGGCACCAAGCGCGGCCGCAAGGTCGTCAACGTCGTCGCGCCGGTGGCCGCTGCCGCCGAGTGACGTCAGGCCGCGGGGCTGAACGCGCCGCGGATCACGAACCACACGTGAGGGGCGGGCCACGATCGGCCCGCCCCTCACGGCATACCCACTCCTGACCTTTGCTGGTGGACAGCGAAGGTCGACCACAACCGACCAGGAGGATCGGCAGATGGCGAGCTTCGTCGACCGCGTCGTCCTCCAGGTGACGGCGGGCAATGGTGGGCACGGCGTGGCGAGCGTCAAGCGGGAGAAGTTCAAGCCGCTCGGGGGCCCCGATGGGGGCAACGGTGGCCACGGCGGGTCGGTCGTCCTTGCCGTCGACCTCAACACGACGACGCTCATCGACTACCACCACACCCCGCACCGCAAGGCCGACAACGGTCGCCCCGGCGCCGGCGACGAACGCAACGGCGGCAACGGCGAGGACCTCGTCCTCAAGGTCCCCGAGGGCACCGTCGTCAAGACGCGCGAGGGAGAGATCCTCGCCGACCTCGTCGGGGAGGGCATGACCTTCACCGTCGCCGAAGGCGGTCGCGGCGGCCTGGGCAACAAGGCCCTGGCGTCCAAGCGCCGCAAGGCGCCCGGCTTCGCCCTGCTCGGCGAGCCCGGGGACAGCCGTGAGATCATCCTCGAGCTCAAGTCCCTGGCCGATGTCGCCCTCGTCGGCTTCCCGAGCGCGGGCAAGTCCTCCCTCGTGAGCGTCGTCAGTGCGGCCAAACCGAAGATCGCCGACTACCCCTTCACGACCCTGGTCCCCAACCTCGGCGTCGTCACCGCCGGGAACCAGCGGTTCACGATCGCCGACGTGCCCGGCCTCATCCCCGGCGCGAGCGAAGGGCGTGGCCTGGGCCTGGAGTTCCTGCGCCACGTCGAGCGCTGCTCGGTGCTCGTGCATGTCGTCGACTGCGCGACCCTCGAGCCCGGACGCGACCCGATGACCGACCTCGACGTCATCGAGGCCGAGCTCGCCGCCTATGTCCCCGACGCGACGCTCGGTGGCCGCCCGCTCGCCGAGCGCACGCGCATCGTCGTCCTCAACAAGGCCGACGTCCCCGAGGCGCGTGAACTCGCCGAGTTCGTCAAACCCGACCTGGAGGCTCGCGGCCTCGAGGTGCACATCGTCTCCGCGGTCGCGCACCTCGGGTTGAAGGAACTCATCTACTCCCTCGCCCGCCACGTCGACCAGGCCCGTGCCGAGCTCGAGCGCGAGGTCCTCGAGCGGCCGCGCGTCGTCATCCGGCCCAAGGCCGTGGACGACCAGGGCTTCACGATCAAGCGCGAGGACGGCCCGGACGGCGAGACCTTCCGGATCGTCGGGGACCGGCCGACCCGTTGGGTGCGCCAGACCGACTTCAGCAACGACGAGGCGGTCGGTTACCTTGCCGACCGGCTCGGGCGGCTCGGCGTCGAGGAGGCCCTCTTCAAGGCCGGCGCGGTGCCCGGCTCGACGGTCCTCATCGGTCCGGAGGACAACGCGGTCGTCTTCGACTGGGAGCCGACCATGACCGCCGGGGCCGAGATCCTCTCCGGCCCCCGCGGCACCGATGTCCGCCTCGAGGACTACGGCCGCGCCACCCGCCGCGAGAAGCGCGAGGAGTTCCACGCGCGCAAGGACGGCCAGACCGCGGCTCGCGAGGAACTCGCCGCCGAGCGGCGTGCCGGCCACTGGGCCACTCCCGACGAGGACTGAGCGGTATGCCGTCGCGCGCCCCCGCCCTTCGTCGCGCCTTCGCCGACGCGCGCCGCGTCGTGGTCAAGGTCGGGTCCTCGTCGCTGACGAGTTCGGCAGGTGGGGCCATCGACATGCTGGCCGTGAGCCGGCTCGTCGACCTGCTCGCCCGTCGCCGCCTGGACGGGCACCAGGTCGTCCTCGTGTCCTCGGGAGCGATCGCGGCCGGCATCGGGCCGCTGGGCCTCAAGAAGCGGCCGCGCGACCTGGCGACCCAACAGGCCGCCGCGTCTGTCGGCCAGGGTGCGCTCATCGCGGCGTATCAGCACCTCTTTGGCATCTATGGCCTGACGACCGGGCAGGTCCTGCTCACGGCTGACGACGTGACCCGCCGCGCGCACTACACCAATGCCCAGCGCACGCTGGAGAAGTTGCTGGAGCTGGGCATCGTCCCGATCGTCAACGAGAACGACACTGTCGCCACCCACGAGATCCGGTTCGGCGACAACGACCGGCTCGCCGCCCTCGTCGCTGACCTCGTCGGTGCCGACGGGCTGGTCCTGCTCACCGATGTCGACGCGCTCTACGACGGGCCACCTTCCCAGGAGGGCACGCAGCCGATCCCATTCGTGGGGTCACCGGAGGACCTGGCCGGCGTGCTCATCGGCGGGACCGGATCCCATGTCGGCAGTGGCGGCATGGCCACGAAGGTGGAGGCCGCCGGCATCGCGGGTGCGGCCGGCATACCGACGGTTCTGACATCCCTGCCGCAGGCACGTGGTGCGCTCGTCGGTGACCAGGTGGGCACCCTCTTCGCGCCCGTCGACGCCGCCCGGGCGTCCCGCAAGCGCTGGATCGCCTTCGCGACCACCCCCCGCGGCCGGTTGCTGCTCGACGAGGGCGCGGTCGAGGCCGTGACGGTCCGGCGCAAATCGCTGCTGCCCGCCGGCATCACCGCCGTGCAGGGACGCTTCACCGAACGTGATCCGGTCGACGTCTGCGCGCCCGACGGTCGAGTGGTGGCGCGGGGCCTGGTCAACTACTCGTCCTCCGACCTGCCCCGCCTGCTCGGGCGATCCACGAAAGACCTGGCCCGCGAGCTCGGCGGGCACTACGAGCGCGAGGTCATCCACCGCGACGATCTCGCGGTCCTCTGACCCAGATCTCCGGCGTTCGAGACTCCGAGGGGTGCGCTGTCGGCGGCTGGGCATAGGCTCGATCCACCACCTGAGGAGAGTGCATGCGCAAGGTCACCGCCCATCTGTTCAGCTCGGCCGACGGCGTCGTCGAGAGCCCGAACCTCTTCCAGTTCGACCGCTTCGGACCAGAGGAGGGCGAGGCAATGGGCAAGGCGCTTGCTCGGGTGACCGACGTCATCCTCGGCCGCACGATCTATGACGAGTGGTCCGGCTACTTCGCCGGCAACGACGAGGACTTCGGGGCCTTCATCAACCCTGTGGCCAAGCACGTCGCGAGCCGCACGCTCCAGGACCCGCTCGAGTGGAACAACTCGACCGTCATCGGGGCGGACCTGCTCGATTTCGTGCGTGAGCTCAAGCACGGCGAGGGCGGCGAGATCAGCGTCAACGGCATCTCCGTCATCCGCCAACTCCTCGATGCCGGGCTGCTCGACACGTTGACCCTCACCGTGCACCCGGTGCTCGTCGGTCAAGGGCGTCGGCTCTTCGACGAGCTCGCCGAGCCCTTCCGGCTGGACCTCGTCGACAGCCAGATCACGTCGGTCGGCAACGCCATGCTGACCTACGCCAAGCACGCCTGAGACCGTGGCCTCAGCCTGAGGCCGGGTCGCTCCCGTCTGGGTTGCGGCATCGAGGACCCAGCGGTCGGCGAGGGGTTCGCCGATGCCGGTGAGAGTTCCGGCTGCTGCATCGTCAGCGGACCTTTTCGACCTCGAACTGCATCCGCGGGTGCGCGATCTGCTCCTGGCTCTGCACGAGCTGGAGCTCGCGTCGCCCCGAGTCGAGGGTGCGCTTGACCAGGTCCCAGACCGAGGACGCCGTGCGACCCAGTGCGAGAGCCGGATCCCCGGTCTGCAGCAGGTGGGTGGTGAAGAGCGCAGCGGTCACATCTCCCGAGCCGTTGACCTTGATCGGCAGGTGCTCGGTGCGCACCATCCACGCGCCGTCGCCGTGGACGGCCAGCATCTCGATGGTGTCGGCCGGGCGGTCGGGTTGCAGCACGGAGGTGACGAGCACCGTCGAGGGACCCATTGCCGCAGCCGCGTCGACCGAGGCGAGCGTGGACTCGAGATCGCCCGGCTCGGTGTCGGTGAGGAAGCCGAGCTCGAACTGGTTGGGCGTGATGAGGTCGGCCTTGGGCACAACCCGTTCGCGCAACAGCACGGGAATGTCGGGGTGGACGAAACAGCCGGACTTGGCGTTGCCCATCACCGGGTCGCAGGCATAGATCGCGTCCGGGTTGGCGGCCTTGACCTGCTCCACGGCTCCCAGGATGACGTCGCCGATCTGGGTGCCTCCCTGGTAGCCGGAGAGCACGGCGTCGACCTCGCCGAAGGCGTCCCGCTCACCCATCCCGGTGATGACCTCGCGCACGTCCTCCGCAGCCAGGAGCGGGCCGCGCCAGGCGCCATACCCCGTGTGGTTGGAGAAGTGGACCGTGTGGACCGGCCAGACCTCGACGCCCAGTCGCTGCATCGGGAAAACGGCGGCGGAGTTGCCCACGTGGCCGTAGGCGACAGAGGACTGGATGGACAGGATCGTGGTCACCGACCAAGTATGCCGTGCCCCAGCAGTCGACCCCATGCGTCCGCGTGCAGCGTTGCCATGGCAACGCTTCACGTGGACGCAAGGGATACTGGCGCCATGACGGACCGCACGACCGACCACACGAGCGAACGCACGGCCGGCATCGAGCATGCCGACCGGGAGCAGGTCACGACCCTGACTCGCGCCGCTCGCCGAGCCTCGCTCGTCCTGGCTCAGCTCTCCCGAGCGGAGAAGGACCGCGCGCTCCGCGCGCTCGCCGATGCCCTCGAGGCCTCGACCGAGGCGATCGTCGCCGCCAACGGCGAGGACCTCGCACGCGGCGTGGCCGCCGGTATGCCGCAGGGCCTGCAGGACCGTCTGCGCCTCGACGCCGATCGGGTCGCCGCCGTCGCGCAAGCCATGCGCGATGTGGCCGGCCTACCCGACCCGGTCGGTGAGGTGGTCCGCGGCTCGACCCTGGCCAACGGTTTGCAGATCCGCCAGGTGCGGGTGCCCATGGGGGTCGTGGGCATGATCTACGAGGCCCGTCCGAATGTCACCGTCGACGCCGCAGCACTGGGACTGAAGTCCGGCAATGCGGTCATCCTGCGTGGCGGGTCCGCGGCGGCGAGCACGAATGTCGCGCTGGTCGAGGTGCTGCGCAAGGGTCTGGCAGATCTCGGCCTCCCCGAGGACGCAGTGGCCCTCCTCGAGGGAGGGCACGGAGCCGTGCGCGCACTCATGACGGCCCGGGGAGAGGTCGACCTGCTGATCCCGCGCGGGGGAGCGGGCCTGATCCAGTCGGTCGTCACCGAGTCGACGGTTCCCGTCATAGAGACCGGCATCGGCATCTGTCACGTCTACGTCGACGCGGCCGCGGACCTCGACAAGGCGCTCGCCATCTCGCTGAACTCCAAGACCCACCGCCCGAGCGTCTGCAATGCCGCCGAGACCCTGCTGGTCCATGAGGACGTCGCCGGCACCTTCCTGCCCCGGGCCCTCACCGCGCTCCACGAGGCCGGGGTCGCGCTCCACCTCGGGAACCGCTCCGAGGTCGTGGCGCGCGCGGTCGACATCCCCTACGCCGAGGCAACCGAGGCCGACTTCTCGACCGAGTGGCACTCCTTGGAGATGAATGTGCGGGTCGTCGACGACCTGGACGCCGCCATGGACCACATCCGCAGGCACGGGTCGGGCCACACCGAGGCAATCGTCACCGAGGATCGTGCTGCGGCTCGCCGCTTCGTCGCCGAAGTCGACGCCGCAGCGGTCATGGTCAACGCGAGCACCCGCTTCACCGACGGAGGCGAGTTCGGCTTCGGCGCCGAGATCGGGATCTCGACCCAGAAGTTGCACGCCCGCGGCCCGATGGCGCTGCCGGAACTGACGACCACCAAGTGGATCGTCGAGGGTGACGGTCAGACGCGGTCCTGAGGCGGTTGCTCCGGCTCACCGAGCGAGTCATGGGCGACGAAGTAGGTGGGCCGACCCTGCATCGCGGCATACATGCGCCCGACGTACTCGCCGAGGATGCCCAGGGCCAACAACTGGACAGCGCCCACGGCCGACACGATGACGACCGTCGACGTCCAGCCGGGGAGGGTGTGGCCGGCCAGGCGCGAGCCGAGCGCGAAGACCAGGATCGCCAGTGCGGCCAGACCACCGATCAGCCCCAGCCAGGTCGCGAAGCGCAGGGGCGTGAGCGAGAAGCCGGTGACCGAGTCGACGGAGAGTTTCAGCATGCGAGCCAAGGGGTACTTGCTCTCGCCAGCCGCCCGCTCGGCCCGTCGATAACCCACGGTTGCCGAGGGGAAACCAAGGGCAGGCACCACGAAGCGCAGGACGCGGTGGTGCTCCGGGAGGGCGTTGACGGCATCGACGGTCGCCCGTGACATCAGTCGGTAGTCCCCGGCGTCGAGCGGGGTGTCGACACTGGACAGTGCTCGTTGGGCTCGATAGAAGGTGCGAGCCGACCACCGTTTGAAGGCGGAGTCCGTGGTGCGATCGGTGCGCACCCCGTAGACGACGTCCACGCCCTCGGTCCGGGCGATCGTGAGCATCTCGCGGATCACCTCGGGCGGGTCCTGCAGGTCGGCGTCGAGCGTGACGACGTAGTCACCGCGCGCCCGGGCCAGTCCGGCGGAGATGGCCGCCTGGTGACCGGCATTGGCCCGCAGACGGAGCACGCGCACCTCTGGCCACGTGCGCCGCAGGCGTTGTAGGAGAACCGGCGTCGCGTCGGTGCTGCCATCGTCGACCGCCACGATTTCGTATGCCGCGCACACCCCGTCGTCGACCATCGCGTCCGCGAGCGGCCGGAGGCGGTCGGCCAGCAGCGGGAGGACGGCCTCCTCGTTGAACATCGGGATGACGATGCTCAGGTGGGGGGAGGGCATGGCAGACAGCGTAGGTGCCCTGGCTGACCCTCCACGGTGAATCAGCCATGAACCAGGCGTGCGTACGTGCAAGGGGTGTGGGAAGGGCCCCCGATGTATGAGATCGGGGGCCCTACGCGACGAGCGCGAGACTCGTCACCCTCGAGCCGGTCCGTCGTCGGGGGCAAGGCCCCCGTCGATTGCCATACGACGTGGCGTCGGCCCCAAGGACCGAACTTCGACTCGGGTCGTCGGGCGCGGGCGCGACCCCGCGACGTCGCTCGCGGTTGCCACCATCCAGAGAACACTGGCGTCCACACCCGGCAGATGCCCCTGGGAGCCGTGTGCCGGACGGGATGACGCACCCGTTTTCCGATCGACCTCGCCCGTCCCCGGTCAGGGCTCTCACCTGACATCTCGGGATGGGCTGTGGGTCTTTTGTAGTCCCAGATCCGTTGCCTTGCAAGCGGGTTGGCCGATTGTCTCAGTCCATTCTGTGCGTCCGCAGGTGGCGCACACACTGTCCACAGGGCGACCTGCGGAAATGCCGGATGTCCACATGCCTGTGGATGAAATTCGTGGACAACGACGGGCCGGGTTGTCACATCGTGGACCGCGCGAGTCCACCGGTACGCTGTTGGCCATGACGTCGAACGTGTTGTCCCTGATCGCCGAGGAAGCCGGCCACGACCTCCCGATGCCGGCCACCTCCTATGGTCTGCTGGCGCTGGTCTTCTTCGCGCTTCTGCTCGCGGTGACCTGGGCGTTCCGCAACAACCACCAGAAGCACGTCCCACCGTCGCAGACCCACGGCGCTGAGCACGCGGCCGACCAGGGCACGGTCGACCGCCATCACTGAGCGTCGTCGCCGCCTGGGGGTGATGGGTGGCACCTTTGACCCGATCCACCACGGCCACCTCGTCGCCGCCTCGGAGGTGCAGAGCCTCTTCGACCTCGACGAGGTCACCTTTGTCCCGACGGGTGAGCCTTGGCAGAAGGAAGGCCGCGAGGTCTCGCTGCCCGAGCATCGCTACCTCATGACGGTCGTCGCCACGGCGTCCAACCCGGGCTTCACCGTCAGTCGGGTGGACATCGAGCGAGGCGGCAAGACCTACACGATCGACACGCTGCGAGACCTGCGGGCCCAGCACCCCGACGCCGACCTCTTCTTCATCACCGGCGCGGACGCCCTCGCCCAGATCCTGTCCTGGAAGGACGCCGAGGACCTTTTCGACCTCGCCGAGTTCATCGGCGTCACCCGACCCGGGTATGAGCTCTCCGAGGACGGCCTGCCCGCTGACCGGGTCCACCTGCAGGAGGTGCCCGCCATGGCCATCTCGTCCACCGATTGCCGTGATCGGGTCGCCGCGGGAGAGCCGGTCTGGTACCTCGTCCCGGATGGCGTCGTCCAGTACATCAACAAGTACGGGCTCTATCGGCCCGAAGGAGAAGTGTGACCGCCACCGACCGCGCCCTCGACCTGGCCCGTGCCGCCGCTGCCGCGGCCGCCGACAAGTTGGCCACCACCATCGTCGGCATCGACGTCTCCGAACATCTGGCTCTCACCGACGTCTTCGTCATCGTCTCGGCCGAGTCCGAACGACAGGTCGGCGCCATCGTCGACGAGATCGAGGACGTCCTGCGCGACCTCAAGTCCAAGCCCCTGCGCCGTGAAGGCCAGCGCGAGGGTCGGTGGGTGCTCATCGACTTCGGCGACATCGTCGTCCACGTCCAGCACGACGAGGAGCGCGCCTTCTACGAACTCGAGCGGCTCTGGAAGGACTGCCCGGCGCTCGACCTCGGTGCCGTCGGCACCGAACAGGGCGGCCGGTGAGCAGCACGGCCCAGCGACGGATCATCATCCTGCGCCACGGCGAGACCGACCACAACGCGGCCGGCATCTGGCAGGGACAACTCGACACCGAACTTTCCGAGCGGGGGCTGGCGCAGGCGAAGGCGTGCGGTCCGGCGGTCATGGCGCTCGGACCTTCGCGAATCGTCTCTTCAGACCTGCGCCGTGCGGCCGTGACGGCTGAGGCCGTGGCGCGAGCGGGCGGCATACCACTGAGCCTGGACCCCCGGTTTCGGGAGATCCACGCCGGCCAATGGCAGGGGATGGACAACACCGAGGTGAGCGCCAGGTTCCCCGAGGAGCGGGCGGCCGTCCTGCGCGGCGAAGACATCAAGCGTGGTGTCGACGGCGAGTCGATGGGCGATGTCCTCGTGCGCGTGCGGGAAGGTCTCGACGACCTCGTGGCCTCGATGGCACCGGGGGAGTGCGTGGTCATTTCGACCCATGGGGCGGCGGCTCGCGCGGTCGCGGCCGCCCTTCTCGATCTCGATCTGGCCCTCGCCTGGCGGATCCTCGGCAGCTTCGGCAATTGCCACTGGGCCGAACTCGAGCAGGGCAACCACGGCTGGCGGTTGGTCACCTGGAACGTCTCGGCCGGGCTCGTCGAGACCGTCGAAGGGTCGCCGCCACCTTGAGCTCCGGTGGGTGCCGTGCCGATTTGGCCGGGCGCCGTTGCGTCGCATAAAGTAACGCAGTCCCCACGGGGACAACCCGATACGGGGCTGTAGCGCAGTTGGTAGCGCACCTCCATGGCATGGAGGGGGTCAGGGGTTCGAATCCCCTCAGCTCCACCCACCCGAAAGCGACCGACTCCGTCGGTCGTTTTTCGTTTGGGTGGAGCTGTCCCAGACGCCACTGCTCCCGCGCCGGTGCGAGCCGAGCAGATGGGTGTCGACGATCCCCACGGCCTCCATCAGCGCAAACATCGTCGTCGGCCCCACGAAGACGAAACCCTTGCGTTTGAGCCCCTTGGACAGTGCTTCGGACTCCGGGGAACGAGTGGGCACCTCACCGATCGTGGCCGGCTGCGGCGTTCGTTCGGGTCGAAAACTCCACACGTATGCCGCGAGGTCACCGTCGGCGTCGTCCCGCAGCCTCAGCGTGGCCCGGGCGTTGGTGATCGTCGCCCTGACCTTGGCCAGGTTGCGCACGATCCCCGCGTCGGCCATCAGTCGCTCCACGTCGGAGTGGTCGAAGCGCGCGACGACGTCCGGCGAGAAGTCCGAGAAGGCCGCTCGAAAGGCCGGCCGCTTGCGCAGGATGGTCGCCCAGGACAGCCCGCTCTGGAAGGCCTCCAGCGACAGCCGCTCGAAGAGCCCCTGCTCGTCGCGCACCGGCAGGCCCCACTCGGTGTCGTAGTAGTCGCGCAGCATCGGGTCGACCGATGCCCAGCCCGGTCGGGCGAGTCCGTCGTCGCCGACCACCAATCCGTCCGTGCGAGGCTCCACACGGTGAGGATAGGCCGCGAACCTCAGCCCCTCGTCATGGTGAGGACCGGGATCTCCGGATCCGCGCCGACACGCACCGAAGGACCCCACGCACCGGCGCCGCGACTGGTGATGACCGGCACGCCGTCGATGACCGCCTGGCCGTCGACCATCGGCTGCTGGAGCAGCACGAGCGCTCTGAAGGGCCACAACTGCCCGCCGTGAGTGTGACCACTCACCTGCAGGTCGACCCCGCGACCCGCGAGTCGTGACGCAGCCCGCGGCTGGTGCGCCAGCACGATCTGGAAGGTGCTCGCCGCGACCCCCTCGACCGCTGCGTCGTAGTCCGGTGCGAACTCACCCGTCCCCGACCAGTCGTGCACGCCGCCGATCGCCATGCTGTCCCCGCCCGAGGTCACCGTGGTCACGGCATTGCTCACGACCTGGATGCCCAGGGTCTTCCAGTCGTCCTCCCAGCCGGAGATCGTGCCGGAGTACATCTCGTGGTTGCCCGTCACCGCGTAGACGCCCAGCGACGCCCGGAGGCCGCGCAGGGGGGCGAGCTCGGCGGCATACCGGTCGACGGGGCCATCGATGAGGTCACCCGCGATCAGGACGAGGTCGGGTTCTGCGGCATTGGTCCGGTCGACGATCCGTTGCACGGTCGCGGCCGATCGCACCGCCCCGGCGTGGATGTCGGTGATCAACGCGACCTTCGTGCCGTCGAAGGCCGCCGGTAGTGCCGGCGAGCGGAAGGTCATCGGCGTCACCGTGGGGTCGGCCGCCTTCACCACCCCGTATGCCGTGGTCGCCAGTGCCGCAACCACCACCAGCGCCGCTCCGATCCGGTTGACGCGGGTCTTGCGCTCGCGGTTGCCCCATCCGAGAACGAGAGAAAGAACCGCCATCACCAGAGCGCCCAGCAAGAGGTAGAGCGCCGTCGCCAGCCAGGTCGCGCCGATCCACACCAGCGGCCGCGCCTGGGCGGGGGAGAGGAACGTCGGACCCGCGCCGAACTGGAGGAAGGACAGGCCGGTGAGCACGACCATGCCCACCAGTGCCGCCAGACGTGCTCGGCGGCTGCGCCAGCGGGGCGCGTGGATCAACCGATGGGTGAGGAAGCCCAGGGCGCCGAGCAGGACGGCGACCGGGACGAGCAGGAAGAACCAGTTGGGCACGAGGACTCAGGGACGGGGCGCGGCGAGCGCGGCCACGACGTCCTTCTCGAGGTCCGCAGGGGTCGTCGTCGGCGCGAAACGCTCGATGACCTGGCCGTCCCGACCGACGAGGAACTTGGTGAAGTTCCATTTGATCCGGCCGCCGAGCAGGCCGGACTTCTCGGTCTTGAGCCACCGGTAGAGCGGGTGCGTGTCGTCCCCGTTGACATCGATCTTGGCGAACATCGGGAAGCTCACGCCGTAGTTGAGCTGGCAGAACTCGCCGATCTCGTCCTCGGTCCCTGGCTCCTGCGCGCCGAACTGGTTGCAGGGGAAGCCGAGCACGACGAAGCCCTCGTCCTTGTGCGCGGCATACAACTCCTCCAACCCGGCGTACTGCGGGGTGAAACCGCACTTGCTCGCCGTGTTGACGACAAGGACGACGTCCCCGGCATAGGCCGAGAGGTCCTGGTCGGTGCCGGTGAGGGTGGCGGCGTGGAAGTCGCTGAGGCTGCTCATGACGTCGATCGTAAGGTGGGCGCGTGGAATCGCTCGACGTCGACGTCCTCATCGTCGGCGCCGGCCTGTCCGGGATCGACATGGCGTGCCGCCTCACCCGCGCCCTGCCGGACCACACCTTCGCGATCCTCGAGGCGCGGGACGCGATCGGCGGGACCTGGGATCTCTTTCGCTACCCGGGAGTCCGCTCGGACTCGGACATGTACACCCTGTCCTTTCCCTTCCGCCCGTGGACGCCCGAGGCCGCGATCAGCGAGGGCGGTGCCATCCGCGACTACATCCGTGAGACGGCGACCGAGTTCGGAATCGCCGAGCGGGTGAGGTTCGACCAGCGGGTCGTCGGCGCCTCGTGGTCGAGCATCACTGCCCGGTGGACGGTGCGCGTCGAGACCTCCGAGGGCGAGGTTGGGCACACGTGCAGGTTTTTGCACCTCGCGACCGGCTACTACGACTACGACAGCGGTCACGTCGTGGACTTCCCCGGGCAGGAGGCCTTCTCGGGGGCGATCGTCCATCCGCAGTTCTGGCCCGCGGACCTCGAGGTGGCCGGACGGCGTGTTGTCGTCATCGGGTCCGGCGCCACGGCCGTCACGATCGTCCCGGCGCTCGCGGGCGCCGGCGCCCAGGTCGTCATGCTCCAACGCAGTCCGAGCTATCTCGCGAGCCGGCCCGGCACCGACGCGTTGGCCCGCACGGCCTTCCGAGTGCTGCCCGACCAGGTCGCGCACCGTGTGCTCCGCTCGAAGAACATCGCCCTCACGACGGCGAGCTACATGCTGATGCGACGCTTCCCGCGCGGCTCTCGCGCGCTCCTCACCAAGGGTGTCGCCCGCCTGCTGCCCGACGGGTATGCCGTGGGCCAACACTTCGCCCCGTCCTACGACCCGTGGGACCAGCGCTTGTGCCTCGTGCCCGATGGCGACTTCTTCGAGGCGATCAGCTCCGGGCGGGCCGAGGTGGTGACCGACACGATCGACACCTTCACCCCCGACGGCATCAGGACGGCGTCCGGGCGTGACCTCGACGCCGACATCGTCGTCACCGCGACCGGCCTCAGGCTCGTCGTCGCCGGCAAGATCGCCCTCGACGTCGATGGTCAGGTGGTCGACCTGCACGAGCGCTTCGTCTATCGCGGGCTGATGTTCTCCGATGTCCCCAACCTGGCCTGGGTCGTCGGCTACACCAACAACAGTTGGACCCTGCGCGCCGACCTCGCCGCGCGCTGGATCTGTCGCCTGCTCGCCTCCATGCAGCGCGCCGGACAGACGACGGTGACCCCACGGCATACCGTGGAGGAGGCGGGGCGACCCGCGGTCGACCTCACCTCCGGCTATGTGCAACGCGCCGCAGGGATCCTGCCGAAGCAGGGCGCGAAGCGACCGTGGTCGGTGCGGCAGAACTACCTGATCGACCGGATCACCATGTCCGGCAACCGATTCGATGATGGCCACCTGCAGTTGACCTGATGCTGGGGGTGCTGGCCACCTGACGGGGCGGGGTGCGTCGTGGGCGTGTCGGTGGCTGTGATCGTGCGGACGATATCCTCACGGAAGCGCTTTCA
>Ga0116180_1001596_pt1 | contig 18886 bp, 19 predicted proteins | sample AD_UKC073_MetaG_FD_89804 | JGI IMG/M metagenome (GOLD analysis project Ga0116180, IMG submission 89804) | Active sludge microbial communities of municipal wastewater-treating anaerobic digesters from USA - AD_UKC073_MetaG | ecosystem: Engineered > Bioreactor > Anaerobic > Digestate | place: USA...
AGGCCAGGCGCAGCGTGCCGCCATGCGCGGCCATCACCCGCTGCGCCACCTGCAGGCTGGCGCTGCCGCCGGAGGCACCGGCGCTCAACCAGAACGGGCCGTCGTCATGCACCTGCAGCAGCAGGGCCGGCGGGTCGTCGCGCTCGTCCACGTCCAGCCGCACCACGGCGGCCGGCCCGCCGTGGGCCAGGGCCTCGCGCCGCAGGGTGTCGGCCAGCTGCGCCTCGCGGGCCACGCGCGCCGCCTCGCTGGTGCGGTCGAGCACCAGGCCCAGGTCGCCCAGGTTGCCGTAGAGCGCGGCAGCCAGGCCGCCGGCCACCATCAGGCCGAAGTCCCAGCTCTCGCCCAGGCCGTGGGCCTCGGTCCAGCCCAGCCGCATCGCCATCAGCCGCACCCGCATGGTCGCGGCAAAGAAGGCTTCGACACCGGCCAGCACCCAGCCGCTGCGCGACTGCAACAGGCGTCCGGCCGACGCGGCATGCCAGGCAAGACAGGTTCGCGCGCCGGGCGGCACGCCGCACATGCCACGGGAAGGCGGCGGAAAGCCCGGCTGTTCCGCCCATGGCGGCGCAGCCGCGCTCCTAGCATGGTGGCGGCTGACATGCCGCCCCCCGGCCCGGGCGGCATGGGGCAGCCGTTTCGCCAGGAAACCCCATGTCCGACTTGTCCCTGCCACCGCTGTCGCTGGTGCCCCTGGCGCCGCCGGGACCACCGACGGCGCCCGCATCGCCAGGTGCCGATCCCGCCGCCGGGCTGCCGCCCCTGCCCGCTGCCGCTGCGGCCCCCGCCACGCCGGCCCGGGCGGCGACCGCGGCGCCGATCCCCTGGCCGGCGCAGCCCAGCATCGGCTATGCGGCACCACCCTTCCTGGGCGAGAGCGAACCCTGCGAGCTGGAGGGGCCCAACGGCCGGATCAACACCGGCCGCCTGCTGGCCTTCGACGCCGACGCCGGCCAGGTGCAGCTGCAGATCCCGCCGGCGCGGCATGCGCTGACGCTGCGCTTCACGCAGTTCCGCCGCCTCAGCCTGACGCGTCCGCTGGAGCCCACGGCCGACGCCGCCCGCACCCACGAGGCCACCACGCCGCTGCTGCCGCAGAACCTGCTGCAGCCCTACCGCCTGCGCTTCAAGGACGGCAGCGAGACCACCGTCTCCAGCGTGGGCGTGATCGACCGCCCGCTGGGCCTGTTCACCTACAGCCCCATCGATGCCAGCGGCCGGCTGCTGCGCAGCCTGTACCCGAGGCCGATGCTGGTGTCGGTGGAGCCGGTGTCGCTGTCGCAGCAGGACCTGCAGGACACGGCGCCGATGGGCCTGGACGAGCTGCCCGGCGCGCCGCCCGCAGCGGCCCGCCCGCCCTCGCTGGGCGACATGCTCACCGTCAGCACGATCACCAGCGCCGAGCAGCTGGCCAAGGCCATCGACCAGCAGGCGCGCATGCCGATGGTGCGCATCGGCGAGGCCCTGGTGGGCCTGGGCTTCATCACCGAGGCGCAGCTGGCCGAGGCGCTGAAGCTGCAGCAGCAGGACCGCAAGCTGCCGCTGGGCGAGCTGCTGGTCAAGCGCGGCGACGTGACCCGCGCCGACCTGCAGACCGCGTTGTCGCGCAAGATGGGCTACCCGGTGGTCGACGTCGACGCCTTCCCGGTGGAGAACGACGCCGCGCTGCGCCTGCCGCTGACGGTGGCGCGCCGCCTGACCGCGCTTCCGCTGATGATGCGCGCCGGCCGCCTGGTGGTGGCGCTGGAGGACCCGTCGGCGCGCAATGCCATCGACGAGATCGAGTTCAGCGCCCAGTGCAAGGTGCTGCCGGTGCTGGCGCGCACCGGCACGCTGCACGGCGCCATCGACCGCGTCTACCTGCGCCTGGGCAAGGACGGCGGCATCGAGCCCTCGGCCGACCTGGCCGCCAGCTTCGGCGACACCAACGACGGCGCCGACGCCAGCAAGCTGCTGGCCAGCCTGGAGCAGGAGCAGGTCAGCACGGCCCGCGAGGACGAGCCGCTGATCGAGCAGAGCGACAACTCGCTGGTCAAGCTGATCAACACCATGATCCTGGAGGCCAAGCAGGGCGGCGTCTCCGACATCCACATCGAGTGCCAGCCCGGCACGCAGAAGGTGCGGGTGCGCTTCCGGCGCGACGGCGTGCTCAAGCCCTACATCGAGCTGCCGCACACCTACCGCCAGGCGCTGGTGGCGCGCATCAAGATCATGTGCGACCTGGACATCAGCGAGCGCCGCAAGCCGCAGGACGGCAAGATCAACTTCGGCCGCTGGATGCAGGGCCAGAAGCTGGAACTGCGGGTGGCCACCATCCCCACGGCCAACGGCCTGGAAGACGTGGTGATGCGCCTGCTGGCCAGCGCCAAGACCCTGCCGCTGGACGGCATGGGCATGCAGCCCGACACGCTGGACAAGCTGCGCGAGGCCATCGAGCGGCCCTACGGCATGGTGCTGTGCGTGGGCCCCACCGGCAGCGGCAAGACCACCACCCTGCATGCCGCGCTGGGCCACATCAACACGCCCGAGCGCAAGATCTGGACCGCCGAGGACCCGGTGGAAATCACCCAGCCCGGCCTGCGCCAGGTGCAGGTGAACCCGAAGATCGACTGGACCTTCGCCAAGGCGCTGCGCGCCTTCCTGCGCGCCGACCCGGACGTGGTGATGGTCGGCGAGATCCGCGACGCCGAGACCGCCGGCATGGCGGTGGAGGCCAGCCTCACCGGCCACCTGGTGATGAGCACGCTGCACACCAACAGCGCGCCCGAGACCGTGACCCGGCTGCTGGACATGGGCATGGACCCGTTCAGCTTCGCCGACAGCCTGCTGGCGGTGCTGGCGCAGCGCCTGGTGCGCCGGTTGTGCAAGCACTGCGTGACGCACCGCCCGGCCACCGCCGAGGAGACCGAGCGCCTGGTCGAGGCCTGGCTGTATTCCTTCCCCGATGCCGCGCACCGCCCCGACGGCGGCGCCCTGCTGGCCGACTGGCTGCAGCGCTTCGGCGTGGACGGCCCGGCCGGCCGCCATCTGCGCCACCACCACGCGCCGGGCTGCAGCCACTGCGACAACGGCGGCTACGCCGGCCGCGTGGGCCTGCACGAGCTGCTGGTGGTCAGCCGCGAGCTGCGCCACCTGATCCAGACCAGCGCCCGGGCCGAGCAGCTGCAGCTGGCCGGCATGCTGGAAGGCATGCGCACGCTGCGCCAGGACGGCATCCTGAAGGTGCTGGCGGGGCTGACCTCGTTCGAAGAGGTGCGGGCGATCAGCAACAGCTGACACGCGGGCCCGGGCCAGGCCTGCTCAGGCGCTGGTCGCGTTCAGCTGGGCCTGGCTGTCGGGATGCACCTGACAGGACGCAGACCAGTCGTGGATCCAGCGCTGCAACCCAGGTTCGTCAAGCGCCGACTTCTTCAGCAAGTTGTTGCACACCTCGCGCACCACCTGCGGGTTGATCACAGGCCGTTGCAGCTGATCGAGGAACTGCTTGGCCCGTTGCTGTCGCACATCGGGCAGGCGCGCATCCGGCGTCAGCAACGCTTAGCGCCAGACGTTGGAATCGACGAAGTCAGTCATGCGCCTTGGCCTCGTCGCGGCTCAAGGGCGTGAAAGCCGGCACCTGGATGGGATGCGAGAACCAGTTGGCCATCGGCGAAGGCCCTGCACCTTCGGGCGGCTTCGCTGACGCTGCGCCAGCCGCCACCCGGCGGCTGGCGAGGAATTCCACGACGTCGAACACCTCAGCCTGCTGGGCAGGGCTGAGGGCCTGCAGTCGCTGCTGCATCAGGTCGGCGTAGGTCAGGCAGCCTCGTTCGGATGGCCTCATTCTGGCCAGTTTGCGCGACGCTGAACACGGTCCTCATGGCTTGCGCCAGCTCACCTTCGCCGCCGCGAAGAGCTTCGCCATCTCGCCGTTCTCGTTGAGGGCGTTGATGGCCGCCTGCAGGGCGCGGGCCAGGTCGTCGCTCTCCTTCTTGACGGCCAGGCCGATCACCCAGCCGTCCTTCATGCGCGGCAGCGGCAGCGGCTCGATGGCGAAGCGGGCGTCGCCGGCCAGCACCGATTCCAGCTCGCTGGCATGGCCGGCGGCGGCCACCACCTCGCCGCGCTGCAGGGCGGCGGCGGCCTCGGTGCCGTCCTTCAGCTTGGTGATCAACTGCTCGCGGTACTTGCCGCTCTCGGCGCCGATCAGCAGCCAGCCGGCCAGGCTCTGGCCCGGCACGGCGATTTTCTGGCGGCCGAAGTCGTCCAGGCTGTCCATCTTCGGCGCCTTGGCCAGGTCGCGCGCCACCATCACCCGCTCGCGGTAGTAGGGCCCGAAGATGCTGACCCGCGGCTGGGTCGCGATCAGCGGCCGGTCCACCGGCACGTGCAGCAGCACGTCGGCCGGGCCGAAGCCCAGGTAGTGCCCGCGCCAGACCATGTTGCGCAGGTCGTCGCCCATGTCCTCGCCGGCATTGAACGGCAGCAGCGAGAGCTTCACCCCCAGCGCCTTGGCCAGCGCCTCGGCCAGCGCCACGTCGATGCCCTTGCCGCCGCTGTTGAAGGGCGGCAGGTCGTTGTAGACGCCGACGACCAGGGTGCCGCGCTCCTGGATGCGCTGCAGCGCGGGCTTGTCCTGGGCCAGGGCTGGCAGCGCCGCCCCGGCCAGCACAGCCGCGCCAGCCTGCAGCCAGGTGCGGCGCGACGAGGTCGTGTTGTTCATGCTTGTCTCCTGCCGGCGGATCGAGCCAGCCACCGGTGAATGTGAGTGCCGCAGATTCCGTCGCGAGCGGGTCGAGGTTGCGTCGAGCAGCGCAGCCGTACACCCGTACGGCGAGCAGCGCAGGCGCAAGATCGGCCCGCGCAGCAGGAAACTTCGGTGCTCACATCGGCTTCTCGCGGCGGGTTTCCAGGTACGACTTGATGGCCCAGGTCGCTTCCTGGTTCAGGATGCCTTCGAACGGCGGCATGTAGACCGCGCCGTTGCGCACCTTGCCGCGGCGCACGCTGGTGGTGTAGTACTCGTCGATCTCGGCGATGCAGGCGCTCTTCTTCTTGGCGTCCTTCAGGCCGGCGCAGTCGTTGTCGAGCTTGCGCAGGTCGGGTGCGATGCCACCGGAGATCGCCTCCAGGCCGTGGCAGCGGGCGCAGTTCTGGTTGTAGGCCGAGCTGCCGGTCTTGATCGCCTTGTCGTTGGCGCGGTAGGGGTTCTCGGCCAGCCACTTGTCGCCCAGCTGCGGCAGGTCCTTGGTGTCGACGGCCTGCGGCGTCACGTCGCCATGGGCGGCGGCCAGGCCGGCGGCCAGGGCCAGCGCAGTGAACAGGGCGGCGGCGCGGCCGCGGCGGGTCGGGTTCTGGGTCTGGGGGGTCATGCGGTGTCTCCGTCCGGGTTGTGACAAATCTGGCGGCATGCGACTGCAAGGCACATGCCAGACATTGTCGGGGCGGCGACAAGCCCCCCGATGCGGGCCATGCCCGACGCGGTTGCTCAGAAAGCGAACGATCGGGCACCTCGGCGGTACGATCAGCGCCGCTGGAACAGATCAGTGTTCGAAAGTGAAGCACTCGCCCCGGCCCGACTTTTGCAGTGGAGCCGCCCGGCCCGGCATCACCGGGCCAGCACAACAACCGGCCACGCGGCGTCGCAGCGCCCGGGCCCACGGAGACAAGCCGCCGCCAGGCGGTGCAGGAGACAGCGCAATGCGAGGGCCATTCCATCCGGCGTCCGGCGTCCTGGGCAACCACGGCATCGGCGTGCGCCGCGGCGACGAACAGGTGCGACCCATCGCCGCGGGGCTGAAACTGGGACCGGACCACATCGACAAGATCGACCAGAGCCACGAACGCTGCGTGGCCCTGGGCGTGTCGCGCATCGAGCGCCCCGACCACAACCCGCTGGGACGCAGTGACCTGGCCGTGGTGCGCGACCGCAACCTGCGCCTGCACGACCATGCCGCGCCGGTGATGGAGATGCTCTACGAGCAGATCGTCAACACCGAGAGCATGGTCGTGCTGTGCGACGCCACCGGCACCATCATCCACAGCATCGGCGACGACGACTTCCTGGCCCGCGCCAGCAAGGTGGCGCTGCAGCCGGGCGTGAACTGGAGCGAAAGCACCAAGGGCACCAATGCCATCGGCACCGCGCTGATCGAGGAGGTGCCCACGCTCGTGCATGCCGACGAGCACTACATGCACGCCAACCACTTCCTGACGTGTTCGGCCGCGCCCATCCTCGACCCGCGCGGCAACATCCTGGGCGTGCTGGACGTGACCGGCGACCACCGCAGCTTCCACCAGCACACGATGGCGCTGGTGAAGATGTCGGCGCGCATGATCGAGAACCACTGGCTGACCGACGACTACCGCAACGTGATGCGGCTGCACTTCCACAGCCGGGTCGAGTTCATCGGCACGCTGATGGAGGGCATCCTGGCGGTGGCCGCCGACGGCAAGCTGGTGGGCGCCAACCGCGGCGCACTGGAGCAGCTGGGCCTGAGCGGCGCCGCGCTGCGCATGCACAGCCTCACCACGCTGTTCGGCACCACGGTGGGCGCCCTGGTCGACCGCTTCCGCAGCCCGCTGGCCACGCCGATGCCGGTGCAGCTCAACGGCGGGCGGCAGTTCCACATCCACGCCCGCTTCAACTGGCCGGTGTGGGCCAGCCTGTCGGACGCGGTGAACAGCCAGGCCGGCCCAGCGTCGGGCGCCAGCGCCGCCACCGAGCCCTCGGTGCCGCAGGTGCAGACCATCCCCCCCGCCGCGCCGGGCGACGGCGCCCCGCGCGGCAGCGGGCCCAACTCCGGCGGCCTGGCCCAGCTGCGCACCGGCGATGCCCAGGTGGCCAGCGTCATCGACAAGCTGCGCCGCGTGCTCGACCGCGACATCCCGGTGCTGATCCTGGGCGAGACCGGCACCGGCAAGGAGCTGCTGGCGCGCGCCATCCACGTCGACTCGGCCCGCGCCAAGCAGCCGTTCGTGGCGGTGAACTGCGCGTCCATCCCCGAGACCCTGATCGAGGCCGAGCTCTTCGGCTACGAGGACGGCGCCTTCACCGGCGCCCGGCGCAAGGGCGCGGTGGGCAAGATCGTGCAGGCCAACGGCGGCACGCTGTTCCTCGACGAGATCGGCGACATGCCGGTGGCCCTGCAGGCGCACCTGCTGCGCGTGCTGCAGGAGCGCCAGGTCACGCCGCTGGGCAGCACCAAGAGCGTGGCGGTGGACGTCAACATCATCTGCGCCACGCACCGCAACCTGCGCGAGATGATCGACGCCAAGACCTTCCGCGAGGACCTGTTCTACCGCCTCAACGGCCTGGCCGTGCGCCTGCCGCCGCTGCGCGAGCGCAGCGACCTGCTGGCCCTGGTGCGGCGCATCCTGGACCAGCTGACCGAAAACGGCGGGGGTGGCGGCGGCAGCCGGCAGCGCCACCTGCAGCCCGACGCCGAGGTGCTGCGCCTGTTCCAGCACTATTCCTGGCCGGGCAATGTGCGCCAGCTGTTCAACGTGCTGCGCACCGCGGCGGTGATGGCCGCCAGCGAGCCGGTGATCACCCGCGAGCACCTGTCCGACGACTTCCTCGACGAGGCCTGCGCGGCGCAGAGCGCACAGCAGGCCGCCGCCGAGCCGGCGCCGGTGGTGCCGGCTGCGGCAGCGCCGGTCGTTGCCGCCCAGCCCGCCGCCGCCCAGCCGATGCAGCCGGCGCCCGGCACCGCCGCCCCGCCCACGCCGCGCTGGTCGGGCGAGACCGCCAGTGCGCCGCGCTCGCTGGAGGAAATGGAGATCGACGCCATCCGCCGCGCCGTCGACGAGGCCGGCGGCAACATCTCCGAGGCGTCCAAGCGCCTGGGCATCAGCCGCAACACCATCTACCGCAAGCTGCGCTGGAACGCGCCGAAATAGGCGCCGCCGCTCAGGGTGCACTGGCGGCCGGCGCCGGTGGTGCGACCGGCGCGGCCAGCACCTCGGCCTCCACCTGGCGCCAGGCGCGCTGCCAGTTCAGCGCATGCCAGGGCGCCTGCGCCCAGCCCGCCGGCAGGCTGGGCCAGGCCGGCGGCGGCGCGGTCTCGTCGTCGCCCCGCTCCACCGCGGCGCGCGCCTGCGCCAGCAGGTCGGTCCAGTAGCGGGCGTGCTGCAGCGGCGCATCGGCCGGCAGCGGCGGGCCCTGCTCGCCGATGAACCGTGCCGCCGGGCCGTCGGCCGCCGCCAGCGCGGCCAGGCGCTGCGCCGACTGCGCAAGCAGCGCCAGGTCGGCATCGCGGCCGTCGGGCGGGCCCACGCCGCCTTCACCCTGCAGCAGGCCGGGCGCCAGCCACAGTGCGGGGCGGCCCGGCTGCGCCAGCCGCCACACCGTCACCACCCGGCCGGCGCTGCGCGGCAGCGTCCACCAGTCGAACGGGCCGAGCCGGCCCTGGTCACCCTGCAGGCGAAGCCCGGGCAGGCGGATCGGGTCGGCGCCCAGGTCAGCAGCGGCCGGGCCCAGCCGCAGCGCCAGGCGCTCGACGCAGTGCGGGCACTGAACGGCCATGGCCTGCGCCACCTCGGCATGGGCCCAGTGGCGAATGGGCGCCCCCGACGCCGCCTGCAGGCCGGCCACGCCCAGCACCAGCTCAGGCCGCGCCCAGGGGCTGATGACGTCGGTCACCCGGGCGCCCAGCTGGCGCTGCAACTGGCAGGCCAGGGCACGCCCGAAGGCCGGGCTGGGGCCGCTGCCCAGCAGCCACCAGCGGGCGCCACGCCCGGGGCCTTCGCGCAGCAGCAGCAGGTTCGACACCCGGCCGCGGTTGCCGGCCTGGCTGTCGCCCGCCACCGCCGGCAACCACCACAGGCCCGGCCCCATGGCGACCAGCGGCTGCGCCAGGCCCCGGCAGGCGGCCGCGGCCAGCGGCGGCGCCAGGGCCAGCAGCAGTGTCAGCGCCAAGCCGGCCAGTCGCCGGGCGATCTGGGGTTTGTACTGTGCCAACACGCAGCAGCGCTGGAGCACGCCTGTCACACCGCGCGCCGCGCCGGGCGGGGTGTTCCCGAGGAAGCGGACGCTGCAGCCGGCCGCCGGGCTGGTGGCGCGGCGGCATGTGTCTTGCTGAATCCTGACCCACGACCGACCACCAGCCGGCCGGCCAGCGGCCAGCCCGGCGACGACGACGACAACAACGAGGACATCACAGCCATGCCCCATCTTGCCGCAATGCCGGCGCCAGCCCGGCGGCCGCGCGCCGGCCTGCGCCCATGAAGATCGTGATCCTGCGCGGCGGCCAGGCGCTGCGCCGCCGCCGCGACGCCGCCGGCCCCGGCACCTCCACCCGCGAGCGTGGCGTGCTGGCCCTGGGCAATGGCAGCGGCCGCTGGGTGCTGGTGAACATGTCGCCCGGCGTGGCGCACCAGCTCGACAGCGACCTGCGCCTGGACAGCCACCTGGGCCTGCCCGAGCCCGAGGTGCGCGCCGTGGTGCTGACCGACGCCCAGGTCGACCATGTCGGCGGCCTGCTCAGCCTGCGCGACGGCGCGCCGATCGACCTCTACGCCACGCCGGCGGTCTTCGAGCAGCTGACCACCGCCCTGCCGGTGCTGCCGGTGCTGCAGCACTACTGCGGCGTGCACTGGCGCGTGGTGCCGGTGGCCGGTGACCGGCGCGTGGCGGCCTTCCGCGTCGAGGGCATGCCGACGCTGGAGTTCACCGCCGTGGCCACCCAGGTGCCGCTGCCGCCGCACCTGGCGCACCAGGCCGCGGGCGAGCAGCCGCAGGTGGGCGACAGCATCGCGCTGGCGGTGCGCGACCTGGCCACCGGCCAACGCGTGTTCTGCGCGCCGGGCCTGGCCCAGATCGGCGCCACCGAATTCGACTGGATGCGCGAGGCCGACTGCCTGCTGCTGGACAACCTGCCCGGCGACGCCGCCGCCGGCGCCGGCGGCCAGCCCTGGCTGGACCTGCTGCGCGGCATGCCGGCGCGGCACAAGGTGCTGTTTGCCGACCAGCCCGCCGCCACCCGCGACGGCTGGGCCGAACAGGGCATCGCCCTGGCCTACGATGGCATGGAGATCGAGCTGTGACACGGTGGCCCCGGACATTCCGCAGGTTTGCGGCGGGCAAGTCAGCGGCTACAACCGCAGCCCGATGACCGCCTCCACCACCGCCGGCCCGCGCCTGCAGATCGACCAGCTGGGCAAGCGCTACGGCCCGCGTGCCGCGCTGGACGGCCTGTCGCTCACCCTGCAGCCCGGCTGCTTTGCCGCGCTGCTGGGGCCCAACGGGGCCGGCAAGAGCACGCTGTTCCAGGTGCTGACGGGGCTGTTCGCCGCCGATGCCGGCCAGGTCCAGGTCGACGGCCACGACCTGCGCACCCACGCAGTGGCCGCGCTGCGCCACATCGGCGTGGTGTTCCAGGCCATGTCGCTGGACCTGGACCTGAGCGTGGCGCGCAACCTGCGCTTCCATGCCGACCTGCATGGCCTGCCGCGGGCGGTGGCGGCGCAGCGCATCGCCGAAGACACCGCCGCCGCCGGCCTGGACAAGGACCTCGACCGCCCGGTGCGGGAACTGTCGGGCGGCAACCGCCGCAAGGTGGAGCTGGTGCGCGCCCTGCTGCACCGGCCCGGCCTGGTGCTGATGGACGAGCCCACCGTGGGCCTGGACCCGAAGAGCCGGCGCGAACTGCGCCAGCGCCTGCACGACGACGTGCGCACGCGCGCCAGCAGCGTGCTGTGGGCGACGCACCTGGTGGAAGAGGCCGAAGCCGCCGACCGCGTGCTGGTGCTGCACAAGGGCAAGCTGCTGGCCGACGGCACGCCCGCCGAGGTGGCCGCGACACTCGGCGGCGGCACGCTGGAAGAAGCCTTCATCCGCGCCACCGCCTGACCTGCGCCCGAGATCCGCCTGCATTCCGGAGACCCGCATGACCGCACCCCTGCTGCGCCGCGCCGCCCTGGCCGCCGCCCTGTCCACCGCCGTCCTGGCCCAGGCCCAGGGCGTGGCCTATGTCTCAAGCGAGAAGGACGACGCGCTGGCCATCGTCGACCTGAAGACGCTCAGCGTCACCGGCACCCTGCCCAGCTGCAAGCGCCCGCGCCACCTGCAGCGCATCGGCGACGGCAGCCGCATGCTGGTGGCCTGCACCGACAGCAACCGCGCCGACATCATCGACCTGGCCACGCGCAAGGTGGTCGGCCAGCTGCCGCTGGGTGACGAGCCGGAAGCCTTCGACGTGTCGCCCGACGGCAAGACCGTCTACGTGTCCAACGAGGACGCCGGCGCGCTGAGCTTCGTGGACGTGGCCAGCGGCAAGGTCACGCGCACGGTCGAGGTGGGCAAGGAGCCCGAGGGCGTCAAGGTGGCGGCCGACGGCAAGACGGTGTGGGTCACCTCCGAGGTGGCCAACCTGGTGCACGTGGTCGACACCGCCAGCGGCAAGGTGCTGAAGAACGTCAAGGTCGGCAAGCGCCCGCGCCGCTTCGCACTGACACCCGACGGCAGCCAGCTGTGGGTGACCAACGAGCTGGCGGCCAGCGTCACCGTGCTGTCGACGAAGGACTACAGCACCGTGGCGACGCTGGACTTCGAGGTCAAGGGCGCACGCAAGGCCGACATCACGCCCGTGGGCATCACGATGACCAGGGACGGCAAGCGCGCCTTCGTGGCGCTGGGCAAGGCCAACCACGTGGCCTTCGTCGACGTGGCCAGCCGCAAGGTGACCGACCTGGTGCTGGTGGGCAAGCGCCCCTGGAACGTGGCGCTGGACAAGGCCGAGCAGCGGCTCTACGTCGTCAACGGCCTGAGCGACGACATGACCGTGGTCGACGTGGCCGGCGCCAAGGCGCTCAAGAGCATTCCGGTGGGGCGCGTGCCGTACATGGCGCTGATCGCCGAATGAAGCGGTTCATTCCGCTCGGCCTGCTGCTGGCCCTGGGCGCGGCGCAGGCCGCCACCTTCAAGGCCACGCTGCTGGTGCGCGACGACGACCCGCGCCTGGAGCGCAGCCGCACCGAGCGCCCGGCACTGGGCCATCCCGGCGGGCCGGCAGCCCAGGGGCTGGACGTGGCGCTGAAGGAAGCCAAGCTGGAGCTGGACGCCGAGGGCGCGGCGATCACGCTGGAGACGGTGAAGGTGGGCAATGCCGCCGCCGCCCGCGACGCTGCCGCCCGGGCCGAGAAGGCCGGCGCCGCCGCCCTGCTGGCCGACCTGCCGGCCGACTGGCTGCTGGCCGCCGCCGACGCGGCCAAGGCCACGCCGCTGCTGAACATCGGCGAGTCTGCCGACCGCCTGCGCGAGGCCGACTGCCGGCCGAAGCTGGTCCACCTGCTGCCCAGCGAGCGCATGCGTGCCGACGCGCTGGCGCAGGTGCTGGCGCAGCGCCGCTGGAGCAACGTGCTGCTGCTCACCGGCCCGTCGCCCGACGACGCCGCCCGCAGCGCCACCGCGCAGGCCGCCATCAAGCGCTACGGCCTGAAGCTGGCGGCGAGCAAGCCGTTCAAGCTGTCGGCCGACCCGCGCGAGCGCGACCTGGCCAACCCGCTTCTGCTGACCGGCACGGCCGGCGGCCTGGCCTACGACGTGGTGTGGGTGGTCGACGGCGACGGCGAATTTGCCCGCACCCTGCCCTACCGCACCGCGCTGCCGCGGCCGGTGGTCGGCGATGCCGGCCTGGTGGCCCAGGCCTGGTCGCCGGCCTTCGAGCGCTACGGCGCGCCCCAGGTCAGCCGCCGCTTCGCCAAGGCCGCCGGTCGGCCGATGCAGGGCCACGACTGGGCGGGCTGGATGGCGGGCAAGGCGCTGGCCGCCGCTGCCGTGGCCGCACCGAAGGGGCCGCCAGCCGCCTTCCAGAAGGCGCTGGCCGAGGTCGAGATCGACGGCAGCAAGGGCGTGCCGCTGAGCTTCCGCGCCTGGGACGGCCAATTGCGCCAGCCGCTGCTGCTGGGCGACGGCCAGAGCGTGGTGGCGACCGCGCCGGTCGACGGCATCCTGCATCCGAAGAATGCGCTGGACACCTTGGGCGCCGATGCGCCCGAGAAGCTCTGCAAAACCCGATGAGACATGCGTTCCAGGCGCTGCGCGCCATCGTCGTCCGCGAACTGCTGAAGTTCGGGCGCCAATATGGCCGCCTCGTCTCGGCCCTGGTGCGCCCGCTGCTGTGGCTGGCGGTGTTCGCCGCGGGCTTCCGCAACGTGTTCGGCGTTGCGGTCAACGAGCCCTACGACACCTACATCCCCTACGACGTCTACATCGCGCCCGGCCTGGTCGGCATGGTGCTGCTGTTCAACGGCATGCAGAGCAGCCTGGCGATGGTCTACGACCGCGAGATGGGCCTGATGCGCCTGCTGCTGACCGCGCCGCTGCCACGCTGGTGGATCCTGTTCGCCAAGCTGACGGCAACTGCCGTGCTGAGCCTGGCGCAGGCGGCGGCCTTCGTGCTGGTGGCCTGGGCGCTGGGCACCACGCTGCCGGTGATCGGGCCGAACACGCTGCAGGTGCTGGCCGCCGCCGTGGCGTCGGCCCTGATGCTGGGCGCGCTGGGCCTGCTGCTCTCGGTGCACATCAAGCAGCTGGAGAACTTCGCCGGCACGATGAACTTCGTGATCTTCCCGATGTACTTCATGTCCACCGCGCTCTATCCGCTGTGGAAGCTGGAGGAGTCGGGCGCGGCCTGGGTCTGGCAGATCGCCCGCTTCAACCCCTTCACCCATGCGGTGGAATGGATGCGCTTTGCGCTCTACGGCAAGGACCCGGGCATCTCGCCCTGGATCGTGCTGGGCACGCTGGCGCTGTGCTTCTTCCTCGCCGCCTGGGGCTACGACCCGCAGCGCGGCTTTGGTCAACTCACCAAACGCGGCGGCTGAGCGGCATGGCCTTCTTCAACCGACCTCATCCGCATGCCCTGCCGCGCACGGCCGACCGCCAGCATGGCCTGAACATCGAGCCGATCTGGTTCGAGTGGCTGGCCCTGGGCGGCATGCTGCTGTTCGGCAGCTGGCTGCTGGGCATGCGCGGCGTGTGGGCGCTGCTGCTGGCTAGCGACCCGACCGGCATCACCCTGGTGATCATCGTGGTGTTCTTCGCCAGCACGCTGTGGTGCGGCGCCCGGAGCCGCGAGCTGCAGCGCCAGCGCCGGCTGCTGGTCACGGCCGCCGGCGACGGCTGGGCCGCCGACTACCTGGCCGCGCTGCGCAGCAAGCCGGTGGACGTCGACGCGCCGCTGGACCTGCTGCTGGAGCAGGCCCAGGGCCCGCACCACACGGCCTGGTGGGTCAACGGCATCCAGCTCAAGCTGGGCCTGCTGGGCAAGGTGATCGGGTTCTCGGTGCTGGCGCTGCAGATCGGCAACATCCAGAGCTTCGACCCCAGCCAGAGCCAGGACCTGCTCAAGAGCCTGACCCAGGGCCTGGGCATCGCGCTGCTGACGACCATGGTGGGCCTGGTGGGCAACATCCTGCTGGGCTTGCAGCTGACGCGGCTGGACCGCTACGCCGACGCCTTCGTGTCGGATTGCCAGCGGGCCGGCCTGGCCATCGGCCAAGGCGCCAGGCCCTGAGCCATGCGCAGCCGCCGCCGCACCCGGGAAGCCGAGGTCGATCCCTTCTACGACATGTTGTTCAACATGTTGATCGCCTTCGTCTTCTGCTTCATCGTCGCCCTGCTGGCGATGAACCCGCGGGCGCTGAAGGCGGGCGACATTCCGGCCAAGGCCGAATACATCATCACGGTCAGCTGGCCCGACATGAACCCCAACGACATCGACGCCTGGGTGCAGGACCCGGGCGGCAACCTGGTGTGGTTCCGCGCCCGCGAGGCCGGCCTGATGCACCTGGACCGCGACGACCGCGGCCTGGCCAACGACAGCATCGTGGTCAACGGCAAGCAGGTGGTGAACCCGCTGAACCAGGAGGTGGTGACGCTGCGCGGCATCGCCCCGGGCGAGTACACCGTCAATGCCCACTACTACGACAGCAAGGACGGCAAGCCGGTGGACGTGACGGTGAGCATCGTCAAGGTGAACCCGCGCGCCGAGGTCGTGTACTACGGCCAGATCACGCTGGCGCGCAAGGGCGACGAAGGCACGGCCGCCCGCTTCACCCTGCTGCCCGACGGCAGCGTCACCAACATCAACACCCTGCCGAAGACGATCGTCGAGCGGATCTGAACCATGAGTCTTGCCCTGACCCTCTCGTTCGCGGCCCTGGTGCTGCTGTGTGCGCTGGCCCTGCTGTGGTCACGCTGGCCGGCGTGGATGAAGGCGCTGTTGCTGGCCGGCGTCACCGTGCTGTATTTCTGGGGCGACGACGTGGTGCACAACCTGTCGGGCTGGCCCACGCCCGACGCCCTGCCCGAGCGCTTCGCCCTGCTGGCGGTGGTGATCGAGGAGCCGACCAACAAGACCGCCGGCGCGCTGTACCTGTGGGTCAACGCCATCGACAAGGGCAAGCCGGTGCCGCAGCCGCGCGCCTACAGGCTGCCCTACACCAAGGACCTGCACGCCCTGCTCAACGAGAGCATGAAGAAGGCGCGCCAGGGCATCAGCCAGATGGGCACGACCGAGCCCAAGGCCGGCAAGCGCGGCATCGGCTGGCTGCGCCCCGGTGCGGATGAGCAGGCGGTGAAGATCCGCGACATGCCGGCCCCTCAGTTGCCCGAGAAATGAGCCCCCCTCCGAAGCGCCTTCGGCGCTCCCCCCCAGGGGGGCGCCGCCAGCGGCCCGGCGAAGCCGGTTCCGCGGCGACCGCTTGGCTGGTCGCATCCACCGCCGTGCTGGCTGCATGCTCCGGCCAGCCGGCCAGCACCTCCTACTTCCCGCTCGACGCCGGACACCGCTGGGTCTACGAGCAGGTCAGCGCCTGGGAGAACAACACCACCGAGCGTGAGCCGCTGGTGCTCACCACGCTGGGCAGCGAGGCCATCGAAGGGGGCAGCGCCTGGCGCCGCCGCAGCGACAGCGGCTTGGACTACTGGCTGCGTGCCGATGACACCGGCATCACCCGCGTGGCCAGCAAGACCGACCTGCAGGAGGCGCCCGAGCCCGACAAGCCGGCGCGCTACGTGCTGAAGATGCCGCTGGCCGTGGGCACCACCTGGCAGACGCCGGCCACCACCTACCTGCTGCGCCGCAATGCCGACTTTCCGCCCGAGATCCGCCACAGCCACAAGCCGGTGCCGATGACCTGGCGCATTGCCGCGCTGGGCGAGAAGCTGGCCACCCGCGCCGGCAGCTTCAGCGACTGCCTGCGCGTGGAAGGCACGGCGGTGATGCGCCTGTTCGCCGATCCGGTGGTGGGCTTCAAGGACATGCCGCTGACGACCACCGAGTGGTACTGCAAGGGCGTGGGCCTGGTGAAGGTGCAGCGCAGTGAGCCGGCCAACTCCACCTTCCTGACCGGCGGCACGATGACCCTGGAGCTGATCGAATGGAACTGAAACACCGCGGCGAACACCGCCGTGCGCTGATGGGCCTGCTCGGGGCCTTGGCCCTGGGCCCGGCCTGGGGCGCCGCGCTGGCGCAGGCGCCGCAGCGCTTTCCGCAGCGGCCGGTCACGCTGTGGCTGCCCTGGCCGGCCGGCGGCGCCACCGACCTCACCTTCCGCGTGCTGGCCGACGGCGCGGCGCGGCGCCTGGGCCAGAAGGTGCTGATCGAGAACCGCAGCGGCGCCGGCGGCACGCTGGCCATGCCGGTGCTGCAGCAGGCCGCACCCGACGGCTACACCCTGGCGCAGCTGCCGCAGACGGTGCTGCGCGCACCCTGGGTGCGCAAGGTGCTGTGGGACCCGATCCGCGACACCACGCCGATCCTGCAGCTGTCGGGCGTCACCTTCGGCATCGTGGTGCCGCAGGCCAGCCCGTTCAGGTCGCTGGACGACCTGTTCGCCCATGCAAAAGCGCATCCCAACGCGCTGAGCATCGCCACCAACGGTGCCGGCACCACGCCGCATGTGGTGATCGACGAGCTGTTCGGCAAGCGCAACCTGAGCTACATCCACGTGCCGTACAAGGGCACGGTCGAGCAGATGCTGGCCGTGGCTGCCGGCCAGGTGATGGTGGGCGTCAACAGCAACGGCTTTGCGCCCTTCGTCGACTCGGGCCAGCTGCGCCTGCTGGTCACCTTCGGCGAGCAGCGCACGAAACGCTGGCCCACGGTGCCCACGCTCAAGGAGCTGGGCCACCACATCGTCGCCATGTCGCCCTATGGCCTGGTGGGCCCGGCGGGCATGCCGGCCGACGTGGTGGCCACGCTGCACCAGGCGTTCCGCGGCGCGATGCTGGAGCCCGGCTTCATCGCCGAGCTGGCCAAGTACGACCAGGAACCGGCCTACCTGCCGCCCGAGGACTACGGCCGCGCCCTGCGCACGGCCTACGAGCACGAGCGGGTGGTGGTCGAGCGGCTGGGGCTGGCGGGCAAGGCGGATTGAGGCGCCTCAGGCCGTGCGGGACACCCAGGCTGGCGGCGGCACGGGCATCGTCGATCCCCGCCCCGTCTTAGGGTTGACTGGCGGCTTGGTCGCCGTCTTGCGCGCCGCCACGGCCGCGGCCAGAAACTCATGCCGCCGCTTGAAGCGATCCAGCGGCACACCCACCCAATTGGCAGCCTTCTTCATGGCCGCGGCGAAGCCGACAAGGTCGTTCTTCACCACCAGCGGCTGCAGGAACTTGCGCGATTCCGGGGTGTAGTCGCCGCGAAAGCGCAGATCAACCAGGATCTCGGCGATCGCCGGGTCCAGCTTCGCCCATTCAAAAGCGCCGTACTTGTCGACCAAGTCGACCTTGGCGCAGATGCGCTTCACGTCTGCCAGGATGGCCGCATAGGTGCGGTCAAACAGAAGCCGCTGCCCCAGCTTAGAGATTTCGAACTTCTCCAGCTTGTTGGTCACGACGAAGTCCTTTGCAGCCTGACCGGAAAGCTTGGCGGCCTTGGACAGGGTCTTTGCATCGGCCAGCAGCACATCGCAGGCGGACAGGTCTTCCAGGATGCCGGCCGGTTCGCGTTCCTTCATGTCGTAGCCCCGGCCCAGCGTCAGACCGGAACCATCTGTGGGCACATGCAGCTTGCGGCTGTGGAAGGTGCCTCCCTCGGTCCCTTCGCTGTTCCAGGTGACGAGTCCCACGGATGGCGTGGTGGCAGTTGCCAGGAATGAGGACGTTGCCATGTGTTCTCCCCGTTGTCATCGCACTCGATCGCGGCGGCGTACCGCACACGTCAAGGGTTGTCGACCAGATCCTGCAGGTCCGCGATGCGTTGCCGGTTCCGTTCGGTCAGACAGGACAGCCAGTAGGCCTGGAAGGCACTGCCGTTGCGCGACTCGAAAGTCCGCAACCGGCATTCGGCATCGCGGTATTGCGCAAAGGCGGCCTGCGCAGCCAGCAGCAGTTTCAGCTGTTCAGGTTCGTCGGACTCCAGCCGCTTGCGCAACCTGTCGATCAACTGCTGCTGCGCTGCCATCGACTGGTCGTGCAACCGGGTGCGACAGGCCAGCAGGGCGGCTTCATTCGCTGACCCGGCACAGGCGTCGACACGGCCGGACGGCTTGGCGGGCGCCGCCGCTGCACCGGGTGCGGCGACAGCCAGCAACGCCACGGCCGTCAGGCAGTGGGTTGCAGTCAGAAGGGTTTGGTGATGCATGTTCGTCAGTCGAGGGATCATGCCCAAGTCCGTGCAGGCAGTCCACCTACTACAGATGAGCGGTGCCGCCGCGACTGCCATGCCCGCGCCAGCCTGCCGGCGTCGTATCCGTCGCCCGGCCGGACACTCACAGGCTGTACCGCAGCCCCACGAACACGCTGCGCGGCGCCCCCGGCGCTTGGAAGGTCGAGTGCATCACCGGCCGGCTGCCGTCGGGGTAGACCTTCGACCCGAAGGGCCGGGCGACGAAGTTGCCGTTGGCGTCGAAGGCGGTGGCACCCAGTTGCGCCGCGGTGGCGTGGTCGCGGTCGAAC
>Ga0116180_1001597_pt1 | contig 18883 bp, 23 predicted proteins | sample AD_UKC073_MetaG_FD_89804 | JGI IMG/M metagenome (GOLD analysis project Ga0116180, IMG submission 89804) | Active sludge microbial communities of municipal wastewater-treating anaerobic digesters from USA - AD_UKC073_MetaG | ecosystem: Engineered > Bioreactor > Anaerobic > Digestate | place: USA...
GGGTGTAATACAGTAAATTCTCTGAATCCCACACCATTTTGATCTACATAATCAGCAATTTCTCCAGGATTACATTTCTTACGTCTAGTATAAAAAGGTTTAAATAATGGTTCAATCCCAGAAGTAGTTTGAGTTAATATACTAACACTTCCTGTAGGTGCTACTGTGGATATGCCTGAATTACGTCTACCAAAATTAATCATTCTACTCGCTTGTTCAGGATATTCCTTTAGTATAAATTGATACCAATCATTCCTCCCTTCTGTAGGATTAGTATCTGTTTCTTGAAAATTATTAAACTCAAGATTTTTATTATAGAAAGGGAAAGCACCTTTTAAAATTGCCATATCAATACTTGCATCTAACTCTGCTTTTAGTTTTATTGAAAAAACCTTTTCAGTCATTTCTTTAGAACCATAAGGCAAATTTAATGCTGCCATCATATCCCCATACGCAGTAATACCAGTACCTGTTCTCCTACCCTTTACAGCTATATCCCTAGTTTGCCACCATAGTTTAAATTCATCAGATTGTTTATTTAAAAAATCTTTAACATCAATATTTGAGTAATACTGTTCTAGCCAATCCTCATTAAGTTTATATAATATTCTATCAATAGCCTCTATTTCCAGAGATACTAACACATCTGCTAGTACTTGTGCTTGATAGAATATTTGATATGCAAAATCATCATCAATAAAAGATTCCTCTTTAAATGGATGATTTACGAGTGAATATAAGTTTGTTGCCAACAGTCGGCAACTGTCTCCCGATCCAAGCCCTAGTTCTCCACATGGATTTGTTGAAATAGGCTTGAGTTGGGGATATACACCTGTAGGATCATAATTTATTAGATGATCCCAATTGAAAATTCCAGGCTCAGCTGATAACCAGTTAGATTCTACAATAGTATCCCAAAGTTCTTTAGCTTTTACTCTTTTTACATATGTACTAGTTCCATCTGCATGTTTAACTAGTGTTAATTTATTGTATTCAAAAGTTGTAGGATATTCCTGATCAAATACTTTATCAACTGGCCATCTTAATAGATAATCAGTATCATTCTTAACTGCTTCAATAAAAGCATTATTAAGTTTAAGACTAATATTGGCACCAGTAACCTTACTAAGGTCTCTTTTAATAGTAGCAAAATCTGGGGAATCGGGGTGGTTTATATCCATGGACAGCATTAAAGCTCCACGTCTTCCCTCTTGTCCAACAACTTCTGTAATATGAGAAAATAAGCTCATGAAACTTACAGCTCCAGTAGATGTTTTAGCAGCATTATTAACACTACTACCATTAGGACGTAAGTTACTGATATCCAAGCCCACACCTCCTCTTCTTTTATATATTTGAGCCATATCTCTAGCAGTATTCATAATACTTTCAATAGAATCTTCTGGAGATTGTATCACAAAACAATTAGAATATGAAACTGGTGCTCCTGTACCTACACCCCCCATTACAGAACCTTGAGGTACAATATATTCAAAGTTTTTAAATAAAGATTTAATATAAATAACTACATCTTCTAATGTATTACTTTCCCGTAGATTGGTAAAGAAATATTCCCCAAATTTACTAAGATATTTAATAGGGTGAGAAGTACATTCTATATAACCATACTCACGCCATAATACTCTAGCAAATTCTTTAGCTAATCTATCATGCATTTCGTCAGGAGTTTCTTTACCATTTAAAGAGTATTTACTTAAAAATACATCTGTAGCTAACTCATCTCCTTTAAAATACTCTAATACTTGTTCTCTAATCATATTATATTATATCCATTATTTTCTACTGTAGATTTCATATACCTAAAATCTTGCCTCTCTTTAAACCACCTAACCTCTTCTAGTAATTGATACCAAGGTTTATGTATCCTTCCCATGTAATCATAAAAAACATTTTGTTGGGGAGTAGAAGATTCTGGATGTATAAAAAACTGTGGATTTAAATTTAACTTATTAATAGGTAAAAACATGAAGTGTTTTATCTTAAAATCCTTAAAGTATTCATCTTGTGCACATATTTCTCTAAGTATATGTGAATACATTGTGGATTGTAAATCATAATACCAATCATAAAATGCTTTATCCCCAAAATCTTCCTCGTTGAAAGAGGTTGTCTTTAAATCTATAGGAGTAATTATCTTATTCTCGTAATCTACATGTATAATATCAAACATACATTTAATAGTATCTTCTTCTAAAAGACTATACTCCCAATCTTTAGGAGAATACTTGTTAATAAGATATTCAGAATCTACTCTTTCTAGGAGGAAACTCATCTTGAATTTTAATTGGTAGTATATTTTACTATTCTCTGACTCTTCAAACAACCATCTAGTATATTGATTATTCTTAATCTCATCAACACAAGCCAATGCTAAAGCGTAATCATCTTGATGAATAAGTTCTTTACCATTTTTAGTAAGAGTTAGTAGATTATAGTATTCTTCCCCAGATTCTATGATCTTCTTGATCTTAGTTTCAGGTCTCCAATTATCCCCACCATAACCATGTTCATTAATAATCATGAGCATGGCTTCTGGAAAATTCTTACTAAATTGCCGAAGAGACTCTTCTATATTTTCATTAAGAGCTTTTTCCCATAAGGAATCTATAATATTTCTAATTTGATCCGAAGGTCTTAAATAGTTAGCTACTATATAAAAATTCTCAAAGTTTTCCTTATCTGTTAATAATGTATCTACAGCACTACCATGACGTAATGATGCAGAACTAATTTTAAGACCTTCTAGAGCCTCTTTAAGACCTTTAATACCTCTCTTGGCATAACTACTCAACGTTGAATAAGATATTGCAGGATCTGCCCTGTAAGTAGGCTCATCTACTTGCCAAGATATATCACATAACTCTTTTTTAATTATCTTCTCCATAAATATAATTTACATATTCTTGCACCTTGTCTAAAACTATTATAATATCTGCATAATATTTAGTTCTATCAGGCTTTTTCTTCTTATCTTCCCTTATTAAAATAGATTCTAATAAAAGCTGAGTATCTAAATACTTGCCATCTAACCAATATTTTATGGCTATATCTAAATCTTTTTTAAAATCTTCTTCAAGAGCTTTTTTAAGTAGGGGAATTATCTCTATTGACATTTAAAATTAATTTAATTTGTTCAATACTTTCCTTAATTTGTTTAACTGTTTTAGGCTCAAAGAAATAGGCTTCTTTAATGGTATTATCATCTTCTAGTTTTTTAAAAAACATTCTTCTCTTGTAAGGATACACATCATTAGCTCTGCCTTTAGTTTCAATAAAGATAGGAGTATCATCAATGCTTTTAATTACAAAATCAGGAGTGTACTTTACAGCCGTTAGCTTCAATTTCTCTCCCTTTTTATTAAAATATTGATGATACCCTCTATTTTTAACTTTAGATTCAATAAAATTTACTTTATTTAATCGTACCCCAGGAAATACCTCATAAGTATTTGAGTTATATTCAAATTCAATACCCGCAGATTTTAATTCCCTGTAACATGCAGCCTCTAAATGACTATCAAAAGTAATACCCTCTAAAACCTTTTTCTTAGCTCCCCGTATCTTTTTATTCATTTAACCATTTAATTTCGGTATTGTAAAGTTTATTCAATATACGATTAGCTTCTACAAAACCCTCAAACTCCCAAGCAATTCTTTTTCTAACAGCATATGCAGGATGTTCGTATTCAAATATATAATTATACTTACCTATAAAAGATTTAAATTGTTTAGCATCTCCTCCTAATAAGAAATATATAATACCTGTATTAGTATCTGATATATTTATTAAAAGTTCCTTGATGAAATTATACCAAATATTACTATGACTTCCTGGAAGATGTTCAACCACTGTTAAAGCACTATTCAAAAGTAAAACACCTTGCTTGGCCCAAGTTTCAAGAGTGTAATCAAACTGATAATCATAGGGATCTCCTAATGGCATATCTAAATAATTCTCTTGATAAAAGTTAGAATATATATTTTCTCTAATAACTTCTAAACTAGGGCTTATAGGATTTACACCTGGGGGATTGGCAAAGGCCAATCCTGTTGCATACCCCTTTTGAGGATATGGATCCATCCCAAGTATTATTATCTTTAAATCTTTTAAGGAAGTTGTTTTAAATGCTTTGAATACATTACTTTTCTCTGGAAATACTATTTTGTTAGAATATTCTTCTTGTAAAGTATTTAATAGAGGAATTAAAGTACTATCTTTAATAAATACGTTATAATCACCTAATAAATTCTGCTTTAAACTCATCTAAATTTTCTAATATAATATCATTATATGAATCAACGCTTCTTGAAGAATCCACAATTGTACTTCCCCAAATACCTAAATCATTTTTAATATGCTGTTTTATAGCATATCCCATGAAATAAGGCATTATCTTTTTGGTGATATTATTAAACATGAAGGGTTGATTTTTTATGAAATCTTCAGAAAATATAACTCTATTATAATATACATCCACGTATTCCATTTTTAGAATACTTCTTCCCCTATCAAAATCATATTTATCACTAACATTATCAAAAGTAACTAATACTAATGGATTATAATTTTCATCTGTTATAATACCTTTACCAATAAAATAAAAATAATCTTTCAATTGTAATATTGTTAAATGCGGTATATTAGTACCATATTTAAAAGTGTCTAATAACTTTTTACTAAAAGCCTTGTAAGACACATCAGTACTTTTAAATACTGTTATGATAAATTTTTCCATACCATGATCAGCAAAATGTACTTCCTTATCTACAAAAATAGGTATTTTAATATCTGGTAATACTATTACATTTTTACCTGATGGTATCCTATTTCCATAATTTCTAACAGAATTAGTATTATAAGGATATAAATTTACTGGAAGTTGGTTAAGACTAATATCAGTAATACTAGTATTTAAAATCATATGTATTAACTATTGAATTATACTCCATAAACCAAGGTATTCTCTTTGGAAAATTGTCAGGAGATAGATTACTACAAAAATTAGTAAAATATGTAGTTATATAAGTACCTAACATGGCTGCAATGTGGGATGTTTGTCTAAAAGTACAATCAGTCTCATCAGCATCTTTATCTTCAAATAACCAATTCCTTTCATACTCACCTTGAACATATGTATCATTACCTTGTATACAAAATAATTGAAACATATCGGCTGTTAATCTTCCATCAATAAACAGATACTCGTGAGATTCTTCTGGTATAATAGACTCTTTCCATTTATTATAAAATAATTTTCTAGCACCCATGTTATCAAAACCACATATCATTATTTTACTAGTACTACATCTCTCGGTGTATTTACTATTAAAAGCATAAGACTTAGTATAATTACTAAAATCTATTGCTATCGAGGCAGCTTCTTCTACTTTAAATCTACCTAAACTATTAATTCTAAAAGCTTGTCCAGATAAATTATGTTCCTCAAAACGATCATCATCATATAAAGTTATTGTTTTAGGTCCTAATCTGGAGAGAAATAAACTTACCCAACTACCTATACCCCCTAATCCTGCTAAAATAACATTCTGCTCTTGCACAATCTCAAACCAATCAGCTCCCTTGAATCTATTATATTGTGCAGATATTTGAGTTTCTTCTGTAATATCTTCTATAGATTCTTCAACAGGAGTTTCAATAGGAACTTCGTTATTATTATCTAAAGAAATGAAAGCATTAGTTGGGAAATTAACAGCATCTTCAACATCTTCCTCTATATCTTCCTCTATATCTTCCACATCTTCCACTAATACTGCTTCTTCTATATCTTGATTATTATCTACTTCTAAAATATCTACAGTACTATGGCTATTAAAATTTGGTTCCACTATATCATAAGATACTGTAATATTATCTCCCTCATCAATTTCTTGTGGAAATAATCTACGAAGCTCTTCTTGCATATCAGGATCAAATGCTGAAATATCCATAATTAACAATTTGTTTTATTATAATCATCCATAATATTAAGGACATCTTCATCCTCAGGAAGGGCTTCATATACAAAACTCTCTGTATCTACAAGCTCTTCTAAGTAACCATCCCTAGTGGATTCTATAACCTCAAACACAAGCCTACTTAAATCCTTATTATTATGAATACCTATAATTTTTAACACTTGGTAAGCAGAATCTAAGATATCTATTATATCTTCTTCTCGATATATCTCCAGGTAATCCAACAATAAATCCATAGAACACTCTAGCATATTAGCATATAAACTCCTATCTATAGTCTTAGGTACTGATCTCATGGCAGCCATTAAATTTTCTTTAAGACTATATGTTTTTATAGGGGTATAAAAGAAGTTTTGAGAAGCTAAGCAGCATATAAAAGTTTGTACTTTATTATCAGGACGATCTACATCATCTACCACATTAAAAGCTGTGGGAGTCTTAAACAGTTCTCCTTGAAGAGGGTGCGTAGTATTAATTACTGGACTATTAAAAGATTGTTTAGTAGCATTTGTTTTTAAATCTTCTACAGCCTCTTTAAATTCTTTATCTACTATTTCCTTACCCTCTTTAATAATATCACAATCATACACCCAAATTTCTTTTTCTTTATAGACCTTGGTTATTTTAGAATTATTATTAATTTTCTTATTAGTATAATCTATATCTTGATAACTAGTTGTACTAATAATTTCAGTATTGTTGGTTATATCGGATTCAGTATATACTGCTAATTTAGCCACTATATCCATTCTATTATTAACAATAACACTAAGAAACTTTTTATATAAAGGGGCTTGCTCTTGTAATGTTGCAGTATCTGTCCCACTAAAAAATACTCCCATGTTATTGTGAGAATGTATTAACCCCATTTGATGATCCATTAATGATGGATTTCTAGCTATATAAGCTGCAAAATCAGGAGAGTATTCAAATTCTGTATAACTAGTACTACCCAAGTCTAAAGGATAAAAATCAAAAGCTTTTATTTCTATTAAATTAGGCTTCTTTAAAGAGCCTTTAATATCATAAAACAACACTCCACTCCATTCTTTGGTAGGAAATTCCCCACAAATATATCTTATCTTATTGATCATACCCTCGGTAACTGTTAATTTAATATTACCCTCTGTTTTATTAACTATTGGTATTGGTAGTTCCTTGGGTTTCACTATTGTAGATGTATTATTATCCTTAACAGGATTTTTAGAATTATTATAATTCTGATTTTGAAAAACTGTTTTCTGCATTGTTTAAATTTATTAGCATTTCCAATCTATTTATTAGGTAGTAAAGTATTTCTGGATTAATACAAAAATCTTCAACTTCTTTAGTAATTGTCTTATGTATTTTTAATTTTACATCACGTCCTTTAAAATTAAATAGAGTCTGACCCTCATACCTTTCAATAGGTCTAGAATTACCTGCAGTCCTCCTTTTATAATATACCCTATTTAAAGAATCTTTATACATTAACATATTAGTAAAAGTACCATCAAAATTATTTGTATTTTCTTGATAATAAGAAAATAATATTTTCTGTAACTCCCACTCATCAAACAATATACTATATTTGGGTGTACCATCCTTAACTGTTGGTATTAAAAAAGCATGCTCTTTAATATGTTCCAAAAAATCAGTTTCTTTTACTATATGTTCCAGAACTCGTCTCTCATAGTGTATTAACTCTTTAGGGTATCTATTTGGAGATATATTATAATTCCCTTCTTTACCAATATCTCGGATATACTTGTATGGCACACCTTCTAAAGATTCCCATTTTAGAAAATCATCTATTAATATAAGAAATTGTACTATTTCTAATTCTGAAAAAGTCTCCAATGTTGCATTCTGTAAAACTGCTATAGTAGAATTTATAGGTCCCCCTCCTAAACAGGGCGTACTAAAGGAATATATTGCCTCTGGAAAAAAACCGTTAGTATGAGAATGCTTATAATTACTATACCATTCTTGATCAGAATAAGAACCCCTGTTTATTTTAAAAGAGCGATATAATCCCCCAAAATAATCAAAAGAAAATTTAACATATAAATCCGTAATTACATGTGTTTTTTTAGTACTATTAGTAATTACTATTTCTGGGTAGTATACTATAAATTCTTTGGTTAAATCATGTACTGGAATATATTGTTCTTCTACTAAAAAATGATCATTAGATATTATATCCTCTATATTTACATTATAGTGCGTATTCAAATACTTTAAATACCTTTCAAACCATTCAAACTCTTTTATAGTATTAAAATTATCTAGTGGAAAACCATCAAAAGAGCTATTAGAAATAGATACTTTATCCTCACCATACCTATTTATAATAATATCTTCTATAATATATAAAGGGGGGATAATATACTCCCCCCTATCTAATTTTTCTTTATAAATAGAATATAGATTATTTATTCTACTATTATCCATTACCACTGTTTAGTAAATTTTTCTACCAAAGCTTCCAATTCTTCTGTTGAGGGGGCTTCCGTACTGCCCAAAGAAATAATAGAGTTTTGTAACAAAGTTACCCCATACCATATATATTTCAATGCTTCATTATAAACATTTTGATTTACTTCAGTGGTAGGTACTTTAAAATCTCCAGATTCTAATTTAGAACGTACTTCTTCAAATTTAGCAGTATCTGCTGGAGATTCATGAGATACTTGCCATTCTTTTAGTAAATCTCGCATAACATCAGTTTTCATTTGGGTATAATTACCAAAATGAGCACGTGCTTCCGCAGATTGTTCACCATGATACAAGGCTTTCACTGCTGCCTTTAATTCTGCATATGAAGCATTTTGTACGTCAATACTTCCAGACTTAGGACGTGCGTTAGGAGTTATAACAATGATTAAATCATTGGTTAATTGTCCCCTCTTTTGGATGTTAACAGGAAGTATTGCATCATCATTCACTAAATCTAATTGTGTATTACCTTCTATGACACGTGTATTAGATAAATTAAATCCTTGGGCTATTAGTTCCTCTTTTAATTGCCCATAAGTGACAGCGTTTGACTGAAAATCTCTACGACCTACTCCTGGTTGAAATGCTGAAATGTTCCTTTGAACTCCTGCTACTACAATGTTATTTTCTAAATTCATAATTACTTTTTTAATAATTGGTTTAATACTTGTTTAAAAATTTTATATCCATGATTATAATATAAATCACTTGGATCTTTTGACTGAAAAAACTCTGGTATTTCTATTCTTTTAAAATTATACAATTCTGATAATTGTATAGAAAAGTCTCTACCATAATTCTTTTCTTTGTCATAATCATTATCGTACAAGCACCATATAGTTTTAAACTTATCTTTAAGCTGTTGTACGACATGAGGTTTTGGGAATGTTGTTTCTGATTGTAAAGCTACAGAAGGTATTCCCGTGTTTGCCCATAGACATAGGGCATCTTTTCTAGATGATGTGATTATTAAATCTTCGGATTCACTATTAAAGGCTTGTGTCCACAAGTCCCACACCGATGAATCATGATTATTTAACCACTTCCAAGTTTTTGAGTATGGTTGATAAATTTTTAATGTTGGATTATTGTCTTTAAATTCAACATAACAATAAGCATATTTATCAGAAGTAAAACAATCTTCTCCTAAAAATATATGACTAATTGGGTAGATATTACCAAATTCAAGCCAATGCTTATTTATACCAAATTTAAGCCAGAAATCCAAATCATATTCTTTCCATTCTCGTACCTTAACTTTTAATTCTTTAGTAGTTTTATTACGCCCTTTATTTCTTTGGCTTTTAGGACGTTCACTTTTTACTGTAAATTTATCTATTGATTTAATAGAATCCAAGTTATTCACTATTTCATCTATTACATCAAAAGCTTCATTTTTATGTAAAAGTTCTTTTAAAAACCCTATTAAATTAAATGAACGATTATTACCAAAATCCTTAAAGTGTATTCTACCAGAATCTGAGTAGAACACACTAAAGGATGGATGGTTATCTTCCCTTAAAGGACTATTTATTACACAAGGAATAGTGGTAATACCTGAAAAATATTCTAAGATACTTTCCTCCGATACTACATCTAACACATCCTTATAGGAAAGACTTGTTCTTCCTTGTGCAAACATATTATTTAATTAATGAATCCTGCAAATGGATCTACTTCTGGAGCTTTACCAAAGGGATCTTCAGTACCTCCTGGCTGGAAAGTTGTTGGAGAAACTTCATATTTTTGGAATTTAAAAGGCATTTTACCAAATTCAGTACTTCCATAACCTCCATTATCCATAATATCCTGAAGTTCTTTAGCTACTCTCTTGTAGTCTCTAGTTGCAAACCTGATGGGAATTCTAGTACATACATCTTGAAATTCTTTATTATCAGCAGTTGTTCTAACCCCTAAAAGAAGCTTAATTTGATTATTTGGCTGATATTTAATTGCATCTTTCACAGGTGTTACATCCCCACTAAGGATTTTATTCATATCTGATATAGAGAATTGTGCCAATGCAGCTTTCAAGTCTTCCCCAGTTTTATTAACCCAAGTTTTAGTATCACTATCATACTTTCTAGAATTAGGGATATTAACAAAAGTTTTAATGAAATTAATTAAACCTTCTTCACCCACGTAAGCAGGTCTCATACCTTCTGTTAAATAACCATTCTTAATCATGTACTCTGGAAGTTCTTTAGTTTTCCACTGCTCAGAAGTCAACCATCCAGTATCGCCATAAGCATTGATTACTTGAACTTTAGTTTTATCACTATTCATCATCAGCTCATTCTTGAGAAGATATGAACATCTAGTAATAAAGTTCAAAGGTTTCCCGTCTTTAGATAGATGAGCAACCTCATCATGTTCTCCATTTACTTTAACAAAGAATGTTACAAATACTCCTTTGGCTTCCCCCTCTTTATTATATTCATATTTAGGGGGGTTTTGATCATAGTCTCTATTAGGAAACCATTCTTTAAGTTGTTCTACTCCAGGATTTACACCCAAGACATAGAATGGTGCAATACCGATGTACTTATCAAAACTACCAACTTCTTTTGATTCTGATCCTTGACCAAAAGTACTATTAACTACTGCTAATTTGTTATTAATTTTTTTACTCATAAAAATTTAAAAATATATTTATTTAATATGGAAAATCTTCTTGTGTAGTAAAAGAACCAGTCCCTACTTGAGTAAATGGGGAAACATCTACTGTCCCCCCTTCATCAAATATCTCTAGAAAATCAGATTCAGGAACAGTACTTACCGTATCCTCTTCACTAACTATTGTGGATTCTTCCCCCACCTCCTCTACTATCTCAGATTCTTTAGCTTTCAATTCTGCAATTATTTTATAAAAACCTTCATTTGCTTTCTCTAACTCTTGAATTTTTAAGATAGTTTCCTCTGTTTGTTTCTTTAATTTCTCTTTTAACGCTTTAATTTTCTTCTCGTTAGGCCTAACACAAGCCTCTAATCTCTTTAAATTAGCCTGTTCAAATTTATCCAATGCCATAATTTTAATATTTTAATGTATTATTATACCTTTTCTATGACAAGATCTACAAACCTCACCCCACTCATTCTTACTCGTAGAATCTGGGGTCACATAAGTACCCATAGCGTAAAAACTATAAGGAACTCTTCCTTTACCAAGACATACAGGGCATTTTGATACCCTAGAAGTACTTACATGATCATCTTTAATATTTGGAGTCATATTCTAAATTTATATATTTAGCACTAAAACTACTGTCTGGAGATCTTAGAACTATGCCCTCTATTACTCTACCTTTAGAAGATTCTTCTTTGAAGATATTTTCACGTAATCTTACTATCTCCGATTTATATCTAAATTTACGTTGAAAATATTTATGACATCTTTCAAATCCTAAACGGGATATTATATCATTAAAACCCTCTTCATCCATTCGGATAGCAATATCTCCTTCAAATGTATCAGCACCATAAAATTTAATATGAGTATCTTCTGTAGAATTGGGATTATTTTTATTACCAGAACCTTTAGATTCTTTACCTACTAATTCCCCCCTAAGAGCAATACTTTCACCATAAATTTCACAAGTTTCTATTAATTTATTCAGGTAAGGAGTTCCTACTTTTATGAATAGATTATCATTAGGTTGTTCTTTCCATACTTTAGTATCTACTCTTTTACCAAACCATGTCTTAATAGTTTCCCATAAAGTCATTTTCCTATCACCAATTATTACCATTTTAGTGGGGCTTATTTCAAGATTTCTAGAACATATACCATTAGTTCTAGTACCATCTGCATTAAGCTTACTATAAATGGTTATACTACTACCATCGACTTTTTGAGTACCTATAAGAGTTATAGGATATTCTATATCATTCCATAAGTTATTGATATTAATTTCGTCTGTTTTATACATTCCTTCTGGAAATTTACGAGACCCTTCTAAATTATTAGAAAAAGTTTTAGGAGAATACTTAGTAATTCCTAATTGTTTATCTAAATCTTCAGAAGTGATATCAATATTCCTATACATCAACTCTTTAATAATATCTCCATTTAATGGCATTAGTATTCCATAAGAATATACTGGTTTACCATCTCCCGTATGTAAGTTAAATTTAACTGCTTTAATCCTACCATCTTTACCTAATTTACTCTTTTTAGGATCCCCTCCAGGAGAGTGAAATTCTGAAAATAGATTACTATTAGGTAAACAATAATCAGGTTCTATAAATAGTCCTTGATCTCCTTCTTTAAAAGTGTTGATACCAGTCACTATTCTATTACCCACTTCTGCTAATTCTACTAAAGTAATATTATTAGCAGCATCTTCACCCTTGAATAAAGGGATTTTTTTTGAAATTGTTACAATTCTACATGCACCCATTATATGAATTTTAAAAGATAAATATTAAATTTCCTTCTTTATTAAAAACTCTGACTATATTAAATTCTCTTAATTTAATATCTATAATATAATGTGCCAATTGTGAAAATAAGTTTACTCCTGATTGTAAAGACTTGTCTCTTACAGCTTGTAAAAATACCTCTATCTCTAAATCTTCCTTACCTTTCTCATGGCAATACGTTCTTACCAAATCTACCTGGTGAGTGTAACTATAAAAATTACTTAAACAGTTTATTACTTGTTCTCTAGACACCATAATACTCCCTAATAGTACTATCTACTAATTTTAGTGAATTAGGTATTAGAAACTCACTAAACATTCCTAAAGGAGATTTTCCTGTACTACGATTAGCTTGAGTCTCAAATTTATACTCATGCTTACCAGCCTCTCCCCTATTTACTGATGCAAATAGTACTATAGGTAATTTAGTTTCTAAACGTATCTTTTCTAACTTACGACCATTAGTTACAAGACACTTGGATTCATTACCATCAGTGTCTGTGAATGTACTAACATGTCCCCCAAGGTAAACTACCATATCAGGACGTAATTCAGTATTTGCAAAGTTAATGAACTCATACACTTCTTGTGCAAGATCAACCCATTTATCATAAGACTTTTTCTTAATATCATTCATTTCACGATCCAACATTATCCCATTTATGGTATCAATAAATATGGATTTAATATTCTCATATTTATTAGCATGAGTACAAATGCTTTTAACCTTGGACATATCACTTTCCCAAAAGACATTTTTACCCCTCACCCAACCATTAATTTCTGGTTTTGGGAAAGGTAAACTCTTTCTATCAGCATTAATAACTACTGTAGAACTTGGATCCATACCTTGGTATGTTTCTTTAGTACCTTTAACTAAATCATCTAACGATATAGTACCATCAGGATTAACTACTAATGATGTGGTCTTACCTTGACCACTCTCTGCAAAAATTCCAACTGTAATTGCCACTTTTATTTAATTTTAATATTTTTAAAAAAACTGCCGAAGAAACTCAGTACCACGAATGCTGCCACTGATTGTAAGAATGTTAAACATGGCAGATGTGGTATTAACCATAATACTAAATAATTCCACACTAGAAAAAACACACCTCCTGATATAGCTAATGTTATAGTGCTAATTACTAATATTAATGGAAGCATCACCATCCAATTTTTAAACCCTAAATTTTTAAATTTGTTTAAATCCATTTAATTATTGTTTTGTGCTATTTGTGCTAGCTGTTTATATGTTATTAAATTTTTCTCGTCTGTAGGTACAGGTAATTCACTAAAGAAATTTACTGCACCATCAAAATATAATGGACATACTGCCCCTGAAGAACCGCTCCTATTAAGTACTACTTCAAGAAATCTAATATGATCATTAAAATCTCTTATATTGTACCCTTCCCATTGGGCTTTCTTAAATCTATAAGGACTAAAAATACCTAACATAACATTTAAATCATTTTTAGTACTTTTGTTCTCTGCTAAGTTAGCTGGGGAAGGAGCTAATCTGTCTAATTTAAAAGACTCATTATCTTGGGCTGTAGCAGATTGTTGTTGAATATTAACTATTGTAAATTTATAAATATTTCTCAATCTCACACAATAATTACTACTAAACCTTCCAATAGTTTCTCTTAAATCTTCTCCCTTTTCAGTAGATAGTAGAGATAAATGGTCTGTAATAACTATCCAGTACTCTTCCTTATCATCTTTAATAAATTCATCTATTACTTGTCTCTTCTCTACCTTCTGTTCACCAGTTATAGGGTCTTTAATCTGCCAATCCATGTTCTTATAAGTGTATCTTCCCCTGGATTCTGCAAACCTAATACATTCCTTGTTAATGCCTGTAGGATTACCTATTGATTCATAGAATATAACATTATCTTCCACGAAATCGAAGAACCTACTATATTCTTGAGATTCTAATAATCCAAGCACTTCAGAACTTAGTGGGGATTCTGAATTTAAAGAATTTAATATTTTAGTATCAATGCGTATCTTTCCATGTGAGTGCATGTATAACCAAAAACAAGTCATTTGATCGTATTTTTCAGCTTTAGACATCTCTAAACTAAAATATAAAATCTTTAACTTTAATTTATCAGGATTATTAAAAGCATACATTAATGGGTGTAACATGAATAGGAAGTCACTTATTTGTGATTTTCCAGATTTCTCGTTACCACTAACCAAATAATATTTTCCTTGCTCTATTCCTGGAAACTCACTTCTAAATCTTACAAATGGGGAAGGGATACAATTTATATTACCACTTAAAACATTCTCTCTATTCTCTTTGTATTCTTTAATCCTCTTTTTATAAAACTTATCATCCATTTATATCAACCTAGTAGTTTTAAGAGTACCATCCTCATCTTTACTGTCCATATTTTCTATGAAAGTGAGAAGATCATACTCTATATTACCATCCATTCTCTTTTTGCTTATGAAGTATTTTAGAGTCTTCATTAAGCGTGTATCCCCCTGAAAAGAATCTATATAATTCTTAGTAGCTTGTATCACTACATCATTAGGGTAATCACCAACTTTTTTAAAGAAGTTGATTAATCTATCTCTTATTTCAGGAAAATTACCTCTCCAATAATTATTAGTACCAGGTTTTTTACCTTTAGGATAAAGATTCTGAAGCTCTTTAGCTAGTTCATCAATTCTATCTTTCTCTGATTTAGGAGTATTTTGACTCTTTATAAGAATCTCATTTAAAACTTTAACTCCTGAATGTGTGAGAAAGTGTTTACCAGTACTAATATTTTGAGAAATTAAAAATTTAGTATTTAGTAATTCATCTAATTCTTCATTACTAATTTCGTTTGCTAAAGATAACATATAGAAAAACTGTCCTTTACTAAGTTTCAGTTTTTCTATCATCTTGTTATCGATCGTTATTTTCATCTAACACAAAATATCTAAAATTCTCAATAGTACTTACATAATTAGAATCAATACCTTCAAGAATGTTATGTAAGTATTCCTCATCTCTAGTCCCCTTGTAATAAAATATATATTGTTGAGGACTCTCACTTCTTAAAATCCTACCTGATTTTTGGACAAAAGGCCTTTCTTTACCATCTAATTGCACTATAATACCTACTTCAATATCTTTCAAGTTCTGACCTTCTGTAAGCATTCCTACAGCAAATATATGATCAATTTTACCCTCTTGAAAATCTTTAAATATTGAGGCATTATCTTTGTTTTTAGAATGTATGGCTTTCCCACCTCCAAGCATATTAGCTTGTTCTATAGAAGCACAATAACATATATACCTCTTATCCTTTAAATAATTAAGTAAAGATTTTACATACTTGGTTTTAATTTCACCAAGAAATCTTTTTCTCTGAACACCTAATTGTAACAATTTATTTTTAGCCCAAGGTTGGTAAGTACTCATGAACTTATTTTTCCAATACTCTATATTATTAACATAGTATTGATGTTTCTGTTCTTGAGTACATTTAATAATAAGTCTTATATTGGGGAACATCTTTTTATTGCGTTTATAATCCCACATCCTATCATAGGTAGTAGTTACTTCTCGCAATAATTTCTTATTCCCCCACTCCTCCACTATGGTTTCTGTGACCCTATGTTTATCTAATTCCAAGGGTATTAAATAAATATCTGGTTCAGGTATAACTCCCCAACTAATAGCTTCTTTAAGAGTTATAGTAGACTTATACGTATTTTCCCAATATACTCCTGTTATATTTTGTATATTAAGAATATCCCTATACTCGAAAGTAGCAGATAATGCTATATATTTATCTGCCTTAATAGTTCTTAAAAAGTCTAACCTTAACTCACTTAGATGATGGGCCTCATCCATTATAAGTATATCCCATGTAGTATCTGTATAATTCTTCATAGAAGCATAACATTCTATTACTATTTCTATATTTGATAATAGATTAATATTGTACATGGAATAAAACTTATCAATTTCTGAGGCCCAATTTTCCTTATGATGGTTTTCAGCTACTAATAAAAGCACTTTTTTAGGAGCGTGTTTATGCAAGATTTTTAAAGCAGAAAAAGACTTACCCAAACCAGTACAATGTTCTAAAATAATAAGTTTTTTATCACTATTATCTACAACTATTTTCTGTATAGAGTCTTTAGTCTTCGGGAACATATTCATTTTGTTGTGTAACCTCTTCCCCATCCTTTGCTGTAAAATGGTCTACATATTCAAATATATCTAATAAATACTCTCTTTCATTTACAGACAATCTAGACTTCTTTTCCAATATCATCCTAATAAGAAAATCTATATTTTCCCAAGTGGTATGATCTTCAATCTCTTTATCTGTAAACTTGAATTTTCTAAAAGTATTAGTATCTTTGTCTGTAGCCATTCTATAAGAATCACCTTCTTTTACCCAAGGTACTGATTTTAGGAATTCTAAAATAATCTCTTTTAGTTTAGAAGCTGCTGGAGTAGAATCCCCTCTCTTATTATGATACTTCGCATTCTTTAAAAAGAATATAAAAGATTCTCCATAACTAGCAAATCTTTTAGGTTTTGGGGGTGCAAGAGGTTCTGTATGAACATAATTTAATTGTTTATTATCTCCCATTTAATAATTTATTTTATTAATTTATTCAAATACTCAGTATCTTCAGCATAATTATCATTAAGCATTTTAATATAGTCTTCTTTAGATAGGTTTTTACCACTATACACTTGATACAAGGCGTAGTCTATAACAGATTCTTTCCAGTTATTATAAACAGCATATCCTCTGTTACTACCAGATGCCATGTTAGGTCTTTTATTAGGCATTTTCATACCAAACATGTTATTGTTCTCTAGAAAGATACGTGATTTAAAATTACCACTCTCGATTCTAGCTTGTCTTAGTACTACTTCAGGATGTTGAATATTTAATTCAAGTATATAATTATATACACTATCCTCAAAAGATATCTCCTGAATAACCTGTTCTTTAGTAATTTCCTCAACTAGCTTATCACACATAGACTTACCTGCCATAACCCCTACCCAAAAAACTCCAATAAGCACACTTAATATAATTAATGCTCGCACAACTACTTTCTCTTTTTCAGTCATTTTATAATATTTATAATAAGGAGGATTTTACTCCTCCTTATTTATTAAAAACTTAATTATTTCAACTGGATTTATATCCAGAAATATCAAATATTTTAAAATCTCCTTTATTATTAAATCCCCAGTTTTCTTCGTGAATATCCAACCATTCCCAAGAAAATAATTTTTTAATTCTTCCTAATTCTCTTTGAAATATATATCTATTATGATAAAATTCTATTAAATTATTTAAATAAGAATTATATTTTGTACTATCTGGTTTTACCATATTATCCTTAATATATTTAATAGCCTCGTCTATAGAATATTCTTTAAATATAAAGTTATCTTTTCCATATATTCCCGCATCTGTAGCAGATGAAACATATCTTAGAAAAAGTTCATTAATCCTGAGTTCATATTTTTTTACATATTCTTTTAATATTACATATCCTATACATTTACCAGTATTAGTATATATTTCTATTATATCATAAACTTCACATAGGGATTGATATTTTTCTGAACTATTAAGTATCTTTCTCCAAAGTAATGCTTCATTATTATCAGTAGTAAATTTTATAGTACAAGGCTTACTTACACCAGTTTTTGTTATTTTATTATATTTAAAAGCTACCCCATAGTAGCCCTTACCTAAATAATCTAAACTTTGTAAACCTTCTATTTGAAAAAATATATGTTTTAATAAATCTTTTCTAATATCACTATATTGACTTCTTTGTATATTTAAAATATCTGTATCACTTAAAGGAAGTCTTAAAATATGGTAATCATATCCTCTCAATCCTTTAATATTATTATAATATAATTTTCTTATAAATAATATTATTGGTGTTATTAAAATATTTAATAATTTCATAGTTATAAAATTTCATA
>Ga0116180_1001600_pt1 | contig 18864 bp, 17 predicted proteins | sample AD_UKC073_MetaG_FD_89804 | JGI IMG/M metagenome (GOLD analysis project Ga0116180, IMG submission 89804) | Active sludge microbial communities of municipal wastewater-treating anaerobic digesters from USA - AD_UKC073_MetaG | ecosystem: Engineered > Bioreactor > Anaerobic > Digestate | place: USA...
AGAATCCAAGCTGTGCTCGTGACATATTATGTAAGCCAAGGTAGCTCGTGGATAAATATTGGGTTGACACCCATAACAGAGAATTGCTATAATTGCTCCAGGCAAAAGCAAATTCCTATCTTTTTAAATTCCTATCTTTTGCTCCAGGCAAAAGCAAATTCCTATCTTTCCATCCGCGCCGCCCGGTCCAGGTAACGGGGGTAATAGAGGTCCCGCGTGGCCCAATAGGCGGTGTCCAGGGCCCAGCCCACCCCTTCGATCCAGACCGGCTTATCGGTAACGCGGCGGGCCACCCGCTCCGAGGCCAGCACCACGGCGGCACCGCCGTCGGATACAGGGCTTACGTCCAGGCGGCTTACCGGGTAAGCCATCACCTCCGAGTTAAGGACGTCTTCCACGGTCACCTCTTCCTTGAACTGGGAAGCAGGGTGCTTCAACCCGTTCCTTTTGTTGTTGACCGCCACCAGGGCCATATCTTCCTTGGTATAACCGTAGCGCTGCATGTAGCGGTTCATTTCCAGGGCGAAGATCCACAGCAGGTTGGGCTGCAGCGGCCGCTCGGTGGTATGGACGAATATGGTCAGGAAAAAGCCCTGGGCGTGGGGCATGGCGCTGGACATCTTCTCTTCGCAGACCACCAGGCAGGTATCAAACTGGCCCGAGGCCACATGATACCAGCCGTGGATCACCGCTTGCACCCCGGTGGCCCCGCCCACGTAGACGCGCATGGTCGGCTTCTGCCAGCCGCCGCAGCCGTCAATCAGGTATTCGCCGTTCTGGTGGATCCCGTCAAAAGCGTCGGGGGCGGTGCCGTGGGCCACGCAGTCGATATCGGCCAGGCGCATCCCGCAGCTGTCCAGGGCGGTCCTGGCAGCTTCGAAAGCCAGCTCTTTCGGCGTTTCCAGCGCCCGGCGCACAAACTTGGTCATTCCCGCACCGACAATTGCCACTTTCCTCATCTTTATTCAACCCTCCCCTTGGCGGAATAATCAGCCTTCTTCACTGCTCAGAACCACGGCGACGCCCGTGGCGGTGGGGATCCCCCGCCAGGCGAAAGCCAGGCCCATTTTTACTCCGGGCAGCTGGCGCCGCCCCGCTTCGCCCCGCAGCTGCAGGACTACTTCCAGCAAGCGGTGCAGCCCGTTGGCCTCGTGCAGGTAGCCGACCCCCAGGCTGCCGCCGGAAACATTCACCGGGCACCCCCCCGCGGCGATAAAAAATCCCTGTTCCAGCAGCTTCCCCGCTTCGCCGCGGGCGCAGAACTGCAGCGCTTCCAGGTGCTGCAGCTCCTTGTAGGAGAAGGTGTCGTCTATCTCGGCAAAATCGATCTCCCGGCGCGGGGCGGTGATGCCGGCCATGGCGTATGCTTTTTCGCCGGCCAGGCGGGCGTAGTCGGCGGATCCCCAGCCCGCCAGGCGCGAATCCAGGTTCGGGGTGTCCGTGGCCCAGCCGATCCCGCGGATCCAGACGGACTTTTTGTTCAGCCGCCGCGCTTTTTCTTCCGAGGCCAGGAGCACCACTACCGCACCGTCCAGGTGGCCGCTGCAGTCCAGTTTCCCCAGGGGGGTGGACAGCGGCGGTCCCTCCAGCACGTCTTCCGTGGTGATCTTGGCGCCGTAGGCGGCAATGGGGTTGAAAAGGGCGTGATACTTGTTTTTGACCACCACGGCGGCGCATTGAGCCCGGGTTGTCCCGGTCTCGTACAGGTAGCGGTCCATCTCCAGCCCGGCAATAAAATAGGGGTTTTCCTGCAGGGGGCGGATATAGGCGGGGTCAGTGGCGTAGGCGGCCACGCGTTCGTAAGAGGAAAGGTTGGAAACCTTGGAATAGGCCGAGGCCGCCACCAGGTCCAGCTGACCGGTCTGGATTTGCATTATGGCCGCGGCCAGCCCCTGCAGCCCGTCACCGGTGATGCTCTGGACCGGCTTCAGCACCGCCCCCAGCTGGTCGGGCACGTATTCGTCGGCGATGCTGATCCCTTCCATGAAATCTTCAGAAGAAGCCACAAAGGCGTCGATCTCCTGGGGGTGGATGCCGCCGGCGTCTTCGTAGCACTTCGCGGCCGCTTCGAAGATCATCTCCCGGTAGGAAATCTCCGGGGTGGTGCTCCGGAAGCCCGCCCAGCCGATACCGACAATGGCCACTCTCTTGCTCATCCTCTAATATCCCTCCTTAACTTTAATTGCCGCTTATTCCGCTTACTTTGCCGTGCTCCAATCCTCACCTCCAGCTTCTCACCTCTCACCTCCCACCTCCCACCTCTCACCTCTCACCTCTCACCTCTCACCTCTCACTTCTCATCTAGCAGCCCAGCTGGCGGGCGATGACCAAGCGCTGGATTTCCGAGGTGCCTTCGCCGATTTCCATCAACTTGGCGTCCCGCAGGTAGCGCTCCACCGGGTATTCCTTGGTATAGCCGTAACCGCCGAAGATCTGCACCGCTTCCAGCGCTGCTTTTACCGCCGTTTCCGAGGCAAACAGCTTGGCCATGGCTGCTTCTTTGGTGAAAGGCCGCCCTTGATCTTTCAGCCAGGCGGCCCGGTAAACGGCCAACCGTGCCAGCTCTACCGCCGTGGCCATGTCCGCCAGCTTAAACTGGATGGCCTGAAATTTGGATATGGGCTGGCCGAACTGCACCCGCTCCCTGGCGGAGGCCAGGGAAGCCTCCAGGCAGGCCTGAGCGATCCCTACGGAGAGGGCGCCGATGCCGATCCGCCCGCCGTCCAGCACCCGCAGGAACTGCTTGAACCCTTCACCGCGCCGGCCCAGCAGGTTTTCCCGGGGCACACGCACCTCCTCCAGAATGATTTCCGCCGTATCCGAAGCTTTCAAACCCAGCTTTTCATACGGCGGTGAAACCTTGAAGCCGGGGGTGTCGGTGGGGACGATAAAAGCGCTAATCCCCCGGGTGCCCTGGCCCGGGTCGGTTACGGCGGTGATCACCGCCACGCCGGCGTAGGTGGCGTTGGTGATAAAGCACTTGGTCCCGTTGATCACCCATTCATCTCCTTCCAGCACGGCGGTGGTGCGGGTGCCGCCGGCATCGGAGCCTGCCTCCGGCTCCGTTAGGCCGAAAGCGGCCAGGATTTCGCCGCGGGCACAGGGGACCACCCATTGTTGCTTCTGTTCCGCGCTACCAAATAGGTAGATGGGGCCGGCGCCCAGGGAGCAGTGGGCGGCGTAGGTGATCCCGGTGGAAGCGCAGGCGCGGGAGATCTCTTCCACGGCGATGGCGTAGGCCAGGAAGCCGTCCCCGGTGCCGCCGTACTCTTCGCTGAAGGGGAGAGCGAACAGGTCCAGCGCGGCCATCTTGTGCAGTATTTCCCGGGGAAAGCGCCCCTCCCGGTCCAGCTCGGCGGCCAGCGGGGCCAGCTCCCGGTCGGCAAATTCCCGGACGGTTTGCCGGATCATTAGCTGTTCTTCGGTAAGGCTGAAATTCACGAAAACTCCTCCTTTCCGCTGCTCCGCCGCTGCCGTATTTTATCACCGCGGCGGGAAACAGGGTGTTAGGTCATAATGGTGGTTGTGGCCGGGGTCGGAGGGCAAAATTCATTGCGGCAAACCGGTTGCCGGAAGGAAGGTGCGGATAATGTCGAATTGTCGTATTGAAGCGTCAGGTAACCCCTGCCAAAATATATTTGCAAATGCCATGCCAAAACTAGAAATTACCCGCACCGGCCGCTGCCGGTGCCGCCAGGCCCGCCCCTGGGGAAAAAAGCCCTTTTACGGCCGCACCGGACCTAAAAAAATGTCTACTAATCCGGACAATCAGCGGACACCTGTCCGTAATTAAGGACACATATCCCCGGGAAATTCTGTTCCAACAAAGAATACCAGCAAAGATTTATCTTTGTAAAAATAGAACGCGGTTTATAACTACTGTTTCTGTGCTTACTGTCATTGTTCAAAGACCGGGGAAGATAATTTTTGAGCCATTTGCGTTCTTTGCCAATGCCTGATATATAAGGCTTTTTAAAGAATGGGAAAAACATTTTACCCCAAGAAGAGGCTTAAAAATAGGGATTTGGCATGGTGTGCGGTAGGATGACCGAAAAATTGACCCCACTATTATCTGACAATTGTCTAGATTGGATCTAAGCGATCGATTTGGAATATAACAACAATGGAGTAATATAAAGGGAAATCCCTTGCCTTTGTCGAAGTAATCTTTGTTCGAAAATACCAAGACAAAGGAGGATTTCCCGTGGCTATTATATCACAACAAAGGCTTTTTGGGTGGGAGGAAATCGAAGGTTTAGGGGATTTGGACCGGTTGCGCCTCGTCCTAGAACACGTGCCGGATGAGAAGCTGATGCTTAAGTTGGAGTTTGAACGCGGCCGGGGCCGTGACGACCATCCTGTTCGGGCGGTGTGGAATTCTATTTTAGCGGGAATAGTATTCCAACATCCCTCTATAGCCGCTTTAAGAAGAGAGTTGAACCGTAATGGGCAGTTGAGAGCCATGTGCGGCTTTAAAGGTGACACCGGGCCGCCTCAGTGGGTATACACCCGGTTTTTGAAGAAACTCTTTAACAACAAGGACTTAATCGATGAGATTTTTGATACATTGGTGGAACAATGCTACCAGCTTTTGCCCGGCTTTGGCCGTAACTTGGCCATGGACGGTAAGGCTATTGACAGTCATGCCCGGCGGAAGAAAGAAGGATTACCCCCTGACGGCCGCCGGGATCTGGATGCCGACACCGGGGCAAAATCTTACCGGGGGCAACGTGAAGACGGCACCGTGTGGGAAAAGATAAAGTACTGGTTCGGCTACAAGCTGCACTTAATCGTTGATGCCGACTACGAGCTGCCGGTTGCTTTCACAGTAACGCCGGCTTCTTATTCGGAAGTCAAACAGGCGCACGCTTTGATTGATGAGCTTGGTGCGACCAAGCCGGAAATGCTAAAGGTTTGTGAAAACTTTATCGCTGACCGGGGCTACGATGATGGTAAGCTTATTGAAAAGCTATGGCGCGATTACGATATTAGAGCGGTCATTGACATAAGAAACCTCTGGAAAGATGGTGAAGAGACCCGCCTGTTTGAAGGGCGTGAAAACATTGTTTATGATTACCGGGGTACTGTCTACTGCTGCTGTCCGCAGGAATTAAAGATGCGCGAGATGGCCTATGCCGGAGTTGAAAAGAAACGAAACACCTTAAAATACCGTTGTCCGGCACAGCATTACGGTATTCAGTGTAAAGGGAAGCAGACCTGTCCGGTTAAAGGCAGCATCCGGGTGTCAATAGCGGAAGACCCGCGTGTTATTGCGCCGCTGCCCCGCTCCAGCTACCGCTGGGAGAATCTTTACAAGAAGCGCACCTCGGTGGAGCGGCTCAACAGCAGGCTGGATGTTTCATTTGGGTTCGAACGCCACTTTATCAGAGGTTTAAAGAAGATGGAGTTGCGTTGTTCTCTAGCTTTATGTGTCATGCTGGCTATGGCCGTGGGCAGGGTGAAAGAAAAACGGCCGGACCTGATGCGCAGCCTGGTAAAATCCGCTTAGCGCAAGGGTTGCATTAATACTACCAGCCGTGGGAGTGGTGTCTCTAAAAATTAAATATTTGGTTATTTTTGTTAAATCGAGCCGGCCTAATGTTTAAAACCCGTCCATATTTGCTTGCCTTTTACAGTAGGGGTTGGGGAACACACTATTTTTTTAAAGGGATTTCATTACAACGCAAATGGCTCTTTTATTGACAATGGCCTAATTTTTGATATTATATTGTTGCAGATGCAAATAAAGCAATTAAGTTGCAAATATAGCAACAATACTGGGGTGCAAAAGGTGAAAACAGTAAGTAAAGCCTTAAAAATTTTAAAAATTCTCGGCGAGCGGCCGATGAAAGTGCAAGAAATTGCAGAAAAAATGGGAATACATAAAAGTTCCGCTTCCCGGATCCTCGGCACGATGTGTCGTGAAGGCTTTGTAAAGGTCGGCAAAGACAAAAAATATCAACTTGGTTTTGCGGTATTTGAGCTGGCCCATTTAGTCGCGGAAAGCTTGGATATACGAGAAGTGGCAAGGCCTTATTTAAAAAATTTAAATCTACTGACCAATGAAACTGTTCACCTCTGTGTATTAGAAAACGGCGAGGTGGTTTACATAGACAAGATTGATTCTCAGCGCCTGGTAAGAATGTTTTCCCGGGTGGGGAAAAGAGCGCAGCCCTATTGCACGGGAGTGGGAAAAGCGATCCTGGCTTTTTTGCCGGAACAAGAGCTTGATCAGGTATTAGAAAAAATCAAGTTTAATGGCTATACGGCTAATACCATAACCGACAAGGAGCACTTGAAGGAAGAGCTGTTTAAAGTAAGGCAAGAGGGCATTGCTTGGGATAGAGAAGAACATGAAAAAGATATTTATTGTATAGCCGCCCCTATCCTTGACATTAAAGGTAACCCGGTCGCCAGTATCAGTATTTCGATAACGTCCCGTTACACAACTGTTGAAATCCTGGAGTCATATATAGAGCCTTTAAAAGAAGCAACGCGATCCATATCCCGCGAGCTGGGGTATGTTGAAGAATACCCGCCCTGCTATAAGGTGGGCTAAAAAGCAATCATTATCTAGGGGGTGCCTCGATGCCTTGGGGTTATAATGGCAAGGTTTTGCGCATTGACCTTTCCACAGGAGAGAGCCATGTTGAGGAACACTCGGAAAGCTGGTACAGAAAGTATTTGGGAGGAAGGGGTATAGGAGCTTACTACCTGTTAAAGGAATTTAAGCCGGGCACTGATGCCCTGAGTGAAGACAATATGTTGATTTTTGCTACCAGTGTTGTTACGGGGATACCTTTTCCAGGTAACGCCAGGGCGTCAGCAATGGCCAAATCACCCCTGACAGGCGGGTTTGGCGAATCGGAAGCCGGAGGGTTTTGGGGACCCGAATTAAAATTTGCCGGTTTTGATGCTGTTGTTATCGTGGGTAAAGCACCAGAACCGGTATATCTTTATATTCATAACGGCAAAGTTGAAATAAAAGACGCTGCCAAGTTATGGGGCAAATTTACCGGCGAAACGGAAAAAATTATCAAGGAAGAGCTCCAAGAGCCTAAAGCAAGGGTAGCCTGTATTGGCCCGGCAGGAGAGAACGGGGTGCTTTACAGCTGTATTACGGCTGGAAAGCACGATGTTTTTGGGCGCCTGGGCATGGGAGCAGTTATGGGCTCAAAAAACTTAAAAGCAGTTGTTGTAAGGGGAACAAATCTATTGCAGGCATACGACCAGGATACAGTCAAGAAAATCAACCGCTGGTTCACAGAGAACTTCAACAGGCCCGAAACTTGTGCTCTTTTTTATGATTTAGGTACAGCGGGCGGGGTTAATATTTACAATGAGATGGGCGCCTTGCCTTCATATAATTTTTCTTCGGGAACCATTATCGGCGGGGACAGGTTATCTGGAGAAAACATGCAGAAGGAAGGGCTGATGATTGGAAAAACCCGCTGCTACGCCTGTCCCGTTGCTTGCCGCAAAATTGCCCGGGTTGATGAGCCCGGCCCGTATAATACCGCAGGTGAAGTGCACAGCCCGGAATATGAAACCATTGCCGCTTTGGGCAGTAATTGCGGGGTTGTTGATCCCCGGGTTGTTATCAAGGCAGGTCAGCTTTGCGATGAATACGGAATAGACACTATTTCCGCCGGAGTTGCCATATCGTTTGCCATGGAAGCAGCTTCTCGGGGGATTATTTCCCGGGATATTTTAGGCGATTTACCGCTGGAGTTTGGAAATGGAGAAGCCCTGCTTAAATGCCTGGAGTTGATCGCTTATCGAAAAGGAGTAGGGGAGCTTCTATCCCGTGGTGTAAAAAGGGCGGCAGCTCAGCTTGGGCCGGAAGCGGAGAAGTTGGCTGTTCATGGGAAAGGCGAGGAATTGGCTTTGCAGGATCCCAGGGGCGGCAAAGTAGGTGCGGCCATCGGTTACGCCGTTTCAACTCACGGCGGCGATCATATCCAGATGGAGCATGATTTCCAGTTTGCCCAAAAGGATTCTCCCTTTTTGAAGACTTTTGAGCCTCTGGGTATAACAGAACCGGTCCCGGCCATGTCCCTGGGCTTGGATAAAGTGCGACTGTTTATCCTCAACCAGAAGGTGTGGGGGCTTTACAATATGCTCGATATCTGTATCTTCGTCGCTGCACCGGGGCACACCTTATCTTTGCACCACGTTCAAGATTTGGTCAGAGCTTCCACAGGCTGGGATACGAGCCTGTATGAATTAATGGAGGCCGGAGAAAGAGGAATTGTTATGGCAAAGCTTTTTAATGCCCGTGAAGGATTTACCCGGGAAGACGACGTGCTTCCATTGCGCCTTTCCGAACCTTTAAAAGAGGGAGCGGCCAAGGGTGTAAGGGTGGATCCGGAGGAGCTAAAAGAAGCTGTAAATTTATACCATGAGATGATGGGTTGGAACAGGGAGACGGGATTACCGCATAAGGGGAAGTTGCTTTCCCTAGGGCTGGATTGGGTTGAGTTGCCTCAAGGGGGGTGTGGATAAGATGTATGTTCGCGCTTTTCCTAAGTAAGTTTTAAATTCATGAACTTAAAAAAACAAGGGGGATAATCTAAATGAACAAAAAGTGGTTTTACCTGGTTGCCTTAGCGTTGATTGTTGGGATTATCGCGGCACTGGGATGTTCGTCTTCTGATATCGAAACAGGTGATGGGGTCGATCGGAGAGCTTATGAAGGGACCACCTTGCGGGTTCTTTTAAAGACCGGCTACGAGACTGAGGCCATTGTAAGGTACGTAGATGAGTTTGAAAAAGCCACGGGGATTAAAGTTGAATACGAAGTATATGACGAACCAACTCTGCGCAACAAGTTTATCTTGGATTGCACGTCCAGGACGGGAACTTATGACGTTGTTGCTACCCAGTTTTGGTACATGCCGGAATACCTGCGAGCCGGGTGGCTGGAGCCGCTGGATGATTACCCCGTTGATGAAGAATGGAATTCAATTAGCCATATTCCCGAAGGATTGCTGGAAACTTTTAGCGGTGATGATGGCAAGCTTTACTCTATACCCGTATCTGCTAGCGGCGGTGTATTGATTTACCGTAGCGATCTGCTGGAAAAGCACAATCTTAATCCTCCGAAAACCACCAAAGATGTCTTGGAGATAGCTGCCGTATTAAAGGCTAAAGAGCCTGACATTTATCCCTTTATTGGCAGGGGCGACTCTTCTTCAGCTTCATTTGGCACCTCTGCCGGATGGGCATGGGCTTATGGTGCCCGCGTTATGGACGAGAACCTTAATGTAACTGTAGATACTCCCGAGATGCTTGAAGCAATGACCGACCTTGTTAATTTAATGAAAGAGTTTGCCCCCCCTGACCAGGCGGCTATTGGCTGGGATGTTATGTCTGAGCTGTTCCGCAAGGGCGATGTAGCTATGAACTTCGAAATGAGTGGGTTTCCCAGTGTTTATGCATCACCCGATGTTTCGGAGGTTCATGATAAAATCGGCGTTACTTTGCTGACCGGTCCTGCCGGCAATTATGCCCAGTGGATGTATGCCGAAGGATTGGGTATAAGCAGGTTTAGTAAGAATAAAGATGCTGCCTGGTTGTTCTTGCAATGGCGCACCAGTCTAGAAGTGGCATTGCAAGAAGTGAAGGATGGCATTCGCCTTGATTTTCCCGATACCAGGGTATATGAAGCCGCAGAATACTCCGCCGCCACTGAAGGCCAGGAATTCTTTACCGAGCTCATTCCTGATATTTTGGCATCGGTAGATCCGGCCTACTGGCCCGGCATTGCTGATTTCGACCGGGTTGCGGAAGCTTTTCAACGGGAGATTTCCCTGGCTATTGCCGGCAATCAAACGGTTAAGCAGGCATTGGAAAAAGCACAGAGCGCTATTGAAGCTATTGTGAATGGAAACTAGCCCATCAGGCCCCGGGCGGGAGTTAACCTTCTTCCACCCGGGGCCGAAGACTAGGAGGTGAGATGTTTGAAAGAAAAGCGCCTAACCTACCTAACTTTGATACCGACTGCAGCGGTGTTCTTGTTTTTAGGGCTATATCCGGTTATTGAAGCAATTTGGACCAGTTTAAACAAGTACAACCTCACCAGGCCGTGGGAAGGTAAAGTATTTATCGGGCTTGCCAACTATATACAGATGTTTTCCGATGCCCGCTTTTGGGAATCTATGGGGCGGTCGATGCAGTTTTTGGTTGTTAGCGTAGGCCTTACTTTTATACTGGGTTTTTCCATTGCCCTTTTGCTGCACCGGGCAAAGTGGTTTAAAGGATTTTTCCGTATCGTTTTTCTGGTACCAATGGTTGTTGCGCCGGCAATTACTGCTCTAAATTATCGCTTTATGTATAACTATAAGCTTGGTATTTTAAACAAAATTATAGAAAGCCTTGGCTTTTCGCGTGTCGATTTTCTAGGTGATCCCTCGATAGCCCTGTGGTCTGCTATTTTGGTAGATGTTTGGCAATGGACACCCCTGGTGATCTTGATCATGCTGGCCGGCCTGGAAGCACTGCCCAGGGAACCTTATGAAGCGGCGGCAATCGATGGGGCAAACCGCTGGCAAACCTTCCGTTTTATTACTTTGCCGCTTCTTAATAAGTTTATTGCCATTACTTTGCTTATCAGAGTGATGGATGTAATGAAGGTTTTTGAAACAATTCAACTTATGACTGCCGGTGGGCCCGGACGTTCTTCGGAGACTTTGAATATATACCTGGCCAGGGTGGGGTTTAACTGGTTTGAGATGGGTTATGCATCGGCCATAGGGATATTTACCCTCTATTTTACCCTTTTTCTGGCCTGGTTGCTGGTTAAAAAAATGGGTGCTTTTTCGGAAGTAGGTGAGTCTATTGAATAAATCCCTGCTGGTCAAAAACTTATCAGAGATGGCGATTTACGGGTGCTTGCTTTTGTATATGATTGTTGCCATATTTCCCCTGTTCTGGCTTGTCACCACATCTTTTAAGCCGCCGTTGGAGGTGTTTTCAACGGAACCCCTGGGGCTTTTTGTGCCCACTCTGGAAAACTATAACAGGGTGCTTTTTAACGATCCTTTTCCGCGCTACATGTTGAACAGTGCTATCATCAGCATTTGTACTGTTCTCGTTACCCTGGTTATCGGCAGCCTGGGCGGCTATGCTTTTGCACGCTTGCCTGTGCGCAACAAGGAAAGCTGGTTTTTAACTATTTTAAGTACCAGGATGGCACCTCCTGTTGCCTTTGCCGTTCCCCTTTATTTGCTCATGGTCAGGTTTGGCTTGATCGATTCCCATGCAGGGATTATCGCCGTTTATATTTTTATGAACCTGGCGCTATGTGTCTGGTTAACCAGGGGGTTTTTTCAAGAAATCCCTCCAGAAGTCGAGGAGGCGGCCATGGTAGACGGCTGCACCCGTTTCGGCTCCTTCGTTAGAATTACTGTCCCTCTGGCCAAAGGTGGATTAATAGCAACAGCTGTTTTGATGTTTATAATAACTTGGAACGAGTTTTTCCTTGCTTCAATTTTAACGCAGCATACGGCAAAGACATTTACGGTACACCTGACTTCCTTTTTTGGTTCAAGGCGCATACTGTGGGGTGAGCTGGCAGCTGCTTCTACCTTGGGCAGCCTTGTTCCGATTATTTTTGCCATTGCCATGCGGCGCTATATGATCCGTGGGTTTACCATGGGGTTGGTCAAGGAAAAATAAACCGGTAAAAGACCTGTTGTAAGCCTTGTTTTCAAGTTTGTATTAACTGGATAAAGGAGAGTTGGGTATGACACCGGAGGAAAAATTAAAGGAGCTGGGGCTCTCGCTTCCCAATGTTCCTGTTCCTGTTGCAAATTATTTGCCCGCTGTGCGTGCCGGTAACCTGGTATTCATATCCGGGCAGTCCTGTGTAGATGACGGAAAATTGTTGTATACGGGAAAAGTCGGGGGGGAACTTACCCTTGAAGAGGGATATGATGCGGCAAAGCAGGCTGCCATTAACTGCCTGGCTATCTTGAAAAAAGAGCTGGGCGAGCTGAGCAGAGTTAAGAGAATAGTCAAGCTCTTTGGACTGGTAAATAGCGCTCCCGGTTTTAACCAGCAGCCCAGGGTTATAAACGGCGCCTCTGATCTTTTAGTTGAAGTTTTTGGTGAAAAGGGAAGGCATGCCCGCTCCGCTGTTGGCACCAGTGAGCTGCCTTTTGACATTCCGGTTGAAGTAGAAATGATTGTCGAAGTGGAATAATTAAGACAAGGTGATTAACAAGATGAAACGAAAACTTTGGGGTTCTCTAACCTCCTGGGAGCTGAGCTGCATAATAGACAAAAACCCGGTTTTAGTGTTGCCTGTCGGGTCTTTTGAACAGCACGGAGCCCATTTGCCTGTTGATACCGACACCCATATCGGCAATGAACTGGCTTTGCAAGCTGTAGAAAAAGCAACATATCCGTGCCTGCTGCTTCCCCCATTGTGGATGGGCATAGCGGAACATCATATGTATTTTAGCGGTACAATTACCATAAGTTACAACACCCTTTATAACTTGCTTAAAGACATTACCCGCAGTTATGTTCGTCATGGCGGTTCTAAGCTGCTACTGTTAAACAGCCATGGAGGCAATGTCGCACCCCTTAAAACAGCGGTAAACGAGATCCATGCCGAGCTGGATCTGGAAATTGTTCTGGTAACATACTGGGATCTTGTGTCCCATAAAGTGATGCAATTGCGGAAATCCCCATTGGGGGGAATCAGCCACGCTTGCGAACTTGAGACTTCATTAAAACTTTACTTGCGCCCGGAAGACGTGCGCAAAGAGCTAACTGAACCCCATGTTGTCCCGGGCAACCATTACCTTAGCCCGGAAATGTTTTCTTCCAACAAGATAACTGTTCCCATGTCTTTTGAGGAGCTTTCCAGCAAAGGACATATTGGTGACCCGACGAAAGCTTGCTCTGAATTTGGTAAAGCGGTTTTTGAAGAAGCAGTTAAGGAGTTAAGCAGAATAATCAATTTATTTGGCGAGGGCAAACTATGGTGAAAATAGCTCAGATAAGAACCCACAGGGTAAGCGTTCCCTTATTATATCCCTTTAAGGCTGCGTATGGCGTAAGAGATACTGCCGACTTTGTTTTGCTGGAAATTGAAGACAGCGAAGGAAGGGTGGGGTTGGGCGAGGCCTCCACCATACCGATTTACGACGAAGGAAGTCAGGGGGGGGTGGCTTATGTAATCGATAAATATCTTAAACCCATCTTAATAGGCCGCAACCCTTTGGAAATAAACAAACTCATGGAGTTAATTGGCAATACAGTTAAGGGAGAGCGCTACAGCAGGTGTGCCGTGAACTTTGCCCTATATGACCTGGCCGGCAAAATTTCTGGTTTGCCCGTGTGCCGACTGCTGGGGGGAGTGCCTGGGCCGGTAAGGGTTTGCTGGGTTTTGAGTGCAAAAAACCCCCATCAAATCCAGGAAGAGGCAGAGATTAAACTGCAAGAAGGCTTTAAAACTTTCAAGTTAAAGGTTGGCACGACCCTTGAACAAGATCTGGCAAATTTGCATGCCCTGCGTGAAGCAGTGGGGAAGGAAAAAATACGGCTTGACGGGAACGGCGCCTGGAGCCCAAAAGAGGCGCTGCAGGCGATAGAAAAATTTGCACCGTACGCTCCCGAGCACATCGAGCAGCCCGTTCCTGCGGAGGATCTGGGCGGTTTGAAATACGTGCGCAGCAGAAGCGTTCTCCCGGTCGTAGCCGATGAATCCGTTCTTACATCCCGTGAAGTTTTTCAAGCAGTGGCGCTGGGAGCCTGCGACCGGGTCAACATCAAGATATCCCGCTGTGGGGGAGGCACGGAAGCAATTAAAATGATGGGAGTAGCCAGGGCAGGGGGGGTGGACTATTTTTGGGGCAGCATGCTAGAGCTGGGGGTAGGGACAGTGGCCAGCGCACACTTTGCTTCGGCTTATCCCAACCCTGGCATGGAAACGGAATTGATCGGACCTCTCCTGCTTAAGTACGATGTTTTAAAAAAACCTTTGCGATACGACAAAGGCATGCTTTATCTTTCTGAAGAGCCAGGCTTGGGGATTGAGCTGGACCGGGCGGCGCTTAAGGAGTTTACCGTAATAAGTTAAAAGTTAAGCGGATAGAAAAGAGGTGCGGCAATTAATGGCATCGGTAACCCTGGAAAACGTTACAAAAAAATACGGGAACTTTGTTGCCGTAGATTCCATTAACCTGGAGATAAAAGACCATGAATTTGTAGTCTTGGTCGGCCCATCCGGCTGCGGCAAAACTACAACTTTGCGCATGATTGCCGGCTTAATTGAGCTCTCTTCAGGCAATATCTATATTGGCGACAGGTTGGTAAATGATCTACAACCAAAAGACCGCGATATAGCCATGGTATTTCAAAACTATGCGCTTTATCCACATATGACGGTATATGAAAATCTTTCTTTTTCTTTACGCCTTAAAAAGACGGATAAATCTTTGATCGATGCCCGCATCAAAGAAGTATCCCAGATCTTGGGCATAGAGAGTTTTTTAAAACGCAAGCCTGCAGAGTTATCAGGCGGCCAGCAACAGAGAGTAGCCCTAGGGCGGGCTATCATCCGGGAACCCCAGGTATTCTTGATGGACGAGCCTCTCAGCAATCTTGACGCCAAGTTAAGGGTTCAAATGAGGACTGAAATCTCCAGGCTGCAAAAGAGACTAAAGATTACCACCGTCTATGTCACTCATGACCAGACAGAAGCAATGACCATGGCCGATCGCATAGTAGTAATGAAAGACGGAATTGTGCAACAATGCGATACCCCATTAAGTATATACCAGCGGCCGGTCAATAAGTTTGTGGCAGGCTTTATCGGTTCACCGCCCATGAATTTTACAGACGGCTTACTCCTGGAAGAAGACAACAGGGTGTGGTTCGTGAACGATGATATGAAGCTGCCCGTTTCGCAAAAGCATACTGGTAAATTGCGCCCCCTTGTAGGGAGACATGTAACAATAGGGATCAGGCCCGATATGTTCTTACTAAACGGCGAAGGGGTTGCTCCCGGAATCAGGGGCAGTTTCAGGGTAGAGATAGACGTGGTGGAGCCGCTTGGTGCAGAAATATTAATATATTTTAAATTAAAAGACGGGGCTACCCAGGTGGCCAAAATACCTCCCCACTATGCCGTAAAACCCGGCGATTATTTGGATATATTTGTTGACACCTCTACACTCCATTACTTTAATTTTGAAACAGAAGAAGCAGTAATATAACTATTGGCGGTGGTATAATGCAGAATAATAAAGACGTGATTGAAAGTATTATTGATACTGGTGTAGTGGCGATAATCAGAACCGGCACCGCCGAGGAGGCCGTAAAAACCGCCGATGCCTTGGTGGAAGGCGGGATAACAGCCCTCGAGGTAACCTATTCCGTACCTGGCGCTACTGAAGTAATAAGAGAACTGGGACAACGTTACTCCGGGCGTAACCTTTATATCGGGGCGGGAACCGTCCTGGATCCTGAAACGGCACGCAGCGCCATATTGGCGGGGGCGGAGTATATCATCGCTCCAAATTTTGATAAGGCTACTGCAGAACTGTGTAACCGCTACCAGATCCCCTATATCCCGGGATGCTTTACTGTAACAGAAATAGCGCGAGCCCTGGAAGCAGGTTGCCGGCTCATAAAGCTTTTTCCTGCCAGCGCCTTTACGCCTGATATTATTAAAGCTATATGCGCCCCCCTTCCTCAGGTGCGCCTTGTTCCTACAGGCGGTGTGGGGTTGGATAATGCCTTTCAGTGGATTAAAGCCGGCGCTGCGGCTCTGGGGGTTGGAGGCAGCCTTACAAGGGTTACCGGCGGAAGGTATGACCAGGTCAGCGAAAATTGCCGGAAGTTGATACGGCAGGTTCGGGAAGCCCGTAACAATAAGCAGGAAATTAAAAATAGTTAATATTTAAACAAAACCGGAGGTAGATAGAGCATGGCAGGTAGCAAGGTCGTTACTTTTGGGGAAATAATGCTGCGTCTTACCGCTCCCAATTATCAGCGATTGGTACAGGTCAACTCATTTGATGCAGCCTATGCCGGCGGAGAGGCAAACGTGGCAGTTTCTCTGGCACAGTTTGGCATGAACTCTTATTATGTAACCAAAGTGCCGGATAACCCTCTTGGTTACGGAGCCCTGGGGCATTTACAGCGTTACGGTGTGAAAACAGATTATGTAATTAAAGGCGGCAAGAGGCTGGGCATATACTTTGTAGAAGCGGGGGCGTCCCAGAGGCCATCAATGGTTATTTATGACCGCGCTTCATCTGCTATAGCCGAGGCAAAGCCCGGTGAATTTGATTGGAAAAAAATATTTGACGGTGCAGAGTGGTTCCACTTTACAGGAATAACCCCGGCTTTAAGCGACACCGCTGCAGCCCTGACTTTGGAAGCGCTAAAAGTAGCCAAAGAATATAACATTACAGTAAGCTGCGACTTAAATTACCGGAAAAAGCTGTGGACACCTGAAAAAGCAAATGCCGTGATGAGCGGTTTAATGCCCTACGTAGATATATGCATTGGAAACGAGGAAGATGCTGCCAATACCTTTGGCATAGAGTTGGCTGAAACTGACGTTGTGCAAGGAAAACTTAACGTTGAATCATATTTAAACGTGGCCGAAGAGCTGAAGAAGCGGTTTGGCTTTAAATATGTGGCTACTTCCCTTCGCGAGAGCTATTCTGCTTCTGATAACGGCTGGTCGGTGTTGCTTTATGACGGGGAAAAAATGTACCATTCAAAAAAATACAATATTCACATTGTTGATCGGGTAGGTGGGGGCGATTCCTGTGCCGCTGCTTTGATTTATGCCTTGATGGACGGACGGGATCTCCAAGACTGCGTAGAATTTGCAGCTGCGGCATCATGCTTAAAACATACCATTCCCCAGGATTTTAACCTTGTGACCATAGAAGAAGTTGAGCGCTTAAAAAGGGGTGACGCTTCTGGGCGTGTCCAGAGGTGACGGTAAAAACAAGAAGAAACAAACAGCCGCCATGGAAGTTCAAGTTCACCTTGTTGGCTGGGTAAGCCGTTACATGAATGTGCCTGAGAAAAACATAATTGCTCTGGAAGAGGGAAGCTGCGTTCAAGACGCCTTGGAGAGGCTGGAACTTCCCGGCAAGATGGCTTTAGCCATACTGGTAAACGGAAAGACAGCCACCCCAGATACCCTGCTATCAGACGGCGACACCATCAAGTTAGCGCCGGCCACATGCGGGGGCTAGCGGGTGTAGGCTTAGGATGACATTTCAGGTTAAAGGCAAGCCATTAGGGGGCGGTGAAAATCGGCGGGAAAGGGCGGTATCCTTTCGGCCCCTTGCGGGAGAGGTTTCGCGGCTGCATGCTGGGGCTGGCCCTGGGAGACGCGCTGGGCGTTCCTTTTGAAGGCAGAAGGGAAGTAAGAGGAGATCAGGTTTGGAGGGCTGCCGAAGAAAGGCCCCTCTTGCGCTACACCGATGATACCCACATGGCCATTGGGGTAGCGGAGTCGCTAATCAAGTGCGGCCGCTTCGAGGGGCGGCACATGGCGGAAACTTTTGCCCGGAATTTTAAAGAGGAGCCCTGGAGAGGTTACGGTCCCGGTCCGCCGCGGGTCTTTGAAAAAATTGAAGCCGGGGTTCCCTGGGACCGCGCGGCGGAAACAATTTATCCGGGAGGCTCCTTTGGAAACGGCGCCGCTATGCGCGTCGCTCCGTTGGGGCTCTATTATTGCCGCGATTTTAAGCTTTTGCCGGAAGCGGCCGCGCAGCAAAGCAAGATCACCCATACCCATCCCCTGGGAATAGAGGGCGCCGTCTTGCAGGCTTTTGCCGTCGCCCTGGCCGCTTTGCACGGGCCAATCCCCTCCGCCGGGGAGCTGCTGGCCCGCCTGCGCACCTTAACCGGGGAAGAAATTTACCGCAGCAAGCTTGAGGAGATGGAGAGCCTCCTGGGTGAGCCGAGGGCTTCCGCGGTGGCCCTCCGGTTGGGGAACGGCATCGAAGCCTTTAACTCGGTCCCCGCGGCCATCTGCTGCTTTTTGCGCCACCCGGGTTCCTTCGCGGAGGCGGTGGTGGAAGCCGTATCCCTGGGCGGGGATACCGATACTATCGCCGCCATGGCCGGGGCCATCGCCGGCGCCTCCCTGGGGGTGGAGAAGATCCCCCGGGGGTGGCTGGCGAAGCTGGAAAATAAAGATTACCTCGACCAACTGGCTGTCAGGCTCTGGGAGGCGGCGCTGAAAGGTGCGGATGGATCGTAGAGAGCTAATCTTCATCCGCCCGGCACCGCAAACCGCCAGGGCGGGTGAAGATGAAAATTTGGGAGTGAAGCCGAAGGCTTCATGAACGTCTACCCTGAATATAGCTCCCCAATTGTGCCCTGTTATTCAAGAGGTGTACCCTGAAAATAGTTACCCCTCAAAATCCCCCCTAACCCCCCTTTGCCAAAGGGGGGAATTAAATCTCTTTACCCCTCGCTATGGGGATAGTCCAACATGCCGACCTTGGAAAGGGGTATTTTCATCCTTCTGGTGGTGAAGCCGGAGGCTTCGTGGGGGTCTACCCTGAAAATAGATCGCCCCCTTTGCCAAAGGGGGTATTTCATTGGTCCCTCTGCTTCATTTTAGGGAAAAGGGGGGTTAGCGGGTTTTACCGCTCCCTATGGGATAGGCATACCCGCCGATCCAGGGAAGAAGGGATTTTCATCCTTTCTGATGGTGCCGACGACGCAGGCGGGGGCATGACCGTCTACCCTGACATGAAAATAGTCCCTCGCCTCTTGTTCATAAGGGGGAGGAAAAATCCCTTCGTGGTAGGGACGCCCGTTACCGGGTGCCCCCGTAGATAGATGGCAAAACCCCTCTCCCCCCCCCCC
>Ga0116180_1001607_pt1 | contig 18826 bp, 18 predicted proteins | sample AD_UKC073_MetaG_FD_89804 | JGI IMG/M metagenome (GOLD analysis project Ga0116180, IMG submission 89804) | Active sludge microbial communities of municipal wastewater-treating anaerobic digesters from USA - AD_UKC073_MetaG | ecosystem: Engineered > Bioreactor > Anaerobic > Digestate | place: USA...
AATCAGTTTCTCGCGCTCTTTTTCAATGTACTCTTCTTTGGTGTTGAATTCAGGGTCAGGCCTTTCAACCAATCCAGCCCACCAGGCTGCTTTTTTCTGCTCGATTTCTTCAGCGGTTCCGTTAAATAGCCCGTACTCGCCAAACTCATTAGATAAGGCTCCTTCACATACCAGGGACAGGACCAGCTTAGGATGGGAAGCAGCTAAGCTAAGTCCGACCTCGGCCCCCATTGAGCTGCCCACCACATGGCAATGCCCCACATTGAGTCTCTTCAATAAGAGATACATATCTTTTGCCATATCGTCTATGTGATAGCCTGTTGCGGGTTTGTCAGATTTGCCATGTCCTCTGAAATCGGGAGCAATGATACTGTATTCCTTATTAAATTGTGGTACAATCCCGTCCCACATATGTAAATTTCCCCCGCTGAAATGAAGGAATAATATCCCTGGCTTATCAGTTAATGAGTAACGTACATTAAGTCCTGTGTGGCCCAGCTGAATCATTTCTTCTGTCATTTTTCTGTCTCCTTTACTGCGATGACCAGCGGAAGCGGCAGAACCGTCCCTACGCTTCCAACCTTTGCTGAATCCTCTTGATAGCGTTTCTGTACTTTTCTGCCCTTAACAGGTCGGCATCACTAAGATGAGGGATTCTGGCCAGATTCATGTTATCCTGCAAATCCGCAAGCTTTACCCGGGACGTAGTGGCATCAACCAAAATGCGACTGATAAAGTCATCGTAGCTTTCTTCTTCTCGTTTCGTTAACAAACTCAGGACATTAAGAACCTGTTCAGTGAATCCCTCTTGGCGCAAGTAGTCAAGGGTTATATCTGCATCTTCAATTACATCGTGGAGCACAGCACAAATCCGCTCAGTTTCAGATTCCATGGAAAACATGACACGGAGGGGATGAAGTATGTATGGCTCCCCGCCTTTATCACGCTGCCCTGCATGGGCCCGGGCAGCTATTTCTATTGCTTTGCTTAACATGTCCACGTCCTGTTCCCCTCCCCTTTTCCTTTTATTCTGCCACCACGATAGTCTCTTCTGTGCCCTGGGAGTTCTGTGCACCTCCTGGGAACAGAGGTGTGACATTATCCTTAGGACTAGGGCGAACTTAGCACCCAGGTGAAGGAGAATTTACCTTCAGTGAATCAGATATTGAATTTATTTTACCATAATTATTGCTGCACCAACTGAAATAGGCCTGATAATGTTCGGGCGGGAAAAAATCAGCCATTGGGAACCGTCCCCAATGGCTGATTTGCTAAACTTCACGCCATCGACTTTTGAACAGCACCATTGCCAAGCACGCAAGCAACCATGCCGCCAACAGCAGTATGCAGAGGGTGAGGCGGCCGGAAGTGAGCTCAGCGAGATTATTTACCCAGCGAATGAGCTCCGCCACAGCGGTAGTAGGGGCCAGGAAAGCCAGCCACTGATAGCGGTCAGGAATAATCGCCAAGGGATACATAACGGGCGGAAGCATCATAAACAGTGAATTTAATATATTAGAGACAGCTCCTGTCACAAAGAGGCTCTTGGTATAAGTGGCGATTGTGAAACCGATCATGCTTCCCAGGGCAAAGGTGACTAAAACTATCAGCAGAGTGGCGGGGAGGTTATGCAATTGCATAAACCCAAATCCCAGTAATATCGAGAATAGAATCACCATTCCCGGCAGCATGTAAATTAAGCGTCCGCCGGCAAACCCAAACATGTACGACAGAGGGCCCATGGGTGAGGCGATGTACATATCGAGCAGGCGCCTGTCACGATGGATAACGATAAATTGCGGCATAGACACCAAACCTGCTCCCAAGGCCTGGGCAATGAGGGCCCCATATAATACATGTTGGCTGAGCTCTTGCCCGCCCACGAGAAAGAACATCAGGTATAAAGCCCCTGGTATGAGGCCGACACTTATCAGGGGATAAAGATTGCGCAGCCCGATGAGTGTCTGAGCGTAGGCCAGGCCAAAGGTCTTTCGCAACCCGGCAGCTACACCGTAAGCCCTACTTGTTGTTTCCAACCTTCTTCCTCCTCCCTGTGTTTACCCAGCATGAAAAAGTAGACATCTTCCAGCGTAATCGGCTGAACGGTTACAGTAAGTTCCTGATCCAAGGCAATCTCAATGACCCGCTTTGCTGCCTCCCGGCTGTTGGGATATAGCACTGGTTTGCCGCCGAGCTCGGTCATCAGGCCCAAGGCTGAAAAGTCCTTATGCTCAACTGAACCGTCAAAAATCATTTTTTCGCTTACGGGCACTGCCTGCTTCAGTGAAGCTGGGCTGTCAAAGGCTTGAATCTTGCCCCCATCGATAAACATGACTTGATCCGAGAGGTATTCTGCCTCGTCCAACATGTGGGTTGTGATAATTACCGTAGCCTCATTGCGCAATCTTCCCAGGAAGGAGTTCAACTCCCGACGGGCGATAGGGTCAAGGCCTATTGTCGGTTCGTCAAGAATCAGTACTTCTGCTCCGGTGGCCAGGGCCATGGCGATTAACACTCTTTGCCTTTGCCCCCCGGACAGCTGGCTTGACATATAGTGGCGGCGTTCCCACAACCCCATCGCTTTCACCGCTGACTCGGCGTTAATCCGGGCATCCTTCCACCGAAATCCCCGGGCAAGCAAGTAGCAAAATACGCTCTGCCATACCGTCAGATAGAGCTCCGGCCGCCCCTCCTGGGGGACCATGGCGATACGTAAGCGGACTTGGGAAGGCTCTTTCAGCACATCATATCCCAAAACCCTGGCCTCACCTGACGTGGGCAAGAGATTGGTTCCCAGGATTCTCAACAATGTTGTCTTGCCGGCACCGTTGGGCCCGACCACCGTCAACACCTTTCCTCTGGGAAAGGAAAAACTGACGTCAGAAAGGGCACAGGTGCCGTTGCTATACACTTTTGCCAGATTGTTTACTTCAATAGCTGGCATCGTCCTTCACCTCCATAAATTGTCGCTGGAATGAGGGGGTATCCCCATCGCAAAGAGTAAGATGCAGGCAACTGCCTTCTATGCCATGATGTATTACCACCTCGCATTCATGCAGAATTCTTTCATACCTGGGAAAACTGCCGCACTGAATTATTATTCCTATCTTATTTCCCGCAGCGAATTCATGGGCAACAAGTTTTATTTCTGCACTAATTGACTGCCGTCCCTCTGCCAGCACAGCTGGCTCACTTGTGGCAATCAGCCGTATCAGCCCATCCTGGCCCAACTCGACAAGCTTAAGAATAATAGGCATCGGCCCGCTGGAGTCTGCCACAAGCCGAAAGGCTACAGGCCCCAGGCACGTTACCTGCTCATGTAATTGCCTGGAAAAATAACAGGCAACATCGTTCCGCTTCACTAAGCTGTTTTGCGGAGCTGGCCCGGGGTTAAGTCCGGGAATCGCCGGCAGCGGCCAGCAGTTCCCTCCCAGAGTTGGCGCAGGATCTGAAGGCGAATAAAATAATCTTTGGGAATGAGCCCGGGGTATTTCCTTGCCTAATCCTGCCCTCTCAGTGTGGAATGTCACTTGCTTGCCATAAGCATTCCAATAACTGCAATACTTCCACTCACATCTGCCTGTTACAAATAACTGTACCTTCGACGGAAAAGCCTCGTGTATACTGTTGGAAAAGCACGCGCTGAACCACTTATGTGCCAGTTCTGCAAGTTTTAGTTCACTGTGGGGGCCAAAGTCTACATCAAGTAAGCGGGTGGAAGGGTTCAGCACTGTATGATGAGACCAAGGTCCAATCACCAGCCGGTTGTTTGCTCGCTCTCCAAGCAACTCCCAGCCTCGCAAAACTTCGTGCAGCAAAAAATCGTACCAACCTCCAATATGTAATATCGGAAAACTGGGGAGGCCGTCGGAGAAGCGAATTGCCCTTGATTGCCAATAGTTATCGTATTCTCTATGTTCCAGCCATGTATCCAGCATTAAGGATGCGGGTATCTCTTCCGGCCACTTGTTTAATACGCTTAAAGAAGCACTTTTCCCTGACATTTGATGGGCCCAGGGGTATGCCCAATGCAGTTGGAATACACCTGAAGGGTACACCACGTTGTACCAATCATAAGGAGCAGCGATCAGCACCATGGCATCAAACAATTTTCGCTTGACAACTGCTGCCGCCAGCCCGGCCCACCCGCAATAGGATGGTCCTATCAAGCCTAACCCGCCATCAAACCAGCTTTGATTTCTAATCCATTCAACCGTATCCACGCCATCTAAGCCTTCGCGGATAGCGAACTCATAATCTCCCCCTGACGAAAAGCGACCCCGGACATCTTGCATGAGCACAATATAACCATTGCGGGCAAGGGCAACCGGCAGTGAGTACATACGTCTCTTTCCGTATGGTGTTCGTATCAGCAGCGCTGACCCTGAGCATCCTCTCCGGGGAAAATAGATGTCGGTGGACAACGTCGCCCCATCTCGCATAGGGATCCCTACGGTAATTAAATCCATTTAATCACCCGTAACTGCAGGCAGTATCAGAAAAGATGGGTTCGCAGGGGCTGACACCACTGTCTGCAGGGCAATCTCAGCTTTATCCCTTGTGGCGGCATTAAAATGGCGCTCATACTTTGGAAAGTTGCTGCTGGAAATATCCAGCTGTATCCGGTGGCCGGGGGCAAAGACATGGCTTATTGGCCCCAGGTCGATGGTAATCATCTTTAGCTGGTCTCCCCCTTGAAACAGAGTTATTCCGTCGGCAATAATTCTTTGCGAGCCGTCAGGGCAGAGGTCGACGAGTTTAGCTGTAAAATGCGTTTCCTTGGCACTTGAAGAAACCCACAGCTGTACAGCAGAATTGCCTGCGACGGATACACTTTTTTTCAAGGGGCTTCCAAGGCAGGACAGTATATCGGCGCGCCCTTCCAGAGGTCTCTGATCCTTTGGGCCCGGCGCAAGACTGCCAATGGGCCACACTGCCCCGCCTATTGTCGGCACCGGGTTGAAGGGGTCATACTTGAAAGACTTTGATCCAAAGGTTGAGGGTTCAGCAGCAAGAACGCCCTGGTCCCGGGATAAGTCGAGATACAGGTTGTGTTTCCCGCATTCCCAGTCATCTTTATCAACCCAATGTCCTGCACCGGTCAGATAACAGCTGACCGGCTTTCTGTTTGAGGGTTGATGTGCGGCCATTTGCTTATACCAGTTGACTATTTCTGCAAACACATACCTTCCCAAATCCCTCTGCTTATAGCGCACCAGATCTTTTATCAAGGAGCTGTGATCCCAGGGACCCAGTATCAGTCTGTGGGGAACTTCAGCCTGGCGGCTGGCCCGCTCAAAATCTGCAATGGCAGCCCTGTTCCACAAATCATAGGTTCCTGTCACAAACAAGGTGGGCACCTTTGCTAATTCAGGAGACCAGCAGCCCAACTTTTCCCAAAACCCGTCTTTGCGCCTGTGCTCCCGTATCGCCTGAAACAAGTCCCTTACATTTGCTGAGCAATGAATAGACTGCGCTGAGTGGGGAAATTTCTCAAACATGACCTGCCAGTCAACATCACCCTTGTACGCTTGAGTCTTTCCACTGATTAGGTGCTGAAAGGGCAGGTGGTGGTGGAGAAACAACACACCAAGGCTGCTGTAACATGCAGCATACAAATCAGTTACACCGCCCAGGGAAACATTTGCGAAATATGGCAGGGAGGGGCATTGGCTTATCAGCGAAGCGGCAAAAGCACTGGAGATGCAAGTGCCCAGCAACCCAATCCTGCCTCCCCACCAGTCCTGCTCGGTTAGCCAGTGCAAAGTATCTTCGCCGTCACGGCCTTCAAGGGTCAAATCGAACTCTCCAGCAGAACCGTATCGCCCCCGGCAATCCTGCAAAACCACGGCAAACCCTTCCTGCACAAGTCTCAATATCAGCAAGGTAAAGATTCCGGATCTGGCGTTGTATGGGGTCCGAAAGAGAATGGAGCCCGATGCAGGTTCATTGGGACGGTATACTTCAGTATACAGTTCGGTCCCGTCCCTGGCGGTGACCATCAGCCTTTGCTGCTGTATTTTTAACGCCGCAGCCAGACTCATTTGTATCCCCCCTCTCCTTAGCTGCTCGCTTAAAATATGTACTGGCCAGGGTGGCATCAATGTGAAGAACGGCATTATAGGCTGCGTGGAGCAAAACAGGCACCCATAATGACCCGGTATACATAAATGCCACACCAAGCACTAAGCCTACACTCCCTTGGGTAAGCACGGCGCTGGCAATGGCTCCAGGCAAAGACATGCCTTTCTTCATAGAAAAGTGAGCTCCGCCAAAAAGCGCACTGCTGATTACCAACGCTGTAAAGGGACCCAGCATACCGCTCAATACAGTCAAAAGGAAAAACCTGTACAAGTATTCTTCAGGAAACCCTGTAGCGAGAAAATGATAGGCGAAAGTCTTCCCGTATTGGCGCAGCACATGCCGCCAGCCGGCTAACCTGAGTATGCTGGTTGGACGCCGGGATTTTTTCCATAAGGAAAATAAAACCCCCAGCCCCCCTAGGGCTATCAACAACGCTGAAAGAGGATATTTTCTCCAAGTCAATAGTTCCCATTGTCCTGACCCTGTAATAATAAAGCCCATACTGGGGGCCACTACACATCGGGCCCATTTCCTGACAAGTTGCGGTGCGCCAGTAAAGATCGAACAAAAAAGTGAAACCAGCGCAAGGGCAATGAGCCCCACTGCACCAGCAATAAAAGGCCGTTCAGCACTGATAGTCATCGGGTCAGCAAATATAAGAAAAGGGGCGCTGGCAGCAACACATGTCAACACAAGGAAGGGTATTTTTTTCGCCCTGGGCTTTGCCCCGGCGGCCTGCAATATAGCCAAGGATACAGTCCAGCACAACAGGGCCAGACATACTGCAAGTATTTTGTCGATAGTCATGGATATCTCCTCACAAGCCTGTTAGAGTATTGAGGACAGATGCTCGCCTCCATCAAGGCTGATAACGGCTCCGGTGATGTGTTGAGCTGCCGGTGAACATAAAAATTCTACTGCCTGCGCAACATCATTGGGGGTACCCACCCTGCGCAAAGGTATGCTCCGAATCAATTGGGTGATCTCATCTGGCCGCAGATTTCTCCCAATCTGCTTTTCACTAAACCCGGTGGGCACTATGGAACCGGGGCAAATCACATTGACTCTGATACGGTTTGGACCAAGCAAGCGCGCCATACTCCTCGAGAGTCCTATCAGCCCGGCTTTAGATGCACTGTAAGCAGGAAAGTTCGGGGGACTGGTGAATGCTGCTATTGAACTGATATTCACTATAGAACCGCCGCCGTGCTTTTTCATTATGGGCACCGCCGCCTGCATGGTTAAATAAGGGCCATGGACATTAGTAAGGACTACCCGCGAGAAGATTTCTGGGCTCAACTTAGTGCCATCCCCAAAGGGTTCGATAGCGCCAGCGCAGTTTACCAATACATCCAGTCGTCCATATTCCTCCTGGCAGGCCTTCACTGCCTGGTTTATATCCGATTCCCGGGTTACGTCCCCAATAAACACGTCTCCGCCACCCTCAGTTGAGGTATCCTGCAAATCAAAAGCGACAACCTTCATGCCGCTGCCCGACAATTGATGGCATATTGCTTTCCCAATCCCGGAGCAACCTCCTGTTACCAATGCGACTTTATCCACAGGCATCTCCTCTGTAAATTTTCTTCCCGGACAATTGACAGAGTTCCGGATCCTCTGTCCACAACCACACCCCCCACTGAGGATACGTAAGCTTTGGGAACGGGCTTAATACTCCGCTGCTTATTGCTGCATCCACCACCTGTTCCATTAACAGCCTCATGATAATATGGCGTGCTGACAATATAGACATATTGAACTCCAGCACCCTCTTGTCCACACAAGCGAACAGGGGTACCAAAATCTCCGTTGCAATCAGGTTGGCCAGCTCAGCCAACAGGTCCCATACCGGGTTTCCATCCTGACAGCGAAACACCGGCGCTTTGGGAACAGCCAGGTCGTTATTGCGAGCGACTAACCGCCAATACTTTAGCCTTAATAGACGCGGATCGGTCCAGCTCAATCCCCCATTGTGGAGTAATTCACTTATACACTCGATATCTCCTGAATCCAGACACAGTTTTGGAGCCTTGATATTCTGGTGCCATATCTGCGCAGCTCCGACAGCGACGGTATCGGCAGTACACATGCGGACGCCAAAGGAGTTGCTGGTTGCCATATTCGCAGGCAGTTTCCATACCCAAAAAGATGCAGGCGGTCTGGCAATTAGCTTCAGTTTCTTTGCAGCCTGACCGACACCCAGGTCTATTAGCATCCCGGCCACAACAATATGCTCCAGTTCCTCCCAGGAGTGATTGGAAAACTGTACAGCAGCAACCTGCAGTTTCTTTTTGCACTCCTTCTCCAGCAATCGAACGTAGGATTTGACGTAATCGTCCACAATCGGTTTGATTCCCTCGGCAAACTCAGCAGACAAAAACAGGGCATTGGGGCCGTTAACTAATTTGCCATCAGCGCACTGCAGCAGCCCCATATGGATCCATTCCTGAATACAGTCAGTTTCTCCGGGAGCAAGCCAAGTTCTTCCCCCCATGACCGCTGCGAGTCTGTCAACAGCCTTAGTAACCCTGTTATCTATAGTGCCGTAAATTACCCATCGCCCCATTGGAAAGTCCCCTCCCACTGCCTATTTGCCATAATGCGACTGCATATACACTGCCGGGAATTCGCCAGCTTTGTATTGTTCCTGACAAAGGGGATGGGCTGCGGAAAACCGACCACATTGTTCGAAGGGCCAAGCCCTGCAACTTCCCTTGCAATTTTGGTTAAATACGCAATCTGAGCAGATGCCTTCCAGCCAGCGAACATTTACATAGCAGTTTCGCAACTCACTTAAGCATCCTTTCTGGCAGGCACAGGCCAGATCATTGCGTAGGATGTTGCCGAAGTTAGCACCCTGTATATCCCGGGTTATTGCGCAAATTGTTATTTTTCCATCTGGAAGGATGCTGATTAAGGGAAAATTACAGCTGGTGGTAATAGATAACCTCCCGGCCCGCTTTAACATGGCAAACTTAGGGTAGAGTCGGGGGGGAATAAGGGCTGGGGGAATCTTTACCACAATTCTCTTAGTGCTGGTTTCAGAGGCAGCTAAGATCTTCTCTAATGCGGCAATGGTGCTGTCCATATTTAGCTCTAACTTTTCTGCGTTGTCCAAAGCCCTCCCGACAGGGTGTAAAAAAGCAAACACTAATGTGGCTATGTCCAGCTCTTCCGCAAGCTTTACCATATGCTGAATGTTTGCAGCGTTATGCTTGTTGATTACACATTGAATGTTAACTGGGAAATGGTTGGCTTTTAGCAGTCCTATCCCCCTTATTGCCCGCTCGAATGCTCCCTCGCCTCTAAGAAAGTCATGATCAGAGGCAAGTCCACCATCAACGCTAACTCCGAAGTTCAATCTTATCCCCTGTTTCCGGGCGGCTATAAAGGGCAGCAAATTTCCCTGTTCGATCATAGTTGCATTAGTCTCGACAAAAATATGTGTCTTGCGGCGGGAGAGAGCCTCAACAAGTCTTGGCAGCTCGGGATACATAAATGGTTCCCCGCCGGACAAGATGACACTCCCGGGTGCAATAGTCAGCACATTATCTACCGCTTTTTCGAGCTCTGCTGCAGCTAGGCTCTCCGAGCAATCATTTGGCCCCGATTCAACCCAACAATGCTTACAGGCCAAATTACATTTAAAGGTCACATACCAATAAACGCTGGGACGGAATGCTTCTTGTTTTGCTGGCTCAGACATCTTGCTCTCCCAAAAACTCAATTATCCCTTCTTTGTCTGCCTGGGCAATAAACTCTGAAACATCTTTACGCACAGTCTCTATATCTGCATTGAATTGAGCGGCAATTTGTTCTGAAATCTCAGCGACTGAATTATTGCTGTCGCAAAGTTTAAGTACGGCAAGTCCAACTTTGTTAGTTAGCAGAATTGCACCCGTATTGGTATTAACAATAGTCGGCATCTCATCCTCATCATTTATCACTGCACACTCAAGAGCGACAGGGATTTTGTCCACAAGTATACCACCTTTCATTTTTGGCTGGGAAATCCCTCCCATTCCCAGAGGGGAACTCTTGCACTGATTACATTTTTCCAGGGTTATGTAGTCTACTATGTCTCCCACAGTTTGAAACCTGTCTATTATCTGGTCTGGAACCTGTATAGAAAAAACTTCTTCAAATTCGCATGCCAAAACAATAAGATCGAAGGAATTGAGTCCTATATCCTTTACCAGGTGACTCTCCACAGAAATCGGTTGCTTTACATGCCCTTGATGGTCGAGAATGACCCCTGTAACTTTCTCCAGTATTTGCTCTGCGCTTTTCATTTCTTTACTCTCTTGTCGATTATTATGGTTCTGAATTTCCCTCAGGATAGCAAATGCTATAGTGTTGTTTTTGGTCCAGGACAGGGAGGGGTTCTCCCTGTCCTAGAGCTTAGCGATTATTCCGCTAATTCTGCGTGTCCGCCAGTGTTGCAAATTGCACAATCGTCCATCGGCTCAGCAAGGTTCACCAGAACGGGCTTTTCGTACATTTTTTCACCTCCTCTCCAACAAGCTTGTATTAAAAAATCCTCCAAAAGCGGCAATTCGCAGTTATGGGAGGATTTTTCCTCTTAAATTAAACGCCGAGGGAGGTATTACATAAGCTTGATAAATTGAAGAGTTGGTAAACTCCAAAGGGAGTGTTTATATATTAACACATAATTTCCCAGGTTAAACCAGATGTTTTTCCGGTTTACAAGTATAGGAACAAATGATAGAATTTATTTTTTGGTTGTGAAATGTTGAACGCGGTGATTACCTTCCCCCTAAGATTATTGAAAGAATAAGAGACCCGTGACAATGGGTCTCTCCATAGATATCTTTTAGCGGCTGCATTGTTAGTCTCTTTTTATCTTTCCCGTAGAAGTCTTAGACAGTTCATACTGTTGCAGGCTGAAATCCTGAATTTGCTTGTATTTAGGCAGGGATCGGTTTATTTTGGCAATATGCATTTCAATGACATCGGCAATGCTATCCATATCCTGAGCAACATCCATATCAGGGTGTATTTTGGCGGCAAGAATTTGATTCCCTTTTAACTCCTTACTGTAAACGAGGGCTTCTTTAATCAATGGACATTGGTACAATAAACCCTCAAGTTCTTCGGGACTAATATTTTCTCCATTGTCAAGGACAATGGTGTTTTTTTTGCGCCCAGTTATGTACAGGTAACCATCTGCATCCAGGTATCCCAAATCTCCCGTCTTAAACCAACCGTCAGAATAGCTTTGGGCTGTTGTTGCCTGATCACGATAATACCCCTGACTTACAATGCTGCCTTTTACAAGAATCTCGCCAGCGACGATCTTAATTCGGCAAAAGTCTACTGGCTTCCCTATTGATTTATATCTTTTATTTCTCTTGTTATTGCAGGAAACAACCGGTGAGCACTCAGTTATTCCATATCCGTTATAGAAATCTACTCCTATATTGTCGAACCACCGTCCTATTTCAGGTTCTAAAAAAGCGCCACCGCTTACAATAGTGTTTAGATTCCCGCCAAGGGGGGCGAGCAATTCTTGAAAGAACTTTCTTCGGACGTCAACACCGAATTTCAAAAGGAAGCGGGACAATTTAAATGCACGTTCAACTTTTCTCCCCTTACCAGCTTTTTCAATTGCCCGCAGCATAGTCTTTAAAATTCCCTTTGCAATCATAGGGACAATAATGAGCAGAGTTGGTTTAAAATGCTGCATATCCCGCATTATGCCCTTAATCCCCTGGCCGATGCAAATTGTTGCTCCGGCAAATAAGGCAAGATGAATGCAGCAGGTTAGCTGAAAAGCGTGATGAATGGGGAGCAGGGCCAGGGTTACAGTATCTTCTTGCATAATGTTTAAGCGAAAACTCGCAACTGTATTATGTGCAAAGTTTCTATGGGTTAACATAACGCCCTTGCTCTTGCCGGTGGTGCCTGAAGTAAACACAATAGCTGCCAGTGAGTCGGGAGCTATTTCAGGGATAATTTCTGCTGAATCAATGTTAGCGAAGCGGATAAAGGGAAAGATGTCGTTTTCTTTCATGCAGATGAGTTTTATTTTGCAGTCAGGGCTGCTGGCAATATATTTTGCAACCTCGAGCTGCCCGGCATCAAAAATCAAGCAATCAGCTTCACTCCGCACTAATAAATCTATTATAGATTCTGGACCTAACTCTTTATCAATGGGGATTGCAACACTGCCGTGGTTAGCAATGCCATAGAAACAGACAATCCAGTCATAGGTAGTTGGTCCGAGAAGTGCGATATGTTTGTTTAGCAGAGATTGTGCCGCCAGAAACCTGCCAAAAGCAGTTATGTCCTGCTGCAATTGCGAGTATGTTATTTCACAGTAATTATCGTCCTCGAGGATTCTAAATGCTGGTTTGTCTCCAAATCTGTCCGCCGATTGCTCTATTAATTCTTTCAGTGTGTCCACGCAGCGATTATTCATTATTCGCCCCCTCTCCTTTCCCGTGACATATTATGCACTCTGCTGGAAACATTCAACATTTTTTCCCTAATCCCTGCTTGCTAGAAAAAAAAGCCACCGGGATCCGGTCCCAATGGCTGTTTTCTTACGCTGTCTCACATCCGGGTAAGCTCATCATCAGTGCCAGCTGCATTCCCGATGCCACATAACAGTATATGGGGATAAACAGCAGCAGGGGCAGGGGGTGCCAAAGGAAATTGACGAGTAGAGCGAAGATGAAGTTGGCAACCAATATGCCAATAATAACGCCGCTTAACTCCGGTGTGCGGTTGTCGAAGTAGGCTGCGCTGCGGGCGAAGGCTTCAAAAACTCCCAAATCATCAGCGACAATGGTGAATTCCCAGTAAATATACTTAACCCGCAATACCATGAATACTACCAGGTAGGCGATCATTCCCAGGAAAGACAAGAGCATGGCCATGACTAGGCCTGCGAGAGTAACAAGGAACATCAACGCCCTTAGTCCCAGAAAACGAAGCCAAAACCTGCTGGCATAGCTAAGAAAAGTGTCCAAATTGACAGCATTTCCCTTGGCCCGCTCATAGAGGAGACCTATGAAGCCAGCTTCGGCAAAGGCCCCGAGGACAAACAACAGCAAGGCCAGGGCCAGGGCCATTGTATCGGGCCCGCTGCCGGCGAAATCAAAGTTGACGCTGCCTGCGAAAACATTGTGCTCAATTATAGTTGAGATTGAAGGCAATCCCGCATCGAGGACAAGTTTAAAAGTAAACTTGGATGCGCCCCAAAATCCGACGGTTAACAATCCGAAGACAAAAGACACGAGATCCATCAGGGCTGGTACCAGAACCAAGCCCAGGCGGCGATTCAGTGCGTTAAAAGCTCGATTGATCATTGCTGTACCTCCAGGAACATTCTACTCTATTTCATTCGCCGCTGGCAAAAGTATTCCTCTAAAACCACCCCCAGCTGCTGGAGAAGGGAAGTGGCTCAACAGGAGAAAATCAGCCATTTGGAACCGTCCCCAGTGGATGGTATAATTAGGCAGGTGATGGGTATGAAAGCCATGAAAAGAATCGCCGGGCTGGTCTTATTTCTCCTGGCAACAGTGACCTTCTGCTGGTGGCAGAATAACGGCCTGATGGTAACCAGGGTGGATTACGTCAGTGCTGAAATCCCCGGGGAGTTCAGGGATTACCGCATTGCCCAGGTCTCCGACCTGCACAACAAGGAGTTTGGCAAGGGCAACGCCCGCCTCCTGGACAAGCTTAAAAAGCTGCAGCCGGATATCATTGTCGTCACCGGGGACCTCATTGACAGCGGCAATACCAATATTGATGTTGCGGTAAGTTGTGTCAGGCAGATGGCGGATATTGCCCCGGTCTACTTTGTTTCGGGGAATCATGAATTTAACTCGGGACAATACGCTGCTCTCAAAGTTGAGCTGGCGGCAGCGGGGGCGCAGGTCCTGGATAATGCCGGCGTCATCCTGAAAAGGGAAGGAGAGCAAATAGCCCTGCTGGGCCTGGCGGACCCTGCCTTCCAGGACTATGACAGTGGCTTTGCCAAGGAGTTAGCGGACCTGGCTGATGCGTACCCAGTGATGTTCACCATCCTCCTCTCTCACCGGCCTGAGAAAATAGAGGTGTATGCCTCCTTCGGCATCGACCTGGTCTTTGCCGGCCATGCCCACGGCGGGCAGTTCCGCCTCCCCTTCCTTGGTGGGCTGGTGGCCCCGAACCAAGGACTCTTTCCCAAGTACACCAGCGGCTTGTATCAGCTGGAGAACACCAGCATGGTGGTGAGCCGGGGCCTGGGCAACAGCATCATTCCCCTGCGCCTCTTTAACAGGCCGGAGCTGGTGCTGGTGGTATTGACCGGGAAATAACCGAAAAGAATAATTCCAAGGTGCTGCTTCACAGCACCTTTTTGCATGCATAATTATCCACTTTCCTTCCTACATTAGGTACAAGGAGGGAAAGCCCGTGGAAATACTGGTAAATAACCTCTTGGTCCTCTTGATTTACGCTGGCGCGGGCTTGCTGGTTAAAGCTCTGACCGGCAGCAGACTCGCCCCCCTGGCCCCCTGGGGAGTATTCATTGTCCACATGGCCATGTCAGGGGTGGAAGCATATAGATATGCAGCCCAGGCAGGAGTGCTGCCCTGTCTGGCCTATGTCCTGCCCCACGGAATCTTGGAAATACCGGGGTTAATGCTGGCCTGCGCTGCCGGCAGCCGCTTGAGCCTGGGGAAAAAAATAATCCCCCACCTGGCCCTGGCAATTGTTCTCATTGCCCTGGGCGCCTGGGTGGAGGTAAATATTACGCCATTTCCCTTGACGCGTTGGATATAAAAGGCCCGCCTGGTACCCGGCGGGCCAACTGCAACTGGAACCGTTAGGATCCAGCGCAGCGTCTATGCCAATATATTCGACGCAAAAGCAAATATACCTTCATTTTTTTATCCCTGTACCCCAAAAAATTTTCTTGGGATAGGGCTTAAAGCCAATCCCCATGGAGAGGTTACGGGAGGGGAGGTTGGAATCCAATATGTGCACCATCGGGGTCTTTCCCAGCGCCAGTACTTTGGCGACAAGGGAAGAGGCCAGCATTCTTCCATACCCCCGGTGGCGATAGGGTTCCAGCACCCGCAGGTAACCGAGATTCACCATGTCGTCGATGGCGTCATAACATACCGCCCAACCCGCCGGCTTGCCGTCGACGCGAATGACGCTGCTGGGATAGGCCTTGATAATATGCTTAAAATACTCCTCGCTTCCCGGAAACTTATAGGTCCAATGCTGGTTGACAAACTCGGCTTCAGTCACCGCCAGGTTGTCCAGAGGCTCTGGTGTGCCGGTGAAATCCTCCGGGCTGAGGGTATAGGCCGTGCAGTCCTCGTCGCTGTCAATGACAGCAAAGTGCTTCTGCAGTAAGGGCAGGAGGCTGCAAGCCACTCCAAAAAGCGAATATTCCCCCGAGGGGAGTTCACCCAGAAAACGGTCCAGGACCTCTTCTTCGCCGAACATATGCAAACCGTGATCCAGCAGCATGGCGGCACCGTCGGCAAACCACAGTGTGCTGCCTTTTAGTTCCCCGGGAGAGTAAAAGAGCTGGTACTGCATCTTATAAGTCAGGACAGTATCTTCTTTCAGCAGGGCATTGAGTTTAGAAAAATCTATGCGCATGGGCAATCCTCCCCTAGATGAGCTGGAGTAATTATAACATTTTCTTGGGGGCCAGCCCAGGGGTATCCCCTTGATTTGCCCAAAAGAATACGGCATACTCAAGGTGGATTAACCGGAGAGGATGGCTTCTATGCGCAAAATTATGCCCTACCTGGCTGGCGTGGGATACGCTTCGATCTTTGGCTTCTCCTTTATGTTCACCCGGGGAGCACTGGAACATATTACCCCTTTTCACTTGCTGGGCCTGAGGTTTTTAGCCGCGGCCCTGGCCTTAAGTATCCTTCATATACTGGGAATTGTCCCCATACGGGTCTCATGGCAGCAATTTGCAGCCCTGCTGCCCCTGGCTTTTTTTCAGCCCCTGCTCTACTTTCCCCTGGAGACCCTTGGAGTGCAAATGACCTCATCATCCCACGGCGGAATGATGATTGCCGCCATTCCCATCTTCGTCACCATTCTGGCAGCTGTATTGCTGAAAGAGCATCCCTCCCCCCTCCAATACCCATTTATCCTGGCTTCGGTAGGCGGGGTGATCTTCATCCTTGCCATGGAAAATCAGGGGGGGCTGGAGTCAAATTTGCCGGGAACCTTGTTCCTGCTGGGAGCAGTCTTGGCGGCAGCCTGCTATAACATTGCTTCCCGCAAGGCGGGCAAGAGCTTTTCCCCGCTGCAGATCACCTGGGTGATGATGGTCATCGGGGCAATTGCCTTTAACGGCATTGCCCTGGGCCAGCACGTAAGTGCCGACACCCTGGGCCAGTACTTCAAGCCCCTGGCCTTTGTGTGGCCGCAAATCCTCTTCCTGGGGATTCTCTCTTCAGTAGGGGCCTTCTTCCTGGTCAATTACACATTGTCCAAGCTCCCTGCTGCTCAGGGGGCGGTATTTTCCAACCTGACGACCTTGATTTCAATCTTTGCCGGGGTGACATTCCTCAAGGAATCCTTTTCCTGGCATCAGGCGGTGGGTGCCCTGGTGATCCTGGCAGGAGTGTGGGGAACCAATTACTTTGCATCCTCCCGTAAGGGAAATTTGGAGGTTGAAATATGAAGCCAGTGCTAAAAGCCAAAATTAATAAGGTGCTGCTGGCTTTGGCAGGGTTAGTTTTGACTGCATGCTTTATTACCGGGATGTTGTATCTGGACTATTGGAACCTGCTGCCTAAACGCTCCTATACTGCTGCAGACTTTGGCATAGAAACAATCCTCAGCCCTGTAGACTATGACGGCGACGGCATCGATGATTTCACTGATATCTTGCTGGGGGCCAAGGCCGAGGCAAAGCGGCGGCCCAAGTACGACAACTCCTATTTTGCAGGCGGATACCCTCCCGAAGATATCGGCGTCTGCACCGACATGATCTGGCGGGCCTTGGATGCTGCCGGCTATTCCCTAAAGGATCTGGTGGATGCAGATATCGCCGCCTGCCCCGAGGCCTACCCGGGAACCAAGGGCACGCCGGACCCCAACATAGATTTCCGCCGCATCGTCAATCTCAAGGTCTTTTTTCAGAGACACACCCTCTCCTTAACCCTGGACCCTTATAAAATAGAGGAGTGGCAGCCAGGGGATATTGTCACCTTTAAAGAGGGGCATATCGCCATTATATCGGACAAAAGAAACAGGCGGGGCATCCCCTACATCATTCACCACGGCCGCCAGCCCGTAAAGGAAGAAGATGCCCTGCTGCGATACACTGTCAGCGGACATTTTCGCTTCATCCTCGGAGACGCAGAATAAAAATCCCACCCCTAATTGAGGTGGGATATATTATTCCGCCCTTTGCCTTTCCCGGAAAGCCCGTTCAATATCCCTTTGGGCGCTCCGTTCCGCCAGATCCTGGCGCTTGTCATAGAGTTTTTTCCCCCTGGCCACAGCAAGTTCCACCTTTACCAGTCCCCGGCGAAAGTACAGGCGCAAGGGAATTAATGCCATGCCCTTTTCCCGGGTAATGCCGATGAGGCGGCGAATCTCGCTGCGATTGAGCAGGAGTTTCCGCACCCGCAGGGGGTCATGGTTAAAGCGGTTACCCTGTTCATAGGGGCTGATATGCATGCCGTACAAAAAGACCTCGTTGTTTTCCACCTTGGCATAGCTGTCCTTTAAATTGACCCGGCGGCCGCGGACAGATTTGACCTCGGTTCCCTGCAGGACGATACCGGCTTCAATTACATCTTCAATATAGTATTCATGGCGGGCCTTGCGGTTCTCGGCAATTACCTGGATAGCGTCCATGATTATTCTCCTCAGAAATTACTAGACACACGGTCAGGGTCCGTGTGTCTCTGATTTTGCACAGTAATCTTATCATAACCTGGGGCAGCGGTCAACGGCTACCCCCAAAATTTAGCCCGCTGCTGCGCACTAATAATAACACAGCCAGCATACAGCCTCCTCCCAGGAATAAGCGGCGGGCGCCGCTTATTCTTGTACTAGGATAAAGTCCAGCGTTCTGGCTTCCTTATTGACTTTAATCAGCTTGACGATGACAGGGTCGGCCAGCCTGTATACTTTTTTGCGGCGTTCCCCAACCAGGGAAAAAAGCTTCTCGTTATAGTGGTAATAGTCGTCGTGCATATTGCTGATATGCACCAAGCCCTCGACGCTGTTTTCCAGTTCAACAAAGAGGCCAAAGGCCGTGACGCCGCTGATGATGCCGGAGAAGGTTTCCCCCAGATGGGATTCCATATACTCCACTTTCTTCAGGTCCACACTTTCCCGGTCGGCCTCCTCTGCCCCCCTCTCCCGGCGGGAACAATAAGCAGTCAGCTCTTTCAGGTTCTTGAGCTTAGCCTCCCAGGCCCTGGGGGCAGGTTCACCCAACCAATAGGCAATAAAGCGATGCACCAGCAAGTCGGGGTAACGGCGGATAGGTGCCGTGAAGTGAGTGTAGCACTCCGAAGCCAGGCCAAAGTGACCGTGGTTTTGCTCGGCATAGCGGGCCTGGCGCAGAGAACGCAGGGTGACTGTGCTCACCAGGCGATAATACCGCTCGGTCTCGGCCTTTTGCAGCATCTGTTGCAGGGCCTTGGGATGAATGTCCTCGGGACTGCCCTTAATGTGGTAGCCGAAATTGTGGAGGAACTCGTTGAGTTCTTTGATTTTGTCGGCGGCAGGC
>Ga0116180_1001609_pt1 | contig 18824 bp, 28 predicted proteins | sample AD_UKC073_MetaG_FD_89804 | JGI IMG/M metagenome (GOLD analysis project Ga0116180, IMG submission 89804) | Active sludge microbial communities of municipal wastewater-treating anaerobic digesters from USA - AD_UKC073_MetaG | ecosystem: Engineered > Bioreactor > Anaerobic > Digestate | place: USA...
AAGGTTGAAGCTAAAGTTGAAGCACCGAAGGTTGAAGAACCAACTAAGGTAATTGAACAAAGATTTGCTGAGGTAGCTGCTGAAAAGAAAGTAGAAGAGAAAAAAGTAACTGCTAAAGAAATTAAAGCAAAAGTTAAGAAAACTCCTGATACTACAACTCAAGCTCCTAAGAAAGTAGAAGAGAAAAAACCTCAACCTAATGCACAACCTAAGGCACAGGAAAAGAAACCAGTTTCTAAGAAACCAACAGCTAAGAAAAACTAACTATTGGTTAAAAAATTAAACCCACTCATTTGAGTGGGTTTTTTTATTTTTCAAACATAGTGCCAAAGTTTTTATTTTAAGTCTATAGCTTCAACAGTATCTTTATTATAGATGAATATTTCTATCTCTCTTAATCTACTTAAATCCTTATCAAGTTTACCCCAAGAGTCTTTCCAATTATTTGGAATGTAGTTATCTATATCTTTTGTGTTTTTGAATATATTTACTGAATTAGATGATGTATTTATGTGTATCTTAAAATCCACATTTAACATTTGTAACTTACCATGCACATCAGCAACATCTTCAATAAGGTCTTCTAAGTTCTTAAATCTTGGTTTACCAATTCTCATATGATAAGCACCCCATTCAAAATTGGAATTATCCTCGGTATCATCTGAAATATCAAGTAGAGGTTGAATACAATCTAAAATATCTCTGTAATCTGCTTTTATTTCATAAACCCCAAAGAAGGATTCTTGTGAACCATCATAAACTTCGTCTATCCAGTTTACTTTATAATCCTCTAATATTAAATCAAGTACTTCAACTAATTTAGTCTTTGTTTTAGTTGTGAATATATAATCATTCTCTTCAAATAGTTCTATTATAGGTTTTACCCTTTCTTCCCAATCGACTATATTTACGAATCTGCCCGGATTTTCAAGTAAGGAGTCAAAATATCCAGGTTTTTTTACATCCTTGTTTATAGATAATTTTGACTCCTTTACTAACTTAGAAAACTTTTTCATTTCTTATATATTAAGAAATGAAAAACTATTTCTCATCAAGAATTCTCTTTAACTTATGATCTCTTAGATATGTTTTAAATTTAGACTCAAAGTATTCTTTACCCTTTTCATTTGCCTTATTCATTCTATTAATCATATTATTTAGAAAATGGTCTAATGATAAATCTGTATGTAGATTATTTAGATTAAGACCAGCACCTAGATATGAGTTAAATAATTTAAGTAAATGTGTTGAATTATAAACATCATTCTTCTTCTCAATAACTTCTTTCTCAATTTCTGAGTATAGTTCTTTTACAGCTGCTACAGTTTCCTCATTTGATATAACTGTGCTTATGTTTAATCCATTACACTCATGTAGTTTAACCCAAAATTTACTACCACCAAGTATTATATTATGTGGTTTATTAGCTTTCTCAGCTTTTGTTTTTGGTTTGACACAAGTGAATGTTAGTGAACTATATTGAGATAGTCCTTTTCTTATGTAAATTCTATCCACTTTTATAACAAGTCCTTTTGGTAGTTCAACCACTGTTGTTTTATATGGTAGATTCAGAGCTGTAAATAGTGTTCTATTTCTATACTCAGCGTATAGAGTTATCTGCCAATCTTGTTCAAGTGTTATTAATGTTCCGATGTCTGGTACAAATAGTTTCATATTTTTATTTTCTTTTAATTATTACTTCATCAATCATTCCGTACTTCTTAGCATCAGATGCTGACATCCAATAGTCTCTATCACTATCTTTGTGAACTTTATCATAAGTTTGTCCTGTTCTTTCTGATATTATCTCATAAAGTTCCTTCTTAATAAAATTCATTTCTTTCGCCTCAATCTCCATATCAGATGCTTGTTGTTGCCATCCACCGTATCCTAATGGTTGGTGAATCATTGTTCTACTTCTTTTAAGAGCTTTTCTTTTGCCTTTATTACCTGAACAAAGTATAACAGCTCCCATAGACGCTGCTAACCCAGTATTAACTGTAACTATGTCTGGTTTAACATAATCCATAACATCCAATAATCCCAATCCTGAATATACGGATCCTCCGGGACTATCTATGTATATTTTTATATCATCATTATTAATTGTCTCAAGATAAATTAGTTGTGCCTTTATTATATTACAAATATCGGAGTCAATTTCTGTTGAAAGGAATATTATTCTATCATCTAATAACTTAGAGAACACATCAACTGGCATTCCGTTACTTTCTAATAAATGTGTTGTATTATTTTGCTTTTGTATCTTCTTGAAGTAGTCATCAAAATATGTACTTGATATTCTATGGTCTAAAGAGAATTTTCTTAAATCTAATTTCTGCATTAAATGTTATATTTTTATTTTTTATCATATTTCGATACAAAAGTTTAATATATAGAGATATGTTACTTTTAAATATCTTGGGAATAAAGAGATATTTGGAATTAATATATACTAAAAAATAATAACATATATGAAAACTATTGTTGAAATAAACGGATACATGATTTCTATCGAAGAGAATGAAGGTCAAGTTACTGTAAAAGCTGAAAAAGACGAAGAAGTAGTTGAAGAGTTTACTCTTGAAACTGAAGCACAAGAAGGTGAAGAATCTGAGGGTGAAGAAGGAAGCGAGATTAAAGGATTTGGTGAATTCGGTGAAGGCGAAGAAGACTTTGGTGGAGAAGCTCAAGGTGAAGAAGAGTCTGAGGAAGGCGAAGAGCACGAAGAGTCTCAAGACGAAGAAGAGGAAGAAGAGGAAGAAGGTCAATTAGAATCTTTCCAACACTTCATTAACAAAAAGAAATAATCTAAACATGATTAAAAAGTTTAATCAGTTCATTTCAGAAAGTAAGGACTCTGAATACTTATTGTATTATGCCTTCGACTGGGATGACAATATATTAAATATGCCTACGGTTATTCACATGGAAAAGAAAGAAGGTGATTCTTGGGTTCCTGTGGATGTATCAACTGCTGAGTTCGCTATTGTTAGAAATGACAAAGATAATTACAGAACGGCTGAAGATGCTTTCTGTGAATTCAGAGATGCTGGTCCAAGAGGTGAAGATGCTTTCTTAATAGATGTTAAGAATGCTATATCTCAAAAAAGATTTGGTCCTGCTTGGGATGACTTTATTGAGTGTTTAATTCACGGTTCTGTTTTTGCTATTATAACAGCAAGAGGACACGAAGCTCCAGCTATGAGAAAAGGCATTGAATGGATAATCGATAATATCCTTTCAGAAGATCAACAAAATCAAATGTATAACTATCTATTAAGATATGCTTACATCTTCAAAGAAGATGAAGGACACGATAGAATGTTAAAGGGTAAACCTTCACAAAATAGACTATTTAAAGTATATTTAGACAATTGTGATCTAGTTGGTGTATCATCTCCTTCAAGAGGTGGGTCCCCTGCTAACCCAGAGAAGTCAAAAGAGGAAGCTCTAATGATATTCAATTCTAAGATTAATAGTTTTGCAGCTGGTGTTGGTATGAAAGCTAAAATTGGTTTCTCGGATGATGATTTGAAAAATGTTAAACACGTTGAAGATTTAATTCACAATCTGAACCACGAACAGTTCCCACATATCATTGAGTATGTTGTTAAAGGAACTAAAGATCCATCATCAATAACTAAAAAGGTTAGAAATGTTGCTCTTACTGAGACATCAAATCAATCAACTGGTATGGAATCATCTGTTCTTAAATTTACTCAATTTGGTAATATGACTGGTCAGTTATATCCACAAGGGCAAGACCAAAGACAAGACGATTATGCTAATCAATTCAAAAGACAAACAAAGTTTTTAGCTAAAACATCTAAAGATATTTTAGGAAAAAATAAAAAAAAAGATTAAAAAAGAAACCCTCTAAATAAGAGGGTTTTTTATTTTATTATCTTAGCATCTATTTTAAGAATACCTGATGTATTTCCATTTATCTTAACATAGTAGTCTCTCACACCAATATCTTCAACCAAAAAGGTTTCACCTATTTTATTACTATACCAATATTTATCTGAACTTGACTTACTTATAACAACTCTTATAGTTGTTGTTTCTACTTCTTCCATTATTTATCTAATATATCATCTATTTTTTTGTCTCTCTTTTCTTGTCTAGTGTCGTTAGACCCATATTCCCATTTATCCTTAAATTCTTGAATATATTGAACACCATCTTCTTTGGTATCAAATTTCTTACCATAATTCTTAATAGTATCAAGTGTTCCTGGATTATCATATCCACATATATCACCTGTTAGTCTAAATCCCTTACCATCCGGTATGTGTGATATAACACGATATGTCCATAAAACCTTTTCTGTGTCAAATAAACCATATACAGAGAATTGAATATCAACACCACCCTTTTGATAATCCTTTATCGTATTTGTGTGTAAAAATTTACCTTTTATCATTATTCAATTATTTTATTAATTTTAATATCTCTTTCGATTGCTAACTTGTTTTGATTGTACCACTCTCTGAAATCACAAGAGTAATAACAGAATTCTTGAGTTCCTTTACTATCAATCATGTAACATGCTTGTCCCATTATAAATTTATTAAAACTATCTTTCCATTCATTTGGAATATAAGAATCTCTGACATCGATGCCAGATTCATAAATTTCTTTTAAGTTAGGATTATTCATTATACAAAGATACAAAATATACACTAATTATAAAAATAAACTTAAATAAGTTTCACTAATATACTTTCTATGGATAAATCTTACATAAAAGCCATGATGCAGAAGATTCTAACCAAAGAATTTTCTAACCAACATAAGATAAGAATAAACGATTATAATGATCGTTTGAACTTTGCTTGTCCTTATTGTGGAGATAGTCATAAAAACAACCACGCTAAGAGAGGTAATCTATATTTCAATAGGTTAGTATTCATTTGTTTTAACTGTGATAAGAAGACCACATTCGATAGAATGTGTAAGGACTTTAATGAACAAATAGATCCTGATAAGAAGATGGAAATGATAGAACACTTAAATAGTGTTATGGATTATTCCGACTATCAAAATGACTTTGTAGATGCTAAATTTGAGAATCTTATTGATATGTCAGAACTTGAGAGAGTTTTCAGTGCTGATTTAACACCTATATCAGATTTTAAGCCTATTCAAGTTAATGGAGGTGTTTATAAATATCTAGTAGGTCGTGGTATTCCACCTGAGTTTCACAAAGATATATATCAAGCTAAATATTGGAAGAATGAGGATGAGAGTGAGTGGATAATAGTACTTCTAAATAGAAGAGATACTAAAGTACTTGGTATGCAGATTCGTAATCTTAAAGAAGGTAAGCGTCGTATGTTTAAAATCTATAATTATGAGAACTTATGGGAATGGGTAAATCTAGGTAAAGATGTTACTGAGGCTGATATGAGTGAGATGGTTATCTATAATAAACTATCATATTACTTTAATATACTTAATGTTGACTTGGGTGAGAGAATAACTGTATTCGAGGGTTATATTGACTCTTTATTCTTCCCAAATTCAATAGGATTGGTTGGTGTTAATACCGATTATAGATTCCTTGAGAATAATAACCTTGATATTCAGTACTTTTTTGATAATGATGAGGCTGGTTATAAAAAGACCGAAGAGAAGTTAAGGGAAGGATTTCCTGTTTTTCTTTGGAAGAAACTATTTGAAGATATAGTTGATAAAAAGAATGTTGAGGATCCTTATAGACTTCTACATAGAATAAGTAAGGTTAAGGATATAAATAAACTAGCTGAATTGGTTCCAAGTCCATATAAGAAATTAGAATTACCCAAGTTTTTTAGTTCTGATATAATGGATATCAAATGGATTCCAAAGTTCAAGAAAAGAAAGAAGACTGATGATGGTACCGACTACAATAAACAGTTCAAGTCAATGTGGAATTAAATAAACAATCTGTTTATGTTTTTATAATTCTTATTTTTCATTGAAAGATATGTCTTAAATTCAGTATTTCCTCTTTCATTATTACAATCTTTACAACAAACTATTAAATTTACTTGTGTATTATTACCACCTTCTGATATTGGAATTATGTGGTCAGCTGTAGCATTATGCTTTGTCAATGAAGACTCACAATAAAGACATTTAACTTCTGAATGTTCATCTAAAAACTCTTTAGCGTATCCACTTGTTCTTCTTTTTACATTTTTACCGTTGTATTTTAGTCCAACAACAACAAAATCTTCCATCATTTTATATTTCTTACGAAGAATTTCACAAGATTTGTAGTTATCATTCATTCCCACCGCTGCTTTTATAAGCCATTTCCATCTAAAATAAGTCGTTCTATCTACTGATATAAAGTGTGGGTGCTCCGACTTATATAGAAATTTTAATATTTTAATCAATTTCATACATAACATATATATTGGAAAATGTCATTTTCCTAAAAAGATATATATCATGTAAAAAAAAATTAATCACTATGGCAGAAGAAAAGAAAAAAACAACTGCTCCAGAACCAATTAAAACTTCTTTAATTAAAGACGGGTTTTTTGGATGGAACAACATTAAATGGCTTATTACAGAAATAAGAGATATCTATTCAAACAAAGATTCTTACTTTTCTAAGAAAAGAATTGAATCAGGTATAGCATTTGCATTAGCTCAATGGGGTATGATATTTTTCTTATTAGAAAAACACTCTACTTTAACAATGGGTGAGTTCTTATTATGGGCAGCAGCTGAGTTTGCGGTTTCTGGTTACATCATTAATAAAATACAAAAAGAGAAAGCGGCTGACGCTGGAACTGATGTACCTACACCATAATCCAAATTATTTAAAAGTAAAAACCACTCAATGAGTGGTTTTTTTTTATTTACTTCTTTCTGAAGCTTTCAAATTTTCTTGTATGTTTGTAACTTTTAGATTCGAACTCAGGTTGTTCCTCAGTCTCTTCTTCATCTTGACCTGCTAATAAAGCTTTATCATCTTCATCCTCAAGTTCTCTTTGTCTAATATCTCCGTCATTAGACGATATTCCATTTTCATTTTCTAAGAAGTCAACAACTTCATCAACAGTTTCAAATTTTTGATTTCCAATATGGAACATTTCTGTTTCAGAGTAGAAGTTTATTTTTTCACCATTGTAATTAATAGAACCATCAGTATCAACTTGTGTATCTAATGCGTCTGCTAAATTCTGAATCATTTCTTGACCGATGTATGAGCCACCTTCTTCTTCTGATTCATTATCATCACCCAATTCTTCTTCAGCTTGATTGAATACTTCATTATCTTCTACTTCTGCGAAGTCTGGATCTTCTGATTCAATTTCATTTGATGGAATTTCATCAAATTCCTCTATATTTTCATTAACTTGTTTATTTTCTTTAACAAACTGACTATATCTTTTTATCATTATGTCATATTATTTTTTTGTATATGTATATATTAAATGTTAATTGTCATCTTTTTCTCCCAATTCAGCAACCACATAATCTATAAATGAGTCTAATTCATATTCAAGTCCTTCACAGAATTCAAATACATCATAAACATCTTCATTTCTCCTTTTAACTACTGAGTAGAAGTCTGGTGAAGTTTGTCCAGTATTATAAACAATTATTCTACCTTCTAATCTACCTTCTAATTTCTTACCATTTCCTAAATCTAAATCTGGAACATAAAGGGTTCCTATATAATGTATCTCGTCTCCAAAGTCTTCTGTTTCGGTGTGTTCAAACTTGAAATATCCATTATCATCCTCGAAAACTGATTCACTTTCTTCTCTTGCTATTTTATCATGAACTTCCTTTTCATTTCCTTGTTTATGTGAGTCTAAGAATTCCTTCTCTAATGGTGTTAATGAGTTTATACCATACTTGGAAATTTTATCCAGTATGTCATCAATTCTTTCTTGAACTGAATACCCTTCATATCTCATTAGATGTCTCATCTTAGTCATTGATGTATATATTATATATCAATCATTTAATTTTCATTTGTTGTGACCAGTTGTTATAAATTGGTACATTTTGGTCTACTTTTTTTCTTATTATTTCATATATACCCATTGTTTGACCATCTGTTTGATATATTGATATACAATTGTTATTAATATCGTTAATATCAAACTTATTACTCTCATCTCCGATTAGTGAGTTTATCTTATTCTCTCTTTCATGAGCCTTTACTTCATTTACCCACCTATCTATAAAAAAATAGATGAATCCTTCAGATCCATCATTCGGGTGATTCATAATCATATTAAAGTCTATACCATCGTAAAACTTAATAATCGTTCCATTAACTATTGTCTCATCAATCAAGATCATCGAATATATCGTCTATTTTTTTGTCTCTAGTTTCCGCTTTATGTAATTCTATTACTCTTGAGTGGAAAAGTTCATCGTTTTCAAACCTATACTTGAAGTCATCAAATGCAGATTTTGATATTTTGAGTAATGACCTAGATCCTTTACTAATCTCTTTTTCGAATAATCTCCAATCTAAGTAACATAAATAATATGGATATACTAAGTCCTTTTTCATAATTTATATATCCACTTTTAATATATACCATATGCAAATCAAAAAATATCAAAGGTTTATAGAAGGAACATCAAACTTAATTGTTAATGATGGCATGACCAGAGTTTGGTTATCTGATCCGTCTTTTAAGAAGATTCATATTAAGAATATAGGTGATATATTGAAAAGCGTATATGAACCAGTTGGTAATTGGAAGAGAAATGAGAAGAGTGGATTTTATGGCGTTATGGATTTAGAATGGGATAATGAGAGATGGTCTATTCTTAATAGAATAAACACAAACTATATTGCTCTAACAATTATAGTAAATTCAGTAAACAATGCTCTCTCAAATAGTAGTATTCAAAAGTTCAACTTTGTAGATGTTAATTTCGGTACACCCGAATTCTATAACGAATATAATAGACTTGTTGATTTGATGAAAAAGAACTCTAAGATGTTTTTGAAAACAAAAGAAACAGATGGTTCTAATACTATAAATGCAATAGTAAATGCGATAAGAGGTATTAAATCAGCTGGTGACCTAGGTGAAAAAATTGTAGTAGATTACTTACCTAAGTTAAATTCTAAAATTTCTAATATAAGAACTCCAGAAGGTAGTGGTGATTCAAATGATATGATAGGAGGAGCTGATATATTATTTGACTTTAATAACAAAGTATATACAATGCAAGTTAAAAGAGTTTCATCTGTTATAAATAAAGATGGTAAGTATATTACAGTTGGTGCTTCTATTTCAAAACACTATAAGACTAATTACTACGCCATTATGGATAGAAAAAATTTATACTTCTTCAATAATAAAGAATCTGGTATAAAAATATCAAATGGTGAATTGGAAATAGATGCAACACTTCTTATAAGAAGTTTTAGTTATTAAAATCCTCCTTTACCACCAAATATATCCATAACAACCGATAATCTCTTAGTTATTTCTGGCATTCCAAGTGGTTCAATAATTGAATTTATCGGAGATAAGATAGATTTAGCAAATTGTTCATCATAATCAATTGGAGGAGCGAATTCAACTGGAAAGGCACCACGAGTATATGCGAACATATCAGTAACAGACTTATCCTTGCAGCAATAATATTTAATTTTAACACCAGACTTTATAATCTCATACTTAGACTGGAATTCTTTATTCTGTGATAGAAGATAGTTATGATGTGCAGCGGATTTAACAGCAAAGTGAGCACCTGTTATAAATCCAAGTGGTAATGTTTTATCATTAAGAACTTTTGTTTCATAATTGGAGACAGATGATTGCATTGATATGTCATCGATATCAGCTAATTCAAATTCCTTTCTAAGACCTTTAACAAGTTTTAGTAAATCTTTTATATTGAATGTGTCTGGATGAGAAAATAAGTATTTAACAATTCCAACAATCTTATCACGAGCAAATGCTGGTGTTGATGATCGAACAAGTTCTACTCCCTTTGGATAGATATACTTCAATCTATCAAATGGAATCCCATCTTCAAATAGAATATGTTGAATATACTTTTTCTTAGCTATGTTTATAATTGACTCTGATATACGTTCTAACTCAAAGTCTTCTTTATTTTCTACACCAAAACTTTCAGCATAGTCTTCTAAACACTTTTTGAAATATCCAGCATATCTAAAATGATCCATTCCTTGTATAAAGTCGGTTTCATTTGACCAATTCCATTGTATATCAGATGTTATACCACCTGCGTTAATTATCTTATTTAGATCCCTATCTTTTACGAAGTTACCATCGATTAAGATTAGAGAATGTTCTCTATCTAGTATTTCTTTAAGTTCACTTATTTTCTCTGCTTTACCAACACAATTTGGATTAGTGACATTTGGTATCTCTCTTGATAGAATTATGAACTTTTTATCAATAGAGTTTAAGTAATCAGGTTTGAATGTTAGATTCTTCCAAGTACAGTGGTCTATAGCAGGTTTGAAAGTAACGAATAATGAGTCAGTATCAGCGTATATAGAAACTGGTTCATCTTTTGTTATTGGAGTAACATCTTTAATTCCTAATCTAAAGTGTAATTCAAAGTCAAGATGCCATTGGTTATACCAATAGTCTTCGTTAACTTTATCCATAGTTCTTGTTAAGTCTCTACCTTGAGCAGTTATTGTACCAGCAACGTGATTATTATATAATATAAAGTATGATGTAGCAAAGGCACCATAAGAACCATTTAAAACAAGTTTTAACGCTAATTGTAGAGCGTTGTAGTAATCAACTTCTTTTTTAATTTCAGATGCTTTCTTCTTTAATATCTCTATCTTCTTTAATCTCTCCTCTTTTGTCATACTCTTTATACTATTTTTTAACCTTTGGTTTTGGTTTAATCATCATAAACCATCTATTACCTTCTAGCTTTGGCATAGCTTCCAATAAACCAAATTCTGAAAGAATATCGGCAAATTTTAACATAATAATCTCACCTCTCTCAGGACTACCTTTCTGGCGACCTTTTAATTGAACAACACATTTAACTTTATCACCATCTTCTAAAAATTCTTTACCTTTTCTAGCTTTAGTGTTCAAGTCGTTATCTGATATTTCAGGACTTAATTGTATCTCCTTTATAATAGATTTTATAGAGTTTTTCTTTTTCTCTTTTTCTGCCTTTTCGGTGTCATATAAAAACTTATTATAGTTTTCTATTCTAACAATAGGTGGTGTTTGATTTTCATTTATTAGAATCAAATCTTTTTCCTCACTTTGAGCTATTTGATAAGCCTCGTATGAACTCATTAATTGAGTTTCACCGGTTCCAATAACTCTAACTTCTGGGAAGCGCACTTCACCATTAATTTTATGTTTTCTTACTTTTATTTGTCTAGGGTCTTTTCTCATATTTTAAATCATGATTTATACTTGGTGTGGTAAAAAAGTTGAATAATGAAAATATATATGTAAAATATAACACTTATTTCTATGAAAAGAATTAAAAGATTTAACGAAAACGCAACAGTTGCTTGTAAAGCATCAGAGTTAACTGGAGAGGTTACTCTATATAGACTAACATCACATCCAGTTGTTGATCTTGCATCACCTGGTGAATATTATGTATGTGATAAAGGAGATGTTGATCCAAGTATTTTAGATAACAAAGAAGGTTCTGAGTTATATTTAATAACAGTTAAAACTGATTCTAGTAATGTTTATCAGCCTCTAGTGTTATATCGTAAATAGGAAGATGTAATTTCAATTTATCCATTTAACAAATATACGGATAAAAAATTAATCGTCTGAAAAATCTTGTTCGAATGTCATTTATTTAATATATACTATATGAAGAAATGTAATAAATGTTTGGAGGAGAAAGAAATATCTAAATTTCCTAAGAAAGGTGGTAAGTGTAAAAGTTGTGATTCTGAATATAAAAGGGAGTATTCTATTAAAAATGCTGATAGGATAAAAGATAGTAAGAAAAGATACTATGTGGAAAATAAAGACTTTGTTAAATCGAGGGTTAAGATATACTGTGTGGAAAATAAGGAAAAGATAAAGGAGTATAAAAATAACTATAATAAAGAAAATTATGACTCTAGTTACCACAAGGAATATAGGGAGAGTAATAAAGAATCTATATCAATAAAGAGGAAAGAATACTATCAAAAGAATAAGGAGAAGGTTAAACAAAAGGTAATAGATTATATAAGTGAGAACAGAGATTTTGTAAATAAGAGGAAAAAAGAAAATCGTGATAAGAATAAGGACTATCATAATGAGAGGAACAGAGAGTATGTTAAAAATAGAAAAGAAAATGATCCTCTATATAGACTAATATGTAGTATTAGATCATTAATAACCCAATCCTTTAAAGGACAGTTTACTAATAAATCAAAGAAGACATTACAAATATTAGGATGTTCTTTTGAAGAATTTAAAATTCATATAGAATCCTTGTTCACTGAGGAAATGAGTTGGGAAAACTATGCGACATACTGGCAACTGGATCATAGAGTACCTATAAGTTGGGCTAAAAGTGAAGAAGAAGTTTATAGTCTAAACCACTATACCAATTTTCAACCTCTATATTGGAAAGATAATATTAGTAAAGGAAATAGAAGGTCGGACTAGTCCTCGTCGCTAAAATTTTGTTCGAAACTGAGCATCAGATTTGAATAGTCATCCTTTACCAACATAAAGGTTTCGAATATACTAAATTCTATTTTATCCATAGATTCATTTATACAACTAAGGAATCTCTTATTTAACATAAGAGATGCGTTTCTATCATCGTTCAAGTTATCTATCTCCATTTCCCAAGCTGCGTTTTCAGTGAAAACCACTTTACCAGAAGATATTCCAATGTTTATAATTCTTTCACCATTAATAGCTGATAGCTTTTTAACATCAACGAAGTCTGACTTACTTATAGAGAAGTGCCACTTTCTATTTTTAATATTAAGTCTTTGGTCAAGAACAGATTTATTAATATCTCTCATTTCATAGTGTTCACCAGCTAACCAATTTACCTTTAATTTTCCACCTACTACTTGTATAGACCTAGCGTTCATTATAGTATCATCATCTGGAGACTCTTTATAACTTATCTCTAATGTAACTGAATCACTTTCTTTTATGAAGTTTAAGTTCTTTACAAACTTTTTGGCATTAGATATAATCATATCTATTGAATATTCCAAGTCGTCTCCATATTCTAAGTAGTCTCTTGTTTTTACAAGATAGTTTTTGAAAGCTAACATAACATTCCCACCAAGCATAGAGTAAATCATAATGTTATCGTTATCGATTTTCATTTTGATTGTGTCTTCTATCTTAGTAAGATCTTCTAACTTATCTATAAAGTCAGAGAATTTATCACCTTTTAATTTGAATTTAACCTTGTTTGCCATTTGTTATCTGATAGATTTTAATACATGATATATTCAAAAAATTCATTTTTGTTTATTAAGATTTAATATATATGGTTATGGTAAAGAAATGGGATCAATTTATAAAAGAGTTTGTTAATAACAATAATGGTAACGATTATATCGGTGCTAAAATGCAAGAACTAAAAGACCTTGTTGAAGGAGTTTCAGATGGTCAGAACTTTATATATGAATGGGAGAATAAAAATGACCACCAGTTATTAGTTAATTTTTCAAATGGTGAATTGTCTGTTAGATATGAATTTGACATAGATGATTTGGTATTAACAAAGGTGGTTGCTGAGAAAGTTGATTTTAGTGATAAGGTTGAATCTATTGAAGAAGGATTAGATATGATTGAGAAGGATATTCAATTGATTTTGGGTGTATCTGAAAGTTATAGATCACAATGGGGTTCATCTATCAAGGAGAGTGACCTAAAAGATATACTAGAAAATATAATTAAAATTACTAAACTAGATATATCTGGTAATACATCTGATATAGAAGGACTTATTGACCAATTGGATAGTGATTTATCTAAAAAATATGATGATATAGTTCCTGAACAAGTAATCGATATGATACTATTCAGTGATCCTGATATAGTTAATGATAGAAGAGCTGTTGATAACTTAATCGATAAGATAGTAGAGCTTGGAGATAGAATTATGAATAAGTATGGGACAGAGCCAAGACAAGTATTAAATGCTTTCAATGATGCTCTTAGAACAATAAACAAAAACTTTGATATTGAACCGGAAGAAGTAAATGAAATTTTTGTTGGCAAAACCGGTATGGATGATGCTTTTAATAGATTAAATGATCCTAGAAAATATACATTAGAAGATGTGGCTCACGCTTTTATGTCTGGTAAATTAGATAGAGAAGATTGGACATCTTATAAGAAAAGAGTATTGAAAATAAATAACTAATATGAAACACTTAAAGAGATTTAATGAATCAATTGAACAAGAAATGCCTTATGATATTGTATTTTTAGATGGAGATAGACCTATAATTGCTTATAGAAAAGATGCTGATAGTGATAATCTATCACTTATGGATGGTTATTATAGTGGAACTGCTATTGTTGGTTCTGGTTCTGATAGGGGTTCAGTTGATTTTAGTTCACCATTTCACACAGGTCAAGTATTACATGATGAAGACGAAGACGATGTTGAAGAGATTGATTTCAAATTTCATAATAGTATTTCTAAGTCAGTTATTAGAAAACACTTAGATGATTATGTTGGTAAAAATTACAATGGTAAAATAGTTAAAATATTCTATCACTAAATAAAAAACCCTTAGATTTCTCTAAGGGTTTTAGTTTTTATACAAATTCTACTTGAGCTCTTTCTCGAACTTCTTCAAATGTCCATTCGTGTTTAATATATCCATCTAAGAATACTTCTATCAATTCATCACCAACTTCATCGTGTGAGTGTTCAATAGTTAATCCATTTACTAGTTTCAATCGACCCGCTTTTGACTTCTTAAACGATTGTACTCGTTCTCCTTTCTCATTAATTTCGATTGGGTTTTTACGAATATCAACTTCTTCTCCATTAATAGTGATAGAAGAACATTTGAAAGCGAATTTCTGAGTATCTCTGTCTACTTTTTGAAGTAAAGCTCCACCCATCCCAAATGCTATATTCTCTACTGAAAATCCCTCTTCAACCATCATATCTAAAACATCAATAATAGATTCATAATTAACACCATCACCTTGAATTACTCTAACGTGTGGATCGATAACTTTGAAACCTTTATCATTAATAACTCCACCAAACTTATCCCAAAGAATATGAAATACTTGTCTAAGTGTTTGTACTGGGTCCCCACTATCAGGACGAATTACAAGTCGTCCATCACGACTTAGAATTTTATCTCTAAGTTCTGTACCCCAATAGTCTCTACAAGCTCTAATGATATCAAATGAATCTGATACACAAGCTACAAGTCCTGTTGGATATTGGTCTAACATATTCTCCATCGCTTTTACTTCAAATGGTTCTGTCCAAGAAGTAATAGTTGAGTGTTCTGATGCTGGTATTGAGAATGCCAACATATTATCAGTGTTGTAATAGTCTTGTGCTAATAAGATACCTGATACGGTGTCTGTTCCTAGGAAGTTAACAATGTGTGCAGAACAACCTATTGCTGATGATTCAACTGAACTAACTCCACGGAATCCAAAATCATGTAACATGAAAGATACGATGTTTTTAACACCATCGCCGTCATATGACGTTGTTTTTTTTAAGTATGTAACAAGTAATTTCTTAATCTCTCTTGATAGGGTACCAACTGTTGTTGGGTACCATACTTGTAATAAGATACTTTCTAGGTAGTTTGTTAACCAAGGAACTTCTGGGTCAGTATTCTCAACTGTAATAAGAACGTTACTTGTCTTTACGGAAGTTCCTTCTGGAACTGCTTTGATTCTAACTGGTAAACGACCATCGTGTTTATCAAGGATGTGCATCCAACCGTTTAAGTTGAAGTGACCTGGTCCTAAATGAGCGTCGTAGAATTTATGTGCTTTCGCAATTTTTTCAAGGGTTACAACTTTACCTGTTAAATACTGCTTGATGAAGTATTGAAGACCATAGAACATGGTGTTGTCAAATTTACCTCCTCTTGATTCTAGGTAAGAGTAAACCTTTGATGTACCTTTTGGGTATTGCTTCCAGTGTGTTGGTTTATAACTGTCTGTTAGCATTAAAATGTTATCGTTAAACATATAATAGTGTTTTGGTTTCTAATTATATTATTTAAAACCGATTTGTTACAGAAAAAATTTATTTTTAACTGGGTTTAACAATTCATCGATTTTATTATCCCTTTGGTCTGCTAAATCTTCCTTATCTTTTCTCCTTTTATATTCACTCCTATGAGTTACATAACAAAGGTTAAGGAAAAGAATTAGGAACCAATAGAATACTTGTGATTGATATTTGAAGTTAAGTAATGATGTATATTCTCCACCGAATGAACTAAAAGAAAATGGAGTGACGAAGAATCCAAAAACAAGTCCGGCTAATATATTATAACCCATTGACTTGCTATTTATTTTGAAGTTATTTATGAAAGGTATTACAATAAATGATGCTATTAAAGTCCCAATCTGCATTGGTGTTCTTAATTCTCCAAATAGTAATACGATTATTGAGTAAACCATAACACAGATTAGTGTCCATTTGTTTTTTGTCCAGGTATTTTCCATATACAAATATACGAATTATTTTAAAATTAACAAATTATTTTAATTCACTTTTAATTAGTGATTTCATTAGTTCTTGGTGTTCTTGTACCATACCAATACCTGTTATGTGATTATCTTTCATATCATACCAAGTATCTCTAATCCACTTTAGGTCAAACCATCTAAGTTCAGAAATTTCTTGTGATGGCTCAATTCTACCAAACATAAACTTACACTTAAATAATATAGTTGTAATCTTATCTTCTTCTGATCGGTATCTCCAATCGTCAACTCTAAGTGATGTTATATACTTTATATCACCAATTTCAGCAGGACCAGCTTCATCCATAAACTTTCTTTTTGCTGTAACTTCATATGAAGAGTCTTTTGGGTGAGCAAACCCACCAATAAATCTCCAACCATCTTCAAATGGTTTCTTAGCTAATAGAACTTTTGTACCATCTTCGTTAAATGGAGCAATGTCTACACAAGGGTGTACTTTTGGGTATTGATTATATGATTGATAGATAACACCTGCTCTAAAGTCAGATGAATCTTTTACTTGTTCAGATACCATCTTTCTAACTTCGGTTCCTGATACAAATGTGTATTGGTCTAATTCCTTGCAATCAAATTGACCACCACCTTTTTTATAATATGGGATAAATGAGTCTCTACCACCATACATTAATACATCACCAATAGGATATACTTCTCTAATTCTTTTATCCATTTCTTGTGCCCATCTTTTATCGTCTCCGAAATCTGGAAGTGCTAGAATGGTAACTTCTGGATAGTGTTTTTGAATCATTCTCTTTCTTGTTTCAAAGTCAAGAGGATTCTTTTTTGTACTTGATGTCTTAGTAACACCTAGAAATAAAATAACTTTCTTTTGATTATCAACTACTTGTTTAATTAGGTAGTGATGAGCATCGTGTAGTTCGTGTACTTGAAATCTACCAACGAGTGCTCCGATTGAATAACTTTTAGTTTCCATATTATTTAAGTATTTTATTGAGTTTTTCTTCTCTCAGTTCTTGTCTGAGTGAAGGAATATGTTTAGAATATTTTTCGATTATTTCTTTTCGTATTTCATTAGCTGAAAATTTTGATTTACCCGAAGCCAACTCTTCAATAGATATCATGTTTAGCTTAGATACCTTTTCTGTACAAAACAAAAGATATTCATGTTTAACCTTTTCATCTTTAATTTCATCTACCCATCCAATCATTGTCTTATTAAACTCCGACCATTTATTTAGATTGTTAATTCTTTTCCTATGTGTGGATATAGATGTTATAAACCCATAAGTTATCTTTATTAAAAGAATAAATGGGATTAACATTATTATAAAAAATATAATTTTCAAGAGGAGTATTATTTTAACAAATATACGGACTTTTTACGAGATTATAAAATCTCTTTTACTTTCTCATTTACTATCTTCTCTATCTCTTTCAACTTCTTTCTTGTTGTAGTGACATCTAATTGAATTCTCCATCTTCTAACTAATTCATCATCATTATCCGGTATTTGTTCAACTATAATTTCAATATCTTCTTTAGGTTCTAGATAATCAAATAATAGAGTACCTTCATTATTAGCTAATCTCATATCTTCCTCAGATAGAATCATTCTACCTCCAACATTTGGTGTATTCTCTGACCAACCACCATAGGTTATCTCATATGTACCTTCTGTATTTGATTTAAACTCTTGTCCTTTTGTAAAGATAAGTGTTTTATTTTTTATTCCAAGTATGTCTGTTTCTAGGTACCAGTCTTCCTTTAATATAAATTTAGGTGTTTTCATCTAATATTTCGTTGATTTTTTTATTTCTTTCAAATTGTTTCATTATCAAATCTATTTGATTTAGATTTATAATACTAAAGTTATAGATACCATAATCCTTATTTGATACCATATCCCTTATAGAACCTTGTCCAGTTTGTCTATTATTTATAGTAGATCCAATTAATACTTGGTCTCCAATTCTAGCAGCCACTGATGGTACTATGCTTACTATAAAATCTTTTATTTGTTTACTTGATAGAAAGTCATATTCATCAAATATTACTAAACTTGGTGAGTAACCCCTAGGATATTTAGATGATACTCTTATATAAGTACCATTATTAAACTCGATATTCTTCTTAGTTAGTTTTTTAACACCATACTTTAAATGCTCAGGT
>Ga0116180_1001610_pt1 | contig 18823 bp, 16 predicted proteins | sample AD_UKC073_MetaG_FD_89804 | JGI IMG/M metagenome (GOLD analysis project Ga0116180, IMG submission 89804) | Active sludge microbial communities of municipal wastewater-treating anaerobic digesters from USA - AD_UKC073_MetaG | ecosystem: Engineered > Bioreactor > Anaerobic > Digestate | place: USA...
ACTGAAAGTTTTTATTGGAGCCCTGGCAGAAGTTCATAATTTACAGTTACACTGATTGACCCGATGACAAGGGGACTGAAAGAACTTGAAGCCTTAGCCAAAGAGATGGGGGCCACGAGTTACACTGATTGACCCGATGACAAGGGGACTGAAAGTTTTTATTGGAGCCCTGGCAGAAGTTCATAATTTACAGTTACACTGATTGACCCGATGACAAGGGGACTGAAAGATCCCAGCACCCTTACAGCACAGACGGCAAAGGTAATGTTACACTGATTGACCCGATGACAAGGGGACTGAAAGTCCTCTGTTTGCGATGACACAAGGATAATCTGGCCGCCGTTACACTGATTGACCCGATGACAAGGGAACTAAAAGCATGTATCACAAATACCAATAGCTGGTTCAATATACTTGTTGCGCCATTTGCCCGTTAACAAGATTTTCTGGGAACTAATTATTTTGATTTAATTGCTTTAAATGATGGACATGTTAAAATTAGATAATAAGTTTATACGGAGGTGGGGCAATAATGACCCAGCGCCATAATACTAAGCTCAAAATTTTTATTCTGCTATTGACCATTGCAGTTTTTGTTCTCCCGTTTTTTGTCCTCTGGAATCTTATACAGGGCAGGGCGCCCTTCGACTTTTTTTAAAGGAGCGAGCCTATGACTAAACTGTGGGGTGGGCGTTTTCAAAAAGAAACAGATCGTCTTGTGGAGGATTTTCATTCCTCCATTTCCTTTGACCAGCGGCTTTATAAATATGATATCCTGGGAAGCATAGCCCACGCCAGGATGCTGGGCAAGGCGGGCATTATCGAGCCGGAGCAGGCCGAGGAGATTGTGCGCGGCCTGGAGGAAGTGCTTGCCGATATTGAAGCCGGCCGGGTGGAGTTTTCAGTGGGTGCGGAAGACATCCACATGAACATTGAACAACTGCTCACCGCAAAAATCGGCGAGGCGGGCAAAAAACTCCATACCGCCCGCAGCCGCAATGACCAGGTAGCCCTGGACATCCGCATGTATCTCAAAGCAGAACTGGACAAGATCAGGGAAATGCTCCGGGACCTGCAGTCCACCCTTCTGGACCTGGCAGAAAGGCACATTCACACCATTATGCCCGGCTATACCCACCTGCAGCGGGCCCAGCCGGTAACCCTGGCCCACCACCTGCTGGCCTACTGTCAGATGTTCCGGCGGGACGAGGAGCGTTTGGCCGACTGCCGCCGGCGAACTGATGTCATGCCCCTGGGTTCGGGGGCCCTGGCCGGCACCACCTTTCCCCTGGACCGGGAGTACGTGGCTCGGCAGCTGGGCTTTGCAGCCATTACGGAAAACAGCCTGGACGGAGTGAGCGACCGCGACTTTGCCGTTGAGTTCACCGCGGCGGCCTCATTGATCATGGTCCACCTGAGCCGTTTCTGTGAAGAAATCATCCTCTGGTCCTCGGCTGAGTTTGACTTTGTGGAACTGGACGACGCCTACAGCACCGGGAGCAGCATGATGCCCCAGAAAAAGAACCCGGATGTGGCGGAACTGATCCGGGGTAAGGCCGGACGGGTTTTTGGCGACCTTATGGCACTTCTGACCACCCTCAAGGGCCTCCCCCTGGCCTACAACAAGGATCTCCAGGAAGACAAGGAAGCCCTTTTTGACGCGGTGGACACCGTCAAGAAATGCCTTCTGGTTTTTAAACCCATGCTGGAAACCATGCGCTTCAAGGAGGACAGGATGGCGGCGGCGGCCCGGGGTGGCTTTACCAACGCCACCGATCTGGCTGACTACCTGGTGCGCAAGGGCATGCCGTTCCGGGAGGCCCACGAGGTGGTGGGGAAAATTGTTTACTACTGCCTGGAAAAAAACATAACCCTGGAGGAACTGGATTTGGCCCGGTATAAGCAGTTCAGCAGCCTGGTGGACGAAGATGTTTACGAAGCCATCAATATCGGCCGCTGCGTGGAGGCCAGACGGGTTCCCGGCGGCCCGGCGCCGGAAGCAATCCGGGAAGCCATCAGGAAAGCTAGGCAGCGCCTGGGTGTAGGCGCCCCCCGTGGATAAAGCAAACAGGGTTGCTACCCTCAGTCATCCCTCAGTCATGCTAACATACTTTCTCGCTAACGTGCTTTCTTGGGCTCCCCTAAGATGAGCAAACCGCCCCGGGGGGCGGCGGAAAATATCTCAAGCCTATTTCTTTTAGTCTTTATTCTCGTCTTTATTCTCCTTTTCTGCCAGGGGGATACCCGGCGGTGCGCCTGGATACAAGCCCGGGAAGAGCCCTGGTGCTTCCACCGGTACCGAGGGTGCCAGGGTGGCGTCCGGCCTGGCTGGCTTAAGGTAGCCAGGAGGGTGCACCGGTTTGGGACAGGGATCATGATGGGGGGGACAGGGCAAGTCTGGGTAGTGAGGGGGACAGGGCAAATCCGGGTGGTGACCCATGCCTGGAGCTACTCCGGGGGGGCAGGGCAGGTCCGGTTGAAAGCCGGCACCGGGACATACTGGCATTTGTGCACTGCACTCGGTGCATAAGACACTGTTATAGAATTTTGCCTCGTCCAGTTCATCGCCGATCAGGTTTAAGACCATGTGCCTGGCAGTTTCGTTGGGAGCCAGCATGGCTAAATGCGCCATCATATGGATCTGGCGCAGCTCTATTAGAAGAAGGTTTTTTAGTTTTCCCATCCAACTATGCGTCATTATAGCCCTCCTCTCTTTTTACTCTTTTTCTTTTTCCTGTTTTTCTGCCTCGGCATAAAAGTAGGGTGGTTGATGCGGGTGGTCCATTGGCATACCCGGATGATGGACTGGGTAGCCCAACCCGTAAGCCGCGGCAATCCTGCCCAGTCTCTCGGCTTTTCTAAGATCCGCGGCGGCCTTCCGGGAAAAAACTTCCTTCAGGCAATTACTGGGCGCGCTTGCGGCCAGTTCTCTATACAGGCAAACTTCCATTTGTTCGCCTTTGATCAGCATGTCTATTAGAGAGCGGGCATCATGGTGCATCATCCCGTCCATCATACCGCCCGTCATGTCGCAGGGCATACCGCTTGCTGCGGCGCTATCCTTGCCGGCATCCATAAAGATAACCTCCTCTTTCTAATTTTGCTATAGCATATGTAGAAGTGGCAATTGTGGTTACTATTTCCTCTATTGCCAATAATAAGGACATTTTTAATAATCAATTTGAGACTATGAAACGCTGGAAGAACCAAAATAACCCGGTGGTGAGTACTAAAAAAAACGGAAAAAAAGGAATAAAATATTTTCTTGACACTTGAGCATGCTTTTTGTATACTTGGTAGCAAGTTAGATCTTGGAAAACGCTATGAAGGGGACAGAAGGCCTGGTGTTGGCAGCAGAGAGCCGGGGTAGCTGAAAACCGGCGCCGGATTCGCCAGTCTGGAGATCACCCCGGAGCTGCAGGCTGAAAGAGCTGAAAGAATTGAGTAAGCTGAGCCGGGCTGGACGCCCGTTACCAAAGCCGTGCCCTCTCCTTAAGGCACACCGAGAGGCCTCCGCAAAAGCTGGAGGCAAGCAGGGTGGTACCGCGCAAGGTTTTTATACCTCTCGTCCCTGGCAGAATTATATACCTGCCGGGCGAGGGGTTGTTTTATATTTAAAATAAAATTAAACTAATAAAATAGGCGCAAAATCGACAAATATTGACGGGGGATGAGATTGTGATTATTTACCTTAATGGCGAGTATGTACCAAAGGAGCGCGCTGTTGTATCTGTTTTTGATCATGGCTTATTATACGGTGATGGTGTCTTTGAAGGCATCCGGGCTTATCACGGCAGGGTCTTTAAACTAAAGGAACACCTGGACAGGCTTTATGATTCTGCCAGGACCGTTGCCATGGAGATTCCCTTAACAAAGGATGAAATGCAGGAAGTAGTGCTGGAAACCCTGCGGCGGAACAACCTGCGCGACGCCTACATCCGGCTGGTGGTGACCCGGGGAGTGGGCGACCTTGGCCTGGACCCGAGGAAGTGCCCAAAACCCTTTGTTTTTTGCATTACCGCTTCAATTGTTCTCTATCCCGATGAACTCTACGAAAAAGGGCTTTCTGTCATTACCGTTTCCACCCGCAGGAATATTCCCACAGCCTGTGTCCCCAGGGTTAAATCATTGAACTACCTTAACAATATCTACGCAAAAATCGAAGCCAACCTGGCCGGCGTGCCCGAAGCTATTATGCTGAACAACGAAGGTTACGTAGCCGAGGCCACCGGTGACAATATTTTCATTGTCAAGAAAGGCGTGCTGATCACACCGCCGCCCTACGTGGGTATTCTGGAGGGAGTTACCCGCAACACGGTTTTGGACATTGCCCGGGAAAAGGGTATTCCTGCAGAGGAGAAGGTGTTCACCCTGTTTGATGTGTATAACGCCGACGAAGTATTCCTGACCGGTACTGCCGCTGAGATTATACCCGTCATACAGGTTGACGGGCGTAAGATTGCCGACGGCAAGCCCGGCAAAATGACCCGGGAGCTTACTTTGGCATTTCGGGAGTTAACCAAGGTAGACGGTCCCCTCATTTACCCCGAGGCGCCATAAAAGAATATTTTCAACTGAAACACGTGCTGCAGGCCGGCCGTGCACCGGCCTTTTTTTATACAGTCAGATTTAACACGGCTCAACCTATTCTTGACTGGGGCCCAATATTTACCGGGCTTATTATCGGTTGGAGGGAGAGAACTTGCAAAGCGACGTGACGAAGAAGGTCCTCCGCAGTCAGAAGGGCAAAGTCAGTAAAAGAAAAAAGGAGGCAGATCAGGCGCTGTTGTCCGGGGCGGAAATTCTTATAAGGAGCCTGGAAGATGAAGGTGTGGAGACCATTTTCGGTTATCCCGGAGGTCAGGCCCTGCCCATTTATGATGCTCTGTACGATTCCAAAATAAACCATATACTGTGCCGGCACGAACAGGGCGCGGCCCACGCGGCGGACGGCTATGCCCGGGCCACGGGCAAGCCGGGTGTCTGTCTCGCCACCTCGGGACCGGGCGCTACCAACCTCGTTACGGGCATTGCCACTGCTTTCATGGATTCCGTACCCATGGTCGCCATCACCGGCCAGGTGCCCCTGTCCCTGCTGGGGAGGGACTCTTTTCAGGAGGCGGATATTACGGGGATCACCCTGCCCATTACAAAACACAGCTACCTGGTCAGGGACACTTCCGAACTGGCGCAAACCGTTAAGGAAGCTATTTACATTGCCACTACCGGCAGGCCGGGACCGGTTCTCATTGACGTTCCCAGGGACGTCTCTTCCGGCCAGGCAGAGTACAGGCGAGCGGATAAAATGAACCTGCCGGGCTACAGGCCAGTGCTGGACGCAGACCCTGCGCAGGTGGAGGAAGCGGCCAGGGCCATTATGAAGTCAGAGCGTCCTGTCATCTACGCCGGCGGGGGAGTGGTTATTTCCGGAGCCCACGAGGAACTGCTCCAGCTGGCTGAACTGCTAATGGCGCCGGTATGCAACACCCTGACGGGACTGGGAGGGTTTCCCGGGAACCACCCCTTATCACTGGGGATGCTGGGGATGCATGGAACAAAGTATGCCAACTACGCCGTCAGCGAGTGCGATCTCTTAATTGCCGTAGGGGCGCGCTTTGACGACCGGGTCACCGGGGACGTGGAAACTTTCGCCCCCGAAGCCCGGATTATTCACATAGACATAGATCCGGCTGAAATTGGGAAAAATGTTCGGGTAGACATACCTGTGGTGGGCGACGTTAAAAGGGTCCTTAGACAGTTGCTGAAAAGCCTCCAGCCAAGGCTGAACGAGGCCTGGCGGGATAAAATCATGGCCTGGAAAAAAGAATATCCCCTGAACTATTGTGAGAAGGGTTGCCTGAAGCCTCAGGCTATTATCAGGGAAATCTGCAGGCAGACGGAAGGTAAGGCCAGGATTACCACCGAGGTAGGCCAGCACCAGATGTGGACGGCTCAGTACTATACCTTTACCAGGCCCCGCTCCTTTATCACCTCCGGCGGCCTGGGGACCATGGGATTCGGGCTGCCGGCGGCAATCGGGGTCCAGGTGGGCTGTCCGGACGAGCTGGTTTTTGATATAGCCGGCGATGGCAGTATCCAGATGAATATCCAGGAGCTATGTACTGCGGTTAATTACGATCTCCCGGTTAACGTGGCCATCCTGAACAATGGTTACCTGGGGATGGTCAGGCAATGGCAGGAGTTATTTTACAACCGGAGGTATTCCCAGTCGGAACTGTTAAATCCTGATTTTGTCAAACTGGCCGAAGCTTACGGTGCCGAGGGGATCAGGGTAACCCGGCCTTCTGAACTGGCTCCTGCCATTGAGCAGGCAATCAACTCCAGCAAGCCTGTTATGCTTGACTTTATCGTGGACAGGGAAGAGAACGTGCTGCCAATGGTTCCTCCCGGCGGCACCCTGAACAAAATGCTGGGCTAAGCCTGAGCCGGCGCCGGAAGCCAGATCTGCTTGCTGATCTGCTTGCCGGTACTTGCTGCAAGCTTTTGCCCGGGTCTGAAATCCAACCGGCCTCTTGACCGGTACCATAAACTTGAAGGATTTACCGGTTTCAATAACGAAAACATGTGTGAGGCTGACATTCCCGGGAAAGCGTGGGCCGGTGCCGGACCAGGGGTCCGGTGCCTGGAGTTACGCTTTCTGAGGCACAACCTGAGGGGAGGGGTTATGATGAAGCACACCCTTTCGGTATTGGTGGAGAATAACCCGGGGGTACTGGCCCGGGTAGCCGGTCTTTTCAGCCGGCGGGGTTTTAACATTGACAGCCTGGCTGTGGGCAGGACAGAAAACCCGCGGGTCTCACGGATGACCATTGTGGTAGAAGGTGACGACTTCACCCTTGAGCAGGTCAACAAGCAGTTGCATAAACTGGTGGACGTGATCAAAATCAGCGATCTTACCAAAGACGCCTACGTTGACCGGGAACTGGTCATGATCAAGGTCTTCGCCGAGCCATCGTCAAGGGCTGAAATCATGCAGCTTGTGGACATCTTTCGCGCCCGCATAGTGGATGTGGGTCCTAAAACATTAACTATTGAAGTTACCGGGAACTCGGGCAAGATCGACGCCTTCGAGCTTTCGCTGCGTCCCTTTGGGATCAAAGAACTGGTACGGACAGGGAAAATTGCTATGCTCCGGGGCTATAAAAACAGCATAAAGGGTAATAACCATAAAGAGGAGGATGTTAGCTGATGGTACAGGTTTACTATGATCAAGACGCGGATTTAGGGTATTTAAGCGGAAAAAAGATTGCCATTATCGGTTACGGTAGCCAGGGACACGCCCAGGCTCAAAACTTGAAGGACAGCGGGCTGGACGTAATTGTGGGCCTGCGCAGGGATTTGCCCGACTGGGATCAGGCAGTAAAGGACGGGCTGACGGTCACAACAGTACCTGAAGCTGCTGCAGCCGCCGACATTATCCAGATGCTGGTGCCGGATGAACTGCAGCCCAAGATTTACAAGGAGGAAATTGAGCCCCACCTGGCCGAAGGCAACGCTTTGATGTTTTCCCACGGCTTTAATATTCATTACGGACAAATCGTGCCCCCGGCTAATATCGACGTTTTCATGGTCGCCCCCAAGGGCCCCGGACACATGGTGCGCCGCATGTACCAGGAGGGTAAAGGCGTACCCTGCCTTGTTGCCGTCTACCAGGATTACACGGGCAAAGCCAAGGATCTGGGTCTTGCCTATGCCAAGGGTATCGGAGGGACCCGGGCCGGTGTTTTTGAAACCACCTTCAAGGAAGAAACCGAGACCGACCTCTTTGGCGAGCAGGCTGTGCTATGCGGGGGCGTTACCGAGCTGATCAAGGCCGGCTTCGACACCCTGGTGGAGGCTGGCTACGCTCCGGAGATGGCCTATTTTGAGTGTCTCCATGAAATGAAGCTGATTATCGACCTGGTTGTGGAGGGCGGCTTAAGCTACATGCGCCACTCAATCAGCAATACTGCCGAGTACGGCGACTACGTTACCAGCAGGCGGATTATTACTGAGGAAACCCGCAAGGAAATGAAAAAGATCCTGGCTGAGATCCAGAATGGCGAATTCGCCAAAAAGTGGATTCTGGAAAACCAGGCCAACCGCCCGGTTTACAACGCCAGGGCCAAAGAGGAAAGAGAACACCTGATTGAAAAAGTGGGCGCTGAACTGCGCAAAATGATGCCCTGGCTGCAAAAATAGCTTTTATGGCTTAACCCTGGAGCATTTAGCGCAGCCCGGTACTTAAGCATAGTAAGAGAGCAGAAATGAGCGGTAAGCACCGCCAAAGCTTGCAAGAATCACTGGCAGGTAACAGTCAAAAAGCAGCAAACTGATATTTGCGGGCTTTCGGCGAAGGAGCCGGCTGCCCGGATTGGGGGAATAGGGCTGTGGAAATTACTGTTGCGGAAGCCTTGGTTCGTTGCCTGGAACAGGAAGGGGTGGAGATTGTCTTTGGCATTCCGGGAGGGGCAATCCTTCCCGTTTACGACGCTTTAAGACATTCGTCCATCCGTCATATTCTGGTACGCCACGAGCAGGCTGCTGCCCACGCTGCCGATGGCTATGCCAGGGTTACGGGGAAAGTGGGGGTTTGTGTAGCAACGTCGGGCCCCGGCGCCACCAACCTGGTAACAGGCATCGCCAACGCTTATATGGATTCGGTCCCCATGATCATTATTACTGGACAGGTAGCCACCAGCCTGGTTGGTACGGACGCTTTTCAGGAAGTAGACATTACCGGCATTACCCTGCCGATTACCAAGCATAATTTTCTGGTTAAAGACCCGGCAGCACTTCCTGTTATCGTCAAGAAGGCTTTTATCATCGCTTCCACGGGGCGGCCTGGTCCGGTTTTGATCGACATTCCCAAAGATATTGCCGAGACCAGGATTAAGTTCAAGTATCCCAAGACTGTCGAGCTGCCCGGCTATAAACCCACCTACAGGGGGCACCCCTCGATGGTCCAGCAGGCTGCCAGGATGATCATGGAATCGGAGAGGCCGGTCATCTACGCCGGCGGGGGAGTCCGTATTGCCAACGCCGCTCCGGAACTGCTGCAGCTGGCAGAAACAATTTCCGCGCCGGTGACCCATACTTTGATGGGCCTGGGCTGTTTTCCCGGCAATCACCCCCTCTTTTTGGGGATGCTGGGTTTGCACGGCACGCGGTACGCCAATCAGGCGGTTACGGAGTGCGACTGTCTCATTGCTGTGGGTGCCCGCTTCGACGACCGGGTGGTGTCCAAGGTCAGCGGCTTTGCGCCTACGGCCAAAATCATCCATATTGATATAGACCCTGCTGAAATCGGCAAAAACGTGCGTACCCACCTGCCCATTGTGGGAGATGTGAAGAATGTTTTGGGAGCCATCCTGCCGCTACTGAAAAAGAAAGAAAACGCCGCCTGGGTGGCCAGGGTACAGCAGCTGAAAAAAGACTACGCCCTGCGCTACAAGCGGGAGGGGATGTTGAAGCCCCAGTATGTTCTGGAAAAGCTCAATGAGTTCAAAGACGATGACGCCATCGTTGTTACAGACGTTGGGCAGCACCAGATGTGGGCGGCCCAGTACATGCGCTTCAAGGAACCGCGCAGCTTTTTGTCTTCCGGCGGACTGGGCGCGATGGGGTTTTGCCTGCCCGCCGCCCTCGGCGCCAAACTGGGCGCACCGGACCGGACCGTCATCGTGGTCATCGGTGACGGCGGGATCCAGATGAACATGCAGGAACTGGGTACCGCAGCCGAACATAAACTGCCGCTGAAAATTATTATTTTGAACAACCAGCGCCTGGGCATGGTCCGGCAGCTTCAGGAATTTTATTGCGATAAACGTTATTTCGCCGTGGATTTTCATTTCGATCTGGACTTTGCTGCCCTGGCCCGGCTTTACGGGATGGAAGGGTATACCGTTAAGACCGAGGAGCAGTTACTGGAAATCTTGCCCCGGGCCCTCAGTTCACCGGAAGGGGTAATCGTCAACTGCATCGTTGACCGAGAAGAAAACGTATTGCCCATGGTCTTAAGCGGTTCGCCCATCAATGAAGCAATCGACTAACAAAGGTATTCCAGATACCGCAAAGTGTGATGAAGAGCCAGGTAATTCTTTGCTCAAGCCATTAGGATTGGAGGCGTTCTGAGCTTATGAGCCAGCGTGTCTATATTTTCGACACCACCTTAAGGGACGGGGAGCAGTCACCGGGTGTGAGCCTGAGCATCAACGAAAAAATTCAGATTGCCAGACAGCTGGCCCGGCTCGGCGTCGACATTATCGAGGCGGGTTTCCCCATTTCCTCACCCGGTGACTTTGAAGGGGTCCGGGCTGTTGCCCGGGAAGTCAAGGGGGTGACGGTGGCGGGGCTGGCCAGGGCCAACTTCCGGGACATCGACCGGGCCTGGGAGGCGCTGCGCCAGGCCGAGCAGCCAAGGATCCACACCTTTATCGCAACTTCGGATATTCACCTGAAATATAAACTGCGCCTGAGCCGGGAACAGGTCCTGGAAGCTGCTGTGGCAGCCGTGAAACACGCCAGGTCCTATACGGAGGATGTGGAGTTCTCCGCGGAGGACGCGTCCCGCACCGACCCTGAGTTTCTCATTCAGGTCATGAGCGCTGCCATTAAGGCCGGCGCCAGGGTGATCAATATCCCGGATACGGTGGGCTATGCTGTTCCCGGCGAGTGGGGCGGCTTTATCAAAAATATTTGTGAACGGTTAGCGGAAATCGACCGGGTTATTGTCAGCGTCCACTGCCATAATGACCTGGGTTTGGCCGTGGCCAACTCCCTGGTTGCCGTGACTAACGGCGCCCGCCAGGTGGAGGGGGCCATTAACGGTATCGGGGAGCGGGCCGGCAATGCGGCCCTGGAGGAAGTAATCATGGCCCTGCATACCCGGAAGGACCAGTACGGACTCTATACCGGTGTCCGCACCGAGGAGATTTACAGGACCAGCAGGCTGGTGAGCACTCTGACCGGGCTGAAGGTCCAGGCCAACAAGGCCGTTGTGGGCAACAACGCCTTTGCCCACGAAGCCGGCATTCACCAGGACGGTGTGCTGAAGGAACGCACAACTTACGAGATCATGAACCCCGCCATGGTGGGACTCAGTAAGAGCAATCTGGTCCTGGGCAAGCATTCCGGACGTCACGCCTTTCGCCAGCGGCTGGAAGAAATGGGCTTCAGCCTGAGCGATGAGGAATTGAAGCGGGCCTTCGAGCACTTTAAAAAACTGGCCGATAAAAAAAGCAATATTACGGATGAAGATATTGAGGCCATTGTGGAAGAGGAAATGCACCTGGTACCGGATACCTATACCCTGGATTATTTACATATCTCCAGCGGCACAACGGTGGTGCCCACTGCCACAATCGGCCTGAGGAAGGAAGGAAAGCTCCTGGAGGAGGCAGCCTGCGGCAACGGGCCGGTGGACGCTATCTGCAAGGCCGTGGATAAAATCACAAAAATCCAGTGCACCATGATTAGCTGGGGGATCAGCGCTATCACCGCCGGCAAGGACGCCCTGGGCGATGTGACCCTGAAAATTACCAGGGACGGCCAGAAAATCTATACCGGCCGGGGGATCAGCACGGATATACTGGAAGCCAGCGCCAAGGCCTATATCAAGGCTGTTAATAAATTGATCTGGGATGTAAATCTGGAGCAATCCCGGGCCGCTGGTAATAATAAAAGCAATAATAATACTTAAAGACTTAAAAGCTACCCTGCAAAAAGCGGCCTTTGATTATTCTTGGAACGGAGTGAAACAAGGAAAATGCCGATGACCATTACCGAGAAGATTCTGGCAGCCCATGCCGGCAAAAAACAGGTGGAGCCCGGCGAGTTAATCAACGCCCGGGTGGACCTGGTGCTGGGTAATGATGTAACAGCGCCGGTGGCGATCCGGGAGTTCGAAAAAATTGGAGTCGAGGACGTCTTTGACAGGGAACGCATTGCGCTGGTTCCGGATCATTTTACGCCCAACAAGGACATCAAATCCGCAGAGCAGTCCAAGATCCTCCGGGAGTTCGCAAAAAAGTACGATTTGCCGAATTACTTTGAAGTGGGCCGCCTGGGGATCGAGCACTGCCTCCTGCCCGAGCAGGGACTGGTGGGGCCGGGAGACCTGGTCATCGGAGCAGATTCGCATACCTGCACTTACGGGGCGCTGGGCGCCTTTTCCACCGGTGTGGGCAGCACTGACCTGGCTGCGGCCATGGCCCTGGGGGAAACCTGGCTCAAGGTACCGGAATCCCTTAAGTTTGAATTTGAAGGGGAGCTGGGCCCCTGGGTGGGCGGCAAGGACTTGATTCTGCACACCATCGGCGATATCGGGGTGGACGGGGCGCTGTACAGGGCCATGGAGTTCACCGGTCCCGCCATCGAAAACCTGTCCATGGACGGGCGCTTTACCATGTGCAACATGGCCATTGAAGCCGGGGGTAAGAGCGGGATCATCGCCCCGGACAGGATCACCCGGGAGTATGTGGAGGGGCGCTGCCGCTGGCCTTACAAGTTCTACACCAGCGATGCCGATGCTAAGTATGAAAAGGTTTACAGCTATGATGTTTCCAGGCTCGAGCCCCAGGTTGCTTTTCCCCACCTGCCGGAAAACAGCCGGCCCATAAGCGAGGTGGGAGTGGTGGAAATCGACCAGGTTGTAATCGGTTCCTGCACCAACGGGCGCATGGAAGATTTGCGGGAGGCCGCAAAGGTCCTCAAGGGCAAAAGGGTGCACAATAACGTCCGCCTGATCATCCTGCCGGGTACCCCGGAGATCTACCTCCAGGCCATGCAGGAGGGGCTTATCCAGATTTTCGTTGAAGCCGGCGGGGCTGTCAGTACTCCCACCTGCGGGCCCTGTCTGGGCGGCCACATGGGCATCCTGGCCGCCGGGGAACGCTGCGTCGCCACCACCAACCGCAACTTTGTGGGCAGGATGGGTCACCCGGAAAGTGAAGTATACCTCGCCAACCCGGCGGTTGCAGCGGCTTCCGCCATTCTAGGCCGGATTGCCGGCCCCGGGGAGGTGGAGTAGGTGAAATTACGGGGAAAAGTATGGAAGTTTGGTTCTGACGTTGACACCGATGCCATTATTCCGGCCCGCTACCTCACTACCTTTGACCCCCGGGAACTGGCAGAGCACTGTATGGAGGATGCGGACCCGTCCTTTGCGGCCAGGGTTAAACCGGGGGACATCATCGTGGCCGGCAAGAATTTCGGCTGCGGCAGTTCTCGGGAACACGCCCCCCTGGCTATCAAGGCTGCGGGAGTTTCCTGCGTCATTGCCGCCACCTTCGCCAGAATTTTTTACCGGAACGCCTTTAATATCGGCCTGCCCATTTTCGAATCCCCGGAGGCAGCCGCTGAGATTAACGAAGGTGACGAGGTGGAAGTGGACGCGGCCACCGGCCTGATTACAAACCATACCACCGGGAAGACATACAGGGCCGCGCCCGTCCCGCCCTTTATGCAACAAATCATCGCTGCCGGGGGATTGATCCCTTACGTGGCTGAAAAGGTGAAGAAGAATGTTTAAAATTGCTGTATTACCCGGAGACGGGATCGGCCCGGAAATCACCGTCCAGGCTGTCCGGGTGCTTGAGGCCGTAGGCCGGCGCTATAACCACCAGTTCGAATTTAAAGAGGGGCTGGTTGGAGGGGCGGCCCTGGACGCCATGGGTACCCCCCTGCCTGCTGAAACCCTGGAGCTCTGCCGCACCAGCGACGCCATCCTCTTCGGCGCCGTGGGCGGCCCGAAATGGGATGGACTGCCGCTGCACCTGCGCCCGGAAGCCGGCGGGATCCTGGCCCTGCGCAAGGAGTTTGGATTGTACGCCAACCTGCGCCCGGTCAAAGTCTACCCGTCCCTGGTGGGGGCCTCCCCCCTCAAACCGGAATTGGTCCGGGGGGTGGACATCATGGTCTTAAGGGAGCTCACCGGCGGGCTCTATTTCGGCAAAAAGTACTGGGAACCCCTGCCGGAGGGAGGCTTCCGGGTTGTGGACACCCTTGAATACACCACACCGGAGATTGAGCGGATCCTGCGCCTGGCCTTTGAGCTGGCCTCAAAACGGCGCCGCAAGGTCACCTCGGTGGACAAGGCCAACGTCCTGGGAAGTTCCCGGCACTGGCGGGAAGTAGCCTCCGCCGTAGGCGAGGAGTACCCGGACGTGGAACTGGAGCACATGTACGTGGACAACTGTGCCATGCAACTGGTCAAAAACCCGAAGCAGTTTGACGTCCTGGTTACAGAGAACATGTTTGGAGACATCCTCAGCGACCAGGCCTCCGTCCTGGCAGGTTCCCTGGGCATGCTTGCCTCCGCCAGCCTGGGCAGCGGGATCGGCCTCTACGAGCCGGTCCACGGCACGGCCCCGGATATCGCCGGCAAGCAGCTGGCCAACCCCATCGCGGCGATTTTATCGGCAGCCATGCTGCTGCGCTTCTCCCTGAACCTGGCTGAAGAAGCGGATTGCATTGAGCGGGCTGTAGCCGCTGTCCTGGAACAGGGCTACCGCACCGCCGACCTGATGGAGGATGGTAAAACCCGGGTGAGTACCGCCGAGATGGGTGACCGGATTATAGAACAGATTGAATCTCAATAGACTTTGGGCTAAATACTAACCTCTTCAGGCAAAGAATCAGGGCATGGCCGGATTATATTAGCTTGCCTCGTTCCTCGTTTAGGGTGTCCGTTTAGGGTGTCTGACACCAACTTATCAACTTATTTAGGCAAGTGGTGTCTGGGTGTCTGACACCAACTTATCAACTTATTTAGGCAAGAATTAGGGCAAGGCCGGATTATTGAACAAAGTGATCTAAGGACTTATTTGCCTGAGGTGCCTGCCTGTGCCTGACACCAACTTAACAACACCAACTTAACATTAACAACTTATTATGGTATGGTAAGAAGAGAATTAAGACAAGAGGGACCTGTCTCTTAGTCCTTGCTTGGCCTTCCTTATATCGCCTTTATAACGCTTTCCTTGGACAACTTTATAGCCTTTTTTGAAGATACTCCATTGATGAATGGTTTGTGATACTTAATTGACGGAGGTATTTTCGATGCCCTCAGTACAGGTTTACGACACGACATTGAGAGACGGCTCACAGGCGGAGGGCATCTCTTTTTCCTGTGAAGACAAGTTGAAAATTGCCCAGCGCCTGGATAAAATGGGCTTTCATTATATAGAAGGAGGCTGGCCGGGGTCAAATCCCAAGGATGTTGAGTTCTTCAACCGGATCCGCAGCTGCAACCTGAAAAACGCCAGAATTGTGGCCTTCGGTTCAACCCGGAAGGCCGGGACGCCGGTTGAAAGTGACACCAACATTAAAGCCATTCTGGATTCCGGGGTCCAGGTGGCCACCATCTTCGGCAAGACCTGGGACCTTCATGTGACAAAGTCCCTGGGGGTCAGCCTGGAAGAAAACCTGGCCATGATCAGGGAAACTGTGGCCTACCTGAAAAGCAAGGGACTGGAGGTTCACTACGACGCGGAGCACTTCTTCGACGGCTATAAGGCCAACCCGGCCTACGCCCTGGAAACTCTCCGGGCGGCGGAAGAGGGAGGGGCGCACGTTATTACCCTGTGTGACACCAACGGCGGCAGCATGCCCTGGGAGGTCAAGGAACTGGTTGAGCTGGCGGCGGCACAACTGACCCGCCCCATCGGCATCCACGCCCATAATGACAGCGGGATGGCCGTGGCCAACACGGTAACGGCTGTAAGGGCCGGTGCAGCCCTGGTTCAGGGCACGGTGAACGGTTACGGTGAACGCTGCGGCAACGCCGACCTCTGCTCCATTATACCCGTCCTTACCTTGAAGTGCGGCATCCCTACCATTGCTCCGGAAATGCTGGTCCACCTTACCGAGATGTCCCGCTTTGTCAGCGAGGTGGCCAATGTCAGCCCGGATTCCCGCCAGCCCTTTGTGGGAACCAGCGCCTTTGCCCACAAGGGCGGGGTGCATGTTAGCGCCCTGTTGAAAGATCCCAAAACCTATGAACACATTGTTCCGGAAGCAGTGGGCAACCGGCGCAGGGTTCTGATCTCGGAACTCTCCGGAATGTCCAACCTGCTTTACAAGTACAAGGAAATGAATCTCCAGGTGGACCGGGGCGGGACAGAGGGAAGGCGCATTCTGGAGGAAATCAAGCATTTGGAGAACCAGGGTTTTCAATTTGAGGGTTCCGAGGGTACCTTAGCGCTCCTTCTGCGCAAAGCTTTCGATGGCTACCGTGAACCCTTTTCCCTGGAGGCCTGCCGCCTCCTGGTGGAAATCAAGGCAAACACCCCTGCTTATTCAGAAGCGATTATCAAGATGAAGGTGGGTGACCAGACTGTCCATACCGCGGCCGAGGGCAACGGCCCGGTAAACGCCTTGGACAATGCCCTGCGCAAGGCCCTGAAGGATTTTTATCCCAGCATCAGCTCCATGCACCTGAATGACTACAAGGTCCGGGTCCTGGATGAAAAGGACGGCACTGGGGCCTATGTCAGGGTGCATATCGATACCGGCGATGGGCGGCATTCCTGGGGTACAGTGGGCGTTTCCCAGAATATCATCGAGGCCAGCTGGCAGGCGCTGGCGGACAGCATTGCCTATGGCTTGCTGAAGGCAGAGGATAACGGTACCAGGAACGGCGAAGAATAAACGAAGAATAAACATAGTTCAAACATAGATCTAAAAAGTATTTTAAACATTATTTCTTTTTCTGCTATTGCAGGTAACCTGCTTTTCCTTTGCGAAATAAGGTGAGGCGGGTTTTTTCCTTGTAACGGAGAAATACTATTTTGCAGATTCATAAGGGAGGAATATCTTTGGAGCAGTTCTGGCTCCCGAACCTGGAGTATTTAAAAACAGTACTTCAGCTGAACCTGAGCAGTGTCATCGATATTATTATCGTTGCTATTGTGATGTACAAGCTAATGCTGCTGATTAAGGGGACCAGGGCAGTTCAGTTGCTTAAAGGGCTGGCTGTCCTGCTGATTGCCACTGCCCTTTCCAGCCTTTTTAACCTGTACACCATGAACTGGCTCTTAAGACAGGCAATGACAGCCCTGGTGGTGGCCCTGCCGGTGGTGTTCCAGCCCGAACTCCGGCGTGCCCTGGAAAGACTGGGCCGGGGACAGTTTTTGACTCAAAGGACCCTGCTTCCGGGAGAGGTTGACCAGGCCAGGGTGGTTGCCGAAATTACCCGCGCGGTAACAATTCTGTCCAAGAATAAAATGGGCGCGCTGATTATTCTGGAGCGGGAAACCGGGCTGGAAGAGCATATCAGTACCGGTGTAAGGATTGACGGCATCCTTTCGGCTGAATTTTTGGTTAACATCTTTCTGCCCAAAACACCCCTGCATGACGGAGCGGTGATCGTCCGGGGCGACCGGATAGCTGCGGCGGCCTGTTTTCTGCCGCTGAGCGATAACCCCCACCTTACTACGGACCTGGGAACGCGGCACAGGGCGGGACTGGGCATTACCGAGCTCTCCGACGCCGTAGCGGTAATAGTTTCTGAAGAAACGGGCGCCATTTCCCTGGCAGTTGAAGGTACGCTCAGCCGCTATCTGGATGAGACCACCCTGCAGGATAAGCTCACCTTGCTTTTGGGGAAAAAGACTGGTAGTACCCTTTCACATCTGTGGTTCAGGAAGGTGAGGTCTTGATTAAGCTGAACTGGGGAAACAATTGGATCCGGCTGCTGGCCTTGCTGCTGGCTATTACCATGTGGGTTTACGTGAGTAACGAGCAGAATCCGGTCAGAGAAAAGCTGTTAAACGTAAAGCTGGAGCACAATGAACTGGAAAAGGACTATATTCTTGCCGGCGGGCTGCCCGAAAGCGTCCGCTTGAGAATCCAGGGCAATCAAAACCAGCTTAATAACCTTGCCCCAGGGGATTTCAGGGCCGTGGTCAACATTCCGGCTGGAAAAACGGGGGAAATGGTACTGCCTGTCCAGGTGAGCGCCCCGGCCGGCCTGCGTGTTGTCCAGGTTATTCCGGAAGAGGTAAGTGTCGTGGTGGACCGGGTTATCAGCAAGCAGATCCCTGTAGCCGTAAGCATCAGGGGGACACCGGAACAGGGTTATACCGCCCTGGCTCCCCAGTATTATCCTAATGTGGTTACAGTGAGGGGACCCTCCCGGCTGGTTAATGGGATTAGCCAGGCCACGGCGATAGTTGACATCCATCAGGCAGTCAGGGATGTTACCCAGACTGTTACGCTCAGTACCGGATCGCCGGACGTTACCCTGAATCCGGCAACGATCCAGGTTGTTGTTCCTGTAGCCAGCGCCGAAATCTCCAAAACCGTGCCGGTGCTGCCCCAGGTGACCGGAACTCCCGCGCCGGGCTACACGCTTAAAGGGAGCTTTGCGGAGCCGGCTACAGTGCTGGTACATGGACTGCCTGAAGTTGTCGGGGCAATTACGGAGATCAAAACTGTCCCGGTCAGCATTCAGGGCTCTGGAAATAGCCTGTCAGGGGAGGTTGACCTGGTGGTACCCCAGGGTGTTACGCGTTTGCAGCCAAGCCGGGTAAATATTCGCATCGAGATTGAAGAGATTGAAGGGGATGAGGCGCCTTCCGGCTCCCCGGGCGACAACATAGACAGTGCTTCAAATATGCAGTTGCGATAATTCTCCTTTTTCGAAAATGACCACAGGGGCTGCTGTAACATAGAATAGTTGAAGAAGATTATATAGAATGCGTATGAGTAAAATTAATGTGGGTTTTCAGTATAGGGAGCAGTAAAAACAGGTAAAAAAAGAAGGAGCGAGGGAATCGATCTCCAATTAGTTTGGTAAGCGCTCCAACTGAAAGGAGATGAC
>Ga0116180_1001612_pt1 | contig 18813 bp, 13 predicted proteins | sample AD_UKC073_MetaG_FD_89804 | JGI IMG/M metagenome (GOLD analysis project Ga0116180, IMG submission 89804) | Active sludge microbial communities of municipal wastewater-treating anaerobic digesters from USA - AD_UKC073_MetaG | ecosystem: Engineered > Bioreactor > Anaerobic > Digestate | place: USA...
CGCGGAAGAGGGCCAGCGCCTCCTGCGCGTCGGCCTGGGCGCCGGCCGCGTCGCCGCCGCTCAGGCGGGTGGCGCTGCGGGTGGACAGCGTGGCGGCGATGTCCACCGCATGGCCCAGGGTGCGGCGGCGCGCGAGGCCCTCGTCGAGCAGGCGGTGGGCCTCGGCCGGGTCGCCCTCGGCCAGCGCCAGGGCGGCGGCCACGTACAGCGCATGGCCCAGGGCCTGGTCCGACGCCGTCACCGCCGGCAGCGCCCGGATGGCCGCCAGGGCGTCGCGGCCTTCGCGCACATGGCCGCGCATGATCCAGAAGTTCTGCAGTGCCACCGCCAGCTTGACCGCCACGAAGAGGTCCCCGCCCGCCGCGCCGCCGGCCTGGGCGGTGGCCATGGCCACGCGCAGGTTGTCGTGCTCGGTGTCCAGCTGCGCCAGCCAGCGGCCCTGCCCGGGGCCCTGCAGGCCGTCGCGCGCCTGCTTGGCCAGGCTGAAGAAGAAGGCGCAGTGGCGCTCCGCGGTCACAGCCCGGTCGCCGCTGGCGTCGAGCTTCTCGGCGGCGTAGTCGCGCAAGGTCTCCAGCATCTGGTAGCGGCCCTCGCCCGCAGCGCCGCCATCGGCCGGCTGCACCAGGCCCAGCAGCGACTTCTCGACCAGCGAGGCCAGCAGGTCCACCACCTCCCAGTCGGGCACCAGGTCGTCGTCGGCGCACACGGTCTCGGCCGCGGCCAGGCTGAAGCCACCGGCGAACATCGCCACCCGCTGCAGCAGGCGCTGCTCGGCGGGGCTCAGCATGTCGTACGACCAATCGACCAGGGCGCGCAGCGTCTGCTGGCGCTCGGCCAGCACCCGCGAGCCGCCAGTCAGCACCTGGTAGCGCCGGGCCAGGCGGCGGTTGATGTCGGCCACCGCCATGCTGCGCACGCGCGCGGCGGCCAGCTCCAGCGCCAGCGGAATGCCTTCGAGCCGCGCCACCAGCGCCGCCACGTCGGCCGCCACGCCGGGCGGGCCCAGCTGGAAGTCGGGCCGGTGCTGCTGCGCCCGCTGCACGAACAGCTGCACCGCGGGCGACGCGGCCAGCTGCTCGGCGCTGTCGCTGGCCCGGGGCACGGCCAGCGGCAGGATCGGGCAGGTGCGCTCGCCCGGCACGTGCAGGGCCTCGCGGCTGCTGGCGACGATGGCCAGCTGCGGCGCGGCCAGCAGCAGCGCATGCGCCAGCTTGGCCACCGGCTGCAGCAGGTGCTCGCAGTTGTCCAGGATGATCAGCGCCCGCAGGGGCTGCAGGTGCGCGCACAGCGCCTGCAGCAGCGGCCGGCCGGGCTCGTCGCGCACGCCCAGGGCCTGCGCCGCCTCGCTGGTGACCAGGGCACCGTCGCGCAATGGCGCCAGGTCCAGGAACCAGGCGCCGTCGGGAAAGTCGGCCATCACCTCCGCCGCCAGCTGCAGCGACAGCCGGGTCTTGCCCAGGCCGCCCATGCCCAGCAGAGTCAGCAACCGGTGCGATCCGAGCAGGTCCTTCAGCTCGGCCAGTTCACGCTCGCGGCCGACGAAGGAGGTGAGCTGCGCCGGCAGGTTGTTGGCGATCTGGCGCACCGGCAGCCAGCGGCCGCCCTGGCGCACCACACGGTGGGCCTTCTCGCCGTCGTCCGGCGCGTGGAAGCCGGGGCCGGGCGTGCCCAGTTCGAACAGCTCCACCGGCTCGGCCACGCCCTTGAGCAGCCAGTGGCCGTGCGACCGGATGGCCAGCCCGGCATCGCCGTCCAGCAGGCCGTCGGCCACCAGCGCGGCCTGGGCCTCGGCGCTGAGCAGGGTCTGGCCGCCGCGGGCCAGGGCCATCACCCGCGCCGCGGTGGGCTTGGCCAGGCCGTCGACTTCCAGCGGCTTGGCGCCGCGGGCCACGTCCTCGGCCGGGTTCTCGCGCAGCAGCACCGGGCCGACATGCAGGCCGGCACGCGCTGGAAGCGGCGGCTGCAGCCCGGCCAGGGCCTGGTGGTAGGCCAGCGCATAACCCGCAGCATCGGCGGCATGGTCGAACAGCAGCAGCATGCCGTCGGTCTTGTCGATCTCGCGCCCGCGCCAGGGCGGCAGCAGGTCGCGCGCCAGGCGGTCGTGCGCGGCCCACAGCGCGGCCATCGCCACGTCGCCGATCTGCTGTGCCAGCCGGGTGCTGTCGACCACGTCGGTCAGCAGCAATGCACGGACTGTGGTCATGCCCGGATCAGCGCAACCACGCGGTCGCCGCGGAACCGGCTTCGCCGGGCCGCTGGCGGCGCCCCCTGGGGGGAGGCGCCGCAGGCGCTTCGGGGGGTGCCATTTCAGGCCGCGAGCTGGCGGCGCATCGCGTCGATCACCGCCTTGTAGTCCGGCTGGCCGAAGATGGCGCTGCCGGCGACGAAGGTGTCGGCACCGGCATCGGCCACGGCGCGGATGTTGTCGGTCTTGATGCCGCCGTCGACTTCCAGGCGGATGTCCCGGCCCGACGCCTCGATGATCTTGCGGGCCTTCTCGCACTTGCGCAGCGCGCTGTCGATGAAGCTCTGGCCGCCGAAGCCCGGGTTCACGCTCATCAGCAGCACCACGTCGACCTTGTCGATCACCCACTCCAGCACGTCCAGCGGCGTGGCGGGGTTGAACACCAGCCCGGCCTGCTTGCCCTCGGCGCGGATGACCTGCAGCGTGCGGTCGACGTGGGCCGAGGCATCGGGGTGGAAGGTGACGATGTCGGCGCCGGCCTTGCAGAAGGCCTGGGCCAGCGCGTCGACCGGCTGCACCATCAGGTGCACGTCGATGGGCACCGTGCTGTGCTTGCGCAGCGCCTGGCAGACCATCGGCCCGAAGGTGAGGTTGGGCACGTAGTGGTTGTCCATCACGTCGAAGTGGATCCAGTCGGCACCGGCGGCGACGACGGTCTTCACTTCCTCACCCAACCGGGCGAAGTCGGCCGAGAGCAGGCTGGGGGCGATGCGGAAGGTGCGTGACATGGCAGGTCGGGCGCGCGGCCGGCAGGGATGGGTGGGCGGGATGGCCCGGGATTTTCGCCTGCTTCCTAGAATGCGCCGATGGCCCATCCCGCGTTCACCTCCAGCGTCACCGTGCGCCCGCTGCCCGAGCACACCGATGCCGCGCAGCAGCTCTACGGCTTCGCGTACACCATCATCATCCGCAACACCGGTGACGTGGCGGCCCAGTTGGTGGCGCGCCACTGGCTGATCAGCGACCACCGCGGCGGCGTGCAGGAGGTGCGCGGTCTGGGCGTGGTGGGGCACCAGCCCCTGCTCAAGCCCGGCGAGCAGTTCGAATACACCAGCTGGGCGCAGATCGCCACGCCCCAGGGCTCGATGCAGGGGCGCTTCTTCTGCATCACCGAGGACGCCCACTGGTTCGAGTCGCCGGTGGCCGAGTTCGCCCTGGCCGACGCGGCCGCGCTGCACTGATGGCGGCGGCCCAGTGGTGGCGCGGCAAGCCCGCCACCTGGGACCTGACGGCGCTGCTGAACGCGGCCGACCCCAAGGCCGCGCGCCCCGAGCGCCACCTGTGGCTGGTGCGCCTGATCGAGTGGCTGCGCCACGGCCCGGCCGAGGCCGCCGCGGGCAGCACGCCGCGCCCGGTGCTGCGCCTGCGCCACCTGCTCAACGTGCTGGAGCGCCACCCCGAGCCGCGCGCACGCATCGTCGCCCTGCTGGGCCGCGCCTGGCGCGAGACCGACCTGGCCGCGCTGCTGGCCGACTTCGGCTTCAGTGCCCGGCGCGACCTGGGCGGCGAGGTGGCCGAGCGGCTGTCGCTGCGCCTGCTGCCGGCCACGCCCGACACCGACGACGGCGCGGCGCTGTTCCAGCTGCTGTTCAGCGACGCGGCCGATGCCGACTGGCTGGCCGCCATCGACGCGCCCACGCTGGCGCGCCTGGCCGCGCTGCTGGGCGCCGCGCGCGACCACGGCCAGGCCGCTGCGCCGGGCGACGGCGACTGGCGTGCGCCGCTGCTGCGGGCCATCACCTGGCTGGTCAGCGCCATCCGCGCGGCCGCCTTCACCCCGGCCCTGCGCCAGCGCATGGGGCCCGAGCTGCTGGCCGAGCGGCCGTTCGAGCAGCTGTCGCGCGCCGCCGAGGACCTGATCGACGCGCTGCGCTCCGGCGAGCGCGGCGCCATCGTGCGCGGCGCCAACTTCCTGCGCGCCCTGCTGCTGCGCTGCAGCGCCGCCGCCGCCAGCGTGCCCGACCACCTGGCGGTGCACGGCGTCTCGGTGAACATCGTCTTCGAGGTCGAGCAGCTTCAGGCGCGCTGCGTCCGTCTGGAAGCGCTGCTGGACCTGGCGCTGTCGGACACGCCGCAGCGCGAGCTGCAGTCGCTGCTGGTCGAGCTGGTGCGGCTGGCGCGTGAACGCCGCAGCCTGCGCGCCCTGCTGGGGCGGCAGTACTCGCTGATGGCGCGCAAGGTGACCGAGCGCCATGCCGAGACCGGCGAGCACTACATCACCCGCAACCGCGCCGAGTACGCCGACATGCTGCGCAAGGCCCTGGGCGGCGGCGCGGTGATCGGCGGCACCACCTTCGCCAAGTTCGCCATCATGGCCCTGGGCCTGGCACCGTTCTGGGCCGGCTTCGGCGCGGGGCTGAACTACGCCATCAGCTTTCTGATCGTGCACCTGCTGCACTGGACGGTGGCCACCAAGCAGCCGGCGATGACCGCACCGGCCATGGCGCAGAAGCTGGGCGCGCTGCGCCGCCCGGGCGAGGCGCGCGACAGCGCCGCCGACGCCGCGGCGGTCGAGGGCTTCGTCGACGAGGTGACGCACCTGGTGCGCTCGCAGTTCGCCGGCATCGTCGGCAACATTGCCGCGGTGATCCCGGTGGTGCTGGTGGTGCAGTGGCTGGCCTGGTGGCTGCAGGGCGCGCCGCTGGTGGGCGAGAAGAACGCCCACTACGTGCTGCACTCGCTGACCCTGCTGGGCCCCACGGCGCTGTTCGCCGCCTTCACCGGCGTGCTGCTGTTCGCCAGCAGCCTGATCGCCGGCTGGGCCGAGAACTGGTTCGTCTACCACCGGCTCGACAGCGCCCTGGCCCACCACCCCGGCATCGTCGCCCGGCTGGGTGCGGCGCGGGCGCAGCGCTGGTCGCTGTGGTGGCGCGCCAACATCTCGGGCCTGGCGGCGAATGTCTCGCTGGGCCTGCTGCTGGGGATCGTGCCGGCGCTGCTGGCCTTTCTCGGCATTCCGCTGGACGTGCGCCACGTGACCCTGGGCACCGGCCAGCTGGCCGCCGCCGCCAGCACCCTGGGCTGGGACGTGCTGCGCCAGGCCGATTTCTGGTGGTGCGTGGCCGGCCTGGTGGCCACCGGCGTGCTGAACCTGGCGGTGAGCTTCTGGCTGGCACTGAAGGTGGCGCTGCGCTCGCGCGGCATCACCCTGGCCGACCGCCGAACGCTGTACGCCGCCGTGCGGCGCCGCCTGTGGCAGGCGCCGCGCAGCTTCTTCCTGCCGGAGCGCGGCGCATGAGCGGCACCGCGCCCGCCATGCACGTGCTGGCCAACGGCGTGCGCCTGGTCGTGTTGCCGAAACCCGAGGCGCAGACCTGCCAGGTGAGCATCTTTATCCGCTGCGGCAGCGGCCACGAGCGGCGCAGCCGCAACGGCATCGGCCATGTCATCGAGCACATGGCCTTCAAGGGCACGGCCACGCGCGACGCCCGGCGCATCAACCTCGATGCCGAGCGCCTGGGCGCCGAGGTCAACGCCCACACCGACAAGGACCACACCGCCTTCCACATGCGCGGCCTGGCCGCCCATGCGCCGCTGCTGCTGCGCATGCTGGCCGACATCGTGCTGGGCGCCACCTTCCCGGCCGGCGAGTTCGAGCAGGAGCGCGACGTGCTGCTGCACGAGTTCACCGAGGACGCCGACGACCCGATGTCGACCGCGTTCAAGCTGTTCGACCGCGCCGCCTGGGGCCTGCACCCGCTGGCGCAGCCGGTGATCGGCACCCGCGCCAACATCGAGCGCTTCAGCCGCGACGACCTGGTCGACCATGTGGCGCAGCACTACACCGGCGCCAACCTGGTGGTGGCCGTGGCGGGGCCGACCGACGCCGACACGCTGCTGCGCGACACCGAGGCCGCCTTCGGCGCCATGGCCGCCGGCGCGCCGAACCTGCTGCAGCCGCCCGCCTGGGGCGGCGGCGTGCGCACCCGCAGCATGGCCGGCAGCAGCCAGACGCACCTGGTGCTCGGCTTTCCGGTGCCGCCGATGCAGGCCGACGATCCCACCGCGTCACTGGCCGCCGCACTGCTGGGCGAGGGCATGAGCTCGCCGCTGATGGACCAGCTGCGCGAGCGCCGTGGCCTCGTCTACTACGCCGCCTGCTCGGCCGACCTGGTCGACAGCGGCGGGCAGTTCGTGATCGAGGCCAGCACCGGGCCCGAGCAGCTGGATGACTGCCTGGACGCGCTGGCCGGCCTGGTCACGGCGCAGGCGTCGGCGATCGCCCCCATCGACCTGGAGCGGGCCAAGAACCAGATGCGCGTGCGCCGCCTGCGCGGGCTGGAGAAGACCGGCCGCCGGCTGGAGGAAGCCGCGCTGGACGCCCTGCTGCTGGGCCGGCTGCGTGACCGCGCCGAGGCGCTGGCGCGCATCGATGCGCTGGACGCCGACGCCCTGCGCACGCTGTTCGGCCGCATGGCGGCCAGCACGGCCGCCCTGGCCGCCACCGGCCGGGTGCCGCGCGCCACCTCGGACAACGCCCGGCGCCGGCTGGCAGCGCAAGGGCTGGCGGTGTGAAAGGCCGTGGCGGTCAGCGCGGCGGGTCGTCGTCGGTGCGCCGCTCACCACGCGGGCGCCCGGCGAACGCCGTCCACCAGACGATCAGCACCAGGATCAGGCCGGCGCCCGCCGCCTCCAGCAAGATGAGCCACATGGGCGGATTATCCCGGGCCGCCGCCCTGGCCGGCGTCGCGGCCCTGCTGCTGGCCGCCGGCTGCGCGGTGCAGCCGCCCCGGCCGCCGGAACCGGCGCCCGCGCCGACGGCCATCAGCCCGCCGCCGGCCACGACGCCCGAGACGCCCGAGACGCCCGCCACCCCGGCGGCCCCGCTGCTGCGCCCGCGCGCCCGGTGGGTGCCGGTGGACTGGTCGGCCCTGCCCGGCCTGGCCGACGACCAGCCGACAGCGCTGTGGCCGGCCCTGCGCGCCGGCTGTGCGAAGCCGGCCCCCGGCTGGGCCGAGGTCTGCGCCCGCGCCCTGGCCTTCAACCCGCCTGACGAGACCTTCGCCTGGCAGTTCCTGCAACGCGAGCTGCAGCCCTACCGGCTCGAAGCCCTGGACGGCAGCGCCGACGGCCTGGCCACCGGCTACTTCGAGCCCCTGGTCGCCGCGAGCCGCCAGCCGCAGCCCGGCTTCACCGTGCCGCTGCACCGCCCGCCGGCCGACCTGGCAACGCGCAAGCCCTGGTACAGCCGGCAGCAGATCGACACCCTGCCCGCCGCCCAGGCGGCGCTGCGCGGCAACGCCATCGCCTGGGTCGCCAGCCCGCTGGACGCCCTGCTGCTGCAGATCCAGGGCTCGGGCCGGCTGCGCGTCACCGAGCCCGACGGCCGGGTGCAGACCGTGCGCCTGGCGTTTGCCGGCCACAACGACCAGCCCTACAAGTCGGTCGGCCGCTGGCTGATCGAGCAGGGCGAGCTCAAGCCCGAGGGCGCCAGCTGGCCCGCCATCCGCCAGTGGGGCCAGCAGGCCGGTGCCACCCGGTTGCAGCAGATGCTGTGGGCCAACCCGCGGGTGGTGTTCTTCCGCGAGGAGCCGCTGCCCGACGAGCGCATCGGCCCGCGCGGCGCCCAGGGCGTGCCGCTGACGGCCGGCCGCTCGGTGGCGGTCGATCCGATGGCCGTGCCCTACGGCACGCCGCTGTGGATCAGCACCACCGAGCCGCTGTCGGCCACGCCGCTGCGCCGCCTGGTGATGGCCCAGGACACCGGCAGCGCGATCACGGGCGCGGTGCGCATCGATTATTTCTGGGGCCCGGGCGAACTCGCCGAGCAGCAGGCCGGCCGCATGAAGCAGCCGCTGCAGGCCTGGGCGCTGTGGCCGCGCCAGCCCGACGGGCGCTGAACACCGCCGGCCACGGCGTCCATCGCCCGCAGGAGGCGGCCCCGGGACACGGTGTGCAAAGCCGCACGCCCCCCGCGCAGCGCCCCCCCGGCTTGCGGGCACCCATCGTCAGGACCGGGCGCAAAAATGTGCGCCTGCACCAATGTAATATCGCTTTCAGCCTTTTTTCGCCTTCTGCAACGGCCGCTGGTCCGTCGCACCCACAACCTCCCGGCCCGGCTTCATGCAGCAGTACCTCTCCTGGTTCATCGCGACCGCAGCCCTGGCAGTGCTTGCCACGCTGGCAGTGCTGTGGTTGCTGCAGGCGTTGCGGCGGCCGCCCGGCCCGCCGCCGCTGCCGGTGGAATGGGACCTGCTGCCGCGCCCAGTGTTCACCGCCGACGAGCGCCGCGTCTACCGCCAGCTGCGCGACGCCCTGCCGCACCACATCGTGCTGGCCAAGCTGCCGCTGGTGCGCTTCTGCCAACCGGCCGACCCGAAGTCGGTGCGCTACTGGTTCGACCTGCTGGGCGCCAACCACGTCACCTTCGCGGTGTGCAGCGCCAACGGCCGCGTGCTGGCCGCCATCGACCTGAGCTACGACCGCGGCGGCCCGCCCGGCCGTGCCACCCGCATCAAGCAGGCCGTGCTGGCCGCGTGCCGCGTGCGCTACCTGCGCTGCCCGGCCGACCACCTGCCGTCCATCCCCGAGCTGCAGCTGCTCGTGCCGATGGGCAGCAATGCCTCGCGCGGGCCGCAGCCGGCGCAGGGCTCGGCGTCGATGTCGGGCGGCACGTCGGGCATGGGTGGCGGCAGCCGCCGGCGCGAGCGCGGCACGCTGTGGCAGGACTCGATGAGCTTCCACGACTCGTTCTTCTCGTCGGGCCGGCGTGACCTGGACACTGGCATGGGCGACCTGGACGGCCGCAGCGGCCTGGGCGACGCCGACGTCATGCCGGCTGGTATGGTGGTGGATGACCCCGCACCACCGGCCAAGCAGCCCTTCCAGCACTGACGGCCCCGGCACGGCTGACGCCGGCCACCCCTACGAGCGGCTCACGCCGCAGGCGGTGCTCGACGCACTGGACAGCGTCGGCATTCGCGGCGACGGCCGGCTGCTGCAGCTCAACAGCTACGAGAACCGCGTCTTCCAGGTGATGCTGGAGGACGGCGGCGCGGTGGTGGCCAAGTTCTACCGCCCCGCCCGCTGGAGCGACGCGCAGATCGCCGAGGAACATGGCTTTGCCGCCGAACTGGCCGCCGCCGAGGTGCCGGTGGTGGCGCCGCTGGCGCTGGCGGGTGGTGACACGCTGGCCGAGGTCGACGTCGAGGGCCTGCCCTTTCGCCTCGCCGCCTACCCGCGACGCGCCGGCCACGGGCCCGATCTGGACCGCCCCGACACCCTGCGCTGGTTGGGCCGCTTCATCGGCCGGCTGCATGCGGTGGGTGCGCAGCGGGCCTTCGCACATCGGCGCAAGCTGGACCCGGCCACCTTCGGCCACCAGGCGCTGGCCCGGCTGCTGGCGCTGGACGTGATCGGCCCGGCCCAGGTCGACGCCTTCCGCAGCACGGCGGAGCAGGCGCTGGCGATGGTCGATGCCGCCTTCGCTGCCGTGCCGTTCACGCCGATCCGCCTGCACGGCGACTGCCATCCCGGCAACATCCTCTGGCGCGACCCCGACGAGGGCAGCGGCGGCGGCCCGCACATCGTCGACCTGGACGACGCGGTCAGCGGGCCCGCGGTGCAGGACCTGTGGATGCTGCTGTCAGGCGACGCAGCCGCGATGCGCAGCCAGCTGGCCGCCGTGCTGGCCGGTTATCGCCAGTTCTGCCGGTTTGACCGGCGCGAACTGGCGCTGATCGAACCGCTGCGCACGCTGCGCATGCTGCACCACAACGCCTGGCTGGCCGAGCGCTGGGGCGACCCGGCCTTTCCGGCGGCGTTTCCCTGGTTCGGCACGCCGAACCACTGGAGCCAGCAGACCGTCGAGCTGCGCGAGCAGATCGCCGCGATGGCCGAACCGGCGCTCGACCCCGACGACGCCTGGCTCGACTGACGACCGATCAGGCCGCCAGCAGCTTCGTCACCCGCGCCACGTAGGCCGCCGGATCGTCCAGCTGCCCGCCCTCGGCCAGCAGGGCCTGGTCGAACAGGATGTGGGCCAGGTCGTCGAAGCGCGCATCGTCGGCCGCCAGGCGCTTGACCAGGGCGTGCTCGGCGTTCACCTCCAGGATCGGCTGGCTCTTGGGCGCGCTCTGGCCGGCCTGCTTGAGCATGCGCGCCAGGTGGCCGCTCATGTCGCCTTCCTCCACCACCAGGCAGGCCGGTGAGTCGACCAGGCGCGTGGTCACGCGCACGTCCTTGGCGCGGTCGGCCAGCGCGGCCTTCAGCTTGTCCAGCGTCGGCTTGAAGCCCTCGGCGGCTTCCTCGGCGGCCTTCTTCTCGTCGGCGTCGAGCAGCTTGTCCAGGTCGACCGCACCCTTGGCCACGCTCTGCAGCTGCTTGCCCTCGAACTCGTAGAGGTGGCTGAGCATCCACTCGTCGACGCGGTCGACCAGCAGCAGCACCTCGATGCCCTTCTTCTTGAAGATCTCCAGCTGCGGGCTGGCCTTGGCGGCGGCCAGGCTGTCGGCGGTGATGACGTAGATGTGCTCCTGGCCTTCCTTCATGCGGCCCAGGTAGTCGGCGAAGGACACGCCCTCGTCGGCATGGGTGCTGGCGAAGCGGAACAGCTTGGCCAGGCGCTCGCGGTTCTGGAAGTCCTCGCCGATGCCTTCCTTCAGCACCGCGCCGAACTCGCCCCAGAACTTCAGGTACTTGGCGCGCTCGTCCGCATCCTCGCTGTCGGCCAGGCTTTCCAGCATGCCCAGCACGCGCTTGGTGCTGCCCTCGCGGATCGCCTTCACGTCGCGGCTTTCCTGCAGCAGCTCGCGGCTGACGTTCAACGGCAGGTCGGCCGAGTCGATCACGCCCTTGACGAAGCGCAGGTACACCGGCATCAGCGCCTCGGCGTCGTCCATGATGAACACGCGCTTGACGTACAGCTTGACGCCGCCGCGCTTGTCGCGGTTCCACATGTCCATCGGCGCCTTGGCCGGCACGTACAGCAGCTGGGTGTACTCGCTGCGGCCTTCCACGCGGTTGTGGGTGTAGGCCAGCGGCGCGTCGGCGTCGTAGCTGATCTGCTTGTAGAAGTCCTGGTACTCGGTGTCGGTGATGTCGCTCTTGCTGCGCGCCCACAGGGCTGCGGCCTTGTTCACCGTCTCCCACTCGTCGGTCTTGACCTGCTTGCTGGCCTCCTGGTCCCACTCCTCCTTCTGCATCAGGATGGGCAGCGAGATGTGGTCGCTGTACTTGCTGATGATGGACTTGAGCTTCCAGGTGCTGAGGAACTCGCTCTCCTCGTCACGCAGGTGCAGGATCACGTCGGTGCCGCGGGTGGCGCGGGGGATGGTCTCCAGCTCGTACTCGCCCGTGCCCTCGCTGCTCCAGCGCACGCCGGCGGTCTCGGGCGCACCGGCGCGGCGGGTTTCCACCGTGATGCGGTCGGCGACGATGAAGCCCGAGTAGAAGCCCACGCCGAACTGGCCGATCAGGTTGGCGTCCTTCTTCTGGTCGCCTTCCAGCCTGGCCATGAACTCGCGTGTGCCGCTCTTGGCGATGGTGCCCAGGTGGGCGGCAGCCTCCTCGGCGCTCATGCCGATGCCGTTGTCGCGGATGGTGATGGTCTTGGCCTCGGCGTCGAACAGCACCCGCACTTCCAGGTTGGGCTGGTCCTCGTACAGCGCGTTGTTGTCCAGCGCCTCGAAGCGCAGCTTGTCGCAGGCGTCGCTGGCATTGCTGACCAGCTCGCGCAGGAAGATCTCCTTGTTGCTGTACAGCGAATGGGTCACGAGGTGCAGGATCTGCTTCACCTCGGCCTGGAAGGCATGGGTTTGCTTGGTCATCGGAGGAGGCTCCCGGTGTTGTTCGATGGGCTGCGCCAGCGGGTGCCGCCGGCCTGACCGCCGACAACTTGGGGCGGTGCGACGGCTTTCAAGGGTGACCGGGCGCGGCATGATGCCGGCATGACCACCGCCGCCCTGCCGCCCATCGCCGATGCGATGCTGGACCTGATCACCACCCGCCTGGGCCCTGACCGGGCACCCCGGCTGCGCGCCATCCACCTGCCGCCGGTGCCCTGGAACGGCAGCAAGGACGGCGAGTTCGCGGCGGTCGAACTGGAGGGCGGTGCGCTGGGCCTGAGCTATGTGCTGCTCGACGACACGCTGGCCGCGCTGGCCGGCGTGGACGGCAGCCGCCTGGTGCGCGGCGATGCGCTGGCCCTGGCCAGGCGCTGGCGCGACGGCCAGGGCGCCGAGCGCACGCTGGGCTTCGCTGCCGTCAATGCCCTGAGCCGCTGGCTGATGGACCGCGACGGCGAATGCCCGCCCAGCGCCACCGACTCCATCGGCGGCCTGCAGCCGGCCCCGGGCGAGCACATCGGCATGGTCGGCTTCTTTCCGCCGCTGGTGCGCAGCATCGCCGAGGCCGGCGCCCGGCTGACGGTGCTGGAACTGCGCGCCGACCTGGCCGGCGTCCACCCCGGCTACACCGTGACGCTGGACCCGGCCGTGCTGCGCGACTGCAGCCAGGTGCTGATGACCAGCACCGTGCTGCTCAACGGCAGCCTGGACGCCGTGCTGGCGCAGTGCGTGAATGCCCGCCGCGTGGCCATGATCGGCCCCGGCGCCGGCTGCCTGCCGCAACCGCTGTTCGACCGCGGCGTGACCGCGCTGGGCGGCACCTGGATCGACGACGGCCCGAGCTTCGTCGCCGCGCTGCGCCGGGGTGAGCCCTGGAGCCGGTTTGCGCGCAAGGTGCTGTGGCAGCGGCCTGACACCGCGCCATGAAGACAGCGGCCCCGGCGCGCTGGTCACGCGCCGGGGCCGCTGTGGTTCGTGCGTCGATCAGGCCCTGTACGGCGACGCGTCGAACTGCTTCAGGTTCAGCGCGCGCCAGACGCGCTCGGCCGTCAACGGCATCTGCACGGCCTCGGCCGCGGCGCCGCAGCCGGCATGGTCCAGCGCGTCGATCACCGCATTGACCACCGCCGGCGTGGCGCCGATGGTGCCCAGTTCACCCACGCCCTTGACGCCCAGCGCGTTGGTCTTGCAGGGGATGCTGGTGTCGAAGGCGGTCTTGAAGCCCAGGAAGCCGTCGGCATGCGGCATCGCATAGTCCATGAAGCTGGCGCTCTGCAGTTGGCCGGTCTCGGGGTCGTAGGCCACGCGCTCGCACAGCGCCTGGCCGATGCCCTGCACCGCGCCGCCTTCGATCTGGCCCTCGACGATGGTGGGGCTGACGACGCGGCCGATGTCGTTGACCGAGGCATAGCCCACCACCTGCACCTCGCCGGTGGCGGGGTCGAGCTCGACCTCGCAGACATGGCAGCCGTTGGGCCAGGTCGGGCCGGCGGCGGTGGCGCCGTCGGTGGCGGTGATGCGCCCGCCTGCCTGCTTGGCGGCCAGCTCGAACAGGCCGATGCCCAGGTCCGTGCCCTTGACCGTGAAGCGGCCAGCCTGGTACTCGATGTCGGCGGCCGGGGCTTCCAGCGCGTCGGCAGCCAGGTTCTTCGCGTCGTCGACCGTCTTCTTCGAGGCTGCACTGACGGCCGAGCCGCCCGTGAACAGCGAGCGCGAGCCGGCGCTGCCGAAGCCGTTGGCGCGGTCGGTGTCGCCCTGCAGGATGCGGATGCGGCTGATGTCGACGCCGAACACGTCCACCGCCAGCTGGGCATAGCTGGTGGCGATGCCCTGGCCCATGGCCTGGGTGGCCGAGCCCAGCTCGATGAAGCCGTCGGCGGTGACGTTGACCGTCACCGTCTCGGCCAGCGCATTGCCGCCGGTCCATTCCAGGAAGGTGGCGATGCCGCGGCCGCGCTTCTTGCCCGCCGCTTCAGACGCCGCACGCCGGGCGGCAAAGCCGTTCCAGTCGGCCAGGGCCAGGCCCTGGTCGAGGATCTGCTCGAACGCGCCCGTGTCGTACACCTGGCCCATCGGGTTGGTGTAGGGCATCTGGTCCGGGCGGATCATGTTGCGGCGACGCAGTTCGGCGGGGTCCAGCTTCAGCTTGCGGGCCGCCGCGTCCATCAGCCGCTCGATCAGGTAGATCGCCTCGGGCCGGCCGGCGCCGCGGTAGGCGCCGGTGGGCGTGGTGTTGGTCAGCACCGCGATGAACTGCTCGTCGATCACCGGCACGTGGTAGATGCTGGTCGACACCCAGGGGCCGATCAGCACCTGGATCGCCACGCCGGTGGCCGTGCCGTAGGCGCCGACGTTGGCATAGCCCTTGACGCGCAGCGCCAGCACCTTGCCGTCGGCGTCCAGCGCCAGCTCGGCGCGGCTGACCACGTCGCGGCCGTGCACCGCGCCGAGGAACTCGTCGATGCGCTCGGCGCGCCACTTCACCGGACGCTTCAGCGTCCAGGCGGCGAAGCCGATGGCGATGTCCTCGGGGTAGATGCCGGTCTTCATGCCGAAGCCGCCACCGACGTCGCCGACGAGCACGCGCACGTTCTCGGCGCTCAGGCCGGGGATGGCGTCGGCCAGGCCGCCGCGCACCGCCGTGGGCATCTGGCTGGAGAGGCGCACCACCAGGCGGCCGGCATCGGGGCCCGCAGCCGGCACCTGGGCCGACACCGCACGCGGCTCGATCGGGGCCGGCGCCAGGCGCTGGTTGTCGACGTCCACCCGCACCGTGTGCGCGGCGGCGGCGAAGGCGGCGTTGGTCGCGTCGACGCTGCCGTGGGCCATGCCGGCGCAGATGTTGTCGGGCGCGGCGTCGCACAACGCCGGCGCGCCGGGCGCCATCGCATCGAAGGCATTCACCACCGACGGCAGCTCGTTGTAGTCGACCATGATCGCGTCGGCCGCAGCGCGGGCCTGGTCGACCGAATCGGCCACCACCACCGCCACCGCCTCGCCGACGAAGCGCACGCGGCCATGGGCCAGCGCCAGGCGCGGCGCGGTGGCGCCAGGCTTGCCATCGGGCCGCGGGAAGGGGACGCCCGCCATCGGCTTGACGCCGGCGGCGACCAGGTCGGCGCCGGTGTAGACGGCGACCACACCCGGCATGGCCTGGGCCGCGCTGGTGTCGATGCCGGTGATGTCGGCATGCGCATACGGGCTGCGCAGGAAGACGAGGTGGGTCTGGCCCGGCAGGCTCTCGTCGTCGGTGTAGCGGCCGGCGCCGGTGACGAGCGCCGGGTCCTCGATGCGGCGGACCTTCTGGCCGCTGCCGAACCTGGTGGCTTCGAGCGGCGCGTTCATGCCTGGGCTCCCGCCAGTTGACCGGCGGCCTGCTGCACGGCGGCGACGATCTTCACGTAGCCGGTGCAGCGGCACAGGTTGCCTTCCAGCGCGTGCTGGACCTCGGCGTCGCTGGGCTTGGGGTTCTTCGCCAGCAGGCAGGCACTGGTCATCAGCATGCCGGGGGTGCAGAAGCCGCACTGCAGGCCGTGGCAGTCCATGAAGGCCTGCTGCAGCGGGTGCAGCTTGTCGCCCTGGGCCAGGCCTTCCACGGTGGTGACCTTGGCGCCCTGCGCCTGCACCGCCAGCAGGCTGCAGCTCTTGACCGATTCGCCATTGACCAGCACGGTGCAGGCGCCGCATTGCGCGGTGTCGCAGCCCTGGTGGGTGCCGGTCAGGGCCAGCGGGCCGCGCAGCAGGTCGATCAGCAGGGTGGACGGCGCCACCTCGGTGGCCACGGCACGGCCGTTGACCTCCAGCTTCAAGGGGATCATGCAGAGTCTCCTCAGACAGGGTGTTTGCCGGCGATGGTAGCGGCTGGCGCCCGCCCTTGCCGACGGGACCTGCCCGGCCCCTGGCGCGCTGCGCTCAGTGGCGCGCAGTGACGCTCAATGGCACTCAGTGGCGCGACGAGCGCCGGCGCCGCTGCGGCGCACGCGGCTGTGCCGCCAGCGCGCGCAGCCGGCGCTCGGCCGCAGCCGCCTGCCGCCGCCGCCAAAGCGGCACGCTGGCGGCCAGCACAGCCACCAGCACCAGCCCGCCCAGCAGCCACAGGCGGTGCTCGCGCAACCAGAGCGCTGCCTCGCGCACCGGCCCGGGCAGGGCCGCACGCAGGCCGCCGGCATCGCCGGGGCGGGCGGAGTCCTCGGCGGCGCCGGTGGCGTCAGGTGGCGCACCGCCCGGCCGGGCGCCCGCAGCGCCACGCTGGGCCGCCGTCAGGCCGCCGGTGGGCCGGGGCGGGTCGCCCTCGGCCCGGGTGCGGGTGTCCATCAGCACCTCGACGTCCCGCTGGGCCGCCTCGGTGTCGACCCGCAGCGTGCGGCCCAGCGTGCCGCCCGCACCGGCGTCGGTGGCGATCGGCGGCGCAGGTGGATCGGCCATCGGGGCGGCCGTCGCGTTGCCGGCCAGCGCGGCCGCCAGCAGCCCGCCCATGGCAAGGCGCCGCCCATCCGCCCGCACGCCCGGCCACCCGCCCGCCGCGCGGACCGGCTGCACAGGCGGCGGCAGGCGCGGCATCACACCAGCACGTCGATGCAGCCCGGGTGGCCCAGGAAGGCCTGCGGGCTGGCGCTGGCCCCGTAGGCGCCCGACTGGTAGACGACGACCAGGTCGCCGACCTCGGCCACCGGCAGGGCCATGCGGTCGGCCAGCAGGTCCAGCGGCGTGCACAGCGGGCCCACCACCGAGGCCGTCTCGCGCTGGTCCGACCCGGCCTTGTTGCCGATGGTCACCGGGTAGTTCTTGCGCACCACCTGGCCGAAGTTGCCCGAGGCCGACAGGTGGTGGTTGAGCCCGCCGTCGGTGACCAGGAAGACTTGGCCGCGCGAGACCTTGCGGTCGACGATGCGGGTGACGTAGATGCCGGCCTCGCCGACGAAATAGCGCCCCAGCTCGATGACGATGCCGGCCTGCGGCATGTCGCGTGCCGCACGCGCGCAGATGTCTGCCAGGTTGGCGCCGATGGGCGCCAGGTCCAGCGACTGCTCGCCCGGGAAGTAGGGGATGCCGAAGCCGCCGCCCAGGTTCAGGAACTTCACCGGCGACGGCGCCAGCGCGGCCAGCCGCAGCGCCAGGTCGTAGCTCTTCTGCTGGGCCTCGCAGATCGCCTCCGCACGCAGGTTCTGCGAGCCGGCGAAGAGGTGGAATCCCTCGAACTGCAGGCCCTCGGCGACGATGCGCTCGAAGACGCCGGGCAGCTGCTCGACGTCGATGCCGAACTGCTTGGGCCCGCCGCCCATCTTCATGCCCGAGCCCTTGAGCTCGAAGTCGGGGTTCACGCGCAGCGCCACGCGGGCGGGCAGCCCCAGCTCGCGTGCGGCGGCGCCCAGCACAGCCAGCTCACGCACGCTCTCGACGTTGACCAGCACGTGCGCGGCCACCGCCTGGCGCAGCTCGATGTCGCGCTTGCCGGGGCCGGCGAAGCTGATCTCGGCCGGGTGCGCGCCGGCGTCCAGCGCCACCTTCAGCTCGCCGGCCGAGGCCACGTCGATGCCGTCGACCAGGCCCGCCATCAGGCCCACCACGGCCGGCATCGGGTTGGCCTTCATCGCGTAGTGCAGCTTCACCGCCGCCGGCAGCGCGGCACGCAGCTGGGCCACGCGCTGGCGCAGCAGGCCGCGGTCATGGGCGTAGAACGGTGTCTGGCCGACCCGGGCGGCCAGCGTGGTCAGCAGCTCGCCGCCGACGACGAGCTGGCCGTCGCGCACCGGGAACTGGCGCATCGGCGCGTGTTCGGGCGGGCGGCGGGGGGCGGCGGGCGGCACGGCGGCCGGCAGGTCGGCGGGGGTCGGGTCGGTCATGGCGCGGTGGGGCTGCAGTTCAGGCGTCGGCCAGCGCGGCGGTGCGGCCGATGCCGATGGAGTCGATGCCGAATTCGCGCATCAGCGCCGGCTCGTAGAGGTTGCGGCCGTCCAGGATCAGCGGCTGCTTCAGCGCGGCCTTGATGTGGTCGAAGTCCGGCGTGCGGAATTCCTTCCTCTCGGTGACGATCAGCAGGGCGTCGGCGCCTTCGAGCGCCGCGCTCTGGTGGTCGACGAACTGCAGCCGGGGCGTGCCGGCCAGCACCCGCTTCGCCTCGTCCATCGCCACCGGGTCATAGGCCTGCACCGCCGCGCCGCGCCGGGCCAGCTGCTCGATCACCACCCGGCTGGGCGCCTCGCGCATGTCGTCAGTGTCGGGCTTGAAGGCCAGGCCCCAGACGGCGAAGGTGCGGCCGGTCAGGTCCTCGCCGAAGCGCGCCAGCACGCGGTCGACCAGCACATGCTTCTGGCGCTCATTGGCGGCCTCCACCGCCTGCAGCACGCCCAGCTGCAGGCCGTTGTCGGCGCCGGTGCGGATCAGCGCCTTCACGTCCTTCGGGAAGCACGAGCCGCCGTAGCCGGCGCCGGCATACAGGAACTGCGGCCCGATGCGCGGGTCGGTGCCGATGCCCTTGCGCACCCACTCGATGTCGGCGCCCACGCGCTCGGCCAGCAGGGCCAGCTCGTTCATGAAGCTGATGCGCGTGGCCAGCATCGCGTTGGCCGCGTACTTGGTGAACTCGGCCGAGCGCACGTCCATCAGCACCAGCTTGTCGCGGCTGCGCATGAAGGGCGCATAGACCGCCCGCATCAGCAGGCCGGCACGCTCGTCCTCGCAGCCGACGATGATGCGGTCGGGCCGCATGAAGTCGTCGACCGCCGCGCCCTCCTTCAGGAACTCGGGGTTGCTGACGACCGCGAACTGCAGGTCCACGCCGCG
>Ga0116180_1001613_pt1 | contig 18811 bp, 19 predicted proteins | sample AD_UKC073_MetaG_FD_89804 | JGI IMG/M metagenome (GOLD analysis project Ga0116180, IMG submission 89804) | Active sludge microbial communities of municipal wastewater-treating anaerobic digesters from USA - AD_UKC073_MetaG | ecosystem: Engineered > Bioreactor > Anaerobic > Digestate | place: USA...
GGCCAGGCCGTAGGGCGTGCCGCGGCCGGTGGTGAAGACGTGCAGGTTCATGCCCGCGGCCAGCTGCAGCGTGCCGCAGATGAAGTCGCTGGCCGGCGTGGCGCAGTAGGTCAGCCCGCGGCCCTGCAGCTTCTCGCCCGGGGCCAGCACCTGGCTGATGGCCGCGCTGCCGCTCTTGACGATCGAGCCCATCGCCTTCTCGACGATGTTGCTCAGGCCGCCCTTCTTGTTGCCCGGCGTGGTGTTGGCGCTGCGGTCGGCGCCGCCGCGCTTCAGGTACGCGTCGTACCAGGCCATCTCGCGCACCAGGGCCTCGGCCACGGCGGGCGTGGCGGCGCGCGCAGTCAGCTGGGCGATGCCGTCGCGCACCTCGGTGGTCTCGGAAAACAGCACGCTGGCGCCGGCGCGCACCAGCAGGTCGGTGCAGAAGCCCACCGCCGGGTTGGCGGTGACGCCTGAAAACGCATCGCTGCCGCCGCACTGCACGCCCACCACCAGCTCGCTGGCCGGTACGGTCTCGCGGCGGCGGGCGTTCAGGCGCTGCAGATGCGCTTCGGCATGGCGCAGGATGCTGTCGACCATGGACATGAAGCCGACATGGGCGTCGTCCTGCAGACACACGACATCGAGGCCGGCGTCGGCCTCCTGGCGCTGGTCGACGATCGGGAAACTGCCTGGCGGCAGCAGCCGCTCAGGCTGCAACTTCTCGCAGCCCAGGCTGACCACCATCACCGCACCGCCGAAGTTCGGGTTCAGGCTGATGTGGCGCAGCGTGCGGATCGGCACCGGCGCGTCGGGCGCGTCGATGGCCACGCCGCAGCCGTAGCCGTGTTCAAGCGCCACCACGTCGTCCACGTTGGGGTAGCGCGGCAGCAGCTCGGCCTTGATGCGCTGCACCGCGAAGTCGGTGACCCCGGCCACGCACTGCACCGTCTGCGTGATCGCCAGGATGTTGCGTGTGCCCACCGAGCCGTCGGCGTTGCGGTAGCCCTCGAAGGTGTAGCCGTCCAGCGGCGGCTGCGCCGCCGGCGTGGCGGTGGCCATCGGCAGGTCCACCAGGCCACGGGCATCGGGCATCTGCAGCAGCCGCTCGTGCACCCAGCTGCCGGCCGGGATGTCCTTCAGCGCATGGCCGATGGGGATGCCGTAGCGCAGCACCGCGCCGCCGGCCGGAATGTCCACCAGCGCCACCTTGTGGCCTTGCGGAACGCGGTCGACCAGGGTCAGGCCGCTGGCATGGCGGTCCACCAGCCGGGTGCCGGCGTCGAGCCCGCCGTCATTGGCCACGATGGCGACGTTGTCGCCGCCGGTCATCAGGATGGTCAGCGGTGCTTGGGACACGTTCGATTCCTTCAAGGGCGCCACGCGGTCAGGGGCGCGTGCCGAACTCGGCCGTCTGCCGCGTCCAGGCGCGGGCCTGGTCGCTCAAGCTGAGGCCCAGGCCGGGCCGCGTGGGCACCAGCATGCGGCCATTGGCAATCTCCAGCCGCTCGTTGAACAGCGGCTCCAGCCAGTCGAAGTGCTCGACCCAGGGCTCGGTCGGGTAGGCGGCAGCCAGGTGCACATGCAGCTCCATCGCGAAGTGCGGCGCCAGCATCACGCCCGCCGCCTCGGCCTGGGCCGCGATCTTCAGGAAGGGCGTGATGCCGCCCACGCGCGGGCCGTCGGGCATCAGGTAGTCGGCGGCGCCATGGCGGATCAGGTCGCCGTGCTCGGCGGCGCTGGTCAGCATCTCGCCGGTGGCGATCGGCGTGTCGAACTGCGCCGCCAGCGCGGCATGGCCGGCGTGGTCGTAGGCGTCCAGCGGCTCCTCGATCCAGACCAGGTTGAAGTCCTCGAAAACGCGGCACATGCGCTGCGCGGTCGGCCGGTCCCATTGCTGGTTGGCGTCGACCATGATCGGCGTGTCATCGCCCAGGTGCTTGCGCACGGCCTCGACACGGCGGATGTCCAGCGCCCGGTCGGGCTGGCCCACCTTGAGCTTGATGCCGCCGATGCCGCGCTCGCGCGAGGCGGCGGCGTTGACCAGCAGTTGATCGAGCGGCGTGTGCAGAAAGCCGCCCGAGGTGTTGTAGCAGGCCACGCTGTCGCGCCAGGCGCCCAGCAGCTTGGCCAGCGGCAGGTTGGCGCGGCGCGCCTTCAGGTCGTACAGCGCCACGTCGAAGGCGCCGATGGCCTGCGTCGACAGCCCGCTGCGGCCCACCGAGGCGCCGGCCCAGCACAGCTTGTTCCAGAGCTTGGCGATGTCGCTGGGGTCCTCGCCCAGCAGGGCCGGCGCCACTTCCTGCGCGTGGGCGAACTGGCCCGGGCCGCCGGCGCGCTTGCTGTAGCTCAGGCCCAGGCCCTGGTGGCCGTCGGCCGTCGTCACCTCGACGAACAGCATCGCGATCTCGGTCATCGGCTTCTGCCGGCCGGTCAGCACCTTGGCGTCGCTGATCGGCGTGGCCAGCGGCAGGTAACACGAGGAGATGCGCAGGTGCGCGATGCGATCTGTCATGTCAGCTGTCCCTGGCGCCAAACGGCACCCGCGTTGCACGAATCCGCCCGAACCAAGCGGTCGCCGCGGAACCGGCTTCGCCGGGCCGCTGGCGGCGCCCCCTGGGGGGAGGCGCCGAAGGCGCTTCGGGGGGAATCATTTCAGCCCTCCGCCACCGGATGGCCGGCCATGCGCTCCAGCGCCTGCACCAGAGCCGAGTGGTCCAGGTCGGCTCCACCGTTGGCCGCCACCACCTGCATCAGCTGGGCCGCGCCTGCGGTCTGCGGCAAGGCCACGCCGATCTCGCGGGCGCCCTGCAGCGCCAGGTTCAGGTCCTTCTGGTGCAGCTTGATGCGGAAGCCCGGGTTGAAGGTGCGCTTGATCATGCGTTCGCCATGCACCTCCAGGATGCGGCTGCTGGCGAAGCCGCCCATCAGCGCCTGACGCACCTTGGCCGGGTCGGCGCCGGCCTTGCTGGCGAACAGCAGGGCCTCGCCCACCGCGGCGATGTTCAGCGCCACGATGATCTGGTTGGCCACCTTGGTGGTCTGGCCGTCGCCCACGCCACCGACCAGGGTGATGTTCTTGCCCATCAGCTGCAGCAGGGGCAGCACGCGGTCGAACACCGCCTGCTCGCCGCCGCACATGATGGTCAGGCTGGCGGCCTTGGCGCCGACCTCGCCGCCGGAGACCGGCGCATCCACGTAGTCGGCGCCCAGCGCGTTGATCTTCGCGGCGAAGGCCTTGGTGGCCATCGGCGAGATGCTGCTCATGTCGACCACGGTCTTGCGCGCACCCGTGCCCGGCAGCGCCTCGGCCACACCACCCTTGCCGAACAGCACCTGCTCGACGTCGGGCGTGTCCGGCACCATCAGGAACACCACGTCGGCCTGGCGCGCCACCTCGGCGGCATTGGCGCAGGCCACGGCACTGGTGGATGCCACGGCCTCGGGCAGCTTGCTGCGGGTGCTGACGAAGAGGGTGTGGCCGGCGGCTTGCAGGTGCAGCGCCATCGGCGTGCCCATGATGCCCAGGCCGATGAATCCGACGTTCATGGTGGTGCGGTCCTTGGTTGGAGGATGAAATCAGTAGCCGCTCGACGGCTTGGCAGCCTGGCCGGCGCGCATCGCCGCCATCACCTGCTGCGAGCCTTCGGCGATCAGCTTGGCGTCCGAGCTGACGGTGACGAACTGGAAGCCCATGGCGATGCGGCGCAATGCCGACGCCGGCCCGGCGTTGTGGATGCCGGCGACCACACCGTGGTGCTTGGCACGCGCCAGGATGTGCTCCACCGCCTGCTGGGCCTTGGGCTCCAGGTCGTCCATGCTGGGCTTGCAGCCCAGGGCCAGCGACAGGTCGGACGGGCCGATGTAGACGGCATCCAGCCCCTCGACCGACAGGATGTCGTCCAGGTTGTCCAGCGCCGCGGCGGTCTCGATCATCGCGAAGCGCACCACCGTCCTGTCGGCCTGCGTGGGGTAGTCGCTGCCGCCGTAGTACAGCGCACGCACCGGGCCGAAGCTGCGGGTGCCCCTGGGCGCGTAGGTGGTCCAGGCGACCAGCTTCTGCGCTTCTTCGCGGGTGCTGACCATCGGGCAGATCACGGCGTAGGCGCCGGCGTCCAGCGCCTTCATCAGGATGCCCGGTTCCAGCCAGGGCACACGCACCACCGGCACCGTGGGCGTGGTGCTGATGGCCTGCAGCATGGTCACCATGGCCTGGTAGTCGACCACGCCATGCTGCAGGTCGATGGTCAGCGTGTCCCAGCCCTGGTGGGCCATGACCTCGGTGGCGAAGCTGTTGGGAATGGCCAGCCAGCCGTTGACGGCGGCGCCGCCGGCTTGCCAGATCGTGCGCAGGTTGTTGGCTCGCATGGGAAGGTCTCTTTCAGTGAGTTGAGGTCAGTCGATCTTCACACCGCTGGCCGCGACGACGCCGGCCCACTGCTTGCGCTCGCGCTCGAAGAATGCGGTGAACTCGGCCGGGCTCATGGTGTTGACTTCGGCGCCCTGCGCCACCAGGCGCTCGCGCACCTCGGGGCTGCGGATGATCCGCGTCACCTCGGCCGACAGCTTGGCCAGCACGGCCGGCGGCATGCCGGCGGGCACCAGCATGCCCTGCCAGGTGCCGCTCTCGAAGCCCTTGACGCCCTGCTCGGCGATGGTGGGCACGTTGCCCAGCAGCGGCATGCGCGTGGCCTTGCTCACGCCCAGCACCTTCAGCTTGCCGGCCTGCACCTGGGGCAGCGTGGCCAGCATGCCGTTCATCAGCACCTGGGTCTGGCCGGCCACGGTGTCGCCGATGGCCTGGGCGCCGCCCTTGTAGGGGATGTAGGTCCAGTTCGCACCGGTGGCCTTCTCCACCGCCACGCCGGCCATGTGCGGCGCGCTGCCCACCGCGCTGACGGCGAAGTTCAGCGTCTGCTTCTTCGACAGCGCCACCAGTTCGGCCAGGTTGGACGCCTGCACCGACGGATGCACCACCAGCAAGTGCGGCGAATACGCCAGCATGGTGACGCCGCGCAGGTCCTTGCTGGGATCGAAGGGCAGCTGCTTGTAGACCGAGGTGCTGATCGCCAGCGCGCCCACGTCGCACAACAGCAGGGTGTGGCCGTCGTTGCTCTTGGCGACGAAGTCGGTGCCGGTGTTGCCGTTGGCGCCGGGCTTGTTCTCCACCACCACGGTCTGCTTCAGCGCCTCGCCCAGCGGCTGGGCGATCGCGCGGGCGATGATGTCCGACGAGCCGCCCGGCGGGTACGGCACGACGATCCTGATCGGCTTGCTGGGCCAGCTCTGCGCCTGGGCCAGGCCGGCGGTCGCGGCCAGGGCGAGGGCAGCCAGCAGGCCGCGTCGGTTGAGTGTCAGGCGCATCGTTGTCTCCTTGAGTTGTCTTCGGGTCGGCTCAACGCACCATGCAGGGCCGCTTGTTGTCGAAGCGCCAACCGGGGATCAGGTACTGCATCGCCTGTGCGTCGTCGCGCGCGCCCAGGCCATGCTGCAGGTACAGCTGGTGCGCCTTCTCCACCTCGGCCATGTCCAGTTCCACGCCCAGGCCCGGTGTCGTCGGCACTTGCACATGGCCGTTCACGATCTGCAGCGGGTCCTTGGTCAGCCGCTGTCCGTCCTGCCAGATCCAGTGCGTGTCGATCGCCGTCACCTTGCCCGGCGCCGCGGCGCCGACGTGGGTGAACATCGCCAGCGAGACGTCGAAGTGGTTGTTGGAGTGGCTGCCCCAGGTCAGGCCCCAGTCGCGGCAGGTCTGGGCCACGCGCACGCTGCCGGCCATGGTCCAGAAGTGCGGGTCGGCCAGCGGAATGTCGACCGACTGCAGGCTCAGCGCGTGGCTGAGCTGGCGCCAGTCGGTGGCCACCATGTTGGTGGCCGTGGGCAGGCCGGTGGCGCGGCGGAACTCGGCCATCACCTCGCGACCGCTGAAGCCGTCTTCGGCGCCGCAGGGGTCCTCGGCATAGGCGACGATCCCGCGCATGCGCTCACCCAGGCGGATCGCATCCTTCAGCAGCCAGCCGCCGTTCGGGTCCAGCGTGACGCGGGCCGCCGGAAACCGCTCGTGGATCGCCGTCACCGCGTCGACCTCCGCATCACCCGCCAGCACGCCGCCCTTGAGCTTGAAGTCGTTGAAGCCGTAGCGCTCCCGGGCGGCCTCGGCCAGGCGCACGATGGCCTCGGGCGTCATCGCTTCCTGGTGGCGCAGACGGCACCAGGCATCGTCCGGCTCCAGGCTGCCATCGGCATACGGCAGGTCGGTCTTGCGCCGGTCGCCGACGTAGAACAGGTAGCCCAGCATCTCCACCGCGTCGCGCTGCTGGCCCTCGCCCAGCAGGGCCGCCACCGGCACACCCAGGTGCTGGCCCAGCAGGTCGAGCAGGGCCGATTCGATGGCGGTGACGGCGTGGATGGTGGTGCGCAGGTCGAAGGTCTGCAGGCCGCGGCCACCGCTGTCGCGGTCAGCGAAAGTCTGCTGCACCTGCCGCAGCAGGCCGGCATGGGCGCCGATCGGCTGGCCCACGACGAAGGCGGCTGCATCTTCCAGCGTCTGGCGGATCTTCTCGCCGCCGGGCACCTCGCCCACGCCGGTGTTCCCCGCGCTGTCGGTCAGCAGCAGCAGGTTGCGGGTGAAGAACGGGCCGTGCGCGCCGCTCAGGTTCATCAGCATGCTGTCGCGGCCCGCCACCGGGATGGCGCGCAGCGAGGTGATGACGGGGGTGCTGGACAAGCTCATCGCGCCACCCTCAATCTGCGGTGATCTTGCCGACCTCGATCACCTTCTTCCAGCGCGCGAACTCGGCAGCCTGGAAGGCGGTGAACTGCTCGGGCGTGTTGGCCACGATCTCGAAGCCCAGCTCCAGCAGCTTGGGCTTGACAGCCGGGTCGTTCAGCGCGGCGACGATGGCGTCGTGCAGCTTGGCCTTGATGTCGGCCGGCAGCCCCTTGGGCGCGGCCACCGCCTGCCACGAGTTGACGGTGACGCCCTTGTAGCCCAGCTCGTCCATGGTCGGCACGTCGGGCAGCAGCGGCGAGCGCTTGGTGCTGGTGATGGCCAGGGCGCGCAGCTTGCCGGCCTTGACGTTGGGCAGGCCGGTGTTGATGTTCATGAAGGTGGCGTCGACCTGGCCGCCCAGCAGGTCGCTCATCGCCGGCGCGCCGCCCTTGTAGGGGATGTGCAGGCCGGTGGTCTTGGTCTCCTGCCAGAACAGCTCGGCCGTGAGGTGGTCGCTGCTGCCGTTGCCGGCCGAGGCGAAGCTCATCTTGCCGGGGTTGGCCTTGTGGAAGGCCAGCACGTCGGCCACGCTCTTGTGCGGCGACGCGGCCGGCACCGCCAGGATGTTGGGCGCCTGCACCGCCACGCTGATGTAGTCGAAGTCCTTCAGCGGGTCGTAGCCGGCGTTCTTGATCAGGTGCGGGCCGATGACGAAGGGGCCCAGCGACGAGACGAAGATGGTGTAGCCATCGGGCGCCGCCCGCTTGGCCGCCGCCGCGCCCACCGTGCCGCCGGCACCGGCCTGGTTGGTGACGAGGAAGGTGCCACCCAGCTTTTCCTGCAGCTTGGTGCCCAGGGTGCGGGCAATCATGTCGGTGGACCCGCCGGGCGGGAACGGCACCAGCAAGGTCACGGGCTTGCTGGGCCAGGCCTGGGCCAGGGCCGCGCCGGTGGCGGCCAGCGCCAGCGTCAGGCCGGCCAGGGTGCGGGTGAAGGCGTTCATGCAGTGTCTCCTTGAAGGCGCCAGGCGATAGGTAGCGCTACCAACTCAGCCCCAAATGGTAGCGCTACCGGTCGCGCATCACAATGCCAGCTGACTCCGTGAAAACCCGGATCAGGCGCTGGCGCGCTCGACGATGTGAAAGCCGATGTCGACGATGGGCTGGGCCACGGCGCGCCCTTCGGCCCGGTCGACGATGAACTGCGCCGCCTGGCGGCCGATGGCCGCGCCCTTGATGTGCACCGTGGTCAGCGACGGCGCCAGCGCGGCGGCGAATTCCAGGTCGCCGAAGCCCACCACGCCCAGCCGCCCGGGCACGTCCAGCCCACGCACGCGGGCCTCGGTCATCACGCCCAGGGCCAGCAGGTCGCTGCTGCAGAAGACGCCGTCGACATCCGGCGCCACGGCCAGCACCGTGGCCAGGCCGTCGCGGCCGCGCTGCAGCGTGGTCGGGGTCGGCACCCGGGCCACCACCGCGTCGGCCAGGCCCAGGGCGCGCGCCTCGGCGCAGAAGGCATCGACACGCCGGCCGGCGCGCTCGTCATCACCCGCCACCACCGCCAGGCGGCGCCAGCCACGGCCGTGCAGGTAGCGCGCCACCGCCCGCCCCACCTCGCTGTGCGAGAAGCCGACCAGCATATCGATCGGCGTGGGCGTCAGGTCCCAGGTCTCGACCACCGGAATGCCCGCGCCCAGCAAGCGGCGCCGGCCCTCGGCCGAATGCAGGATGCCGGTCAGCACGATGCCGTCGGGCCGGCGGCCGATGATCGCCTCCAGCAGCGCGTCCTCGCGATCACCGCCGTAGCCGGCCTGGCCCAGCATCAGCTGGTAGCCCTGGGCGGCCAGCGACTCGGTCAGCGACTGCACCGTCTCCAGGAACACCTGGCCCGAGATCGTGGGCACCACCGCCGCCACCAGCCGGCTGCGGGTGGACGCCAGGCCGCCGGCCAGCAGGTTGGGCACGTAGCCGGTGCGGGCGACGGCGTCGGCCACACGCTTGCGCACGTCGTCGGACACCTGCTGCGGCGTCTTCAGCGCCCGCGACGCGGTGATCGGCGCCACGCCCGCCAGCCGCGCCACGTCGTGCAGCGTCACCGCACCGCTGCCGCGGCGGCTGCGCTTCGGGGCGGCGGGAGTGGAAGCCATGTCGGCGGATTCTAGGCCGGTGGCAGCGCTACCAAGACTGCAGCCTCATCCACGGCATGCGCGGGCGCAGACAATCCGTGCATCACCCAGCCCTGCGATCCCCGCCATGCAAATCTCCCTGCCCGGCCAATCCAGCCCCGCCGCCGGTTTCGAAGTGCCGCTGGAAATGCTGGCCGCCTGCCACGGCCGCGTGCAGGCCCAGTGCAGCACCTTGCAGCGCCTGCTGCCGCACTTGGCCGCCCACGGTGCCGACCGCGCCGCGCAGGAGGCCGCCACCGCGGTCCTGCGCTACTTCGACACCGCCGCCGTGCACCACCATGCCGACGAGGAGCAGGACCTGTTCCCTGCCCTGCTGGAGGCGATGGCGGGGTCGGATGCGGTCTGCATCCGCGACCTGACGCACGCGCTGGCAGCCGAACACCGCCTGCTGGAAGACCACTGGCGGCGCCTGCGCGCTGCGCTGGCCGCGGTGGTCGCCGGCGATGCGGCGCCGCTGACAGCCGCCCTGGTGCAGGACTTCATCGCGCTCTACGCCGGCCACATCGCCCGCGAGGAGGCCGAGCTGCTGCCGATGGCCGAGCGCCTGCTCGACGACGCCACGCTGGACCGCATCGGCCTGGCGATGCGCCGGCGTCGCGGCGTGGCCGATCCGGCCTGATCAGACCAGGCCGCGCAACAGGCCCAGCGGATGGTGGTTGCGCGCCACCGTCACCATGAACAGCAGCACCGCCAGCGCACCGACGTAGGCCACGCGCTTGATGGCTGGCGTGCGCCCGCGCTTCAGGGCCAGCGTGCCCAGCACCACGTAGACCGGCAGCAGCAGCAGCTTCACGCCCAGCCAGGGGCTGCCCGCCGGGTTCAGCTGCAGGATGGTCCACAGACCGATGCCGGCGGCCAGCAGCAAGGTGTCGATGACCATGCTCAGCCGCCGCCACAGCGCATGCATCGGCCAGGCCGCACCGGCCCACACCGCCGCGCCACGCAGCGCGAACAGCGTGCCGCTGACGGTCACCAGGGCGATGTGGGTGTGCCGCAGCGGCAGGTACAGGCTGCCCGGGTCCATCCGTCAGCAGCCCGCGGTGCAGCGGCCGTTGGCGTCGAACTCCATCGTCCGGCCCGACAGCGGCACATGGACTGGTGCGCGCACCGCCTTGATGAAAGCCTCGGTCTTGCTGCCCGGGCGCACCTTGCCGCCCACCGTGCCCACCTCGTTGGCGTGGGAGGCGATCACCGACGCCGGCTTGACCAGGTCGTTGATCACGTCGGCCGCCTCCACCGGGCCGGTGGTGAAGCCGTCGCCGATGTTCATCACGGCCAGCTTGGCGCCGTCGTGGCCGCGCACCACCAGGTCCTGGTCGGCGGTGATGCCGGTGTCGCCGGACAGGTAGGCCACCAGGCCGTTGGAGAAGCGCAGCACGTAGCCGGTGGCCAGGCCCACGTCACCAGCGATGCCCGCTTCCTTCAGGCTGACCAGCACGATGTCGATCTTGCCCAGGCGCGGGTCGTCGGCACCGGCCACGGTGCGGCCCGGGTCGTCGAGCACCCGGGTGCCGTTCGGGTCCTCGAACACCAAGGCCCGATCCTGCGGGCAGAACTCGCCGTCGATGCCACCCAGCGGCGTGACCTTGACGGTCTGGGCCAGGGCCGGCACGGCCAGCGTGGCGGCCAGGGCGGCGGTGGCGATGGCGTGGGCGAGGAGGGGCAGGCGTCGTCGCATGGGCGATCCTTGGTGGAACGTGATGGCGCTGGGAAACCGGCCCGCATGCTACGCACTGGGCGATGGCGGCGGCCCTCGGTGTTTGCGATCAGCCATCGGCGATTGACACCACCCCGGCCGCTGCGCAGCATGTCCCGCAACCCCGGAGCCCGCATGCACCCTACCGCCCTGTCCCTGCTGCAACGCCGCCAACTTCTGGCCGCTACCCTGCTGCCACCGCTGATGGGCGCCTGCGCCGGCACCGCGGCACCGGCCGCGGTGCTGCAACTGGCACCCAGCGGCCGGCTGCGCGCGGCGATCAACTTCCGCAACCCCATCCTCGCCAGCCGGGCGGCCGACGGCACGCCGCAGGGTGTGTCGGTCGACCTGGCGCGCGAGGCCGGCCGCCGGTTGGGCGTGCCGGTCGAGCTGGTCACCTTCGCGTCGGCCGGCCAGGTGGTCGACGCGGTGAAGCAGGGCAGCGTCGACCTGGCCTTCGTCGCCATCGACCCGGTGCGCGGCGCCGACATGGACTACACCGCGCCCTACGTCATCATCGAAGGCGCCTACCTGGTGCGGCAGGGCTCGCCGCTGCAGGCCAATGACGCCGTCGACCGGGCCGGAACGCGCATCGTCGTCGGCAAGGGCAGCGCCTATGACCTGTACCTGCAGCGTGCGCTGAAGTCGGCAACCCTGGTGCATGCCCCCACGTCGCCGGCCGTGGTCGACCAGATGCTCGCGCAGGATGTGGCGGTGGCCGCCGGCGTCAAGCAGCAACTGGAGGCCGATGCCGCGCGCCTGGGCGGCGTGCGCCTGCTGCCGGGGCGATTCATGGTCATCGAGCAGGCGATGGCCGTCCCGAAGGGCCGGCTGGCGGCGCAAGCCTGGCTGTCGGGCTTCATCGAGGAACCGAAGGCCGCCGGCTTCGTCGCCGCCGCACTGCGGCGTCACGGCATCGAAGGCGCAGCAGTGGCGCCGCCGCGCTGAGCGTCAGATGTCGGCCAGGATGCCCGTGGACGAGGCCTCGGCCGCCAGCTTGCCCTGGGCGTTGTAGAGCGCGCCCTCGAGAAAGGCCACGCGCTTCCCGCGGCGCACGATGCGGCCTTCGACCCAGCCTTCGCCCGGGCCCACCTTCTCGTAGAAGCTGACCTTGATCTCGAGGCTGAACACCGTCTGCTTGTGGTCGGTGTCGTGCAGCACGGCATGCGCCATCGCGGCATCGAGCCAGGCGGTGATGAAGCCGCCCTGGGCGATGGTGCCGTTGGTGTGGCAGTACTCGGGCCGCACCGTGAACGCACCCCGGGCGGCCTTTCGTTCGGCGTCCCAGCCCGTCACGCGGAATCCGCCCATCGATTCGCTCAGGGCCTTGCCCGAGCGGATGCGGGCCTCCAGGTCGTCGTCCATGCGTCGTCTGCTTGTGCTGAAGAGGAGGCGCGGATTGTTGGCGCCGGCCCCGGCCAGCGCCTGTCCTCAGCGTGTCACGTGGTGCGCAGGCACCCGGCCGTCGTTCCAGCAACCGCCCAGCGACCGCTCGATCTGCGCGGCCAGCTGCAGCAGCAGGCCGTCGCCCGCCTGCTTCGCCTGGAAGTGCAGGCCCAGCGGCAGGCCGTTGTCCTGCCAGCCCAGGGGCAGCGACAGGCCCGGGATGCCGCACAGGTTGGTCAGCGGCGTGTAGGCGAAGCTCTTCCACAGGTTGTGGAACCAGTCCAGCACCGACGGGTTGTCGCTGAGCGTCAGGTACTCGGTGGTGCCGATCAGCGGCGTGGGCAGCGCGGTGATCGGCGTGAGGATGATGTCCCAGTCCTCGAAGAACTGGCCGAACCCCCGCGCCGTGCTGTTGAAGACCGCCTGCATCTTCGCCCGCTCGGAGAAGCTGGTGTTGATGCCGGCTTCCCAGATGCGGATGTTGATCGGTTCGATCAAGTCCTCGGGTGGGCGCTGCAGCCCGCGCGGGGCCAGCAGGTTGGCGATGGTCTGCGCGAAGTTGCTGATGTAGCAGGTGGTCTGCGCGGCGAAGGCGGCGCGGTAGTCCACCGCCGGCAGCGCCCAGTCGACATGGTGGCCCATGGCTTCGAGCAGGCGACCGACGCGGGTCAGCTCGGCCACGAAATGCGGCGTGGCGGCGTAGTCGCCCCATTCATGCGACAGCGCGATGCGCAGCGGCTTGGGGTCGCGCTGGATCAGGTCCAGGTACGGCTCGGGCGGCATCCAGTACGGCATGAACTCGCCCGGCGCGCCGCCGCGGCAGTGGTCGATGAATGCCGCGGTGTCGCGGACCGTGCGGCTCTGGCAGCCTTGCGTGGACACCAGGCCGCTGATGTCCGACAGCTTCGGCGCGATCGACAGCACGCCGCGCGAGGGCTTCAGGCCGATGTTGCCGTTGGCGCCCGCCGGGATGCGGATCGAGCCGCCGCCGTCGGTGGCGTGCGACAGCGGCAGCACGCCCGCAGCCAGCGCCGCCGCCGTGCCGGCGCTGCTGCCCAGCGTGGTGTAGCGCGTGTCCCAGGGATTGCGGGTGACATAGACCGCCGGGTTCTCGGCCGACGAGCAGACGCCGAACTCCGGCGTGGTGGTGCGGCCCACCAGGTTCAGCCCGGCGCGGCGCATCTGCGTGGTGAGGAAGGCATCTTCAGCGGGCCGATTGCCCCGCATGAAGCGCGAGCCCATCTCCTGCAGCCGGCCGGCCAGCGTGGGACCCAGGTCCTTCATCAGGAAGGGCACGCCGGCAAAGAAGCCGTCTGGGTTGGCACCGGCGCCCACCGGGTCGGCCACCGCGTCGTCGAACAGCTCGACCACCGCCTGCAGCGCCGGGTTGACCTTGGCGACGCCGGCCGCCGCCTGGGCAGCCAGCTCCGCCGGCGTCAGCTCGCCGCGGCGCACCCGTTCGGCCAGACCCACGGCGTCATGCCGCACCCATTCGTCCCACCCCATCACCAAGGCCATCGCCCCATCCTGTCCATGCCCGGTCAACCACCGCGCCGGCCAGTCTAGGTGACGGCGCCGCGCCGGGCGGGCAGGCCGCCAGCGCTGTCACGGCCGCTGGCGCTGCGCCATGCCGTCGACCAGCTGCAGCATCTGCTTGTAGGCGGCGGCCGAGGGACCGGTCAGCAGTTGGCGCGCCTCGCGGGCCAGGCCGGTGCGGGCCTGCACCACCTCGGCCTGCACCACGCGCTGCTGCTCGGCGCGCCAGGCGGTGCTGGCCTCGCGCAGGCTGGCCAGCGCCTGGGCGCCGTGCGTCGCCGCCAGCCAGGCGCCGTTGTCGCGCAGCCAGGTGTCGATCTGCCGCTGCTGGCGGTCCAGCCGCACCAGCGTGGCATCGCGCTCGGGGCCGTTGTCCAGCATCACCAGCAGCGACTCGATGCCACGGCACTCCTCCATCTGCCCCATCAGCTGGCGCAGCTGCGGCGGTGCCAGCGGCACGGCCGACGCGGCAGGCGGCGGGCTGCGGCCCAGCAGCGTCGCCAGCGGCACGGCCAGCCCCGCCGACACCAGGCCCGCCAGCAGCAGCGCACGCGGCCGCAGCCAGGGAAACGCCGGCTGCAGCCAGCGCTGGCGCGCGGGCCGCAGCGGCATCTGGCCAGGCAGGCCGGCCGCCGCCAACGCGCCCGGGCGTGTCGGCCGGCCCATCCGGTCGATCGCGGCGAGCCCCACCGCCGGTGCGGACGCCATTGCGGGCGTGGCCAGTTGCTCGGCATCGGTCATCCAGCCCGACGGCGACACGGCCGCCGACCGGTCCAGCGGCGCCGCACGCCCCGGCCCGGCCGCCATCGGCTTCAGCGACGGCCTGGGGCCGGTCTGGCCCACGCCCGTTGCCGGCTCGGTGCGCGCGGCAGGGCGCGCACTGCGGCGGCGCCGGCGCATCGGCGGCAGGAAGGACGGCCCATCCAGGTCGTCGGGCCCGTCGGCAAACTGCGGCGCCCGGGCGCCAGCGCCCACGGCGTGCAGGTGAGGGACATCGTGAAGTCGTCGATCCATGGCGGAATTGTCAGATTTTTCACTAATGCCGCCACCGCGCCAGCCAGCTGCCCTGCGCCGGGCAGCGTCGACAAATCCGCAGGCCGCCCAACAGCCTGCAGCCGCGGACTCTCACGCCGGTCGCCGCCGTGGCGGACGTACCATCCGCACCCGATGACCGGCAACCTGCTGACCTGGCTCGACGACCGCACGCCGCTGCCGGCCACCGACCAGGCCATGGGCCCCGACAGCGAGGCGCCTGGCCTGCTGGCCGCTGGCGGCCATGTGACGCCCCAGCGCCTGGAGGAGGCTTACCGGCACGGCGTGTTCCCATGGTTCAACCCGGGCGATCCGCCGCTGTGGTGGGCGCCCGACCCGCGCATGGTGCTGCCGGTGGCCGAGTTCCACGCCACGCATTCGCTGCGCAAGACGCTGCGGCGCTTCATCCGCACGCCCGGCTGCGAGGTGCGCATCGACAGTGCCTTTGCGGCCGTGATGGCGGCCTGCGCCGACACCCCGCGCGACGGCCAGCGCGGCACCTGGATCGTCGACGAGATCCTGGCGGCCTACACCGCCTGGCACCGGCTGGGGCGGGCGCACAGCGTCGAGACCTGGATCGATGGCCAGCTGGTGGGCGGCCTGTACGGCGTGGGCATCGGCCGCATGTTCTACGGCGAATCGATGTTCAGCCACCGCACCGACGCCAGCAAGATCGCGCTGTGCGCCCTGGTGGCCTTCTGCCGGGGCCACGGCATCACGCTGATCGACTGCCAGCAGCACACGCGCCACCTGGCCAGCTTCGGCGCGCGACAGATTCCGCGGCGCGACTTCGAAGCCCACCTGGCCCGCACGCTGGGGGCGCCGCCGCCAGCGGCCTGGACCTATGATCCGGCGTTTTGGGCGCTGCTGGACCTGGAACCGGCGCCCACCGAGCCCCCGGCCCCCGGCCCGCCAACCACCTGCGCGTGACCCATCCGAAGGAACTCCCGCTCTCGTCGCTGCAGTTCTATGCGACAGCGCCCTACCCCTGCAGCTACCTGCAGGGGCGGATGGCCCGCTCGCAGGTGGCCACGCCCAGCCACCTGATCCACGCCGACGCCTATTCCGGCCTGGTGGCCAACGGCTTTCGCCGCAGCGGCATGTTCACCTACCGGCCCTACTGCGACAGCTGCCGCGCCTGCGTGCCGCTGCGCGTGCCGGTGGCCACGTTCGCCCCCACGCGCAGCCAGCGCCGGGCACAGAAGGCCCATGCGCACCTGAAGACCCGCGTGCTGCGGCTGTGCTTCGTGCCCGAGCACTACCAGCTCTACCTGCGCTACCAGTCCGGGCGCCATGCCGGCGGCGGCATGGACCACGACAGCATCGACCAGTACACCCAGTTCCTGCTGCAGAGCCGCGTCAACTCGCGCCTGGTCGAGTTCCGTGATCCCGCACCCGAAGGCAGCACCGAGCCCGGCACGCTGCGCATGGTGTCCATCGTCGACGTGCTCAACGACGGCATCTCGGCCGTCTACACCTTCTACGACCCCGACTTCAAGGGCAGCCTGGGCACCTACGGCGTGCTGTGGCAGATCGGCCAGGTCAAGCTGCTGAAGCTGCCGCACCTGTACCTGGGCTACTGGATCGCCGAGAGCGACAAGATGGCCTACAAGGCCGGCTTCGGCCCGCACCAGCTGCTGACGCCCACCGGCTGGCAGTGGTCGGATGACACCGCCGCGCCCACCGCACCGGCCTGACCTCGCTGCCCGGCCGGCGACAGCCCGGCCCCCCTGCCCGCCTACAATCTTGGGATGGCACTTTCCCCCGTCCCCGAACTCGTGGCCGAGCTGGCCGCCGGCCGCATGGTGATCCTCGTCGACGAGGAAGACCGCGAAAACGAAGGTGACCTGGTGCTCGCCGCCGACCATGTGTCGGCCGAGACCATCAACTTCATGGCCAAGCATGGCCGCGGCCTGATCTGCCTGACGCTGACCAAGGAGCGCTGCGAGCGCCTGCAGCTGCCGCCGATGGCGGTGCGCAACGGCACGGTGCATGGCACCGCCTTCACCGTGTCGATCGAGGCCGCCACCGGCGTGTCCACCGGCATCAGTGCCGCCGACCGCGCCCGCACCGTGCAGGCCGCCGTGGCCAAGGACGCCCAGCCCAGCGACCTGGTGCAACCCGGCCACATCTTCCCGCTGCAGGCCCAGGACGGCGGCGTGCTGATGCGCGCCGGCCACACCGAGGCCGGCTGCGACCTGGCGGCCATGGCCGGCTGCACGCCCGCCGCGGTGATCTGCGAGATCATGAACGACGACGGCACCATGGCCCGGCTGCCCGAGCTGCAGGTCTTCGCCGAGCAGCACGGGCTGAAGATCGGCACCATCGCCGACCTGATCGCCTACCGCTCGCACAACGAGACGCTGATCGAATGCCTGGGCGAGCGCGGCATCATGACGCCGCAGGGCAATTTCATCTGCCTGGCGTTCCGCGACCATTCCGGCGGCCTGCACATGGCTCTGCGCAAGGGCAGCTGGAGCGACGCCGACGAGGTGCTGGTGCGGGTGCACGAGCCCTTCACCGCGATGGACCTGCTGGACGTGGGCCGCAGCGCCCACAGCTGGCCGCTGCCCACCGCGCTGGAAGCGGTGCAGGCCGCACCGGCCGGTGTGGTGGTGCTGCTGAACTGCGGCGCCGACATCGCCACCCTGATGCCCCAGGTGCTGCCGCAGCAGGCCAGCCGCCCGCCGCGGCCCATGCAGATGGATCTGCGCACCTATGGCGTGGGCGCGCAGATCCTGCGCGAGCTGGGCGTCAAGCGCATGAAGCTGCTGGGCAGCCCGCGCCGCATGCCCAGCATGGCCGGCTACGGCCTGGAAGTGACGAGCTTCCAGCCTGCCGACCGCTGATCCCCCTCTTCCGAAAGCTTCCATGCAACACGCCAACCAGGGCGAGGCCGCCAGCCTCGACGGCAGCGGCCTGTCGATCGGCATCGTCCAGGCCCGCTTCAACGCCGACATCACCGGCAAGCTGGCCGAGGCCTGCCTGGCCGAGCTGGCCGCCCTCGGTGTCGACGCCGACGACATCCGCCACCTGACCGTGCCCGGCGCACTCGAGGTGCCCGTGGCCCTGCAGGCCCTGGCCGACACCGACGAGTACGACGCGCTGATCGCGCTGGGCTGCATCATCCGCGGCGAGACCTACCACTTCGAGCTGGTCGCCAACGAGAGCGGCGCTGCCGTCACCCGGGTGTCGCTGGACGCCGGCATCCCCATCGCCAACGCCATCCTGACGGTGGAGAACGAGGCCCAGGCCTGGGCCCGCATCGACAAGGGCACCGACGCCGCCCGCGTGGCCGTCGAGATGGCGCGCCTGCTCAAGGACGTGGGCTGAGGTGCTGCCGTGACCGATCCGCAAGACACGCAGGACAGCAGCGGCGCCCCGGCCGCCCAACCGACCGCAAAACCGGCCGCCGCCAAGAAGGCCGGCCGCAAGCCGCAGGGCACCAGCACCCGCCGCCGCTCGCGCGAGCTGGCGCTGCAGGGCCTCTACCAGTGGCTGATCGGCGGTGCCGAGGGCGCCGAGATCGAGGCCCACCTGGCCGAGCACGACGGCTTCGACAAGTTCGACCGCATGCACTTCGACGCCCTGCTGCACGGCGGCATCGCCGAGGCCGCAGCGCTGGATGCCGCGCTGGCCAAGCATGTCGACCGCCGGACCAAGGACCTGTCGCCGATCGAGCATGCCTGCCTGATGATCGGCGCCTACGAGCTGACGCACTGCATCGACATTCCCTACCGCGTGGTGATCAACGAGGCAGTGGAACTGGCCAAGGCCTTCGGCGGCACCGACGGCCACAAGTACGTCAACGGCGTGCTCGACAAGGTGGCCGGCGACCTGCGGCCGGTCGAGGTCGCCGCACGCAACGCGGCGCGGCAGCCCAAATGAAGCTGGCTTCGCGGCTCGGCCACATCGAGCCGTTCTACGTCATGGAATGCGCCAAGGCGGCGCAGGCCATCGCCGCCAGCCCGGCCTGCGACCCGGCGCGCGGCGGCGAGCGCATGCTGTTCCTGAACATCGGCGAGCCCGACTTCACCGCGCCGCCGCTGGTACAGGAAGCCGCCGAGCGCGCCATCCGCGACGGCCGCAGCCAGTACACCGACGCCCTGGGCCTGCCCGCGCTGCGCGAGGCGATCAGCGGCTGGTATGCGCAGCGCTTCGGGTTGGCCATCGCGCCGTCGCGCATCATGGTCACCGCGGGTGCCTCGGCCGCGCTGCAGCTGGCCTGCCTGGCGCTGTTCGAGGCCGGCGACACCGTGCTGATGCCGGACCCGAGCTACCC
>Ga0116180_1001614_pt1 | contig 18810 bp, 18 predicted proteins | sample AD_UKC073_MetaG_FD_89804 | JGI IMG/M metagenome (GOLD analysis project Ga0116180, IMG submission 89804) | Active sludge microbial communities of municipal wastewater-treating anaerobic digesters from USA - AD_UKC073_MetaG | ecosystem: Engineered > Bioreactor > Anaerobic > Digestate | place: USA...
ATCCTCATGGCCGCCAAAGTCCGGGGAGCCATCCTGCTTGGCATCCTCATCACGACAGTATTAGGCTGGTTTGTCCCCAGTGCTGCAGCCTATGAAGCTGGAGCTCCCTTTATCGGCTGGTTCTTTGGCTCTGACATTGCAACAGTAACGCCCATTCCAACAGGAATCAACAGCTTTGTGGAATTAAACGTGTTCAAGAACTTCCAGGCCCTGGGCGAAACTGCCTTTAAGTTCGACATAGCCGGAGCCCTTAAGCTCGGCTTCATCACCATCTTCGCCCTGCTTTTTGTCGACGTATTCGACACCATGGGCACTATCCTGGGCACCGGTGCCCGGGCTGGCTTCCTGGATGAAAAGGGCCGCCTGCCCAAGGTCAATAGTGTGATGCTGGTAGACGGTATCGGCACAATGTTTGGTGCCCTCATGGGAACTTCCACCGTCACTACCTATGTAGAGAGCACTGCAGGGGTTTCCGAAGGCGGCCGCACCGGCCTCACTGCAGTGGTGGTGGGCATCCTCTTCCTGCTGGCCCTCTTCTTCACTCCCCTGGCGGGCATGATTCCCACCCAGGCCACTGCTCCGGCTTTGATCATCGTCGGTGTCCTGATGATTGGTGCCGTCACCGGTATTAACTTCGAAGACTTTACCGAAGCTTTCCCAGCCTTCCTGACCATGGCCTTTATGCCCTTTACCTACAGCATTGCCAACGGTATCGCCATTGGCTTCATCTCCTATCCCATCATCAAGCTGGTTTCCGGCAAGGGCAAGGAAGTGCACTGGCTGGTCTATGTTTTGGCAGTTGCCTCTGTCATCCACTTTATAACCCTCTAATAACAGGGCCGGCGCAAGCCGGCCTTTTCCATGTACTCCAGCAGCAAAAAATTCATCACCGGGTTTGACATCTCTCCCCGGCAGGGGTATGATGGAGGTGCAAATTGAATAGCAGCTCGTATAATCCCGGGAATAAGGCTCGGGAGCTCTACCAGGCAACCGTAAATTGTCTGACTACGGGGAAAGTGTACCTAGGGTCATATTGATCCAAGTGGTACAGGCTGCCATCAGGCGGCTACACCGAAGGGATAAAAGCCCAGGCGGGTAGGTTTCTTACCGTAACCTACCGCGCTTGGGCTTTTCATTTTGTCAAAAAACAGGAGGTGCTGTGATGGAAGTGGCAATTATTATGGGCAGTGATTCCGATTGGCCCAGGCTGGAGGCAGCCTGGGAACTGCTGCGAGGTTTTGGCATTGAAGCGGGGGTGAGGATATTATCCGCCCACCGCTCTCCCGAAGATTGTGTTCGCTTTGTGCAGCAAGCTGAAGGGGCGGGGGTGCAGGTCTTTATTGCGGCAGCAGGCCTGGCTGCCCATCTCCCCGGAGTGGTGGCGGCCCATACCCAGCGGCCTGTGATAGGTCTGCCCTTAGCTGCAGGCCCCCTCCAGGGCCAGGACGCACTGTATTCGGTGGTGCAGATGCCCCCGGGGGTTCCCGTAGCCACAGTGGGCATAGACAATGCCCGCAACGCCGCCCTCCTGGCTGCAGAAATACTCGCCCTGGGGGACAGAAGGTTGGCGGACAAGCTCAAGGCTTACCGGCAAGATCTCCGGCGCCAGGTTCTGGCCCGGGACGGGCAACTGCAGGAGGAATTGGAGGCAAGAGCATGATTGAGCGCTACAGCCGCCGGGAAATGGCGGCGATCTGGAGTGAGGAAAACAGGTATCGCCTGTGGCTGGAAATTGAAATCCTGGCTTGTGAAGCCTGGTCCCGCCTGGGCCGCATCCCTCCTGAGGAGGTGGCAAAAATCCGCAGGGCTGCCCGGTTTGACTGTCAGCGGATTGCCCAGCTGGAGGCCAGCACCCGCCACGATGTGGTGGCCTTTACCCGCTGCGTCGCCGAGAGCCTGGGCCCCGAGTCCCGCTACATCCATTACGGCCTTACTTCCTATGATGTGGTGGATACCGCCCTCAGTTGCCAGTTGGTCCAGGCTGTGGACATCCTCGATGAGGGCCTGGCGGGGCTGCTGGCAGTCCTCAGGTCTCAGGCCAATAAATACCGGCACACCCTCATGATGGGCCGCACTCACGGGGTCCATGCCGAGGTGACCACCCTGGGCCTGAAATTTGCCCTGTGGTATCAGGAGTTTTTGCGCCAGCGGCGGCGGCTGGCCCAGGCCCGCCAAGAGGTTGCGGTGGGCAAGCTCTCGGGGGCGGTGGGCAGTTTCGCTAATATTCCCCCGGAAATAGAGGAGTATGTGTGCGCGCATTTAGGGCTAAAGCCTGCCCCGGTGGCCACCCAGGTGCTGCAGCGGGATCGCCATGCCGTCTTGCTGAGCGTGCTGGCCCTTATCGCTGCCTCCATCGAGAAGGTGGCTTTGGAAATCCGCAACCTCCAGCGCACTGAGACCAGAGAGGTGGAAGAGCCTTTCTATGCCGGGCAAAAGGGGTCCTCGGCCATGCCCCACAAGCGCAATCCTGTCACCTGCGAGCAATTGTGCGGCCTGGCCAGGATTTTGCGGGGCAACAGCCAGGCGGCATTGGAGAACGTCGCCTTATGGCATGAGCGGGATATTTCTCACTCTTCGGTGGAGCGGATCATCCTTCCTGACAGCACCATCCTCGTCGACTATATGCTGCATCAACTGACCAGAGTGGTGCGGGACCTGCAGGTCTATCCCCGGCACATGGCGGCCAACATCGGCTTGTCCCGGGGCTTGAGTTTCTCGGGAGCTGTGCTTCTGGCCCTGGTGGATAAGGGAATGACCCGGGAGCAGGCCTACGATCTGGTGCAAGGGGCTGCCATGGAGGTATGGCAGGAGGGGGGCAATTTTCGGGAGGCCCTGGAGCAAATCGCGGGGAAGGTTTTGTCCACCGTGGAACTGGATGAAATCTTTAATTATAAAGACCTGCTGGCCCAAGTAGACATAATCCTGGCCCGGGCAGGCATAGGGGATGGGGAGAATGCATAAAAAAGAATTGTTGCATGCAGGTAAGGTAAAGGCCATTTGGGCCACCGCCGATCCGGATCTATGCATTGCCGAGTTCAGCGACCGGATAACCGCTGGCGACGGGCTGAAAAAAGCGGATTTGCCCGGCAAGGGCCGGCTGCTGAACCAAATATCTGCACTGCTTTTTACCCGCCTGGCAGAGGCAGGAGTGCCCAGCCATTTTATCCGGACCCTGGGGGATAATGCCATGCTGGTGAGAAAGGCCCAGCTGCTGCCCCTGGAAGTGATTGTCCGCAACCGCACCGCCGGCAGCATCTGCCGCCGCCTCGGCCTGGGGCCAAATATTAGGATTGAGCCGCCCCTGGTGGAGTTTTACTACAAGAACGACGCCCTGCATGATCCCCTGCTCACCCGGGACCACATTGCCATGCTGGCCCTGGTCACTGCCGGGGAATATGAGGAGATTAAAGAGCAGGCATTGGCTGTAAACCAGGTGCTCCGCAAGACCTTTGCCGAAGCAGGCCTGGAACTGGTGGACTTTAAACTGGAGTTTGGCCGCGCCCAGGGGAGCATTCTTCTCATTGACGAAATCTCCCCTGATACTTGCCGGCTGTGGATACAGGGAACCACCGCCAGCCTGGACAAGGACCGCTTCCGCAATGACTCAGGGGATGTGCTGGCAGGTTACCGGGAAGTGCTGCAACGCCTCCAGGGGACAGCAAAACAGTGAAGGGAGAAGGGGAAATGAAGAAATGGCAAATGCATGGCCTCACCCCGGAAGAATACCAGGCAATTCAGCAACAGATGGGCAGGGAGCCCAACGATTTGGAACTGACCCTCTTTGGCGTCATGTGGTCAGAACATTGCAGCTACAAGCATACTCGCCACTTGCTGCAGCAATTGCCCAGTCAGGGACCCCTGGTGGTGCAGGGCCCCGGGGAAAATGCCGGCGTCATCAAAGCCGGAGAGGGTTTGGGGGTGGCCTTTAAGATTGAAAGCCACAACCATCCTTCGGCAATTGACCCCTTTCAGGGAGCAGCCACCGGCGTCGGCGGCATTGTCCGGGATGTGGTCAGCATGGGAGCAAGGCCCATTGCCCTGCTCAATTCCCTGCGCCTGGGGCCCCTGGACAACGAGCACAACCGTTGGCTGTTGCAGGGCATAGTGGGGGGAATGGCAGCATACGGCAACTTCCTGGAAGTGCCCACAGTGGGAGGCGAGATTTACTTTGCTTCCTGTTACAGCAATAACCCCCTGGTCAATGCCATGTGTATTGGGCTGGTGCCCCTCAAGAGCATGCTAAAAGGCACTGCCGCCGGCAGCGGCAACCGGGTACTGGCAGTCGGTGCCCCCACAGGCAGGGAAGGCATTGCCGGAGCTGCCTTTGCCTCGGCAGAATTGGCTGCCGCCACTGCCCCCGCAGCTTCCGAAATGCAGGTGGGGGATCCCCGGGCGGGCAAGGCCTTGATGGAAGCCTGCCTTGAACTGGCGGGCCTTGAAGAGGTTGTTGGCATCCAGGACATGGGGGCTGCCGGCCTCACTTCTTCCAGCTGTGAGATGGCCTACCGCGGCGGCTGCGGCATTGAGCTGGAATTGTCCCTGGTGCCCACCAAGGAAGAGGGAATTACACCCCTGGAGTTAATGCTTTCGGAATCTCAGGAGCGGATGCTGGTGGTGGTTAAGCCCGACGGCGTTGAGAAAGTGCAGGCAATCTTCCGCCGCCACGGCCTGGAGGCAGCCGCCATTGGCCAGGTGACGGAAGGCAGGGATTTAGTGCTGCTGTGGCAGGGAGAAGAAGTGGGCCGCATTCCTGCGGCCGCCCTGGCTGCCGGCGTCCCCCGCCGCAATCCGCCCCTGGAAAAGCCGGAACCTGCTCCATGGCCTGCCAATTGGGCGGACATGCCTGAACCGGAATATGAGGAGGCTCTCCTCACCCTGCTGGCCAGCCCAAATATCTGCAGCCGGGCTGCCCTGTGGACTCATTTTGACCAGGCGGGTGGCTGCACTGTCCAGGGACCCGGGGCCAGTGCGGCTGTGCTGCGACTGCCGGGAAAAAAGGGAATAGCTGTTGCCATCGACTGCAACAGCAACTACTGTGCCCTGGACCCCCGGGAAGGGACCAAGAGAGCTGTGGCCGAAGCTGCCCGCAATGTGGCCTGCACGGGAGCGAGACCGGCTGCCATTACCAATTGCCTCAACTTCCCCAGCCCGGAAGTTCCGGAGCAGTACTGGGCTTTGTCCGAGTCAATTCAGGGAATGGCGGAGGCCTGCCGCGCCCTGGAGACCCCGGTGGTGAGCGGCAATGTCAGCTTGTATAACGAAGGGGGAGGGGTGGCGATTAACCCCACCCCTGTCATCGGCATGGTGGGCCTGCTGGAGGATGCAAAAAAGGCATGCATCATCGCCCCTGAGAGGGGTCAGATCCTGGTGCTGTTGGGCAAAATCCAGGCCCTGCCCGGGGGCAGTGAATACTTCGGCCTCCGCAGCGGCCCGGTGCCGACAGTGGATTTACAGCTGGAGGCTGCTTTATGCCGGCTGTTGCCCCAGGCGATCTCTGCCGGGACAGTAAAGGCAGCCCACGACGTCAGTGAAGGGGGCATCGCCGTCACCCTGGCGGAAATGGCCCTTGCCGGCGATGTGGGCATAGAAATAGCAGTGCCGGAAGCTGTGCGCCCTGACTTCTGGTTGTTTGCCGAATCCCCCGGGGCGGTAGTGGCCGCCCTGGAAGAGGCGGAGCTGGACAAGTTAAGGTCGCTGGCCGGGAGAGAGGGCGTCCCCCTGGCGGTATTGGGCAAGGTGGGAGGCAAGGAGTTTGTCCTCGGGGACTTAATCCGCCTGCCCCTCATCCGGCTCTCCGAGGCCTGGACAGGACCATTGCCCCAGGTGATGCCATGAACAGGCCCATCCATGAGGAGTGTGGCATCTTTGGCATCTGGCTGCCAGGCAGAGAGGCGGTATCCACGGCTCTTACCGGCCTCATTGCTCTCCAGCATCGGGGCCAGGAAAGCGCCGGCATCAGCTGGAGCCAGCAAGGGGAACTGCTGGAAAAGCGGGGCATGGGGCTGGTAGAGGATGTCTTCGGCAGTTTTGATTACCGGGCTGTGCCTGCCCATGCCGCCATCGGCCATGTGCGCTATTCCACCATGGGCAAGTCCTCTCTGGTCAACGCCCAGCCCTTGACCTTCTCCAGCCGCATGGGCCCGCTGGCCCTGGCCCATAACGGCAATCTGGTCAACGCCCCGGCCATACGCACTCAGTTGGAACAGCAGGGGTCAATTTTCCAAACCAGCTCCGACCTGGAGGTGGTGGCCCATTTGCTGGCCAGAGCAACCACTACAGACCTGGACAGGGCTCTGGTTTCTGCCCTCGGCCAGGTGCGGGGAGCCTATGCCCTTCTCATCCTCACCCCCCAGCGCTTGCTGGCTGTCCGGGATCCCAATGGCATTCGCCCCTTGGTATTGGGCAAGTTCAGGGGCGGCTGGGTGGCAGCTTCCGAAACCTGCGCCCTGGACACAGTGGGGGCAGAATTTGTCCGGGAGGTGGAACCCGGGGAGATGGTGTCTATGAGCAACAGAGGGCTGGAATCTGTTCCTTTGTTTCCCCCCCGCCAACACGCTTTCTGTATTTTTGAGTTTATCTATTTTGCCCGTCCTGACAGTGTCTTTATGGGCCGCAATGTCCACATGGTGCGTCGGGAACTGGGCCGGGCCCTGGCCCGGGAGGCCCCTGCAGAGGCAGATATTGTAACCGGTGTTCCTGATTCCAGCCTGTCAGCGGCAGCAGGCTATGCCGAGGCAGCGGGGCTGCCCTATGAGACAGGCCTCATTCGCAACCGCTACCTGGGCAGGACTTTTATCCGCCCCTGCCAGCAGCAACGGGACCTGGGGGTGGCTCTCAAGCTCAATCCCATCCGGGGAGTGGTGGCAGGCAAGAGGGTTGTCCTCGTCGATGATTCTCTTATCAGGGGGACCACCAGCCTGCGCATAGTGCAGCTGCTGAAAGAAGCGGGAGCCAGGGAAGTGCACCTGCGGATAGCATCTCCCCCCATTGCCTTCAGCTGTGGCCTCGGCATCGATACCAAGGATGACCTGGTGGCTGCCAGGATGGGTCCCGGGGAGATTCGGGAATACGTCGGTGCCGACAGCCTGGAATTTCTATCCCCGGAAGGAATGGTGGCAGCTACAGGCTTCAATGCCAAGCAACTTTGCCTCGGCTGTTTTCTCGGCAATCATCCAATAAGGAGAGTAGAGAGATGATCACATACAAGGAAAGTGGCGTCGATGTGGCCGCTGCCGACAAGCTTACGGAAGAGTATAAGGCGGTGGCGGCAGCCGCCAGCACCCCCCATGTGCTGAAGGGTATAGGCGGGTTTGCGGGATTTCTCGCCCTGCCCGGGGGCTATGAACAGCCGGTGTTGGTGGCCTGCACCGACGGTGTCGGCACTAAGCTGCGCCTCCTCATCGACCATGGAGAGCCAAGGACGGCAGGCAAGGACGCCGCCGCCATGTGTCTCAATGACCTGGCAACCTGTGGTGCCCAACCGCTTTTTATGCTCGATTACCTGGCGGTGGGCAAGTTGGACCCGGCTGTGGCCCGGGAAGTGGTGTCAGGGTTTGCAGACTACTGCAGCCAGGCGGGATGTGCCCTGATTGGCGGAGAAACAGCGGAAATGCCGGGCTTTTATCCCCCTGGAGATTTTGATGTTGCTGGCTTTGCCGTCGGTGTGGTGGAGAAGGAGGGGATGGTCGATGGCAGGGACTGTCAGGCAGGAGACCTGGTCCTGGGCCTGGCCAGCTCGGGGATACACAGCAACGGCTTCTCCCTGGTGCGCCTGCTGTTGGACCGGGGGCTCTTAGACCTAGAAAGGGACTGTGGCGGCATGCCCTTAAAGGAAGCGCTGCTGCAGCCCACACGCCTCTACCTTCCCCTGGGGCACAGGCTGGGACAGTTGCCGGCGGTCAAAGCCATTGCCCATATTACCGGCGGTGGCCTGCCCGGCAATGTGGGGCGCACCATCCCCGACTGGCTGGATGCTGTAATTGAGTGGGGCAGTTGGCCCCGGCCTGCAGTCTTTGCCCCCATTGCCCAGGCAGGGGTGACGCGGCAGGAAATGCTGGCCACCTTTAACCTCGGCATCGGCTATACCCTGGTGGTGGACAGGGATTTCGCCGACAGTGCCCTGGAATTCTGCCATGAAAACGGGGTGGAAGCATGGGTTATAGGCAGCCTGCGGCCGGGTTCCGGCCAGGTGATTGTCAATGAGTAAGTTCCGCTTTGCCGTTCTGGCTTCCGGGGAGGGCAGCAATCTTCAGGCCCTCATCGATGAGGTCCACCGGCGGGGGGTTGCCTCCCTTGTCCTGGTCCTCTCGGATAATGAAGGGGCCATGGCCCTGGAGCGGGCCCGGTTGGCCTCAGTGCCCGCTGTGGCTCTCCCTCCACTGCCCCGGGAAGGGAGGAAGTCTTACCATCAGCGAGTGGGCAAGGTGTTGGCGGCTGTAGAACCGGACTTAATAGTGCTGGCCGGGTATATGCGCCTGTTGCCCCCGGAGTTCATTGCCGCAATGCCGCCAATTATCAACGTTCACCCCTCGCTGCTGCCTGCCTTTCCCGGCCTCCACGCCCCCCTGCAGGCTCTGGATTATGGGGCAAAGATTACCGGCTGCACTGTTCACCTGGTGGATAAGGGGATGGATACCGGGCCCGTTATCTGCCAGGAGGCATTGCCGGTATTGCCCGCCGACACTGCCGACAGCCTCCATCAACGCCTTAAGTCCCTGGAACATGCTGCCCTGGTCCGGGTGGTGAAGGCCTTTGCCCTGGGAAAGGTTAAGATCATCGGCAGGAAAATTGAACTGGAGGAGGATACAGATGGCAATCAAGACAGCGTTAATCAGTGTATATGATAAAGAGGGCCTGGCGGATTTTGCCCGGGCACTGGCGGCCATGGGCGTGGAGATAATCTCCACCGGCGGCACAGCCCGTTGCCTGGAGCAAGCAGGGCTGGCTGTGACCCGGGTGCACGAGGTAACCGGCAGTCCCGAAATGCTGGGAGGGAGGGTGAAGACCTTGCATCCCAAAATCCACGGGGGAATCCTCGCCCGCCGGGTGGAAAGCCAGCTCCAGGAGCTTAAGCAGCTGGGTATTGCTCCCATCGACATGGTGGTGGTCAATCTCTACCCTTTCGAAAAAACAGTGGCAGCTCCAGGCTGTACTTTGGATACTGCCCTGGAGAATATAGATATCGGGGGCCCCTGCATGTTGCGGGCGGCGGCAAAAAACTTTCCCGTCGTTATTCCCCTGTGCAGTCCCCAGGATTACCAGCCAGTAATTGACCATCTCCGCCAGCAAGGGGACCTGCCCCAGGAGCTGCGCCGGAAGCTGGCGGTAAAGGCCTTTGCCCATACCGCTGCCTATGATGCCGCTATTGCCGGCTGGCTGCAAGGGGAGGAGTTCCCGAAAAGGCTGGCCCTCGTCCTGGAGCGTGGTGGCCAGCTGCGCTACGGGGAAAACCCTCACCAGCAGGCAGCCTTGTACAGATTGCCCGGTCAGGAGGATTCCCTGGCCTGGGCCCAGCCCCTCCAGGGCAAAGGGCTGTCTTACAACAACTACAATGATGCCGATGCTGCCTTTGCCCTGGTATCCGAATTTGACGGGCCAGCGGCAGTGGCAGTAAAGCATGCAGTGCCCTGTGGAGTGGGGCTGGGGGGGGCTCCGGCCCAAGCCTTTGCCCGGGCCCGGCAAGGGGACCCCGTCTCCATTTTTGGCGGCATCATTGCCTTTAACCGCGCTGTTGATGCCGAGACAGCCTCCTTGTTAAAAGAAATATTTCTCGAGGTCGTCATTGCCCCTGGGTTCACCGCCGAGGCCCGAGAAATGCTGGCGGCCAAGAAGAATCTGCGCCTGCTGGAGTGTCCCAACCAAAGGCCCCAAGGCCGTGTCCTCCGTTCAGTTTCCGGGGGGATACTGGTCCAGCAGGCCGATGACGCTACTCTCACTGGCTGGCAGGTGGCAGGCAGCCTCCAGCCTCCCCAGGGCTGGGAGGAAGATGGACGCCTGGCCTGGCTTACGGCAAAATATGCCAAGTCCAACGCCATTGTCGTTGCCAAGAACGGCATGACGGTGGGGATTGGCAGTGGCTGTACCAGCCGCATCGATGCCGCCAACATTGCCCTGGCGGCGGCAGGGGATAGAGCTCGGGGCGGAATAATGGCCTCCGACGGTTTTATTCCCTTCCCCGATGTGGTGGAAGCTGCTGCCCGGGCAGGTATCAGCCTCATCCTCCAGCCGGGAGGTTCCAGGGGCGATGCGGAGGCGATTGCCGCCGCTGACGCTGCCGGCATCGCTATGCTCTTCACCGGCATTCGTCACTTCAGACACTAGGGGGTATTGAAATGCAAGTATTGTTGATCGGGGCAGGGGCCAGGGAGCATGCCCTGGCTGCCCGCCTGCTGGAAAGCCCCGCCCTGGGCAGGCTCTATTGGCTGCCGGGGAATGCTGCCCTGGAAGGCAGGGTGGCGAAAGTAGGGGAAATAGATCCCTGCGATGGCCCGAGAATCGCCACCTGGGCTCAGCGCCAGGGCATTGACCTGGCTGTCATTGGGCCGGAGGCGCCACTGCTGGCCGGGGTTAGCGATTGCCTGGAAGAGGTCGGCATTCCCTGCTTTGGCCCTTCCCGGGCAGCCGCCCGCCTGGAGGGCAGCAAGGCCTTTGCCAAGGACCTGATGGCCCAGGCAGGAATCCCCACTGCCAGATATGTCAAGGTATCCGGCCCCCGGGAGGCTCTCGAGGCGCTGAAGGAATGGTCTGCGCCCCTGGTGGTGAAGGCCGACGGCCTTGCTGCCGGCAAGGGGGTAACTGTGGCCAGGACCCTGGAGGAAGCCCAGGGGGCAGCGAAAAGCCTTGAGGGACCCGGGGTAATTGAGGAGTACCTGGAGGGCCGGGAACTTTCCTACATGGTTCTCGCCCATGGCCAGGAGTATGTGGCCCTTGTCCCCAGCCAGGACTACAAGCGGGTTGGCGACGGGGATACCGGTGCCAACACCGGCGGCATGGGGGCGGTAGCTGGGTTTGGCCTTATCAGCCAGAGCCTGCAGCAGGAAATCTCCTGTAATATTATTAAGCCCGCCCTGGCAGCCATGGCCAGGGCGGGGGCGCCCTTTAAAGGTGTGCTCTATGCCGGGCTGATGCTCACCGCGCAGGGACCGAAGGTGCTGGAGTTTAACGTCCGCTTCGGGGACCCTGAAACCCAGGCCATCCTCCAGCTGTGGGAAGACGACCTGCTGGAGGTCCTCAACGCTGTGGCCCGGGGGGGAATGCCCCAGCGGCTCCTTTGGTCTCAGGACTGGGCCCTGAGCTTGGTGCTGGCCTCCGGGGGCTACCCCGGGCCCTGTGAGACAGGCTTTCCCATTGCGGGGCTGGATGCAGCCATGGAACATGTCCGGGTCTACCATGCCGGCACCAGGTTGACCCAGGAGGGCATTGTTACTGCCGGCGGCCGGGTGCTTACCTTGGCGGCCAGGGGCGGATTAGAGCTGGCCCGGGAGAGGGTCTATGCTGCCGCCGCCAAAATTCACTTCCCCGGCCTGCATTACCGCCGGGACATTGGCAAATATCTGTAAAGGCCTGCGGGCCTTTTTTTGATGCCTGGCGGCCACCAGTGATATATGCACACCCCTTGCCCTCTCTTTCATATTATAAATGAGAATCGACGGAAGGGAGGTCTTCAATATGGATGAAAAGATTCAAAGCGATTGCTGTCAATGGATAAATCAACCGGAAATGGGCACCCGCCAGGGAGGAAGGGTGCCGGTGTCCTGTCTCCCGGGTTTTCAAGGCCGGTATACAGTGCAGCCTGGCGACACCATGTTCTTCATTGCCCAGCGGTTTGGGGTAAGCCTCAATGCCCTCATTGCAGCTAACCCCCACATTACCAATCCCGCCCTGATTTTCCCCGGCGATGTCCTCTGTGTCCCCGGTGCAACACAGCCTGGTTGCAGGGTCCCAGCCTCTTGTCCCCCGGGATTCCAGGGTCGCTACACAGTGCAGCCTGGGGACACCATGTTCTTCATTGCCCAGCGGTTTGGAGTAAGCCTCAATGCCCTCATTGCCGCCAATCCTCACATTACCAATCCCAACCTTATCTTCCCCTGTGATGTCCTCTGCGTCCCCGGTGCTCCGCCGCCGCCGCAATGTCGCGTTCCTGCATCCTGTCCTCCTGGGTTCCAGGGTCGGTATACAGTGCAGCCTGGCGACACCATGTTCCTCATTGCCCAGCGGTTTGGAGTGAGCTTGGATGCTTTGATTGCAGCCAACCCGCAGATTCCAGATCCCAATGTCATCTTCCCCTGCGACGTCCTCTGTGTTCCCGGTACCCAGCCGCCGCCCCAATGTCGCATTCCTGCTTCCTGTCCCCCGGGATTCCAGGGCCGGTATACAGTGCAGCCTGGCGACACCATGTTCCTCATTGCCCAGCGGTTTGGGGTGAGCCTGGATGCCTTGATTGCGGCCAACCCACAGATTCCAGATCCCAATGTCATCTTCCCCTGCGACGTCCTCTGTGTTCCCGAATCCCAGCCTCCATGCCGCATTCCCGCATCCTGTCCGCCTGGGTTCCAGGGCCGGTATACAGTGCAGCCGGGAGATACCATGTTCTTTATTGCCCAGCGGTTTGGGGTCAGCCTCAATGCCCTCATTGCCGCCAATCCCCACATTACCAACCCGGCAATAATCTTCCCCTGCGATGTGCTCTGCGTTCCGGGTCCCATGCCCCCACCGCCCCCCTGCAGAATTCCTGCATCCTGTCCTCCGGGTTTCCAGGGAAGATACACTGTGCAGCCGGGGGATACCATGTTCTTTATTGCCCAGCGGTTTGGGGTGAGCCTGGATGCCCTCATTGCCGCCAATCCCCATATTACCAATCCCAATTTAATTTTCCCCTGCGATGTTCTCTGTGTGCCAGAAACTGATGAAGTAGTTCTCACCGGCGAGGAAGATGAGGAAGAGTAGTCCAGGGTAAGTAAAAGGCCGCCGACGGCGGCCTTTTGCCGTTAATCTTCAGGGGATAGCCCGTTCCCCTACATTAGCAAAATATTATAAGCATACAGCAATTACAATAAAGCGGGGCAACCTGCCGTTAGCTATGCTTTAGGTATACAATATGAAGGAGGTAATCGTGTGGAGACCCAACCCGTCATTGTTGATCCCCAGGATGCTGAAAAGAACAAGCTCTTTGGTATTGTAGCTTACATTCCTTTTCTTTTTCTCGTTCCCCTTTTAGCAGCCCAGGACTCTAAGTTTGCCAAGTACCATGCCAATCAGGGGCTGTTGCTGACCATTGTTGCCGTCATTCTTTGGATTGTCCAGAAAGTGATTAATACTTTGATTCGCAACGCTATGTACAGAAACTTCTGGAACAACCCCATTGGCTCTACTGCCGGCGGCGGCTTTGTTATCACCTTAATCGGACTCGTCGTTTGGGGGATTATCACCATACTGGGCCTTATCGGCATCATTGCTGCCAACAAGGGCGAGTGCAAGCCGCTGCCTGTTGTCGGCAAATTCAACTTAATTAACAAATAAGTGAAAAGCTCCCGCGGGGAGCTTTTTATTTTTCCCGGGGAGTGTCCAGAGTAATGAGGAGAAAGTTGCGGCGATTGGGGAGGTACAGGCCCTGGGAATGGGGCAGGGCAATGGCCGCTGCAAGTTCCCGTGCCCGGGAAGGGGGCAAGTCCAAAAACTGGGCCAGGAACTCAGCTGCTTCAGCCATAGTTCCGACGGGCTGGCCAAAGTCCAGGGAAAATGTCTGCACATCATACTTAACATTGAGGCTGTCCAGGAGGGCCAGTGTATCTCTTCCCTCAGGGCCGGGCCTCCGGCGATGTTGGCGCCAGCCGAAGGGGGGCAGATAGCTGCCGGGGGCGACCAGGAAAACAAGCCTGGGCCGCAGGGAAAACATCGCCAGGATGTTGTCCTTGCCGGTCATAATCTCACCGCTGCCCAGGGCGCAGATGATGACATCTGCTTCTCTGACAGCGGGTGCATGGGGCCAGGTATAGTGCAGGCAGTCAATATTATTGAGCCTGCGACTTGCCGCCATTTTTTCCACATTGTCCAGGACATCCCGGTTCTTGTCCAGGGCAAGATATTCAGCAACATATGGGGCAAGGGCCAGGGCATAAACACCGGGCCCGCACCCGATATCCAGCACTGTATCCCCTGCCCGGAGCCGGGGAAGAATTTGCGCGATAATTTCGCCGGGATACTGGGAATGCTCTCCCGCCTGCATATACCAAGCGATGGTCTTTGGGTTCCAGCTTTTCATGATTTCTGTCTCCTCAAGTCGTCAGTAAATGCTGCCACCAGGTCAACAGCTTCCTGGCTTGGATACTCAACAATTGTCACCCGCGGATGCGCCCGCACCTTGTCCAGGAAGGGGGTATGTTTATCCTTGAGGACCCCGAGGACAGGTACCTCGCTGTCCAGCAGTCCCAAGACTGCTTGTTGAAAGTTGAGGGCCTTTGCTTCAAAGATGCCCAGCTCATCTAAGATTGCCAGGCCGGGAAAATTCAGGGCCCTTTCAATTGCCCGGCAACCTTTGCCCTCAAACACTGCCGTATTCCCCTGCCACTTGCCAGGGGCAATGAGAGAAATTGCAATGTCGTCCCAAGGCTTTTCCGTCTCCAGGTGGGTGGTATAGGCTTCTTCCGCCAGGTCCAGGATGCGAAAGGCCCAGGTCTCCCCTTTCCGGGTAAGGCGCTGCATAGTAAAGCCCTGTACAGGCAATCCTAATATATATTTTTGAATCAGCGAGGATTTGCCGCAGCGGGGGCGGCCGGTGAGAAGCAATTTTTTCATAATGTCCTCCACAGCTGGTTCTTTCGCCTGAGGCAAAAGGTTTATACATTAGTATTCGCCGCAACCGCGGGGATGTCCTTTCATGTGCCGGAAAAGGCAAATAAGAATTAATTTTCCAGCGGTGCGCAGGAATATCATTATTAATGTAGAAATAAGGAAAAGACGAGTTCCGATCCCTGTGGGCTAACGCTGGGGGGCTATGCCGCAGGGACGATAGGGTGCAGGGGGAAACGCCTGCGCCTCCCGGTGCGGAAAGGGACTCGTTGGTTGTCATGCAACCACGCGCCGGGCGTGGTTTTTTGACGCCAATATTATTAACGGAGGTAACAAGTGAAAAAGACGATTCTGGTTTGTGTGTCGCTGCTGGTTTTGGCACTCCTTGCTGGTTGTGCAAACACCCCCCCTGCAGAAGAATCGGCCTGGAAGTTTACCGTTGGGGACAAGGAATTCACCATTGAGGGTCTCCGGGAAATGGAGAGTGTTACCATCGAGCTGGAAAAGAAGGGCGAAGTTAACAGCTATACAGGGGTTCCCCTGTCTGTGCTGTTGTCCGAGGCTGGAATTACTGACTTCGAATCGCTGACCCTGGAAGCTGGTGATGGCTATACAGCCAGCATTACACGGGAAGAAGCATTGCATAATAACTCCATCCTATGCTACGCTCTGGACGGCGAAGATTTAAGCAGTGAAAAAAATGCCCCCCTGATGTTTGTTTCTGAGATTGCAAGCACAAAGAGTTGGGTCGGCAACCTGAAAAAAGTCAGCCTTGGTGAGTAGAAGGTTTGGGGCTGTCCCGGGACATGCGACAGCCCCTCTTTCTTCACGAAAGGAGGGATGGCGGCCATGAGCTTAAAAAAATTCAGCACCACAGACCTGGTTGTCATTACCATGATGGCAGCCCTGGGTATCGCGATTAAACCGGTGATTACCCCCTTGGTCCAGATAATCACCGGGCCCTTGCTCATTCCCGGGGGTACCGTGGCGGGCGGATTTTACATGCTGTGGTTGGTGCTGGGTTACGGACTTACCGGCAACAAGCCTGGCACAGCCTTGCTCATCGGCCTGGTCCAGGGTATCATTGTAATCCTGCAACCCTTTGCCAATCACGGGGCCTTCAGCATTATAAGCTACGCCGCCCCCGGCCTGGCAACAGAACTGGTCTATCTGTTCCTCAAAGGGCCGGTGAGCCCTGCCGCTGCCTTTGCCGGCGGTGTCGCCGCCAACCTCACTGGTTCATTCCTGGTGCTGCTTGTAGTAATGCGGGTGAACATTCTGCGCCTGCCTGCAGTCCCCTTTCTGCTTATGTTCCTTACTGCGGTCCTTGCCGGGGGCCTGGGAGGAGTGGTGGCGTACGGCTTGTTGACCAGACTGAGAAAATTTCGCGCCTTTGGGAGGGAGCAGTATGAAGAATAAATGGTTACTGGCAGTAATCCTTGTCCTGGCAATCGGAGTGGGCCTGCTGGCCTGGTTCCATGGCCGCCGGGTCAGCGGCATGGATCCTGCTTCCCTGGCAGTGAAGGTCCAGGGGGAGGAAGTGGGCACTATTTCCCTGGAAGAAATAGCTGCCCTGGGAGGAGAGGAGTTTCCCAAGGTCCTGCGTTCCAGCGGCAAGGAACCCAGAGAAAATATGTACACCGGGGTGCCCCTGAGTAAGGTGTTGGATGCCGTGAAGCCCGGCTTAGTCACTCAGGAGGTTCAGGTCAGTGTCATGGCCAGTGACGGCTATGCCGTCTCATACTCGGGGGCAGATGTCCTGCGCCCGGAACATATTTACTTAGTCTGGCTGATGGACGGCAAGCCCCTGGGCAGCAAAGCCGAGGGGGGCATGGGCCCCTTGATGGTCATTACCCGCCAGGATGAGTTCGGTCAGACATGGTGCAAGTATGCCATTGAGGTGGATATCAGATGAAGGCTGTCCTGGCGGCAGAGAGCCTCTCTGTTTCCTGGCAGCCGGGGGAGCGGGTGCTTCGGGAAATATATTTTTCCCTCTTCCCCGGTGAACTGGTTGGGGTAATCGGAGCCAGCGGCTGCGGCAAGAGCACATTTTGCCTGGCCCTGGCGGGCATCATTCCCCGTCACCTGCCTGGCCAGGTAGAGGGGAAGATACTGCTGGCAGGACAGGACATTGCCCAACTCAACCGTGCGGAAATTGCCGGTGCCCTGGGCATAGTCTTTCAGGATCCTGAGACCCAGCTTTTCCTGACCAGGGTGAAGAGTGAAATTGCCTTTGGTCCCGAGAATCTGTGTCTGCCTCAAAGGGAAATCGCCGCCCGGGTGCACAGGGTGGCGGCGGAATTAGGCTGCCAGCATTTACTGGCGGCCAATCCCAATGAACTCTCCGGGGGGCAGCAGCAGCTGGTGGCCTTGGCTTCGGTGCTGGCCCTGGAACCGAAAGTCCTCATCCTGGACGAAGTTACCTCTCAGCTGGATCCCGACACAACCCAGCGCATCCAGGCCATAATCGAGGACCTCCGCCGCCGCCAGGCGGCAGTGCTGATGGTGGCGCATGACCTTTCCCAGCTGGCGACAGCCGACCGCGTCTTGCTGCTGCGGGATGGGGCTTTGGAAGCGGTGGGCGAACTGGAAAACCAGGATTTGAGCAAGATCTACCGGGGTGGTCCCCGGTGACCTATATACAATTAGAGCAAGTGAGCTTTTCCTGGCCCCGGGGGGAGCAGGTGCTTAAGGACATCAACCTCGCTATTGAAAAGCATGACACCGTTGCCCTTATGGGACCAAACGGCAGCGGCAAGACTACCCTGGGCAAGCTGATCATCGGCTTGCTGGCCCCCAGCGCCGGCCGCGTGCTTCTTTGGGGCGAGGATGCTGCCAAATACTCCCTGGCGGCAAGGGGGCGGCGCATTGGCTATGTCTTCCAGAACCCAGAAAGGCAATTTTTCGCCTCTACTGTCAGCGAGGAAATAGGCTTTGCCCTAAAACTGCGGGGCATGTCCCCGGAGGAAGCGGAAAAGCGGGTGGGGGAAATGCTGGGGCTGTTTGAACTGGAAGCCTATGCCGATACCTTTCCCTTTAACCTCAGCCAGGGGGAAAAGCAGCGTCTGGCCCTGGCAGCTGTTTTCGCCCTGAACCCAGAGTTTATCATCCTGGACGAGCCCTTTTCCGGCCTCGACTGGCTGCGGAAACAGCGCTTGCTGGCTATGTTGGCGCGGGTGGGCGAGACGGGGGTGGGGTACCTGCTTATAAGCCACGACGAGGAAATGTGTGCCCGCCTCTGTTCCCGGGTGTTGCACCTGGAAGGAGGGGAACTAAGGTGAAGGACCGCCAAGACTTCCCCGATGTCCGGACATTGTTGGCGGTGGTCCTGGCCATTACTTCTCTGGCCATTGCCATCAATGATTCCCGCTGGCTGCTCCTGCTCCTGGCTATAACTTTGGCTTGCCTCCTTGCCGCAGGAGTATCCCTGAAGTTGTTGCTGAGAAGGCTGAGGCGCTACCGCTGGCTGTTTTTTTTCATTGCCTTGGCGCAAAGCCTCACCAACAGCCCCGGCAGGGCATTGTTGGCATGGCGGGGGTATGTGCTGCTGTCCACCGGGGGGCTGTTGGGAGCAGCAGCTGCCCTGCTGCGCATTGCCATCATCCTGGCGGCAGTGGGCTTGTTGTCCTTAAAAGATTACCAGCAGATGGTGGTGGGACTGACCCAGATGGGGGTACCCTATGAATTTGCCTTTATGGTGCTGCTGGCTGTCCGTTTTATTCCGGTGCTGATGGAGGAATTTCGCGATTCCCTGGCGGCAATTGAGCTCAGGGGGGTGGATTTAAAAGCAATTCCCCTCAAGGACAAGCTGAGGGTCTATTCATACCTGCTCATGCCCACCACTGCCGGCGCCCTCATTCGCTCCCGGCGCATTGCCGTTGCCATGGAGGCCAGGGCCTTTCGCGCTTATCCCCGGCGGACTTGGCTGGAATGGCCGCGGCTAATTCCGTGGGACTGGTTGATAATTGTCCTCGCCCTGGGCGGGACGGCAGGGGTGCTGTACTTAAAAATCAGGGGGGTAAT